>OGDE01000006.1_pt1 | contig 168684 bp, 113 predicted proteins | sample 1570321 | NCBI WGS metagenome assembly OGDE01 (sample SAMEA2581976, study PRJEB24529) | metagenome | biome: Human gut stool | place: China | collected 2011 | reverse complement strand
TGTACTTTCGCTTGTCGCAAAATTCACGATTCCACTCCCTCGTGCATACAGGTTGATAGCCTGACTTTTGAGTCGTGCTACTATTATACCAAAGCCTGGCAAACACATCTTCACGACCTTGGAACAGACTTTGAAACAAGGCGACTTTATCCTGTAAAGTTAATTGATATGTAGAAACAGCTGTAGCTCCTAAATGATTAGTTTCGCAAGTTTTTGATTCAAAACTTTCGTATTTAATCCTGTTCTTGTAAAGGATTGCTTTAAGCCTGGCGTTTTCCTTTTCCAATTCTTGAATTCTTAGAGTAAGAACACTTACATCTGTTGTGCCCATAACGGTTCGTTCTCCCATCCATTTGGAAATCCAAGAGCTGCCAGATCTATCTCTGGATAATTGGAAAATAGCGTGTGCATCTTTCCCAACATATCATTGTTGGGTGATATGATGTCAAGGAAATACTTGATGATACAGATTGTGAAATACACTCTTTGAGGGTTTGCCGGCAGGATAATCCAAGGATGAGCAATTCTTCTTGGGGTAACAGGCATAATGGAACTTACCTTGTTCCACACCCTTGAATGATGACAACAGGCATTTCGCAACAAAGTCAGAGATGTTATCCAAGATTCCAAGACGATAGGTTGCAAGCCGAAATAATGAGAGATGCGCTTGCGTATCTTGTCTGCTTTCAGATTACGGTAAATCATATTCACATTGCCCATCGTCAGCAACTCGCCCAAAATCCATGATGGAGGATATGGGTCGCAATAGCTGTTCTTGAAATGCTTGACAAAATCTTCTGTTGATTTCGCATATTCTCTGTCGATGGTGTTCTTTGTTTCTTGAAAAGTTCTTTGGTTGGCAAAGTGAACAGAATTTGTCAGCCAATAAGTATCTCCTGTCATCTGCACAGGAATATTCATAATGGCACGACGAATAGCTATCTCTACTTTCTCAATCTCATTGAGAAGAAGCATACGCAACTTCTTGTCGAAGCGATAGAGATTCAACACTTGTTGGAAAGTTGTACCATCTTTATACTGATGAGTTTTCTTTGGAGCTTTCAAGAATGGGTACATATAGGCAGAAAGGCGATAGTACCCGATGCTCTCCAAATACCGTACCGCTTTGGCTTCATCGGAAATAGCAAGCCCACGACTTTTCAACAGAGCCATCAAGTCTGCTTCAGTCATATAATGTTTCATGAAGTGCGGTAATCTTTCCATTAGCGTATTTTGAGAGTGAACGTATATATACAAAAAAGCCCCACGCATTTGAGCATCGTTGAGAGGCTTGGTGGGAACTGACGGTGCAAAGATACTAATAATCATTGATAATACAAACATTTCGGCAAGAAAAATTATGCAAAAGTGGATTTCTTTGACAGATTTGCGTTTAGTAATGTTAAATAGAGCCTTGAGATTATACTTTTCCAGCCAAAGAAAATGGTTCCCGAGATAAAAGTGTTATCTTTGTAACGTCTATACCCATACCGGAAGCCCCGATGGGCAGAGGTTGGGCAGACATATATACATATAAGGCGTAACTGTACGCTTTGGTTTTGACAGTGTAAGAATCTGGCAGTTCGAGCAAAAGTTGTCAAGAACAAAGCAACGGGAACGCCTCATGAGGTGTATTGTATGTAGCCCTCATTGGCTTTGGACGATTTATCGTTCGTTGTCAGGGGTGCATTCTATATACTTACACTGGCGTGGGGCTTTCGGCGTTGCTCGTTTCGACAACTTGGGCGATGCCAGAGCCTTTACACTGTGGAACGAGTGACAGAACTGGCTCCACGTTTCTTGTTTGTATATATCAACATCTTTCAATTATTGCCATATTGGAGCCTATGGGTATTTTTTTTAATTAGGTTCATTATGAAGAAGAATGAAAAAAACGAGGAACTTCAGTCTAGAAGAGAGTTCTTCAAAAAAGCAGCAAAAGGTGCACTGCCAATACTTGGTGCTATAGCTTTAGCTGGTGCGCCAGGTGTCGTTAAAGCCGCAGAAGAGGCGATGGATTGCAATTATAGTTGCAGCTATAGTTGCAGCAACTCTTGTCGTGGTAATTGCTATGGAGGTTGTAGTGGCTCATGTGGTGGTGCTTGTTCCTATAGCTGCCAAAACACATGTAAGGGATCTTGCCAAGGCCGTTGTAGCGGTGGATGTTCAAGTATGAACAGTTTTTAATCAGATTACTTGATGAAGAACAATGAACAAATTTGGCAGTCTGGAATGGCAAAAACCATAACGTTTATTGTCACGAAGGACTGCCAATTAGCATGTAAGTATTGCTACCTCGTTGGAAAGAACTCGAAAGAGCGTATGTCTTGGGAGGTAGCAAAGGCTGCTATTGACTATATCCTCAGTCATGAGGATGACATGAAGGAAGAAAGTGTCGTGTGGGATTTTATCGGCGGTGAACCTTTCTTAGAGATAGATTTGATTGACAAAATCTGTGATTATCTCAAAACTGAGATGTTTCGTAGAAGTCATCATTGGTTCAATTCTTATCGCCTTTCTTTCTCTACCAATGGCATCAATTATGGAACAGAGAAGGTTCAGAGATTTATTGAAAAGAATCGCGACCATCTATCAATCGGTATAACAATTGATGGCACAAAGCGGAAACACGACCTTAATCGCATTTGGAAAACCAAGGATATGGAGCATGGAATCATGCCAAAAGCAGAAGAGGAAAAAGGTTCATACGATGATGTGGTAAGGAATATTCCCTTATGGCTAAAGCAATTTCCAAAAGCCAGTACTAAGGTGACTATCAGCAGTAACGACATTCCTTATATAAAGGAGAGTGTTTTGCATCTGTATAGCCTCGGTATTCATGAGGTAAATATTAATTGCGTATTTGAGGATGTATGGAGTGAAGGTGACGACAAACTCTTTGAATACCAATTGACAAGTCTTGCTGACATCATAATAGACAAGGACTATTATAAAGATTACGCATGTTCTTTCTTCAACGAGAATATGGGAAAGCCTTTGGATTGTGAATTACAGAATGGGAATTGGTGTGGAGCTGGAAAGATGTTGGCAATAGACGCACAAGGTAACTTCTATCCATGTACTCGCTTTGCACAATACTCACTTCGTAATAAAAAGGCTTGGATCATCGGAAACATTCATAATGGCATTGATAAAAACAAGTTGCGTCCATTCTTGACTTTGGATAGATGCACACAATCTACACAAGAATGTATTGATTGCGAGGTTGCAGAGGGATGTGCTTGGTGTCAAGGTGAGAACTATGACGCAGCAGAAACACCAACGATATTCCAACGTGCTACGGCAATATGCAAGATGCACAAAGCAAGAGTAAGAGCTAACAATTATTATTGGAATAAGCTTTATCATAAATTGGAAAAGGAAGGAGGCAAGGAATGATACAATACATTGTCATATTGCTCGATGACACATCGGTTTCGTTCTGTCATTATCAAAATAAGAAGAACAGAAGATGCTTAATGCCTTTGGAGACCCTGAAGTCTGCAATTGTGTATGCAATGAAAGAAAATATGAGTATTCAGTTTGTGTATCCAGACTATCCATTACTACCAAACTACGAGGAGATAATTGACAGTACCGACCATATAAAAATAAAACCTGCAAAAGTGGCTGATGACGCAGATGTTGTTGTTTTCAATAGTATAACAGAAGCAAAAGGTTTTGTCGACTATTCTATTGATGAGGTTTCGTATGTTATCAGAACGAAGCGTTGCGATTTGTTTGCAGAGATAGACGACATCATACCATTGCTTAGAAAGATAAGACGCTTAAATATCGTTATAACAGATGTTGAATCTTTTACTGAAGATGACTTCAAAACGTATTCAAAGACGCTTCAAATATTGTCGAAAAGTATAGAGGCATTGTATGTCGAAGGTTCTACTATTCAATTAAATCTTCTGACCGACCGTATGATGCTAAACAAGATGAACAATTGTGGGGCTGGAGATACAAGTATAACATTAGCTCCCAATGGCAAATTTTATGTGTGTCCTGCATTCTATGTAGTGAAAGAAGATGATGAAATAGGAAACTTGAACACTCCAATTGGTGATTTAGGAAATGGACTGGATATCAAGAATGCCCAACTATATAAACTTGACCATGCTCCATTGTGTCGTCATTGCGATGCTTACCAATGCAAACGATGTGTATGGCTGAATCGGAAGACGACCTTTGAGGTGAATACACCGAGTCATGAACAATGCGTTATGGCGCATTTAGAAAGAAATGCAAGTCGTGAGTTGTTGAATTCCGTTCGGCAACATGGCACCTTCCTACCTGACCAAGAAGAAATACAGAAAATAACTTATCTTGATCCTTTTGATGTTAGAAAGGAATGGGAATAGCCAATGTATGCTATATTATTTAAAAAGATGAAATTACTATGACAAGATTAAAAGTAGTAGGAAAAGTTACAGAAGAAGAGAAGGGCGAGATTCAACAGCTCTTTGAACGCCGTAATGGCTTAAACGAATTGGCAAAGATACTGACGGCGGACAATGCAGAATTGTATGAGAAACTTGTGAGTGATCTTGGCGAGACAGGTATGCGCTTTCAAGCATGGTGGGACAGAATGAGTGCCAAATACCAATGGGAAGGTATCGAAGGTGGTAACTGGGAAATCAATTTTGATACGTGTGAAATTTATTTAGTAAAGGAGTAATGCTATGGTACATTTTTTATTTGTAAATCAATTGCTATTCATCGGTACAACAGAGTTATTGCTCATTGGTGGTATTGCTCTGCTCTTGTTTGGCGGTAAGAAACTTCCAGAAATGATGCGTGGGTTAGGACAAGGCGTTAGGGAGTTCAAAAAAGGCGTGAATGAAGATTCTAAAAATCCGAATGTGGCAGAAAAACAATCGGAAGACGTAGAAAACGACAAACAGAAAGACGGACAAAACGCAAAGAATTCTCATATTGGAAATGGAGAATAATAGTCAAGATTTAATGACATTCGGTGGGCATTTAGAGGTGCTTCGCCGAATGTTGTTTCGCATATTGTTTGTAGTCGGAATTTTGGCTGTTGTCGTGTTCTGTTGCAAAAATACAACTTGGTCAATACTATTAGCACCAAGTGAATATGACTTTACCACTTATCAGATGATAGAATGTATGACGAGTTGTGTCGGACTCGATTTTAAGTTCGAAGAGTTTCATATTGATTTAATTGCAACAGATTTGTCAAGCCAATTTATGACGCATATAACAACATCTGTTTATTTGTCATTGTTAGGTGCTTCCCCATATATTATATACGAACTTTTCCGATTTATATCTCCAGCACTTTACGAAAGCGAAAAAAAACATTCTGTTTTAGTGGTATCTATGATATATTTGTTGTTTATATTTGGAGTTCTGATGAGTTATTTCGTTATATTTCCCATATCTTTTCGTTTTTTGGGAACTTATAGCGTTGCAGAAAAGGTGCATAGTACGATAACGTTAGATTCTTATATAGAAACATTTACTTCGCTCACATTTGTAATGGGAATTGTCTTTCAACTGCCTTTAATAATGTTTGTGTTAGCTAAAATGGGATTTGTTTCTTATAGTATGTTGGCAAAATATAGAAAACACGCATTAATAACCATAATGATAGTCGCTGCCATTATAACTCCGCCAGATTTAATGACTCTAATCTTGGTGACAATACCATTGTATTTGTTGTATGAAATTAGTGTCAGAGTAACAAAACATACAAATGGGTAACTTGGCTTAGATATTACAGTGAGTGTTTAATACTACTGTAATATCTAAGCGATTATTTTTTCTCGTCAATATGAGATTTATCGTGACTGTTCATACGTTTTTCCCTTTATTGGTGCTTCCAATCCCACTTTTTGTGTTCCGTCCCAATTCGTAAGTTGGTCGGCGCAGCCATTGGAGCCCCCCAAGCGAAACGTATGTATCTGCGCTACATGACATGTGGTCAACGAAAGTGAGGAAGTTGTCAATGGCGTTGTCTGTGAATTGAACTTCATTCGTGGCAAAGAGTTTTGTCCAGCTGGTGACACATTCCTGCTTGAAGTCTGTAAAACCATGCCAAGACATATCAGATAAGGACCTCTTTGCTGCCGAATCTATACAGGCTTTGGGGTCCAATCCAATATTATGCTTTACAGCAGATGCCATAGTATATGGAAGCCGATTCTTTCTCGTTGAAGTTGACACTATCTGTCTTGGCAAAGGAAGACAATGCTTTATGTCCCTCTCTGATAAACTTATCAAGCACTCCTATGTATCTATTTTAGTTCTTCCGGAAAATGGAGTGATTCGACGTGGACACATAAAAGACAACTTGAACAACTTTTACAACAAGTTACAACGCATCGCGGGGACATCGACTCTTCGAGGCCCATGCTGACCAAGGGTTGCTGCAAGGGAAACAACAATGAACAAAACCTATCACTCCATTTTCCGGAAGAACCTAATTTAACCCCAATCGGTCGTTTTCTAATGACCGATTGGGGTTAAAAGCGGCTTGAAAAACGGAGTATTACCGTTCACCAGTTGCAAAGGTGCGTGACGGACCACGCTTACGATTCAATTACATTATGTTTAAAAGACATTTTCCTCAAAGCGTTGAATGATGTCGGATTTGACCTGAGGGGAAAGGGAATCACATTCCCCAAATGCATAGTCCCCAATACTTGTTACAGAATCTGGAATTTTGATGCTTTTGAGGGAAACACATCCCTCAAAAGCATTACTTCCAATACTCATCACGCCATTTGAAATGTTGATGCTTGTGAGGGATTTACAATTGTAAAAAGCATGATTCCCGATGGTTGTCACAGAGTCAGGAATGTTGATACTTGTTAGGGAATTACATAGAGCAAAAGCCCACATCCCAATACTTGTTACACTGTCTGGAATAATGATACTTGTGAGAGAATTGCACTCTAAAAAAGCACATTCTCCAATACTTGTCACGCTGTCAGGAATGACGTAGTTCGCTTCTTTTGCTCTATACGAAATAAGTGTTGTCTTATCTTTGTTAAATAAAACATTGTGTTCATATATGAAGGCTTTGGACTCGTTCTTTAAATCAGCAGGGCATCCATAAAAAGGGTTCATGCCAATGGCTATTACACTGCTTGGAATGGTAATGCTTATAAGGGAAATGCAATCGGAGAAAGCGCTATCCCCAATACTCGTTACGCCATTTGGAATGTTGATGTTTAAGAGGGATTCACAATAACTAAAAGCTTTATCCCCAATAGTTGTCACAGAGTCAGGGATGTTGATGCTTTTGAGGGACTTGCAATAGTAAAAAGTCCACATTCCGATGCTTGTCACCGAATTCGGAATGTTGATGCTTTTGAGGGAAACGCATCCCTCAAAAGCGTTACTCCCAATACTTGTCGCCGAGTCTGGAATGTGGATGTTTTTGAGGGAAATACAACCTTTAAAAGCGTTATGTCCAATACTTGTCACCGAGTCTGGAATGTGGATGCTCATGAGAGAGCTGCAACCAGAAAAAGCGTCATGCTCAATATTTGTTACGCTATTTGGGATGGTGATACTTTTGAGGGAATTACAATTGCAGAAAGCGTTATCCTCAATCCTTGTTATGCTATTAGGAATGTTGATACTTTTGAGAGCGCTACAATTGCTAAAAGCGTAGTTTCCAATACTTGTCACAGAGTCTGGAATGTTGACGCTCTTAAGAGATCCGCAATCAGAAAAAGCGAAATCTCCAATACTTGTCACGGAGTCTGGAATGTTGATGGTCTTGAGAGATTCGCAGTTATCAAAAGCGCTATCTCCAATACTTGTCACACCGCCTGAAATGTTGACGCTTTTGAGGGAATTGCAGTGTCTAAAAGCACTAACGCCCATTTTAGTGACGCTGTCTGGAATATCGATGCTTCTAAGAGAATAACAGCCTAGAAAAGCCCATTCCTCAATAATTGTGACACTATTTGGAATGATAACACTTTTGAGAGAATTGCATTCGAAAAAAGCTTTTTTCTCAATCACTTTCGCTCCTTCTCTGATAGAATAATCGCCTTCTAAATTTTGGGGTGCTTTAAGCAATCTTTTCCAATCCTTGCTATATTTTACGCCAAATTCATCCTCTACGGCATTTAATAAATCTTGCAGGGGAGCAAAGTCATTCCTCATGCTCAAGTCAAAATATCCGGTGGGGGCGAAAAGAAAACGGTCGGATGCTCCGTAGTTCTGAAGCAGAGACGAGTCAAGAGAAATGGCTTTGAGCGAGAGGGCAATGGAGACCAAGGCAAAATCGTCGGTCGTTTCGCCGAAGTCTTCTATGGTGCGAAGGGGGTGGGAGAAGTTCTTTGTGCTAATCGTTGGGGACTTCCGTCCTTTCATAGCCGGCACAAACATGTCGTCGTAGTCAACGAGGGTGAGCGTTCCATTGGGACGCACTATGATGTTGTCGAGCCTGATGTCGCCATGCGCAAATGACTGCGAACGAAGCCAATCCACCATCTTGCAGAACTGGTAGTAGAGCATCGCCATAGCGTGACCGTCCATAAAGTAAGCGTTAATGTATGCCTCCATAGTTTTGCCCTCAATCCAATCCATCAGCAGCACGGAATGCTCGTTGTCTTCACTGTCGCTATCGACAAAGAGCTCCTTTTCCAAATATTTCACAGAAGTGATATAAGGTGAATCGACAAATTTCAACTCCTCTTCTATCTGACGGTATGCCTCCGCGCGTCCTTCCTGCTCCTCGGTGAAACACTTGAGGGCATAGCACTTCCCGGTCTGCTCGTCCTTCATCTTGAACACGACGGAAGACTCACCGCCGCTATAATACGGTTCGCCATCTTTGTCCAGTACGGGGACTAAATGCCTCAGCGTTCTAAGGTTGTTGTGAGCCTCACGTATAGCAGCGAGGTGTGCTGATGAAAATGTGTATAGCATAGGTTGATATTATTCCTAATTGCTGCAGCACTGTGAGATAGTGTTTTTTTTATAAGTGTCTGAGCAACAAAAAGTTGTCCAAAACCTTTTGTCATGTCAGATTCTTACCTACCTTAGTGCTGCAAAAACAGGTATAGCAAAATCTTCGAATGACACGGCGAAAGTACAAATAAAATCTGAGAAGCTCATTCCTTTTGGAGGATTTTTTCCGATCATGGAGTAATTTTGGTTCATCCGGAAAATCGAGTGATAAGTTTTGTTCATAGTTGTTTCCCTTGCAGCATCCCTTGGTCAGCATGGGCCTCGAAGAGTCGATGTCCCCGCGAAGCTGTTCCATTACATGGCACTCTTTCTCGCCATGGCATAACTTGAGCAAGCTCAGTTCTGCTCATGGCTTATCGAAAGAGTTGTTACTTGTTGTAAAAGTTGTTCAAGTTGTCTTCTATGTGTCCACGTCGAGTCACTCCATTTTCCGGAAGAACCTAATTATTGAGCATCAGAAATGCAAATATTGTCTTCTAAAACATCAACTTTACGATGCTTGCACGAAAAGAGACGAGGGAGCAACAGCAATGGTTTCACACAACATTATGAACGCAGAAAGGCTCCATAAAGCGGCATGTTGGAGATATTCTCTTGTTGACGATAAGGCAACATAGAATAACGGATGGCAGATATGTCAGGGTGCGCCTTAAGATAGTTATGCAATGAGGTGGCTTTGATGCTTGTACCGCCTTTTACTTCTATAGGCAATAATGCCCCGTCACGCTGAACAAGGAAATCCATTTCCATACGAGAAGTATCAGAACTGTAATAATAGATGTGGGTAATACCCGATGCAAGCAACTGCTGAAGGACATACTGTTCAGTGAATGCTCCTTTATACTCCGTGAATACGTTATCTCCAAGCAACACATCCTTTGCTGCGGTATCAGCCATAGCTCCCATCAGTCCACAATCGCACAGATACAACTTGAATGCCGACAAGTCTTCATAAAACTTCAACGGCAACTCAGGCTTTGTCACCTTGGTTATTTTATAAACCAAACCGGCATCCACTAACCACTGTATGGCTAACTCAAACTCCTTGGCTCTGCCACCCTTCTTCAATACCCCATAGACAAACTTCTTATTCTCTTTCGAAAGCTGACCGAGTATGGACTGCCATACCATATCTATGCGAGGCACCTCCTGTGCAGGAGCATGCTTGGAGAAGTCGCTTGCATAATTGGAGAGAATTTCGTTCTGAATAGTGCGCACTTGGCCGAGCAATTTGTTTTCCACATACATCTTCACAACTTCAGGCATTCCGCCCACGTAATAGTATTGACGCAAATAGTCTTTTAGTTTTTCGTGGAACGCATTCATCAATGCATAATCCTTGCTGTGCATCAGCTTGAGCAGCCGGTCCTCTCCCATAGCCATAAGAAATTCTTCAAAATCCATAGGGAATAGACGCATTGTCTGAACCTTGCCTACGGGAAATGACACACCTGCATGCAGGGCAACCCCCAACAGCGAACCAGCCACCACAATATGATACTCTGGAGCATCTTCGCAGAAATACTTCAAAGCTTCCAACGCCTGTGGGAATGCTTGCACCTCATCCAAGAATATAAGGGTTTTGCCAGGGACTATATCCACGCCAGTCAAAGCACTTAACCCTCGAATGATTCTCGCCGTATCGAAGTCGCCTTCATAGATGGCTTGCAGGTTATCATTTCTATCGCAACTTACATAAGCAAGATTATCAAACTCTGCTTGACCGAATTCTTTAAGAATATAAGTCTTGCCACATTGTCTTACTCCGTTTAATATCAATGGCTTATGAAGCTCTTGATGCTTCCATTCCACAAGCTTGGTATATATCTTTCTCTTCATACCTTTACACGTTTGGACACATAAAATAGTCAGATCATCATACTTTTCGACACATGACAACGTCGAGAGTTTACACTTTCTGACACATAACGTCAATGCAAAGCTACACTTTTCGACACATACAGCCAAATAAACATTGAGCATAAAGTGGAATATTAAGATATTTTAAAACAAGAAGAACTATTATAATCGATGTAGCGAATGTTGACGATGAAAGAACGGTGAATGCGCTTGTACCTATCATCGTGGCATATTCTTCTGTGATCGACTTAACCCTCGGTCTAAGGTGTAGATCGTTCGGTTGTCGGAGGCGTGTGCAAAGCCTAATCATGTATTCTTCGGATGGCCTCCAAAAAGACCGAAAGTAACCGGAGTAACCGAAGTAACCGTCATGTAAAAAACTGTGTTTCTCGGGGAGAAATTTTTGCAACCTCGGGAGGAAACAAACTTTCTGCCAATTGATGGTTGATTCTCAATGCTGTACTGCGACGATTGCCCTTTCCAAAGATATTCCATTCCATGACAGTAATACTTTAGTAAAAAATATCTGAAACAGATAGCTCTCAATGTGTCGTTTGCGGAAAAATGCATACCTTTGCAGGTGAAGGCAATGGGCGCTTCTTTTATGCAATTGACAGTAACCAATAACAGAACAATATGGAAACAATAAAGTTAAGCAATGGCGTGGAAATGCCACAGGTGGGATATGGTGTTTATCAGGTGGAGCCTGAGGAGTGTGAGGGTCTGGTAGTGGATGCCATCAATGTGGGCTATCGGATGATCGATACGGCTCAGGCTTATCTCAATGAGGAGGCTGTGGGCAGTGGGTGGAGAAAGAGTGGCATAAGCCGTGATGATCTATTCCTTGTTTCAAAGGTGTGGCCTTCTAATTATGGCGAGGGCCAGACCATGAAGAGCATCGACGAGAGTCTGCGCAAGCTGCAGACGGACCACATCGACCTCATGCTTCTTCACCAGCCTTATTGCGACCGCTATGGGGCCTATCGTGACTTGGAGAAGGCCTACAAGGCAGGCAAGCTCCGTGCCATCGGCGTGAGCAATTTCTTCCCAGACCATTTGGTTGACCTTGCCTCCAACATGGAGATTGCACCGATGGTCAATCAGATGGAGACGCATGTCTTCGACCAGCAGCGCGAGACACGCAGATTCATGGACGAGTTGGGTACGCGTCTCATGGCGTGGGCTCCTTTGGCAGAGGGTGCCAACGGACTGTTCTCCAATCCGACCCTTACACAGATCGGAGAGAAGTACGGCAAGACGGCGGCGCAAGTGGCGCTGCGCTGGTTGTTGCAGAACGACGTGATCATCATCCCGAAGACCGTCCATAAGGGACGGATGCAGGAGAATCTGAATCTGTTTGACTTCGAGCTCGACGCAGAGGACATGCAGGCTATCGCCACCCTCGACACGGGCCATAGCCTCTTCCTCGACCATCATGACGGGGAGGTGACCAAGCAGTTTATGGAGTGGCGAGCTGTGGTCAAACCTACAGAATAAACAGGAGAAGACTTAGATCTCATGGCGAGGCATGTCGTCGATGAGGTCTTTGAAGAGGGCGTTTTGACGCAGGATGGCCTCATTGCCTGTGATGATCAGTTGTTTTCTGGCCCGCGTTAGGGCGACGTTGAGTTTGCGGTCAATCACTTTGCCGTCCTCCACAAAGCAGTTGCTGGTGAGGAAGTCGAGCTGGTAGCGGTTCTGGACGGTGAAGGAGTAGATGATGATGTCGCGCTGAGACCCCTGGTATCGCTCCACGGTGTCGATGCTGATGGGGATGAGGCTGGGAATGTCCAGACGATTGATTTCTTGCCGTATCATCGCTATCTGATTGCGGTAAGGCACGATGACACCGACGGTTTTGGACGGGTCGAAACTCGTGCCGGAGAGCGTGTGGATCGTCTTGAGCAGTTGTGCCACGATACGTGCCTCCTCCGTATTTACTTTCTCGCTCACTCCCGCCTGCCTACAGTTTTTGGATGGGAAGAAGATACGGCGGTTTTCCATGAGCAGACGGCCCAGGGGCGACAAGGTCTGCTGAGCGGAGGAGGGCACGGATGGGTAGATGGTGTCCTCCAACTGGTGGGGCAGCGGGACGCAGAGAAGGTCTTCGCGCTCGTAGAACCGACGGTTGGGGAAGTCGGCTATCTCTGGATGCATACGCCCTTGGCGACGCAGGATGCCGATGAAATCGGTCCTTTTGGCTGCTCGTTCCGTATTGATAAGCCGTTCGAAGAGCGAGTGGCGGCAGTCGGTAAGCTGGATCTCCTGAAGGATGTGCTCCTCTACGACTGATTCGGCGGCATCCTGCTGCACGACAGCAGGCAACTGCTTGTGGTCGCCAATCAACACAAACTTGTCGATGCAGCAGCGTCCGTTGCAGTGAGCTCCGAGGATGCCCATGAGGTTGGGCTCGAGGATCTGGCTTGCCTCATCGACGATCGCCACATCAAAGTGCTTCACCTGGAAGAGGAAGGGGCGGGCCGCAAGGGTGCTCGTCGTAGCCACGACGAGGGAAGTCTGGTCGATGATCGCCTTGATAGCCGACAGGGTAGGCCGCGCCGTCAGTCGCTCGCTCAGTAGATGGGACTGGTACCGTGGGTCGCAGCTGTAGGCGCTACCCAAACGGATGAAGTCGATGTCGTTGTCCACAAGCATGCCGCAGATCTCGTCCACGGCGCGGTGGGTGTAGGAGAGCAACAACCCATTGCCACCCGTGGGGCTCTCGGGAGTGGGCAGCAGGATCAGTTCGCGCACCAGATACTGAAGCGCCATCGAGGTCTTGCCCGTACCAGGAGGACCTACAAGTAGGAAGTAGTCCTGCGCCTGCTTCGCTTTTTCCACGATTTCATCGTAGTTTTTATTGTAGCTTTGGGATAATCGCAGGGTTTTGTCTGCCATGGGAGGTCGCTTTGCGAGTAGTACGTCGCGGCGTGCCTCAGGTGCCGTGATAAAGGTGTAGAGCCCGCCCATCGCCGAGGTGGATCCGATGTCGCTGCCCGCATGCTCAAGGCAGTACCACCGCTTGTCGTCATCTACTTGGAGGATATGTGGGTTCTGTTGTCCGTCGTTGAGATGGACGACGAGCTGGGTGGGTGTGATTTCCTGGAGCGTACCCTTGTGGAGTATGCTACGCCTCACGTCTGGAGCCTTGTCTTGGTCGTAGGCGTAGAGATAGACCATGTCTCCACGTCGGAAGTTAGGCAGGAAGTCATCCTCTTGTTTGGGGATAAGGAGCGTGAGGGTGTCGTAGCCTCCCGTGCCATCCGATTTTTTGTCAACGATGCGCAGACGGGTAAAGATATTGCCTGTCTCCCGCTTCATGCTCAGTGGCATGTTCCATAGGTCGGCACCTGCCGAACCCACACCCTCCTGTGCGCCAACCTTGGCGACGATCTGCTCCCGCATCACAAAGCGCATTATACGGCAGAAATAGGCTCTTTCGAGCGGTTTCATCGTTTGTAGCGGCGTAGTAACGGCCTCGATCTGAGGTTGTAGGTATGCATGGAAGAAGTAGTCGTCGAGGTGCTCCGTATTGAGCGTGGAGACATGGAGGTGGGGGAGAATACGCTCCAGTCCGTGGAATGCCATCCAATACTCCAAGGCGACGACTTGGTTGCGATACTTCAGTGCTTCGCGTAGGAGCTTTCTGAGCGGCTCCACTTGCATCAGACCGTCGGGCAGCGGGTATTTTGAGTAAAGCAGATAGATGTCGGCATGTTTTGGGCTGAGGCCGAAATTGTAGCTCAAGACGCCGAAGTAGAGCAACACCTGTACATAGTGTTTCTCGACATGAAGCGAACCATAGCGGTTGCGCGTGTGGCGCTTGAGGAAGTAGTTTTGTCCCGATTTCTGCTCCACAAGCAGTTGCAGGTCGGTTGTCATGAGGTCGACGCGTCCCTGGATGCCCAATTTCTCGCAGATGAAACTCGGTTCGAGGATAGCCTTCTCCTTATTATATCTGCCAAAGAGTTCGGCAACGACCGCCTGCATGTTGCTTACTTGTGATTCGGCAAGCCTTTTAAACTCGCTGGGGGCGAAGTCGGGGCAGCAGGCGTACTCGATAGCCTTCTCGCGGAAATTGCGTTGCAGCGTGTCGGCGAAACGGTATTGGGCATGGTTGATAAGGTCGTCGAGGGCACTCCCAGCGAAGTTACCGAGCAAGATGTGTTTGCTGTTCTGCCGTTCTTTCAGCCGGTGGAGCGTGAAGAGCAAAGGGTGGTGGCCGTAGTCCTCGAAGCAGGAGGCGATGGCGGAGATGTCCAGCAGATAGTCGGGTTCGACGATGATGAGGCCCGGGATCAAGCGCTCATCCTCCCGATGGCAGTCGAGGAGGTTGAGCGTCATGCCCTCCTGTAGAATGCGGGTGAGATAGGAAAAGTCGATGTAGTCGGGCGTGTGGCGGTAGTCGATTGTTACCACCTCCTCGTCGCAGTCTTGGTTGACAACGGTGGCGTGGATGGTCTCGTCGTCGAACGACCGCACCACGCAGCGGAGGTAGGCGTGGCTGCTGATGGGGCTGCCCTGGGCTGCTCTTCCCGTAGCGGGAATTCGCCCGACCAACGAGGCTGGGACAGAAGTTTGGAATACGGCGGAGACAAACAACGCCAGTGCACGGCAGTCGTAGCCCAGGTCCTCTGGTGAGAGGGGCTCGTCGCTATTGCTATGACGGCGCATTCGCTGGATGGCGAGCACGTCTTGTGATGCCATGTGACGATCGCGGCAGAGATAGTCCACCTGCGAACTAAGGTTGCCGAAGGCATGTCGCGTATGGCGAAGACCCTCGTGACAACAAAGTACGAGGGTATCGTGCAGGATGTGGTTCGCCACGCCCTGCGCTTCCGTTGCCAGGGCTTCCTCTATCCGTTGGTATAGGTCTTGCGCCGTAATATATTCCATGTGGCCTTCTATCGTCTCAACATTGCTTGACGGATCCCTATTGTCCTCCCAGTCGGTCGAAGAAGACAATGATGTCCTCCCAGGTCTTCAGTTCGTCGCTGCCGAAGCGCAGGGAAATGCCGATGAAATCGGGCGTTTCGGACGAGGAGATGAGGTAGTCGCCATAGAGGAGTTGCAGGTTGTTGGCAAAGATGACGCGATTCCAGGCGGGTGCACTGAAGACGCGCTCAATCCAAGCCTGCTGCGATGCCAGTTGGTCGGGGTGGCAGGTGGGAGCCGGTACGACAAAGTGAACATTGTAGTGCTCCAGCAGTTGTTCGTAGGCTTTGTGGAGACTCGATTTCGGTTGGCCGTAGGCGTCGGCCAGCGTGTCCCAGTGGATGAGCACGGTGGGGCGGTTGCGCCCGGTCTGTCGGTCATCGATCCGGCGGACGATGGGGATGATATAGTGGTAGATGGCTTTCTCCACCAGGCGGTGCTCGCCGTGGAAGTGGATGGCCTGTGGGTAGTGCTGGAGGAAGAGGTCGTAGGTGTGGACGATGGGGTCTTCGTCGCCGAAGAGGCCAAAGACGCGCTGCTGCTCTTCGGTGGTGACTTGGGAGAAACAATGCTCCGTCATCTCACGATACTCCTTGACCAGCGCCTTGGTGACGATGATCTCCTGTACGCCGTCTTGACGAGGATTTTGAAATGTCTGCTTCCCCATCATCTGATGCTCGCTCATCGTAGCCCCCATCTCGAAGGCGGGATTGACGCAGATACGGTCGAAACCGTAGAGCATCTCCGTGTACATGCCTCCCATGGAGGTGCCAATGATCAGGTCGGGACGTTCGCTCTCCACTGTCTCCTTGAGCAGGGCCATTGCCTCTGCAGGATGGACGGGGAGGTCGGGTGCCAGGACCGTGGCACGGGGCATGAACTGCCGCAGCACGTCGGCAGTGTGGGTGGATCCTGCGGAGAGGAAGCCGTGGACATAGAGGATCTTTTTCCCTTCCATCAGGGAGGGGTAGCTTTTGGGAAGATATGAGTCCATAGTTATTGAGGAAGTTAGGATAATGCTTTTTGTATGTCGTCGAGGGAGTCGGCCACGATGAAGTGGGAGCGCCAGCTTCCGCGCATGAGTCCGCGCTGCTGAAGGTCGTCCAGCAGGGTGGTCAGCGCGTCCCAGCAACCATTGATATTAAAGAGGATGACGGGGCGCCCATGGTAGCCGATGGTCTTGGAGGCCGCCACGGTGAAGATCTCGTCGAGCGTGCCGATGCCACCGGGCAGTGCGATGAAGGCATCGGCCTGGTCCATGAGCAGCGACTTGCGGTCGGAAAGGTCGTCGCATGGTATTTCGACGTCGAGGTGACGGGAGCGTCGTCCGCCCTGCTCGACGATGGACGGGATGACACCGATCGTTCGCCCGCCCTGGTCTTTGACGGCACGGGCCACACACTCCATCAGTCCAGAATCACATCCGCCGAAGACGAGGGTGTGGCCTTCGCGGGCCATCCATTCACCCAACTGAGTCGTCAAACGGAAGTATTCCGGATCGATCTCGTCGTTGGCGGAGCAGAAAACAGCAATCTTCATAGATATCTATGTTTTGGTTTAACTGTGGCAAAAGTACTACTTTTCCCCGACATTCCTGCATGATTTGTCGGAAATGATGGGTGGAAAAGTCCTTTCGGCTACGAAACGCCCTTCCATAGGGCGCACGAAGAAAGAAGCGGGAAAAATCTTTCTTGTGAATATCTTGTGAAAAAAAGCGCAGTCTTTACTTGAATGTGAAAAATTTTCCATACCTTTGCCCTTGGTTAAGGAGAACGAAACATCTCAATCATAATTTAAAAACCATGGATTTATTAAAGCAAATTGTTGCTCGCGCCCAATCCGACAAGCAGCGCATCGTGCTGCCGGAGGCCGAGGAGGAACGCACGTTGAAGGCTGCTGACCGTGCATTGCAGGACGGACTGGCCGACATTATCTTGATCGGCAATCCGGAGAACATCCGCAAGGAGGCCGAGGAGTGGGGACTGAAGAACATCGACAAGGCTACGATCGTCGATCCGAAGAACAACCCCCGCTGTGAGGAGTATGCCGAGAAGCTCGCCGAGTTGCGCAAGAAGAAGGGCATGACCATCGAGCAGGCCCGTAAGCTGGTGACGGAGGATAACCTCTATCTGGGCTGCATGATCATCAAGACCGAGGGTGCCGACGGCCAGATCTCGGGTGCGTTGTCAACCACGGGTGAGACCTTGCGTCCCGCCTTGCAGATCATCAAGTGTGCGCCGGGCATCTCTTGCGTCAGCGGAGCCATGCTCCTGCTCACCCACGAGAAGGCAATGGGCAACGATGGTGTGATCGTGATGGGCGACGTCGCCGTCACGCCGAATCCTACCGCCGACCAGCTCGCGCAGATCGCTTACACGACGGCGCAGACGGCACATAGCGTGGCAGGCATGACCGAACCCTATATCGCCATGCTGAGCTACTCCACGAAGGGCAGTGCCAAGGATGCTATCAACAAGGAGACGGGCAAGAGCGTCTATGTGATCGACAAGGTGAAGGACGCCGTGAGCATTGCCCACGAGAAGTATCCTGAACTTCATGTCGATGGTGAGCTGCAGGCCGATGCAGCCCTCGTGCCCGCTGTGGCTACGAAGAAGGCACCGGGTAGCTCTGTGGCTGGCAAGGCCAACGTGCTCGTTGTCCCCAACCTCGAGGTGGGCAACATCGGCTACAAGCTCGTGCAGCGTCTGGGTGGTGCCGTGGCTATCGGCCCGATCCTCCAGGGTATCGCACGTCCGGTCAACGACCTCAGCCGTGGCTGCTCGGTAGATGACATCTACTATATGGTGGCCATCACCGCCTGCCAGGCGCAGGACGCCAAGAAGGCTTAAAGTACAAGAACGCAACGAACTAATCAATTAGCGAACATGAAAATATTGGTTCTCAACTGCGGTAGCAGTTCTATCAAGTACAAGTTCTACGACATGGACGGCGAGCGCGTCCTTGCCCAGGGTGGCGTAGAGCGTATCGGCCTCGACGAGGCTTTTATCAAGGTGAAGCTGGCCGATGGAAGCAAGAAGCAGATCATGGCCGACCTGCCGACCCATAAGGAGGGTGTGGCCCTGGTCTTCAAGTGTCTGCTCGATCCGGAGATCGGCGCCATCAAGGACCTCAACGAGATCGACGCTGTCGGCCACCGCGTGGTGCAGGGCGGCGACCTTTTCGAGAAGAGTTGCCTCGTCACGCCGGAGGTGGAGAAGGGCATTGAGAGCCTGATCGACCTCGCCCCGGTACACAACCTGGGCCACTTGCGTGGTATCCGTGCTGTCAACGCACTTATGCCGCACACGCCGCAGGTGACGGTCTTCGACAATGCTTTCCACAGCACGATGCCGCCCTACGCTTATCTCTATGCCATCCCGTATGACCTGTACGAGAAGTACCACGTGCGTCGCTACGGTTTCCATGGAACGAGCCACCGCTACGTCAGTCAGCGTGTCTGCGAGTTCCTGGGTGTGGACATCACGAAACAGCGCATTATCACCTGCCATATCGGCAATGGCGCCTCTGTCGCTGCCGTGAAGTATGGCAAGGTCATCGACACCTCTATGGGCCTGACCCCGCTGGCTGGTGTGATGATGGGTGGCCGCTCGGGTGACATCGATCCTTCTGCCGTGACTTACCTCATGGAGAAACTCGACATGAAGCCGCAGGAGATGGCCGACTGGCTCAACACGAAGTGTGGTGTGCTCGGCATCACGGGCATCAGCTCGGACATGCGCGAGGTGGAGCAGGCTGACTTCAATGGCGATAAGCGCGCTCATCTGGCTCTGGAGATGTACAACTACCGTATCAAGAAGTACATTGGTGCTTATGCAGCAGCCATGAACGGTGTTGATATAATCGTTTGGACGGCTGGTGTGGGTGAGAACCAGGAGGGTGTACGCTGGGATTCCCTGCAGGACATGGAGTACCTGGGCGTGAAGATGGACAAGGAGCGCAACCACGTCCGTGGCAAGGAGCAGATCCTCTCTGCCGACGATTCCAAGGTGAAGGTGGTGATGATCCCGACCGACGAGGAGATCGTTATCGCCCGCGACACGATGGATATCGTGAAGGACTTGAAGAAGTAAGCCTCGTCCCATCGCATAGAAAAACGCGATGTGCCAGGACGACAGTCTTGGCACACCGACAAAAAAATCAAAATCCCCGCAAATGGATGATCCGTTTGCGGGGATTTTATTGATAGGATGGTTTAGTGCTTCTTGTGGGTCATGATGTCGAGGATCATCGTGTCGGTGGCCGACATCGCATCCTTGCCGATATGGGTGAGGTTGCGGACACACTGGTCGATATCCTCGTCGATGATGCCTTCTGCCGCCGTGACGTGGCGTCCCTCCATAGCCATCGTGGCCGAGAGGACGGCGACGGAGACGCCGGAACTGATCTTCAGAGAGCAGCTGGGCTTGGCGCCGTCGCAAATCATACCCGTAAGGATGGCGATCATGTTCTTGGCAGCATAGCAGGCGCGCTCGTAGCTGCCTCCCATGAGATAGACAATGCCGCTGCTGGCGCCAATACTGGCTACCACGCATCCGCAGAGGGCCGAGAGCGGACCGAGGCTCTGCTTGATGTAGATGACTGTGAGGTGGCTCAGTGCGAGGGCGCGTACCAGCTCTTCGTCCGTGTTCTTGTTCTCCTGTGCGAAGACCACCACGGGATTGGTGGCGCAGATGCCCTGGTTGCCGCTGCCGCTATTGCTCATCACGGGTACCATCGCGCCACCCATGCGCGCGTCGCAGGCCAGGGCCGTCTTGGCGATGATGTGGGAGTAGATGGTGTCGCCGAAGATGCCGTGGCTCATCGGACGCACGATGGTCTTGCCGAGGCAGTGGCCGTAGTTGCCCTTGAGCGACTCTTCGGCAGCGTTGATGTTCAGGCGCTGGGCCTCACGGATGAAGTCCAGTTCCTCCAACGGCGACTCGGTGGCAAACTCCCATACCATCTGCATCGTCAGCTGCGGAGCTTGCGTGCCCTGCTCGCCGGTTGCGGCCACAGTCTTGTCAAGCAGCACCTCGCCGTCACGCTCCTCATGTGTGAAGTTGGTGTGGGTGTGCATGATGATGGCTTGTGCACGGTGGTCGCCAGCCGTGACCTCTACCTCAATGTAGAGTTTGTCGCAGCACTGGTTCTTCAGGCCGATCGTGATGTGGCCGCCCTTGATGTACTCCTTGCCTTCGGCCAGCGTCTCAGGGGTGAGGTCTTTGATGACCTCCAGTTTGTACTCCGACTTGCCAACGATGGCACCGAGGGCTATGGCGATGGGCAGTCCGATCATGCCCGTGCCGGGAATGCCCACTCCCATGGCGTTTTTCAGCATATTGCCCGAGAGCAATACGTTGATCTTCTCGGGTCTCTGACCCAACAGTTCCGTGGCGCGTGCCACACAGAGGGCAACGGCCATCGGCTCGGTACAACCCACGGCGGGCACTACCTGCTCGTTCATGAGGCGTATGATAGCTTCGCGTCTTTCCTTTTCCAGCATTTTTATTTATTTTATAAGGTTTCGGCTCATTGTTGTTAGTGTGCTGCAAAGGTACATAATTCCCGTGGAAAAAAGCACACAAAAGGTGGGGAAATATTTGTCTCGGCCTGAAAATGGAGTGATACACATTGCCGATGCTGACAAGAGACCCCGTTCGTACGAAGGGCGAGGGCGCGGACTACGGGAAGGCCGGCACGTCGCTGTGGAAGCGCATGCGGCGGTGGAGGGTGGGGTGGTCAAACTCCAGGATTGTGGCGTGGAGACAAAGACGGCGTCCGGGCAGACCGTAGAGGGGGTCGCCGATGATGGGGGCGTGGAGCCCGTCGGCATGGGCGCAGTGGACGCGGAGCTGGTGGGTGCGTCCTGTGGTGGGGGTGAGGCGCAGCAGGACGGCGCGGCTGCCATCGTCGATGGTGACGATACGCAGCACTTCGTAGAGCGTGTGGGCGGGTTTGCCGTGGGCGAGATCTACGCGCATCCGTGGCAGGTCGAGGTAGTCGGGGGCCAGGGGCAGACTGATTTCGCCTTTCTTGCCCGCGTAGAGGTCCTCGGTGTATTGGCAGAGGGCGGTATATTCCTTGTGGGTTGTGCGGTGGGCAAACTGTGCTTGCAGGTCCTTCTGAGCTTCCAGGGTTCGTGCTACGACCATCAGGCCGCTGGTGAAGCAGTCCAGGCGGTGGACGGAGTAGGGGCCCTCCTTGCCTTCCCAGCGGTCGGAGAGTAGGGAGATGACGGAGGGGGCGTCGCCCTTGCCTGGCACGGAGAGGAGGCCTGAGGGCTTTTCGATGACGGCCAGTTGGTCGTCCTCATAGAGCACGCGCAACTGGAGGGAGGGGTGGGAGATGATGGGTTTCACCTCCGCGTCCAGTCCTTGCATCATCCACGTGAGGATGGGGCGGCAGCGCAGTTGGCAGGCGGGGTAATACTGGCCGTGATGGCGCACCTCTTCTTTGGGGGAAGGACCCCACCAGAACATGGCGATACTCCGTGGGTGCATCTGGTGGAGGTAGGCATACTGCAGGAGTTTGGGTTCGCAGCATTCGCCTGCTCCCGAAGGGCAGCGTTCCACACGCCGCTGTGCCTTGGGTGAGAGGTGGGTGGCGTGCCATGCGTCGAAGATGGCGAGCAGGTCTTTTTCTTCTCCTCGGGCGTTGCGCATCCTAAACTGTGCGAAGAGCCATGCTTGCAGTTCTTCGCTCATTCGTTTGCGGTTCACACTCAGGTGATCCCGCTCCCGTTCGAAATAGCGTAGGTCGGCCTCCAGCTGTCGTAGCATCTCGTGGTGGTGCGCCTTCAGTCGTCGTATCTGTCCTTTGTGAAACTGGCTTTCGCGTATCATCGCTTCCCGTTCTTGCTCCGAGATGTGGGCCTCTTTGCGCCGCTGGTCGCGGAGGGCTTTGGCTACGTTGGCCCTTGCGCGCAGGTCGGCGAGCGTCGTCTCGTAGTCGTGCTCCAGTCTCGTCCGCTCTTGCTGCAGGTGCTGGTAGCGAGGATTGGCCAGTAGAGTAGCAAGCCGATGGCTGACCTGCACGATTTCCTCCTCGCGTCGCTTGAAGTAACCGTCGGGGCGGAGGTAGTCGAAGACGGGAGGGACAAACTCGTCCATAGGGAGCGCCCAGTCGGTCTGACCAGAGAAGGCCTGGAGGTAGCCCAACTGCCCCTCATGCTCCACGAGCAGTACGCCTACCATTTTGCCTTCGGCAGGGTGGGCGGGCAACTGGCGCTGGACGACTTCTGCGGCGAGGAGGCATAGCGGGTCCGGGGTGTAGTGGAACGGATCGTTCATTCGCCTTGGGGCTGGCAGCTGGGTGTCTAACGGGTGGAAAAACATAGGATGCAGCGGTGGACAGTCTGGTGAATGATAGGGATCAGAGATACTCCTCGCCTGTGCGGATGGCTATCTCGTTGACGTATTTGCGCACCAGTGCCGAGGAGTCTTCCTTCTTGCAGACGAGCAGCACGTTGCCCTTTTCGGCCACGATAAATCCCTCAAGGCCACCGAGGACGGCCAACTTGCCCTTCGAGAGTTTTACGACATTGTCTCGCGAATCGTCGAAGAGCACCTTGGAATCGATGACGACATTGCCTTCTGCGTCCTTCTCCCGCGCCTCATAGATGCCGTGCCAGGTGCCTACGTCGGCCCAGCCAAATTGACAGCGGGCCACGCAGACGTGCTCGCTTTTTTCCAGGATGCCGTAGTCGATTGACAGGTTGGGGTAGGAACGGAAATGTTCTTGCATATAGGCGTTTTCCTCGTCGATTGTCCAGTGGGGATAGATCTCGTCGAGGTGGCGCAGCACGGAGGGCATATACTGCTCCATGGTGGTGCGCAGGTAGCGTGCATTGGCGAGAAACAGACCAGTATTCCATAGCCATTCGCCGCTCTCCATAAACAGCTGGGCAAACTCGCGGTCGGGTTTCTCCGTGAAGGCCTTCACCTTATATATATCGGCGTAGCTCGTTGCCTCGCCCATCTGGATGTAGCCGTAGCCGGGTTCGGGGCGCGTGGGACTGATGCCGAGGGGCATCAGTACGTCGTTCTGGGCGGTGAATTCCAGTTTTTCGAGGATGCAGTCTTTGAAGGCTGCCTCGTTGAGGATAATCTGGTCGGCAGGTGTGATGGCGACGGAGGCATCTTCGTCGAGACGCAAGATGCGGTGGATAGCCCAAGCTACGCTCGGCGCGGTGTTTCTCTGCACGGGCTCTATGATGAGCTGGTCGTTGCCGACGTCTGGGAGCTGCTCGCGGACGAAGGTGGCATAGTGGTCGTTGGTCGTGATGAAGATGTGGTCTTGGGGCAGGATCTGCACAAACCGGTCGTAGGTCTGCTGCAGCAGCGTGCGGCCCGTACCGAAAAAGTCAAGGAATTGTTTCGGCTTGTCCTCGCGACTTGAGGGCCAAAGGCGCAGCCCGCGTCCTCCGGCGAGTATGATACAGTAGTTGTGGTTAGGTGTTCCCATCATTTGTTCAAGGTTTCTGTTGAGCACACGAAAGTACTAATTAATCTGCACATGAGCAAAATATTTAAGAATAATCAAAGAAAAATTTGTTTTCTTCAAATTAACTTCGTACCTTTGCACCCGCATTAAGCCCAGATGGCGGAATAGGTAGACGCGCTGGTCTCAAACACCAGTGGAGCAATCCATCCCGGTTCGAGCCCGGGTCTGGGTACAGAATTGGAGAGAAGTTCACTTCTCTCCTTTTTTTTTTTACGTTGCCCTCTCGTAACTGCTTGGCTTCCTGATAGATTAAATCAAGCACTTGGTTATAAGAGTTGGTTCGATATTTTTCCCCATCAAATTCGATTTTTTGAGGAAACATTGAACTTATCAACTTGATTTTGGTCTCTACAGGCGCATCCATTATATAGCGTTCCATGTTGTTAATCAGAGAGATAGAGTAGTCTAACTTTGGTTTAATCTTTGAACGATTCCCCTTTTCTAACATATCCACCTTGTTTTGCAGTTCATCCAACTCTTTTTGGTTGTGACTTACAGCCTCATCTTTCTCTTCTTTGCTCATTTCGCCATCAAGATACAAATCTTTGGCTTTCTGTATTCTCTTCTTGAACGTTTGCATCTTAGACTTGATCAACTCTACCTCTGCCAAGCTGTCTGAGATTTGTTCCTTTCTTATATCTTCAAGAATGTTCTCATAGAGTTTTAGCACGGTATCGTTAGGCTTCAAACTCCCCACATACTTTGCAAAACCCTCATTCACAGCCTCTGCTCGCTTTCTGATGTGCCTTGCATCGTGACAGCAATTGTAATAGGCATACTTACCACCATTGCCACGGCTCTCTGCTCCTGTCAGTGCATGACCACATATCGGACAAACAAGAAATTTCCTCAGAAACAAGTCGGGATTGATTTTCTTGCTCAACTTGGGCGTTTTCTTCTTTGCATTAAGAATGTCTTGCACCTTATAAAACAGTTCCTCTGTTATAATGCCCTCATGCAGTCCTTCAACTATCATTTCGGGGTCAGAGCCATAGGCAGGCACACGGATTTTCCCGATATAAAATGGATTTCTAAGCATATCGAAATAACTACTTTCTGCAACAGATGGAAACAAACGCTTACGGATTCTACATGGAGTCTCCACTCCCTTTGCCACCTCCTCAAATGCCTTACGCACCATCTTTGCTTTTGGCTCGTCTATTTCGGCATGGGTATTATGCTCGTCTACCCTTACATTCTTATAGCCTCTCGGTGCTTTGTTAGTGCAATGTCCTTGCATACGCTTCTTGTGAGTACATTCTTTTGTTCGGCGAGAAATTTTCTCGTCCTCAGTATGAGCCACACCGCAATACATCCCCATCAACATGCTCCATTCCGTACCACTGAAATCAATTGGCGACTCAATAGCGTTAATTTCGATTCCCATTTCATCTATAAACTTACGCTTGTACGTAAGGGCAAATTCGATGTTTCGTGAAAATCTATCCCAACGTAAGAACAGTATTTTGTCGATATACTTTTTGTTCTTTCGACAATAATCATACATTCTCTTAAATTCGGGACGCTTCAAATCGTGGTGCTTCGCTGAATAGTCTTCTTTATAAATACCAACAACTTCATAACCATGATTTACACAGTAACTTCTCAAACATGATTCTTGTACTTCAAGCGATGCCCCTTTTGCTTGTTCATCCGAACTAACTCGGCAGTATAATATCGTTCTCATTATTTCTTTAATTTACTTGTTTACACTTGCTTCTGTCTCAGCCTCAATTTGTATGTGGGCAATGAGATAAAGATATTCTCTTATCTGTTTTACTTCATCGTTACTATATTTTTTCTTACCACTATTGAGAATTTTAGAACATCTTTCTATCGTTTTCACTGACTCAAAAGAATAACTTTGCGTATAGCTACGCTTATTTGTTTTTCGTGCTACAGTACTTCCAACCTACCAACCCGACTGCTCTTTTGAACGCACTTGGATAAACTTAAAACCATTCTTTGTATATTCCTTATTTAATACATCCTTCTATCCTTTATTGTAACTTCTTTAAATTTCACTGCGACAAACATACTACTTGGTTCATGTCGTTTTATAAAATCAGTGTTTAACAGTTGTTAAATCACGTATTTTGCGCAATGTATTCACACTTGTATGAGTGATTTTGCAGATATTTCGCAATGAAATACCCTTTTTCAAAAGTCGTATCTCTTCAGCATATTCCTCTCGCATATCATCTTGTGATTTGCGATATCCTGTCTTTCTGCCAACCTTACCACCATTGGAACGATAATGATTGTAACCACTCTCCATACGGCTGCGGATAAGCCCTCTTTCCATGCTGTTAAACTGCGCAATCATGCCAAGAACAAGTTGTGCAATTGGATTTGGCTTGCCGTCAGCCTGTAACGTTTCCAAGCTATTTTGAAGGATGAAAAGTGATATGCCTTTGTCTGTCAATTGCTCTATGACTTGCAGAAAGTCTACAATTCGTCTGCTCAGACGACTACATTCATATATTAGTACCTTATCTATATTGTGAGCCTCAACATAATTCAACAGTTCGGATAACTGTTCACGTTCAGCTACTTTCTTTGCTCCCGAAATCTTTTCTGAGAACTCTTTTACTACAACATAATCCATCTTCTTTGCATAATCACGCAAATCTGCGATTTGTCGGTCGTAATCCTGTGAGTTTGTTGAAACTCTTGCGTATATTACTACTTTTTTCATATTCGTATTGATATTATGCGTTACTATTATGGCCGCTAAAGTACATAAAATATCAATTAAAACCAAATTATTAGTGATATCTAAAGTTAAATCGTCTGGTTTTTGTTGATATTTAATATCATTTTTTAATACTTTTAGTTTGACATTGATGTTTTATCTGTTGGGAATGAAAGCTGTCTCCCCAAGATGTATATGTTTGAACGATTAAGAAGAGCATTGTCTATCGGTGGTTCTACACCTTGTATAAGGCAGTCACGGCAAATCATTAGTATCTTTCCTAAGTTGTTTTGTCCTGTGAATATCCCGATATTGTTAATCTTACCTGTTTCCTGTGCAACAAGTTCAATCAACGCCTTCTTTGAAATCTTTGGATTAGACACTTTAGCTTGCTCCACGACTTTGTTAGCTACTAAGTCACGATAAATAGTCAATTCATGGTTGCTACATCCCCATACCTCTTTACTTTCACAACGTTGTTTAGTTGTGTTTTCTATGATAACGGCATCTTGGGAGATTTGTGACAATAAACGAGCAAACTCAGCATTGCCTTTGCACTTCTGCCAAACCACAAATAGCATCCACTGTACACGAAAGTCTGCAAAATCTTTACGAATAAGACCTTTGTGCTTGTTCTTTATAAATCTCTTGGCAGCATAGCCGCTTGTCTGATTGCGTATTTGTTCTTGAATGTTTTGGTGGAGTGGTGACTTTTCTGAAAACTCACCACATAGGTACAACATTTCACTATCATGCCAAGTCGTTCCTGCAAAATCGAATGGATAACCACCTGCCATGTTAGTGAGACGCACGTTAATGCCATTCACTATGTCCGAAGCCTTGGAGAATGACAAACAATTAAAGTGTGAAGCGTTGATGTGCTCCACACGACCTAAGATAATTTCAAAAGTGTTTGCTTTCTGTGACATAACTTTTAATTTAATGATTATTACTAAATCCTTAAACTCGTATCATTTTTACCACCGTGGCTATGTCTGCTCGGTTGGTTCAGCACTTAAGCTGTCTCTTGATACTTATTCAAAAAGTTAAAGAACTACTCCCCATTTTGGAAAGCGGTTGCAAAGGTATAGACTAATAATGAGAAATACGAAAATATTGTGCTAAGAATGCTTAGCGAGAAATAGTTTAGAAAAAAGCTAAATAGGATTTCATTTGTCTTGTCGACACGAAAAGAGGCTGCCAGAAGCAGCCTCCATTTAGTTTATGTTGTTTTCATGAGAGTATTAAAAATCAATCTGCTTTAATGAACAATCTTTCACATCATTCAAATTTAGAAATTCTTCCCCAAAATCTGCCTCATCAACTTCCATATTTGAATGGATTACCTTTCCTTTTGCAATAAACGAATAATCCTCGGGGTATTCGTTAAATACAAACTCCAATCCACTACATTCGACATTTGTATAATTGCGTATTTTGGCATGATATTTTTCAACAAGTTCTTTTGCTGTCATACCTACATAAATGCCGTTTTGTAACTTGATTGATGGTGAGTATATGCTAAAATAAGTAATATGTCTATTTCCTATCAATTTCTTACTTGGCATATCAGAATAGTTGTAATCAGTTTCAAACGAACATAATTTTTCCTTACCTTTATAGAGGACAACTTCATAACAAACTTCAGTAATATTTCTATCTGTCATTTCTATTTCTACTCTGTCATAGAAATCACCCTTGGCAGAAGGGTCAGTTAGCATCGGTACAGCAACCTTTGCAAGCATTCCTCTTTCTATCGTTCCGATGGCATTTCGTGAAGCTATCACTTCTATAGGTTTTTCTAATGCCACTGTGTCTGACTTCACTGTTTCAGCATGGATAGAGTCTTTTGTCAGTGTATCAGATGGTGTGACTAAATCATTTTGATTTCCACTTCCCAAAAACATATACCCACCAAAGCCTATGACTATTGCAGCAAGAGCTACCACTAAGATAACAAGAGTTTTGTTTACATGGTGTTCACCCGTTTCTTCTATTACTCCTTCATTGTTAATTAGATTTGATTGCTCTTCTGTTTTGCTTTCCAAACTACCCTGTACTTTGTACCCACAATGAGGGCAAAAAGATGCTCTGTTGCTTATCATTCGACCGCAACCGTTACATTTTATCAGTGCCATAATTTCTTATTTCATTAATAATATTTAGACAAAAAACTTCCTTAATCATCTAATTTTATGCTCTTCTGCTACTAATTCAATATAGAATCTGTCAAAATGACTCTTTATCTTAAAGATCTTCCATGTCCTTTTCTTTAAAATGGCAAACGGTATTAATTTGTTGTGGTTCAGAATAAACGACAAACAAAATCCGAATGGATGTACCACCCATAATAGTGAAAGCCTCATGATTACGTAAATCATATCTATCTGTGCCGGAAATATATCCACCACCTGTGTCTTTTCCCACAATGGCCTCTGTTACACGTCCATCTATATCACAACCCTTAAAAACCCATACCTTTCCTTTAGGGATTGTGATGCGTTGAGATTCAAGTTGATAATAATATCTACTTTTATAAATGCCATAGTTACTTTCAATATTATGAAAACGTAATCCATCAAAATAAGCATTTAGTGTTATGTCAATATCTTTACCTATCCGTTTACGCTCCTCTTCCTGTCTTGCTTGTTCTTCTCTTTCTTCTTTAATTTTCTCTTCTTCTACCTGTTTCTGCAATGCGACTCTATGAACTTCGTCAAGGCTATCTTTTAATCGCTTTTTTATCAAGGTAGTATCAACAGACATTGCTGTTTGTTTTGGATTGAACTTTAGAGATGCCCCTATAAGAAATGAGCAAACGCCCACTATTAACATACATAGGATAACGAAAAAAACGGCATAGCTTTTCTTTCGTCTTGCAGACATGATTGGTTCTTGGAAGTCTGTTAAGGCTTGTTGATTCTGCCTTGGCTTCCAATTATCATTAGGACAACCACAGTTAGGACATGACTGCATATCTTCAGAATATGCTTCTCCGCAATCAGGACATTTTACTTGATTCATAGTCTGTATTGTTTAATGGTAAAGTTCAGCAATCCTTGTATTCAAAGACCGCTGAACTGTTTTTGTTGTTTATGAATTATCTTGCAAAATTGAAATCAACGGTTGCTGTTCCGTTGAATGTGTAGGAATATTCTCCACCTGCCATCTTGAGATGGTTGAATTTGATGGTCATATCGTCTTTGCTCTTGTCGATAGAGATAACCTTTGCTGAACCACTCTTGTAAGTAAGGGTAGTGTAGCAAGCATCGGATTCATCCTGTGCCATCAATTCCAATGATTTCTTTGAGAAATCATCACCTACTTTTGGCTCTGTTGAATCTGTGTAAGAGAATTGATAATACCAACAATCTTTAGTGTTGCCTACTTGATTAAATACAGATACTGTAAACTCGCCCTTGCCATCTTCCGCATCGAAACTACCTTCTTGAACAACATTAAGGTCAAGTTCGTAACTCTTACCATTGATTTGGATTGTGTTTGAGGATGAAGAATTGTTATCATTATCGTCACTTCCGCAACTGATTAGTGCAAATGGCACCAAAGCGAGCAATTCCAACATCAAAAACTTGAAATGCTTTTTCATTTTGCTTCATTTGCGCACCTTCAGCCCAAACAGTGCTGTTAGTATTTACGAGTTGCAAGGAGCATAAAAAGAAAAGTGAGGCTTTATTGCTCCTTCTCCCTCTGTGTGACGGCTTGGACTCTGTTGGTTTATGGAAAAAGGAGAATAAGCCCCACCTGTACGTATTTCGTGTTTGCATACGAATACACGCCAAGTAGAGGCATATTCTCACTACACTCCAATTAAACCATTTTGCGAAAGTGTCCAAGTTTCGCACGGATTGGGAGTATGGCGAAATACGCTTCTCTTCAATATGTCCGCCAAAAGCCTATTACGGCAATATGGCATGACAAAGATATACAATTTCTCCGAGACTAAAGAATTTCTCTTGATGATTTTGATGTTTTGTGACTGTATTTAGAAAAAACCACTTTACATATACTATCTTTGTTGTTTCTGTGTCACAATAATCTTTTAGGTTAAACTGATACATTTTTACAGGTGTATCAATACATCATCAAAGATTAAAATGACACAGTTCTCTGATTGATACAATTTTCCATTTTTAATAATAACAAAAAAAGAACAGAACATTATCATTTGAAAATGGAAAATGACTATTCGACTTTCTTACGGTAACATCTTCTCGGTATATTATTTCTATCACAAAATTCATATAGTCTGCTTAGTCCGATTTTCATACCATTAGCTTTCAACAAATCAAGGTTTTGTTTAACAGAAAGATTACAATCGTATAACTCGCCTATCTCTTCGTCTTTTAGTTTGCGTCTTACTATACCAACCATAACTTTAGGCTTTATCCCATTCTGCAAGCAATACGACTTGTCAACCTTGAACTTGCTCGGCTTGCGTTTCGTCTTTATGTTTATCTTCTCAATTGGAATACTCAGAGCATTATTTGCAATTTGCATTAGTACCTCATTAGTCAAAACCTTATCGCTATTGTCGTAGTACCATTGTCTTTCCGCTATCAAATTATAGAGCAAATGTTCAAATGATATGTTTGGGTGAATCATACGACGGATTAAAGCACCTATATATAAGCATTTCCGTCTACCTTCTCCATCTCTTATTCTTTTCACTACTGACACTTTACGAGTATTCCCATTCTTATTTGTTACGGTCTCCAAATACCAACATCTGTAAATCTCATGATAATCTTTGGGAATTAGTGCATATCCATCATTAAAGGATAACTCTGAATGGTCGAAGTAGCTGTATTGCCCTTTGTATTTTCCTAATAATTCAGATGGTAACAGAGTGTTTAGGTCATTAATGAAACCTTTATCCGTTATAGGAAAAGCGGTAGTCCTTTTATCATCCTTATTTGTCCCTCTACTGTCTTTGCCTGTTGTTACTACGATATCCTTATGCTGAGGCTCTACCACAAATGAGACTTCGAAATCTGCTAACTTATATACATTATTTGTCGTATAGACCTCACAGTTACGAGTCCCATTCCCATAAAAACATTGTGCTGCTGTACCTCCACAAGAATCTTTGTCGGGATATGAAGGGTAATCTTTACAAATAGAATTTATAATAGCCTTATATGTTGAGGCAAACATTTCGCAAGTCCGCATATCCTCACAAAAGGCATAGCAGAGACGAAAACGGTATTTGTTTCCTTTGGATGGATTAAGATTGTTTTGTGTTGTGTAATATAAAGTTGGTTTCATGGATAGTCCACAAACAAATTGTTTCATTTCCATGTCGTAATCATCAACGTCTACAAATACAACGTTTGCTCTTTCAAAATTCTTACTGTTTTTCTCGCTATTTGAAAATTCATCTGCATTTGTATCAAACCAATGGCAAAAGCAAAATCCTTTTTTGATATATTCTTCAAACTCACTTATATTTATAAATGAGCGATTAAACCGAAGTTTATTGAATTGTATGTTCTCCTTACTTGCATAATATAGAAGAGACACACTGAGTTTTAATCGAGTCAAGTTTCATAATAAAAATATATTATTTAAGTGGGTAGGGTTTCGCCTACTCATTTTTAGTTTTTATTTGGCTCTATCGGTATCGTTGCCCAATATGCCTTCAGTGATTTTGATAATGCTTGTTTGTGTTCTGTTGTTTTTGGCTTTCCTCGCAAAGCCTCAGCAATTTTCTTTCTTGTAGCTTCGCTCACTTTCCTATCTGTTCTTTTCATAGCCCTTACATTATTATATATAATAAGTATAGGTAGGCTTGATAAATATATCAAGTGTAGTAGGCTAATTTTTGTATACCGGAAAATTTTCAAAAAGATGCACAGTACACCGATATAGCCGATGCCTCGCTCCCTATAGAGGGGCATTGACAGATGGGTTACGTAGGCAGGACTCCCCCATAAGTCCTACCTACACAAGTGTTTACAAGTTAATTGGTTTAGAAAAACGATACTTAATTCTTTCTTCCTCTGTATATAATGAGCGTCTTGACAAGTCTTATTTCATCTGTATTTATGCACTATTCTCAGATAAAACTCGTAACTTTGTAAGCACCAAGCGAGAATTAAGCCGTATGCTTTATGCGTTTGTTCGGTGGTAAAATCGGTTTTGTGGGGTCGGGAATCCATTCTCTCAGCTCCCAAATCTTATCCAAGTCTTTTAGAAATTGGTTCGAGAACAGAACGCTTAGGGGTACCAAGGAAGCGGCTGATACTTTCGAGTATCAGCCGCTTTCTTGTTTTTTGAAGGTTTGATACGTTGTCGGTGTGGCGTTGCTGACCTGCATTGCCGTAGCGACTTATACCTTGTGGATGAGTATTGCTTGGAGCGGAAAGATAGTTTGGATAGGGCGCCCTGTGAAACTATAGACAGAAGCAAACAAAACTGTTATATGAAAGAAAGAGTAGTTTGTAACTTCCCCCCAGGAGAGATCCCATGAAAGTTATAAACTACTCCAGATTCGATTGACTGCGTCGTGCTTGTGCTGCTTGTTAGAACAATCCCCATTCGGCAAACTTCTCGAAGCCGCCGACTTGCTTGATGTATTGACGTGCAATCTCTACAATCTCGGCGTATGGTTTTCCGTCGATCTCTGTGTCGCCGATAGCACAAAACAGTTCTACGTTTTGTTTTGTCTGCTGGGCTTTCAAGAAGGCGTAAATGTTCACCGAGACATCGGCCTTTGATAGGTCCTTGCCTTGCACGCCACCGCCTGAGACTGATTGTGCCATGTCCGAACCCAGTTTGCGGTTGGTGGCACCAGCGTCCACGTCCGTGCCACCGCTCCAGTCTCCCAAAGGGTTGATGATGGCGGCGGGGTAGAGTGTTTTCAAATCCTCTGTCTTTGCATTGCTTTGGCAGATGATCAGTTTGCCATTGCCCAAGATGTATTTGCCGTCGGAAGGGTAGCGCTCGTAAATGTCGTGGGCTATCTTGCTGAGCAGCCTCTCCTCGTCAGTCAGTGGCACGCCCTTGAAAATGCCATTGTCACCGCAACGGATTTCGTCGTCTTGATTGTGGGCGAGGATAGGGTCTTGTGCCACCATGACAAGCGAGACCTTCAGGTCCTCGCGCTTGGTGATGCGGCTGACGATCGCCTCTGTCTCAGTCTGCGAGATGTCCACACTGCTCTCGATGATGATGTTTGCTACGCCATGGCCGAGCAACACCTCGACGGCAATCTTCGGGTTCTCCACCTTGGAGTAGGCAAGGTCCACAATAGCCCCTGCGATACGGTCTGCCACCTTGTCCGGATGGCACGGATTCACTTTTTCAATCATTGCTTAATATTTAAATTTCATTCTTTTTATTCATATATCTTTCCATCTCGTTGTAACTTATACCTTCTGGGAGAAATTGATTGATGAGCTCATGTTTTTTCTTGCTAACCTTAAACACTAGATCTTTTATTTGCTTATTGCCTATACTCAGATACACGCCTGTTGTATCCAATTTCATTTGATCGGGTACAAAGTCGCCTTGATTTGATTCTTTTGGAAAGCACTCAAGTACAGCACCATTCATTAGGATAATGCTGTTTTGTGGATGTTCCGTAAAAGTTTTTGTTACTTGTGACATAACTTTTTAATTTAATGATTATTACTGAATCCTTAAACTCGTATCGTTTTTACCACCGTGGCTATGTCTGCTCGGTTGGTTCAGCATCTAAGCTGTCTCTTGATACTTATTCAAAAAGTAAAAGAACTACTCCCCGTTTTGGAAAGTGAATGCAAAGGTATAGACTTATTATGAGAAAAGCGAAAAAGCAGTGCTAAGAATGGTTAATCGAGATTTGTTTGGATTTTGACAAAATAAAGGTGTGTTACACGGCTTGTGTCGTGTGAGGGTGAGACTCAATGCGATTCTGAGATGGCAGCGATTTCCTCTTTTGAGGGCAGATGATAGGCTAAATGGTAATAAAAAAGGTTTATTTGCGTATAAATCACTTGTGAGATTCAAAAAGAAAAGCTATATTTGCAGCATGGAATCTTGATTCCTTATGAACATTTAAAGCAAAAACATTATGGCAAAGAAAAATGAGATTTATAAATGTGAGAAAAGCGGGCTGATGGTCGAGGTTTTGCAGGATGCCGAGGGTACGCCCATGTGCTGTGGCGAGCCGATGAAGCTGTTGCGAGAGAATACGACCGACGGTGCGAAGGAAAAGCATGTGCCTGTGGTAGAGAAAATCGAAGGTGGCTACCGTGTCACAGTGGGCTCTGTGGAGCACCCTATGACGGATGCTCACTATATCCAGTGGATAGAGCTCGTAACCCCGACGGGAGTGCTTCGTCACAATCTTACCCCGCAGGATAAGCCCGTGGCTGAGTTTAAGACCGACGCCACGGAGGTGGAGGCGCGCGAGTATTGCAATCTCCACGGGCTTTGGAAGGGATAGGTCCCCTGTTAGAAGAAAACTTTTTTCATAGGTGTTTGGCTTTCTGCCCCATAGAAAGCGTTTTGTGGTTAATGCCCGGATGGAATGACAACGAGGATTTCCATCCGGTTTTCCATGTATTGCCACCCCAACTATATATAGATAATGAATCGTTTTTTTGTATTATTCCTTCTCCTCTTCTCGCTTGCGGCCCAAGCGCAGCGCGAGGAGGACAAGTATGCCGAGGTGAGTTGGCCCACGCCTAATATAGCGCCGGACACCATCAATGAACTTCAGGGCATAGTCCTGCACCATACCGCCGTACCTACCGTGCTGCGGTCTTTGATGACGCTGACAGACAAGCGACGAGGGGTCGGTGCGCATTGCGTCATAGACACCGACGGCACGCGCTATATTCTCTGTCCCCCTACCGCCGTCACCTTCCATGCCGGTCTGTCTTGTCTCCATGGGCGAGAGTCGTGCAATTACTTCACTGTCGGTGTCGAGTTTCAAGGTAATACTTTGCGGGCACCATTGACGGAAGAGCAGGTGGAGAGTGGCATTGAGTATCTACTGCCCATAATCCGTCAGTATCACATCCCGCTTTCTAACATCGTTACCCACGAGATGGTGCGGACGGCCTACAAGGAGCGCCATCCCGAGGTGAGGTGCTATGGCAAGGTGGATATCACCCCGGTGGAATATCACCGATTCATGGCAGCCTTGGAGGAGCGTTTGGCCCAGGAGGAAGCGGCGGAAAAGGCTCGCAAGGCAAAGGCAAGGCCTTGGAAGAAGATGCTTGAGTCTTTCAGCCTTGAAGCAGGAGCTACGACTCGTTAGAGGATAGATGGGGAGGGTGGCTTGTCAGAGATTCCGAGGAATAGTTGGTCAAGTCACCCCAAGCCTAATCCATTGTTTGATCCAAGAATTCTGTTTTATCGCGTGATTCCAAATTCCTCTCGTCTTGCGGGCGGGGAATAAAAAACGAAGCAACTCATGAGAGCTGCTTCGTTTTATAAGGTCGGGATGAGGCGACTCGAACGCCCGACCCCTACGTCCCGAACGTAGTGCGCTACCAACTGCGCTACATCCCGATTGCTGTTAAGCGGGTGCAAAGGTACAATGTTTTTCTGAAATAGCGCAAACTTTTGACGATTATTTTTCGTTTTGATCGTTTTGTTTGGCTATAGAGCTGGATTGATGGCAGTATTGTTGGCCTAACGAGGGTGGAATGTGGTGGTAATCATCCGTGGTCCACGTTTCCCATCCATTTTTTGATGCGCTTGCTGATGGCTTTGCGAATCACCTGGAAGTTGCCGCAGCGCAGGTTCAGCCACAGTTCCTCGAAAGACCTGCCCACCTTCACCCACGGGTGTCCCCAGGCGTTGGCGCGGTAATAGCGGTCTTTGTATCCCGTGTTCTCTATCACATAGCGCGGGTGGCGCAACGGAAACTGTAGTTCGTGGGGCTTCAGTGTGAAGATACGACGCAGTCCGCGTGGCGTGGTTTCCAGCCCGCCCACGAAATGGGTGGAGTCGGCCGATAGTCCTATGTTCGTTATCTGGTTTTTCTGGGGCATGATAGCCATCTGGGAGTGGAGGAGTTGAGAAGCCCAGAAAATGCTCTCGTAGTGCTCCTTGCCTGAGGCACGGTGGGCGTAGCACATCGGCAGAAAGTCTTCGCGGATGCCTCTTGTCTTGCATAGCGTGCGCAGTTTGGCTACTGTTTCCTCGTCGTCGAGGAAGCCGTAGTCGCCCTCCCATTGGTCCACGACGCGACGCCAGGAGGCCCAGCCCGAGATGCAGAAGGCGGAGGTGAAGAAATAGGAGGCGGAGACATCGGGCGTCACCTCGTCGATGTTCATGCCCGAGATCATTCCTATACGGTTGTCGTGCTCGTAGCGGTCAAGCATCTCCTTGCAGAAGGGGAAGAAGGACTGTGCCGGGAGGTCGTCGTCCTCCAGCACGATACACTTGTCGACGATGGAGAACGCCCACTTCTGCGACAGATACTCCGAGGGGTCACACCCCTGGTTGTGGTCGCAATAATGGCGATAGACCTCGCATTCCCAATCGATCTGGTCGTCGGCACAGATGGCCCGGCAGGCGGCAATGCCCTCCTTGTCGCGCTCGTTGCCCTCCCTCGCGCCGTCTTGGTAGAGGAATAGCTTTGAGGGACGAGCCTTGCGCACTTGTTCAAACACCTTGCCGAAAAGATCTGCGCGACTAAAAAACAGCATCAGTACCGCCACGTCGATATTGGACGGATGCTTCTTCTGATTCTCCATATTCTGATTTACTGGGTGAAAACATTGCAAAAGTACGACAATATTTTCGATTGACCAAAGGAAAAGGGGATGCAGGTCGATAAAAAGCCAAAAAAGAAAAAGCAGATTGCACATCTGTCCTTGCGGGACGTGCAATCTGCTTATCATCTGGTAGGGCTTTCGCCCTTCATAGCATTACATTACTTCACAACAATCTTCTTGCCGTTGACGATGTAGAGGCCCTTCGGCAGACGGTTCATCTGCTGCAAGGTAGCCACGCGACGGCCCTGGAGGTCGAAGACGGGAGCATTGACATCCTCCTGCTCGCTCTTCACACCCTCTACACCCGTCAGGCTCAGCTGCGGAACGGCGATGATGTCGCTGGCGATGCTGTTGGTGTCGCCCTTACGAGCCACGACGCTATAGCTATAGAGGATAGAGTTGTCGAGACCAGAGAAGGTGTAGTAGGTATTGCTGGCGTCGAGCGTCACCGTGTTCATCGGATTGTTGATCTCGTAGTTGTAGGTGAGGCTTACGTCGTCGATCAGCACGTAGCCCTGCGGCACACGGACGCTGATGCGGACGCTGTCGGCATCGTTGAGCTTGAAGCTCTCCGTGGCCTTGTTGCCAGCCTCCGGCTGCAGGGTGTCGCCCACCAAGGTCCACTTGCCATTGACACACTCATCGACGAAGATCTTGCAAGCAGCGTTGCTTGAGCGGCGCCAGAACTTCAGGTTCTTCACCTTCTTGCCCTTTACGCACATCGTAAGGTACATGCCATCGACGTTCATACGGAGAGAAGGCTTAGCCTCGCCATAGTAGGAACCGCTGGTCGTAGTAGCGCTGGTGGTCCATCCCTCGGGGAGGTTCTTCACGCCCTCGTCGAAGCCGAAGGTGTAGTCGGCCTCACCGTCCATAGAACGCTGGTAGAGCGTGACGTCATACTGCTGAGCGTCCTTGACGGCATCCCAGCTGGCGGTGAAGGAGTCGTCGGTGATGCCAAAGGCGGCCTTGGCGTTGACCTTGCGCTCGTCGAAGTTGAGCTCGCTGGTGGTGAAATTCACCTTGACGCTGTCAGAGACATAGTCGGCCAGGGCAGCCTGTACCACAGCCGTGTACTCCGTCTGTGGCTCCAGACCGTCAAACTCGATCTCGTTGTCCTCGGTAGAGAGGCTCTCCAGAGCCTTGCCATTCTGCATCAGCGTGACATTGTAGCTCTTGGCATACTTCACGCTGGTCCAAGTAGCCTTGGCGGAGCGGCCTCTGATGTCGCTGATGCTGATCTGCGGGTTGTCGAGCTTGTAGCTGCTGCCTGAGAGCAGGAAGCGAGCGTCGCCGCCCTCCGTCTCATCGACATAGGCGAAGCCGAACACGTTGCGGTCGTACCAGCCGTTGAAGTTGAAGGAAGTCACCTCGCTGGTGCCAGGGAAGGAATCGCCGCTGTCGCCATTCACCGTAGAACGGCGGTCGGCCTCGACGATATCTACGCGCGGGTGGCTCGGGTCGTTGTTGACGGTATTGGCAGTCCAGACGGCCTGGTCCTCATCCAAGTGCCACACCAGGATGCCGTGGCCAGGGATATACTGGTCCCAACCCTTCTGCTGGCGGTTCTCGATGATGAAGTACTCATAGTTCTTGTTCGGGATGCTGACGCGGTAGGCAGCATTCTTGTCCTCCAGCGGAGTTACCGTGACGAAGGTGTCTGTGGTGGCGTTGAGCTCCGTGAGCTTGAGCCAATCCAGAGAGTAGCGCTCAAAGGCGGTGAAGGTGGCGGGGCAGTTCTGGTCGCCGTTGTAAGAACCAGCACACATCACGTCCCATGCTCCCGGCGTGTTGGACGCAGCAGCATTCATCGTATTGTAGTGGTCGGCGAGACCGAGGACGTGGCCAAACTCATGGACGAACGTACCGATACCCACCGGCTTGTTGGACTGACCGTTGATCTCCTGAGAGGTGGCGTAGCGGTCGATCTTCACGTTGCCCAACTGGATGTCTGCACCGATGTTGGAGAGGTTCCAGCTGTGCGGCCAGATGGTGTTGGGCTTGTTGGAGTCGGCCTGGCCGTAGCCAGCATAGATGACATAGACGTTATCGACCACGCCGTCACCATCGGTGTCATACGGAGAGAGGTCCACACCCTGCTGGTGCAGGAGTTTGCAGGCCTCCTGGATCATCTTGTATGCGTTCTCCGTACCCTCGTTACCAGCATAGCTCTGATAGGTGCCCGATACCTGGATTGGACCGTAGCAGTCGATGTCCGGGTCGTAGTTGTGGCCTGATCCCTCGTAGTAGTAGTCGTGGACAGAACCGTAGGAACCGTTCTCGTTGAAGCCCTTCTCATGGAAGAAACGGTCGTAGTATGCTTTCGGGTCGCTCATGGAGAACTTGCAGTTGGAGAATTCCACGAGGATATTGAGCACCTTCTGCTTGCCTGTTGTCGGCACGTCGCTGATTCTCACACGCTTCGGGCCGTTGGCGTTGGACTTCTTGGCAGCGACGCTCTGAAGGGCGTTGACCTTGGCGGCTGAGAACTGCTTCTCGGCGAGCTGCATCATGACTTCCTTGTCGAGCTTCTGCAGGTAAGCCTTGGCGCGTGCGTCGCGCTGGCCCACCGGCATGGCAACGATGTTGCTGCTGACCAACCCCTGCTCCGTAAGCTCGGCATACTCGTAGTTGTTGGTGGCAAAATTGTACTTCAGCGGATAACCATCCTCGGTCACCGTCATGTGGTAGTGCTCGTCGCCCAGCTTCTGAATGGTAATCATGGTACCATCAGCCTGCTTCGCAACCATCTTGCCCGGCAGTGCGGGCACGGCCATCAACTGTCCTGCACAGAACAGAGAAAGCGCAATTGTGAAAAGTTTCTTTTTAAGGTTCAGCATAATTTATTGAACAAAACAAATTTTTATAGTTGTTTCCCGTCGGCAAAGTTAGTCATTTTCAGTGAAATTGCCGCCATGACAAAAGCTAAAAAACACTATTTTCCGAAATTCATAAATACTAGAACCGCTTTTTCATCTGCTTCTGCTAGTATGTCCAGATTCTCGCATTGAAAGCTTTGAAAGCCTAACATGAAAGAACCGCCACATTTTCTGTGGCGGTTCTTCATCGTTAGTTATGTTCCATGAAAAAAATTGAGAGAATTGAAACTTCACAGCCTCGCTTTTTGTTTTACTTTGATTTATTTATGATATAGCATTGAAAATTCTGTTTTACTCTACCGAATCATCGTCGAGGAAGCCAGCGGGTCCTTGCCAATAGAGTCGGTCTTGGTGGTGTCGGCCTTGGCCACGGACGGACCCTTGTGAGCCTTGTTGTAGCCTGCCATCACCTCTTCGGGAGAGGTGCCGTCCGTTGGTTCGAAGGCTATCTGGGCGGCGTTGCCCAGCGTGAGGATGATGGCTACGACCGCTGCAGCCTTGAAGAGCGGCATGAGGCGCTGGCGCATCGTGATGACAATGGGCTTGACGGGCTTCTGCTCATCGACCATGGCAAGCATGCGCTCGTCGAAACTTTCGTCGAGCACTTCCTGCTTCGTCTCTTCGCGCTGGGCGACAAAGAGGTCGCGGTAGGCCAGCAACGCCACAGGCACGTCCTCCTGAGAGAAGAACGAACGCAAGATCTCCTCCTCTTGGAGGGTCGTCTCGCAGCGCCAATAGCGCTCCAGTAGTTGCTCTATATACTTATAGTCCATATTGGTCCAATTGTTCAAATTTTGTTTTGACGGCCTGGCGCGCACGAAAGATGTTCACCTTGACCTGACTCTCGCTGATGCCCATCACCTCGGCCACTTCCTTGTAGCTCTTCCCCTCGAAGTCGCGCAGCTGGATACAGGAGCGTTGCTTCTCCGGCAGGGTGTCGATGATCTGCCTGACGAGGCGGACGCGGTTGCTTTGGTCCGCCTGCTCGAAAGGATTGTGCTGGTCGGCAGCCTGGGGAGTCACTCCCGCATCGTCGAGCGAGGCGTCATGGCGGCCTTTCCGCTTGGTGAAGTCGATTGAGAGATTGCGACAGACGGACAGGGCGAAAGCCTCCATGGAGTCTATCGCATCCCATTCCGCACGCTTGTCCCAGACTCGCATCAATGTCTCTTGCACGACATCCTCCGCTTCCTCGCGATTCGTCGTTATGCGAAAGGCAAGCCTGAAGAGTACGTTCTTCAGCGGAAGCACATCGTTCCGAAAACTGACTTCTTTCATTTCCTTTCTATAACCAAGACGATTCTATGGCGTGTTTGTTACGGGTGTTAACCTCTCTTAACTTTTTTCTTTTCTCCTTTTCTTATAATATGCAGATGATGAGCCTAACCAATAGGGAGCAGTCTATGGGTGTCAAAGAAAACTAAATAACAGCTCTCAGTTTACTTCGTTCCGATTTTATTCCATACCTTTGCACCCATAGCTTATTATCTTATAATGAAGATTCACAAGAATGAGTATGAGGGATAAAGAAACGAGCATAAAGTTTGCCATCCTTGTCTTATTGCTATTGGTTGTCGTCCAGCTGCGGGCACAGATCACGGGACAGGTCCTCGATGCCGAGGACGGCTACCCTGTGCCCTACGCTAATGTGGGCTATGAGGGAACGAACCACCATGTCCAGAGCGACGCCGACGGCCATTTTACCATCGAGCGCCGTCCTGGTCATGTGCTGGTGACCAGTAGTGTCGGCTACAAGGCGGAGAAGGTAAAGGTGAGGGACAACACCTCGGTGCTGACCATCAAGATCAAGTCGGAGACGACCAACATGGCAGAAGTGGAAGTGCGCGGAAGGCGTAAGCGCTACAACCGCAAGGAGAATCCAGCCGTGGCCTTGATGCGTCGCGTCATCGAGGCCAAGAAACTCTCGGACTTGGAGAACCATCCCTTCTACCAGTTTACGAAGTATCAGAAGATCACGCTGGCCCGCAACGATATCGACACGACGAAGCTGACTCCAGGCAAATGGTATAGCGAGGGCGTGGAGAAGTCGGACTACAATGGGAAGTACGTCCTGCCACTGACGATGAGCGAGGTGGTGACCCACCACCTCTATAGCAAAGACCCCAGAAAGGTGCGCGACATGATCGTGGGACAGCACTCTCAGGGTCTCAACAAACTCCTGCAGACGGGTGAGATGATCAACACCATGCTCAAGGAGGTCTTCACGGATGTGAACCTCTATGACGACCACATCCGCCTCATGCAGTATCCCTTCCCAAGTCCTATCGGCCGCACGGCCATCAGTTTCTACCATTTCTATATACAGGACACGGTGCAGGTGGCGGGCGACAGTTGCTATCACCTCCGTTTCTATCCCGCCAACCAGCAGGACTTCGGTTTCACTGGCGACCTTTACGTCCTGAAGGATTCCACGCTCCATGTGAAGCAATGTGTGCTCAATATTCCCAAGAAGAGCGATGTCAACTGGGTGAAATCCATGCGCATCGAGCAGCAGTTCTCGCAGTTGGACAACGGCGAATGGGTGCTGACCCATGATGACATGTGGGCGGAGATGAGTTTTCCGGCCTTGCTTCCCAACGCCTTGGTGACACGCACGACCCGTCTCGCCGAATATAAGTTTGACGACATTCCGCGATCACTGCTCCGTGGTAAGGCCCGTACCATCGAGGAGGCCAACGCCCGCATCCGCGACGAGGAGTTCTGGCAGCGGGAGCGCCCTGTCGAACTGACCAAGAGCGAGCAGAACATCGACGGACTCGTTGACCGCATCCGTCGCTCCAAGGGCTTTGGCGTCATCATGGTGGGCGTCAAGGCGTTTGCCGAAAACTTCATCGAGACAAGTCCCACGGGAGAGAAAAGTAAAGTGGATATTGGTCCGGTCAATACTATCATTTCCCACAACTTCGTGGATGGCTACCGCTTCCGCGGGTCGGCCCGAACGATGGCGGCCCTCAATCCCCACCTCTTCTGGAAGGGCTATGGCGCTTATGGTACGCGATCCAACCGCTGGTATTATGGTTCGGAGGTGACTTACGCCTTCAACAAAAAGGAAAACTCGCCCTTCGAATATCCGATGCGCAATCTCGTTTTCTCCTCGGAGCGGGATGTGATGTCGCCTTCGGACAAATACCTGGTCAACAACAAGGACAACGTCTTCATGTCCTTCCGCACGCAGGACGTGCGCCAGATGTACTTCTACGACCGTCAGCAACTCTCCTTTGTCTATGAGTCCGACTGGGGACTGAGCGTCAACGCTGGGGTGAAGACGGAGAGCAACGAGGTGGCTGGAGAACTCCATTTCCAGCCCGTCAATGGCGCTCCCGAGGTCTTCAAGATTCGCACCACCGAACTATCGGCGGGTATCCGCTTCTGTCCGGGACAGACCTTTGTCAATACGAAGCAGCATCGCTGGCCCGTCAATCTTGACCATCCCGACCTTTCGCTGACCCATACGATGGGTGTGAGTGGTGTGCTTGGAGGACGGTATCAGCTCAATCTGACCGAACTCAAACTCTATAAGCGCCAATGGTTAGGGTCATGGGGATTTGTCGATTTCCACGCCAATGCAGCCGTGCAATGGAACAAAGTGCCGTTTCCGTTGCTCATCATGCCACCCGCCAATATGACTTTCATGGACAACGAGGTGACTTTCAATCTGATGAACAATATGGAATTTCTCACCGACCGCCAGCTGTTTGTCAGTGCGTCGTGGGACATGAATGGCAAGTTGCTCAACCGCCTGCCACTCCTGAAGAAACTTAAGTGGCGCGAATACTTCTCTGTGAAGGCGATGTGGGGCGATCTGACCAGCAAGAACAACCCGCTCCTGCATCCCGACGACCCGATGTTGTTCCGCCTGCCCGAGGGATCCCGCGTCATCGACAAGACACCCTACTGGGAGGTGGAGGCTGGTGTCCACAATATCTTCAATATCTTTGGCGTAACCTATGTTCGCCGCATGAGTTATCGCAACTATGAAAACATCGACCGTTGGGGCATTCGTTTGCTCTTCAACCTGACTTTTTAGGTCCTCTTCCTTTTGGCCAGTTTCTTTGGCCAAGTGTGGCGGAAAATCAATAAGACCTGTTCCAAAATCGAATGTGATTTTAGAACAGGTCTTATTTGTCGTTTGCTTGGTATGCGCTATGCCTTGACGCCTATTCTAAATAGGTGTAGCCGTAGAGGCCGTTGCGGTAGTTGGAGAGGAAGTTCTTGCCCTCCTCCAGCGAAATCTTGCCCGTGCGCACACTCTTCGTCACCCATTGCTCCAGGTGGCGCACGAGTTTCTTCGGGTCGTACTGCACGTAGTCGAGCACCTCCTCGACGGTCTCGCCCTCAAACACCTGGTCGATGCGATACTTGCCGTCCTTGACGGAAATATGGACGGCATTGGTGTCGCCGAATAGGTTGTGGAGGTCACCGAGAATCTCTTGGTAGGCACCGACAAGGAAGACACCGAGATAGTAGGGCTCCTTGGATCGCAGGCTATGGACCGGCAACACGTGAGAGACGTGATTGTAGGTCACGAAGTTAGCGATCTTGCCGTCGCTATCGCAGGTGATGTCCTGGATGGTACACTTGCGCGTAGGACGCTCGTTGAGGCGCTGGATCGGGATGATCGGGAAGAGCTGGTCAATGGCCCAGCTATCTGGCAGCGACTGAAAGAGTGAGAAGTTGCAGAAATATTTATCGGCCAACAGCTTGTCGATATTGCGCAACTCGTCGGGTACATGCTTCATCTGCTTGGCGAGTGTGTTGACCTCGTGGCAGACGCTCCAGTACATACTCTCGATCTCGGCGCGCGTCTTCAGATCTACCAAGCCGTGGGAGAACAACTCCAATGCCTCCTCGCGTATCTGTTCCGCGTCGTGCCAGTCCTCCAGCATCGTGCGTGGGTTGAGGTTGTCCCAGATCTCATAGAGGTCCTTGACGAGCTTGTGGTCGCTCTCCTTGGCCTCAAACTCTTCCGGCATCTCGGGCAGCGAGGCCGTCTCCAGCACGTCGATGACGAGTACGCTATGATGGGCAGAGAGGTTGCGCCCGCTCTCGGTGATGAGGTTGGGGTGGGGAATGCCATATTTGTCGGCAGTCTCGACAAACGTGTCCACGCAGTCGTTGACATACTCCTGGATGCTGTAGTTGATGGAACTCTCGCTATTGGAGGATCGTGTGCCGTCGTAATCGACGCCCAGACCGCCTCCGCAATCCACGAAATCTACGTCGTAGCCCATCTTGCGGAGGTTGGCGTAGAATTCCGCAGCCTCGTTGAGGGCAGTCTGTATGCGGCGGATCTTCGTGATCTGTGATCCGATATGGAAATGGATGAGGCGCAAGCAGTCCTGCAAGCCCGCTTTCTCGAGTTTTTCGAGTGCGGCGAGCACCTCCGAGGCCGTCAGTCCAAACTTCGACATGTCGCCACCACTCTCCGCCCATTTGCCCGAACCACTGCTGGCGAGTTTGATGCGGATACCGATATTGGGGCGCACCTTCATGCGGCGTGCCACCTGGGCGATGGTGTCGATCTCGTTGAGCTTCTCGACGACGATGAAGATACGCTTCCCCATCTTCTGCGCCAGCAGCGCCAGTTCGATGTAGCTTTGGTCCTTGTAGCCATTGCATACGATCAGCGAGTCGCTTTGGCACTGGACGGCGATGACGGCGTGCAATTCGGGTTTGGAACCCGCCTCCAGACCAAGGTTGAACTTCCGTCCGTGAGAGATAATCTCCTCGACGACGGGCTGCATCTGGTTTACCTTGATCGGGTAGATAATGAAGTTTTCGCCCTTAAACCCATAGTCCTCGCGGGCACGGTCGAAACATTTGGCAGTCTCCTCGATACGGTTGTCGAGAATGTCGGGGAAACGCAGCAGCACCGGCGGAGTGACTCCGCGCAGCGCCAGTTCCTCCATCACATCGTGGAGATCCACCTGTTGCGTCTTGTCCTTCTCGGGCGTGACATAGACGTTGCCCCGCTCGTTCACACTGAAGTAGGGAGTTCCCCATCCATTGATGTTGTACAGTTCCTTTGCGTCCTCAATTGTCCACTTCTTCATTTTAGCTTTGGTCTCTCTTCTACTGGCTAATTATATGATTGATAAATTGTCTTGATGCTTCTTGCTTGTCCGCTGCCTCTCGTCCTCTCTGCTATGGGTCTATCCCAAGCATCTTGCGCAGGTCGGCGACGGTGCTCTCTATCTTTTCGTAGTTGTCGAGCAGCGACACGTCGAAGGTGTATTTGGCCTTGTTGTAAAAAGGCTCGCGCTCCGCCAGTTGGCGGTGGATAAACTCCCGCACCTCTTCCGTCGTCTTGTTGAGCAGCAGCGGGCGTACGACGCGTCCCATCTTCAGATGGCCGTAGAGCACGTCGGGCTCTGCCTTGAGATAGACAGTGGCTCCCTGGCGGTTGAGGTAGTCCATGTTGTCGTAGAAGCAAGGAGCGCCACCTCCACAGGAGATGACGACGTCCTCAAACTCGGCGACCTCATGGAGCATGTTGTGCTCCACCTTTCGGAATCCTTCCTCGCCCCGCTCGTCAAAGAGCTGTTTCGCCGTCCGTCTCATCCGCGACTCTATGTACCAGTCGAGGTCATAGAACGTCTGGCCCAGACTGAGGGCCAGTTGGCGTCCGATGGTGGTCTTGCCTGCCCCCATGTAGCCGATGAAGATGATGCGGCGTCCTCCCCACGACGCTATCAGCGCGTCGCTGGGTACGAAGGGCGTGTCGGGTGTCTTGATCTTGGGTCTCACGATCGTTTCTTCCGGACCTTGGCCTTGGGCTCAGGGGCATTGTTGACGATTTCCATACACTGCTCCAGCGTCAGATCCGTGGCCGTCTCTCGCTGGTTCTTGGGAATGCGGTAGTTCTTGCCCTTGTATGCGATGTACGGTCCCCAATGGCCATTGAGGATCTCCAGATCGTCGTCAAACTTCTTCAGGTGCTTCTCCTCCTCCTGCTTCCGCTTCTTGGCGATGAGGACGATGGCGTCCTGGAGTGTGATGGAGAGCGGGTCCGTGCCCTTGGGGATGCTGACGTACTTGCCCTCGTGGCGCACATAGGGGCCGAAGCGCCCTGTGCCCACAGTCACCTCTGATCCCTCGAATGTGCCCAGTGGGCGCGGGAGTTTGAAGAGTTCGAGCGCCTCGTCGAGCGTGATGGTGCTGATCGACTTGTCTGCTGGCAGCTGGGCGAAATGCGGTTTCTCCTCGTCGCCTGCCGTGCCTATCTGTACCACGGGACCGTAGCGACCGATCTTGACCGAAACGGGCTTGCCCGACTGCGGGTCCTCGCCCAGCTGGCGCTCGCCCACACGGTGCTCGTTGCGCTCGTTCATCACCTTCTCGATCTCGGGTTCCAGTTGGGCATAGAACGTGCGCATGTCCTCGCGCCACTGGTCCTTGCCCTCGGCGATCTTGTCAAACTGCTGTTCTACGCGCGCTGTGAAATTGTAATCCATGATGTCCGGGAAGTTCTGTAGGAGAAACTCCGTCACCACTGTGCCCACGTCCGTGGGAATCAGCTTGCCCTTGTCGGCTCCCGCCATTTCCGTCTTCTGCTCCGAGACGACCTCGTCGTCCTTGAGCGTATCAATGCGGTAGATGCGTTCTTGGCCCTTGCGGTCGCCCTTCTCCACATACTCGCGCTGCTGGATGGTGGAGATAGTCGGTGCGTAGGTGGAAGGACGGCCGATGCCCAGTTCCTCCATCTTTCGCACCAGGCTGGCCTCGGTGTAACGAGCTGGAGCCAGCGAGAATCGCTCCGTGGAGGTGATCTCGCGTCGCTGCAGTTCGTCGCCGTCCTTTACGGGCGGCAATATATTGGTGGTGTGGTCGGCAGACTCGTCGTCTGACGACTCACGATATACTTTCATGAAACCATCGAAGATCGTCACCTCGCCCTGGGCCACGAAGTGGTGGCCCTCCACACAGTCCTGCGCCTCATCCGTAGCCGGCAGGATGTCGATGTTGACCGTTGTCTTCTCCAGTTCTGCGTCAGCCATCTGCGAGGCCAGCGTGCGCTTCCACACCAGTTCGTAGAGGCGGCGCTCCTGCTGGGTGCCCTCGATGGTCTTGTTGCTCATATAGGTTGGTCGGATGGCCTCGTGGGCCTCCTGTGCACCCTTGGAGTGAGTGTGGAACTGTCTTGGCTTGCTATAGTCCTCGCCATAGATCCCCACAATCTCTTCCTTGCTCGTGTTGATGGCCAGCGAGGAGAGGTTGACGCTGTCCGTACGCATGTAGGTGATGTTACCCGCCTCGTAGAGACGCTGGGCCACCATCATGGTCTGCGAGACCGAGAAGCCGAGTTTGCGGGCCGCCTCCTGCTGGAGGGTGGAGGTGGTGAACGGAGGGGCAGGGGAGCGCTTCACGGGATGCTTGGCTACGGCAGAGACGCGGAAGCGTGCTCCTCGGCAAGCCTCCAGGAAGGCCTGGGCCTCCTCGTGGGTGGCGAAACGATGATTGAGTTCCGCTTTCACCTCTACCGGCTTGCTTTCGGCATCGGTCAGCGTGAAGAGGGCGTTGATGCGATAGAACGGTTCGCTCTTGAAAGCCTTCACCTCGCGCTCGCGCTCCACGATGAGTCGGAGTGCGACGCTTTGTACGCGACCTGCGGAGAGCGACGGTTTCACCTTGCGCCAGAGCACCGGCGAGAGTCCGAAGCCCACCAGACGGTCGAGCACGCGGCGAGCCTGCTGCGCGTTGACAAGGTTCATGTCCAAATGGCGTGGCGTCTCGATGGCATGGACGATGGCCGGTTTGGTAATCTCGTGAAACACGATACGGTTGGTCTGCTTCTCGTCCAGTCCCAGCACCTCGCACAGGTGCCACGAGATGGCTTCTCCCTCGCGGTCTTCATCGGATGCGAGCCACACCATCTTCGCGTCGCGGGCGCTGCGTCGAAGTTCTGTTACCAACGGTTTCTTCTCCTCCGGTATCTCATAGCAAGGCTCAAATGTGTCCAGGTCGATACTCAGTTCTTTCTTTTTCAAATCGCGAATATGACCATAGGACGACATCACCTTGAAGTCTTTGCCTAAGAACTTCTCAATGGTTTTCGCCTTAGCGGGACTCTCCACTATCACCAAATTATCTTGCATTGGGCTTCTCTATATTTTTTCTTTGGGGTGCAAAATTAGGAAAACTTTCCGTTACACCTTATATATAAGGAGGAATTTTATTTTTTTTAATAAGAATGAAACTACTCGGCTGCTTCCTGCGGGCTTTCCACCACTGTGGAACGTGCCTCTGCGTCCTTCGCCTGCGGGCGCAAAAAAGACTCATCCCCATCCCGTCATGCTGCCATGATCGGATGGGGACAAGCCATGATGTATCCTTTCGGCCGCCCGTGCCCCTTGCGGAGCATGGGCAGTCCGATAGATGTTTGCTTGATTACTCAGCAGAGAGCGAGTAGCGACGGTAGTCGCAGACAGCCAGCGTCTTGCTCTGGGCCTGGAGCCACTGGGCGACGTTCAGCTTGTCGCCATCGCCAAACTGGAACTCCTGATCGACCAAGCAGCTCTCCTTGAAGAACTTGTTCAGACGACCCTTGGCGATGTTCTGCACCATCTGCTCCGGCAGGTTGGCAGCCTTCTCGGCACCCACCTTGGCGCGGATCTCGCGAGCCTTCTCAGCATCCTCGGGAGTGAGCCAGCCCTTCTTGATGTTGGACTCGATGTGGTCCTCGCTATCGACGAGGTTCGGGTTGACGCCAGCCTTCTTGATAGCGTTGACAACGGCCTTCTCTACCTGCTCCTCCTTGGTCTTCTCGATGGCGACCTTGAGCTCCTCGTCCTTCACGCTCTGGGGCACGGAGGCCTCGTCGAGTGCGATAGGCTTCATGGCAGCGACCTGCATGGCCACTTTGTGACCGGCATCCTCGTTGCTCTCAGAGAGGCGTACGATGGTGGCGAGCATGTGGCGGTTCATGTGGTCATAGACATAGAGGTTGTCACCCTCGAGGAAGTTGTAGCCATCGATCTCCATCTTCTCGCCCGTGATGCCAGAACGCTGCTGCACAGCGGTCACGGCATCGTCACCATTGGCGAGCTTCAGAGTCTTCACCTCGTCGAGCGTCTTGCAGCGGTTCTCCACGGCCTGGTCGAGGATCTCCTGTACCATGGCGATGAAGTCCTGTCCGTTGGCCACGAAGTCGGTCTCGCACTTCACGGCCACCATGGCAGCGAAGCCGTCCACCTTCTTCACGAGCAGACAGCCGTTGGAGGTCTCGCGGTCAGAACGCTTGGCAGCGATAGCCAATCCGCGCTCGCGGAGCAAGTCCTTAGCCTTGTCGAAGTCGCCTTCGGCCTCGACGAGTGATTTCTTCACGTCACCAAGTCCGGCACCCGTCATGGTGCGCAGCTTCTTGATGTCGTCCATTGTTGGTTTATAAGCCATAACTTTCTATTTCTTTCGTTAAATTGTATGGTTCTGTCAATCGATTTGCTGGAAGGCTCCGATTACTCGGCCTTTGCCTCCTCAGCCTGCTCCGTAGCGGGAGCGTCGTCACGGCGAGCGCGGCGAGCGTTGCGGCGCGGACGTGCCTCTGCGGCCTCCTCAGCCTGCTCGGCAGCAGCCTTCTCGTCAGCCTTCTCAGCCTTGCGCTCCTCGAGACCCTCTGCGATGGCACCGCAGACGGCAGAGAGGATCACCTCGACGCTGTCCTTGGCGTCGTCGTTGGCCGGGATGATGAAATCGACGTTGCGCGGGTCGGAGTTGGTATCGACGATGGCGAACACGGGGATGCCAAGGCGCTTAGCCTCCTTCACGGCGATGTGCTCCTTCATCACGTCGATGACGAAGAGTGCGCTCGGAAGGCGGGTCATGTCGGCGATGGAGCCGAGGTTCTTCTCCAGCTTGGTGCGCTGGCGGCTTACCTGCAGCAGCTCGCGCTTGGAGAGGTTGTCGAAGGTACCGTCAGACATGAGCTTGTCGATGTTGGTCATCTTCTTGACAGCCTTGCGGATGGTGGGGAAGTTGGTGAGCATACCACCAGCCCAACGCTCGCTCACGAAGGGCATGTTGACGGAAGCGGCCTTCTCAGCCACGATTTCCTTGGCCTGTTTTTTAGTAGCGACAAAGAGGATCTTCTTGCCCTGCTTTGCAATACCCTTCAATGCCTCGGCAGCGTCGTCGATCTTGGCGACGGTCTTGTGGAGGTCAATGATGTGGATGCCATTGCGCTCCATATAGATATACGGCTTCATGGCAGGGTTCCACTTGCGGTGGAGGTGGCCAAAGTGGCAGCCGGCCTCCAGTAACTGGTCAAAACTTGTTCTTGACATGTTGTTGTTTCTTCTTTTGTTTGTTTACGTTCTTTTTAATTCTCTTGTCCAGAATCAACCTGCAAGTAGTCGATATGCCGACACATCGGGTCTTGCCGGTTTAGATACTAAACTGATCTCCTTCCAGCGATTAGCGCTTGCTGAACTGGAAGTGAGCACGAGCCTTGGGCTGACCCGGCTTCTTGCGCTCGACGGCACGGCTGTCGCGCGTGAGGAATCCGGCGTCCTTGAGCTGCTTCTTGTCCTCGGCGTTGACCTTGACGAGCGCACGGGCGATGGCGAGGCGCAGGGCCTGGCTCTGACCGGTGAAACCACCACCGTCGAGGTTGGCCTTGATGTCATACTGTCCCTCCACACCGAGCAGCTGCAGCGGCTGCTTCACGACGTACTGGAGGATGGCAGAGGGGAAGAACTCGTTGAGCTCCTTCTTGTTGATGGTAATCTTGCCGGTACCCTCCGACAGATATACGCGGGCCACGGCACTCTTGCGGCGGCCAATTGCATTAATAAGTTCCATTACTTACTATGTTAGGGGATTATTTATACTGGTTAATATCAATAGCCTTGGGCTTCTGAGCCTCATGGCCCTGAAGGTCAGCACCCTCGATGACGACGAGGTTGTCCATCAGCGAACGGCCCAGCGGACCCTTCGGCAGCATGCCCTTGACGGCGTGGCGCAGCATCTTGTCGATACCGTTGGCGCGCTTGCGGAGCTCCTCGGGCGTGTTGAAACGCTGACCACCGGGATAGCCAGTATAACGGGTATAGACCTTATCCGTCTCCTTCTTGCCGGTGAAGACCACCTTCTCGGAGTTGATAATGATCACGTTGTCACCACAGTCGGCGTGCGGTGTGAAGTTGGGCTTGTACTTACCACGAAGCAACTTAGCCACTTTTGAGCAGAGGCGGCCGACAACCTGGTCGGTAGCATCGACAACCACCCACTCCTTTTTCGCTGTTTCCTTATTTGCGGAAATAGTCTTGTAACTTAAAGTGTCCATAAAGATTTTTTGATAACTACTAAAAAACGTCTTTTAAATTGATTTGATATAGCGGAAACCTCACGGCGCCTCCAGTCTAAAAGAGACCATCCAGCATTATTCCCGCTGCGACTGCCCGACAGATTCCCTAACCATCGTGTCCGGCCAAAGGCACGACTATTAACACTATCCGGCGCGGCAACTTCTAAGCAAGCTGCCAAAGTCGGGGTGCAAAGTTACATATTTTATATGGCAGTGCCACGGGGCGAGTGGATGTGGCCTGCATTTTTACGAATATTTAACGTCCGGCTCCCGCTGTAGTCCTGTGAAAGGTTTGCTGTACCTGTGTGGTCAGCCAATCCAATGCATGGCGGCTTTTTGGATTTTTTCGAACCATTCGGTCTCGTCTGTACAGGTTTTCGCCAGTTCCCTCGAATGCTCAAATAGTTGCCGTACTTGTTGAGGCTTGGGCGTGTAACTGGCTTGATAGCTGTCTTCGAGCATTTTCTGAAATATGTGCAAGGGTAGTGGCACTATGATGGAACGTCCTCCATAGTATGAAATGTTCATAGAGTGGAGTGCATAGAAATGTGCTATGCATGCCTCGTTGATAGTCGGGGCGAGGAATAGACAATAGCATGGTTTTCCAGTGGCCGATTTCAGTTTGCCAAGATGTCGGCTCACGGGCTCACCTTCCATCTCGTATTGACGCTGGCCGCTTGCCATGGTTACTTCGACACTAAGCATATAGTCTCCATAGTCGCACACGATGTCTGCCATATTCCCCTGTGCTGTGGAGAGCGGTTTGCCATAGTCGTCGAAGTTCAGATTGGCTTCGATCTTGCCTCCGTCAAGCATGGTCATGGCCCTCCAAGTGTTCCACTCCAGCATCAACGGGGCATCGTAGAGCGTGTTGTCTGCTATTTGTTGGTACGTTGCTTGTATTTCGTTGTAAAGCTTGTAGTCCTTGATTTCCTTGACCTGTGTTTCTATGCAACTTGTCTTCCGCTTTTCGGTAAGTGCGTTGAGCAAGTCCTTTAGTATCTCTATATCAGCGTTTTCGGCAAATGTACTGTTGGGGAAATCGTTTTTGAGCCTTTCTATTACCCTCTCCTTGCTATCCGTAAGTAGTTTTGGTAGCGAGATGTCACCAAGGTAGTTTGCATACGATTTCTCGTCATCGATGAAACATGGCTTGCGGTCCACGGTGTCTAAAATATAATCAACGTCTTTAATCCGATCAGGTACAATGCTTAACGATTTCCCTACATGGGAAACTTGGACCAGCCCTGTCGCACGAAGATAGCGGAAGCAGGCGTCCGCATAGTCGCGCATGTTGTTCGATTGTGTCCTAAGAAAATTGGCCGTTGATTGTTTTTTGCTTTCCCTTGTTTTGGTGTCGCCACTTGTTATCCTGTCGGCGTAGAGACGTGATAATTCCTTGTGCAGGTACGTTGCCTTGAACAGTCGATAGCTTTGTTTGCTTTGGGCTTGTGCGATTCGAAACTTTTTGATTTTTCCCACGATGCGTTCAAAGTTATGCCAGTCGGTTAGCTGCATGCCGAATATTTGGAGCTCGTCAAATTTCAGCGTGCCGAGCGTGCGCACCATGCGCAGCATTTCCAGATAGGGCTTTATGCAGAACCGAGCAGCTTTCTTGGAAGGCTTGTGCAGTGGCGAGGGTACTTGAAATTTGATCAGCTGGCGCAAAAAGACCTCTTCCTGACGCTTCGATTTAACCAATGCTTGTCCCGCAGGCGTCAAGGCTATTGTTGGTGATAGTGATACGAATCCCAATGCTTTAGGTGCGCGGTTGATCCTGTCGCGAGCGCTGAATGCAGGGTCTTTTTCCCCTTTACCGTTGAAGTAGTTTTCATCTCGCAGGATATCCATGAATGCAATTTGCGTCTCGCTGTTCCAAGGTTGGCCAGCAAAATGCTCGTTCAGCAATGATATCTCTGGTACCATCTTCATAGGCGTGCGTGGTGAAGTGGTGAGAAACAAAGTGCGACTATCTACTCTTGCCATATTTTCTCTTAGGTTCAAATAATCTTAACTGTGTGGTCTCGGGCTCGCGGTATGCGCCAGGAATGGGTTCGTAGAGTTGTACGTCGTCCCATCTTTTTCGATAATTGGCCACCACGATGTGTTTGGCTGCCGCCTTGAATCGATTTCTTATATTGACCGCATAGTTCTTGTCGTATTCATCCACGATGAAATGGTCATACAGCTCTTCTGTCAAGGGTGTGCGTCCTATTACCATCATGGCCTTGCATGGAAGGTTGGCAAAATCGTTGGCCAAACGACGGTGGTTTTCCTCGTTGAAGCCGTCCTTATACTCCTCGTTACCATAGTCTGAGAAAGTACAGTCGTAAGGCGGGTCAAGGAATATGAAGTCGTCTTCGCGGCACATGTTGAAGATTTCGCTATAGTCCAAGTTAAACAGTTGAGCTCTCTGCAGCAAGCGGTTGTGTGAGAGCGTCACACCGCTTGTGTTCAAGTGCTGGTAGCGGCCAAAGGGTACGTTGAATTCTCCTTTAGCGTTGTAGCGTATCATTCCAGAATAGGCCGTCTTGTTGATATAATAGTAGAGGAGGGCGTCCGAATAGGTTTTTGGTGTCGTGTCGTTGAACATGGCTCGTAACTGATAGTAGAGCGCTTCGTTTTTGTCCTCCACTCGTTCCTCAGGGTGCAAGGTTTTCAAGGCATCAAATTCTGCACGGTTTTTGGAGTAAAGACTTTCCACCTCGTCCAGTTCTCTTCTAAGATGCTCGTAGTCGTCGCGCACGCCACGGTAAAACCCCATCAGCTTGGTGTTGATGTCGTTGATGATAGCTTGGCGTGGCTCCAGGTAAAAGAATAATGCGCCGCCCCCAAAGAAAGGTTCGACGTATCGGCCAGAGAATCGAGGAATGTGCCACATGATATTTGGAATTTCCTTCGATTTGCCTCCTCTATATTTTAGCATTGGTTTCATGTCGTATCAACTCTTTGTCCATTCACTGAATGGCTTTTTCTTCTGCGGTGTCTATATTAACGAGAACTTGCCTTCAAACAGGCGAGCGCCAATAGCGTTCTGCAAAAGTACACAAAAAACTTGGTTTATTTGTCTATTCGGGATAAAAAAACGCTGCGCAATGTGATAGAACCCTTTTGATGCCCTTCCCGTCTATTGCCCCTTCTGATATAGAGGCAGGTTTCGAGGGAGCCTTGTCGATGGTAGCTTATGTCGGAGGACGATCCTAACTTACCCTGCGCCTTGGTCGTAAGGAGCGTGGTCTTGATGCGCAAAGCGGGGCTGGAGCAATCCTTACGACTTCACGTTATAACGTTTGACGTTTTCGACTTTGCATCTTAACGTTTAACGTTTTTGTTTTGCGACCTTATATCTTAACGTTATAACGTTTGACGTTTTTGTTTTCGGCTGTGCGTCTTCGGCTTGATGATCCCGTCATTTTGCCTTTTCACCCTTGTGGTAAATCAATTCGTTTGCCCCTTTCTTGTGTAAAACGATAAATAGCCTTACCTTTGCAGGCTGTTGGCGCGGCGACCCGTAGCGGACGCCCGAAAGCCAAGGCAAGTATCAGCAAGACCAATGGCAAGCAGTTTAAAGGAAAAGACGGCGTGCGGCCTCCTCTGGGGCGCGATAGACAATGGCGGAATGCAGCTCATAGGACTCATCTTCGGAATCATCCTGGGCCGCCTTCTTACGCCGGGCGACTATGGCATGATCGCCATGATTACCATCTTCAGCGTCATCGCCAATGCCCTCCAGGAGTCGGGACTGGGCCGCGCCATCGTCAACCTCGACCAGCCCACGGACCGCGAGTGCAACAGCGTCTTCTGGTTCAACATCGCCGTGGCAGCCTCCTGCTACCTCCTCTTCTTCTTCCTGGCCCCGCTCATCGCCCGCTACTATCATGAGCCGCGGCTGACCGCCCTCTGCCGCTACGCCTTCCTGTCGTTTGTGCTCTCGGCCCCGGGTGTGGTGCAGTCGGCCCTGATGCAGAAGCGGCTGCTGGTGAAGCAGCGCACGAAGGCCAATATCGCCGCCGTGCTCACCTCCTCGGTGATCGGATCCGTCATGGCGTGGCAAGGCTTCGGCTACTGGGCGCTGGCCACGCAGACCAACACCTACATCCTCCTCAACACCATCTTCTACTGGCGCATCGCCGGTTGGCGCCCGTCGCTGAGTTTCGACCCCGAACCCGTTCGACGCATGTTCCGGTTCAGTTGCAAGATCCTGGCCTCGACCATCATCTTCCAGGTCAACAACAACGTGCTCAACATCCTGCTGGGCCACTATTTCTCCGCCCGTGCCACGGGCTACTACAACCAGGCCTACCAGTGGAACTCGAAGGTCATCTATCTCTTGCAGGGCATGCTCGGCGCCGTCTCCCAACCCGTGATGGTCGATCTTCGCAACAATCCCTCGCGCCAGCTCGCTGCCCTCCGCAAGTTGGTGCGCTTCACGGCCTTCCTCTCCTTCCCCCTCGTGCTTGGTTTCGGTCTGGTCTCCCGCGAGTTTATCCTCATCACGCTCACGGAGAAATGGCTCCAGAGCGCGTCCTACCTCGAAATACTCTGCATTGGCGGCGCCTTCCTTCCCATCTCCACCCTGCTCTCCGACTTCATCATCAGTCAGGGCCGCTCGGGCGTCTATCTCGGAAGCACCGTCACGCTGGGCCTGCTCCAGATCGTCTCCATGGTCGTGCTCTATCCCCTCGGCATCCGCACGATGATCGTGGGCGCCGTCACCATCAATATCGTCTGGACCTTTGTCTGGCTCCTGCTCGGAGGCCGCCTCATCGGCTATCGCCTGACGCTCTTCCTGCGCGACATCATCCCCTTCGGCGTGGCCGCAGCTGCCGTCATGGCCGCCACGGGATGGATCACCTCCCCGCTTGCCAATCCCTGGCTGCTGCTCCTCTCGCGCATCGCCCTGGCTGCCGTGCTCTACTATGCCGTCATGCGCCTGGCGGGCGCAGAGATCCTGCGGGAATGTATGGGCTTCCTCCTGCGCAGGAAGCCGAAGAACGCCCCTGCCGAGGAGTCCTCCACTATAGCCGACAAAGCGTAGCAGAACAGAAAACAAGAAGCAAAAGAAGAAGAAAGGAAGTCAAGATGAATAAGCCAACCGTTTCCATCATCCTCTGCACCTACAATGGCGCACGGTTTATCCGAGAGCAACTCGACTCGATCGTCGCCCAGACCTACCCCCTGCTGGAGGTCATCATCCAAGACGACGGATCGACCGACGACACGGTCGCCATCTGCAATGAGTATGCGGCCCGCTTTCCTTATATAAAGGTAAGGAGGAATGAGCACAACCTCGGCTTCAACCTCAACTTCAAGTCGGCAGCCATGCGGGCCCAGGGCGATTTCGTGGCCATCAGCGACCAGGACGACGTATGGATGGCGGACAAGATAGAGTCCCTCGTCGCTCATATCGGCGACCACGACATCTGCTTCTCCACCCACCTGCGCGGCCGGACGCCCGAGGACAGCCACACGGTCTCTCCGCAGTATAGTCTGGAGGCCCTGCTCTTTGGCGGTTTTGCGGGCCACACCATGCTGCTCCGCCGCGACTTCATCCAGACCGAGGAGTACTGGATAGACCATATCCACTACGACTGGAGCCTCGCTCTCTGTGCCCAGCTCCACCGGGGCATCGTCCGTGTCGATCGCCCGCTCAACTGGCACCGGCAGCATGAGGCTTCGGCCTGCGCCGTGGAGAACCAGACCCTCGGCGGCGGCACCGTGGGCAAGCCCACATGGCAACCCTACGCCTATGGCTGGGCCAACTACCACCGCCTGCAGCAGAAGCCTCACTGGCGCACCCTCTACCAGTATATCTACGACCACACCACCGCGCCCCAATATCGCCTGGCCCACCAGATGTGTCGCTCGATGCTCAGCAGCAGTCCCCTGGCCTTGCTGCGCCTCTGCCTGATCTGTCTGCGCCACCGTCAGACGATCTATTACCACCAGAATCTCCACGGACTCAGAGGTTGCATCCGCGGCTTCTTCTACCCCTTCATCTTCGCCTACGGCAACGTGCAGTACGACTTGGAGTAAGGGCGAAATAATAGCGCTTCCTTTGCCTTGGAGCGATTTTATGTCTCATTTATTTGCGCAATCCTAATTTTTATATTACTTTTGCGGTCGATTGGACAGATCTCTTACAGATTACCCAGACGACGAAACATAACTTAAATAATAACTATATGAGACAAACGAAGACTCCCCACTCCTGCGGCCACAGGGTCGCCCGCCTTGCCACCCTTGTCATGCTCCTTGGTTTCCTTGGCACGCTGCAGAGCAAGGCACAGACGGCCTACGCCCTCTACAACGACAGTACGCTGACGTTCTACTACGACGAGAACCAGCCCGACAGCAACTACTTCGACATGAGCTTCCATACGGACCCGGCCTACGGCAAGGTGCCCTCCTGGTATGAGCTCTGCGACTCCGTCGATACCATCGTCTTCGATGCCAGTTTCGCCGACTACCGCCCGACCGACTGCACGGCCTGGTTCTGTGGCTACTATCTGCTCAAGAATATCGATGGTATGGAGAATCTCCACACCGACAGCGTCAAGAGCATGAACAACATGTTCTGCGCTTGCTCCAACCTCTACAACGTCGATCTCTCCCATTTCAATACCGAGAACGTCGAGGACATGAGCCGCATGTTCTATTTCAGTACGGGCTTCTCCACGCTCGACCTCTCCTATTTCAATACGAAGAACGTCAAGGACATGAGCGAGATGTTCTACTGGAGCTACTACCTCGGCACCATCTTCGCCAGCGAGACCTTCACCGTCGAGTCGGTGGAGAATAGCACGGATATGTTCACGGGCTGCACGGCGCTGGAGGGAGCAATCCTCTACGATCCCGTCCGCACTTCCGCCCGCTATGCCAACTACGTCGATGGCTATTTCACCTACAAGGATCCCACGGCCATCGCCCCCGCTACCCGCACAGCACAGGACGAGCCCATCGTCCGCTACGACCTGCAGGGCCGCCGTCTCACTGCTCCCCAGCGTGGTATCAACATCGTGAAGCAGGGCAACAAGACCACCAAGGTGCTCGTGAAATAACGAATACTTTCGATAGACAATACCCGCCCTTCGGGGGCGGGACCCATCATCGGGACGACAGGGACGAAGCCGGACAAAAGGCCGCCTGCCATCCCGATGATGGCGTTGATAGGGAGGAATCTGGGAGAATCATAGGCCCCGAGGGGCTTATCTCGTGGAAAGATTTGCCCAAACGGAGTTTTTTTCCTAACTTTGCCCAAAACAATCCGTTAAGAAATATATGAACATCGCACTATTGACTGCCGGCGGTGTCGGCAACCGCATGGGACAGGACATTCCCAAGCAGTTCATGACCATAGACAATATCCCCGTCATCATCTATACGATGCGGGCCTTCCAGCAGCATCCGCAGATCGACGCCCTCGCGGTGGTCTGCCTCAAGGGCTGGGAGGTGATGCTGCAGGCCTACGCCAACCAGTTCAATATCACCAAACTGCAGTGGATCTTCGAGGGAGGCGACAGCAATCAGCACTCCATCCGCAACGGACTCCAGGGTCTGCGCGACGCAGGCTGCAAGGACGACGACATCGTGCTCGTCCACGACGGCGTGCGCCCCTTGGTCTCGGAGCGCATCATCAGCGAGAACATCGACCTCTGCCAGCGCTATGGCTACGCCGTGACGGGCATGACCTGCAAGGAGGCCATCATGGAGAAGGTCGGCGACTGCGTGGAGAACATCACCATCCCCCGCGAGCGCCTCGTGCGCACGCAGACCCCCCACACCTATCATCTTGGCGACCTGCTGCGGGCCCACGACGAGGCGGAGGAGAAGCACGTGGAGAACACGGTGGCTTCGTGTACGCTGATGGCGGCCCTCGGCGTGGAGGACCAGCACCTGGTCATCGGGTCGGAGAAGAACGGACTGAAACTCACGCAGACGGAGGACGTCGAGCTCTTCAAGGCCCTCATCCACACATCGAAGGAAGCATGGCTGAAGTGAGTCTCTACGAGCAGGACGTCCTGCGGGCAGCCTCGCAGGACCTGCCCTGGCAGCTGCTCGACGGCAAGAACGTCCTCGTGACGGGAGCGACGGGACTGATAGGCGGTGCCGTCGCCGACGTGCTGATGGTAGCGCCCACCTCGTGTCGCGTCTTTGCCTCGGGTCGCAACCAGCAGCGGGCGGAGAAGTGTTTTGCCCGCTACGCACAGTCCGACCGGTTCCGTTTCCTTCCGATGGACCTCACGCAGCCGCTGGAAGGCGACACAGACTTCCACTTCGTCATCGATGCGGCAGGCGGCGCGGCTCCCCGTCTCTACAAGGAAGACCCTGTCGGCGTAATGCGGTCCAACCTCAATGGCGTGGACCATCTCTTCCAGTATGGCGTCCGCCACGCGCTCCGGCGCTTCCTCTATGTCTCCTCGGGCGAGGTCTATGGCGAGGGCGACGGCCGTCCCTTCACGGAGGACTATAGTGGCTATGTCAATCCGCTGGAGGTGCGATCCTGCTATCCCTCGGCCAAGCGGGCGACGGAGACGCTATGTGCCTGCTATGGCGCCCAGCACCATGTCGAGGTTGTCATCGCGCGTCCCTCCCACGTCTATGGACCGGGCTTCACGGAGTCGGACAACCGCGTCTATGCGCAGTTCATCCGCAATGTGGAGCGTGGCGAGGACATCGTCCTCAAGAGCAAGGGCGAGGCCTTCCGCTCCTGGACTTATGTGGTCGATTGTGCGACGGCCCTCCTCCATATCCTCCTCTTGGGTAAGGACGGCGAAGCCTACAATGTCGCCGACGAACAGTCCAATATCACCATCCGCCAACTGGCAGAACTCACGGCAGGAATGGCTGGACGCCAAGTCGTCTTCGACATCCCCGACGATGCGACCCATGGTGTCACCACGCCCATCACCAAGGCGGTCTTTGACACCCGCCGCCTTCAGTCGCTTGGATGGCAGCCGCTGTGGCACATCGAGGAGGGGCTCCGCCATACTGTAGACCAACGGTGTTGTTTTTTCTAGTTCGTCCGTGTTTTGGAGTGGCGCTTGAAGTCGCGGCGTAGCAAGGTGGTATTTGCGATGTTGTAAAAACAAGAATAAACAATAAGCAAAATAAAGAATGCAACGATATGGGATTTTCCTCTAAATAGTTGCCGTCTTATCCGAGAAGTCTTTTCCTCATGATAGTTTCTCGTGAAAATGTATTGCATTTGAGGTGTGAATAAAGAATGAAAACGATGGCAAAGAAAGAAATAAACTTGTCAATGGTACTTCATGATGACAACGATTATAAGGAGTGGCTCGTAGAACTCAAGGAACGCTTTTACAACCATCGCCTCAAAGCGTCATGTGCCACCAATAACTATGTATTGGATTTCTATTGGAAGTTGGGACGAGACATAGAAGCAAAGCAGTATGCCAATACTTATGGCTCAGGATTTTACAAGAGTCTCAGTCAGGATTTGAAGGAAAAAATGCCTGGCGTAAAGGGTTTTTCACCAACCAACTTGAAATATATGAGCTATTTTTATAAGCTCTATGCCTCGTTGACAGCAAATCGTCGGCAACCTGCTGACGATTTCAGGTTGTTATTTATGATTCCATGGGATCATCATTGCCGAATCATATCAAGATGCAAGGGTGATATGGATAAAGCCTTGTTCTTTGTCAGAAAGACTTGGGAGAACAATTGGGGGCGTGACGCTCTTCTCAATTGGCTTGACACTGACTTGTACGAGCGCGATGGCAAGGCTATCACTAATTTCCAATCCACGCTCCCTGCCGTACAGAGCGACTTGGCGCAACAGATAACCAAAGACCCTTATCAATTGGATTTCCTTCATCTAAGGGAGAAATACGACGAGCGTGACATTGAGGATGAACTGGTGAACAATGTTACTCGTTTTCTTTTGGAGCTTGGGAAAGGATTTTCCTATATGGGCAGACAGTTTCGTTTGGAGGTCGGTCAGCAAGAGTTCTTCCCAGACTTGCTATTTTACAATGCCCACCTCCATGCGTATGTTGTTATAGAGCTAAAAGCCCGCTCGTTCCATCCATCTTTCTTGGGACAACTTAGCTTCTATGTGTCAGCTGTCAACCACCAGTTTAAGACCGATATCGATAATCCGACCATCGGTTTGCTCATCTGCAAGGATAAAGACAATGTGGTGGCGAAATATGCCTTGGATTCATACAAGGAACCAATGGGCATATCAGAATACCAACTCTCCAAACTCTTCCCTAAAGACTTTAAGTCTTCCATGCCGACTATTGAGGAATTGGAAAAGGGACTGAAAGATAGTATTGATTAATAATGAACCAATGTTGTAAATTTACATAAAATATAAATGGAAACATTAAAGAATCTTCTCAGTGTAGCAGTATATGTCATGCTCAGTGGTGTGACGGTGTCTATCATCTTCGGTGGTTTGCGCAATATCTACTATGCGTGGAAGACGCGAAAATGGAAGAATATCGCCTTTACTTTTGTCGTCTTCATTGCATCCATTGCGTTTTTAGTTTGGGGGGATATGTTTCAAATTTTAGGGGACACCTGCCGTTTCTTCTATAAGCTTTGTCAATAGATGGCTCCTTGCTGACATAGACAGACCACCGCAATACATATAATAATGTATATTGCGGTGGCCTATTCCTTGTTGAATTCGTCCGAACTTGGAGTGACCTATTGGGTTGTGTCGCGGAAAAGATAACAAATGGATATGTTGAAACTGAACAGAGATAACTCAAGTAGCTCTTTCTACATTTTGTTATTTGTTTCTTTATAAACCATTTTAAAGCGTTGGTTGTTGGAAGAATGCCATTTTTCTCGTCTTTTTTTAATTCAACCATCTGTAAACCTTTAAAAAAGCAGGCAAAGACGAGATGTTTTGTTTTTTTTAACGGTTTTCTTTTGGAAGATATAGGTAAAAAACCTTTTTTTGCACCAAAAGTTTTCCTCCAACATGAATCAGTTATTTTTAGATATTATCCACGAGAAAGAAGTATTGAACGAAGCAACATTGGATACTTTGAAAGGTGGTAAAGAGAAGCTTTCAGAAAGTGTTCACAAAGTAATAGCAATCTAAATCAATATAAGAATAGTATGATGCGTAATAGATATTCTGGCCTTTTGGCCATAGTCTTGACAAGTACCATTTGTGCAAATGCCCAGAGTATAGATGGAAAAGTGATGGAAAACGACAGCATTCCTGTTCCCTATGCCACCGTGTCCCTGCTGCAGGCCTCTGACTCAGCTTATGTTGCTGGCGTGATAGGCGGCGAGGATGGCAGTTTCTCTTTTGACACGAACTCATCTGGGAAAATAGTGAAGGTCTCATGTATCGGATACAAGACGGTGTTTTTGCCAGCAGCAGCCCACATGACCATCCATTTGCTTCCGTCGGAGCAATCCCTGCAAGGAGTGACGGTCACGGCCTCCCGACCTTCCTTCAAGATGGAGCAAGGACAGTTTGTTACACACATACAGGGGACCGTGTTCAGCCAGCTGGGTCGGGCTACCGACGTGTTGCAGCAATTGCCCCTGATCAGCACAGATGGCATCAGCGTGTTGGGAAGAGGCGTGCCGCTTGTCTATATCAACAACAAACGGATGCGCAATTGGAATGAGCTGACGCGCATCCCGAGCAATATGATCAAGGATGTGAAGATCGACATGAATCCCGGAGCAAAATACGGATCCTCCGTGTGCGCCGTGCTCTACATCACCACCATCAAGCCCGTCGGAGAAGGGCTGGGTGGATCTCTGATCTTGAGCGAGAGCGTGTCAAGCTGCTGGAACACCACTGGATGGATCGACCTCAACTACCGTCGGCGTGGTCTCGATTTCTTCGTCAACACATCGGCCAATACTTTCAGCAACTCTCACTATAAGCGCCAGGACGTCTATGACTTCCAGTACAAGGGTCAAGATATCCATGCCGACTATTCGGGCGATGGTTACAACTCGGCGAAGACTGGTTTTGTGAGTGTTGGAGTCAACGACCAACTGACGGACCGACAGTCTCTGGGAGTCACTTATACATTCTCAAGGGTGTTCTCCAACAGCGCCGACCAAAACTATCGCAACCATGTATGGCAGAACGGTGCTTTCAGCGAGTTTGACACTCGGTCCACTCAGTCCTCGCAAAACGGCAACCACAACGTCAGCGCTTATTACGAAAACAAATTCAGCGATAAGTTTTCTCTCAATGTAGATGCCACCTACGCCCACAATCGCGCCAACGGCAGGCAGATTGTCGTCGAGAATCGAATGGACAACAGGTCTATGCTCGTGCCCGCCACGAAGTCCGAATCGGACATGGCAGCACAGAGGACGGTCTTCTCCTCTACTGTGGCCAATGGCAAACTGGACTATGGTCTGGCGACCTCCTGGACACGCTTCCAGCAACAATACTGCATCGAGAACGAAGACTATTCGGGCTTGCTAAAGACCAACGACAACGAGTCGAAACAGTCGGCTGCCCACGTGTTCGCCAACTACAGCCGCAGCTTCGGAAGATGGTTCACGCAACTGGGTCTGAAATATGAATACATAGACTACAAATACTATGCCGCTAGCAAACTGCGCGACGAGAGCAAACGCACTTTCCGCAATCTTCTGCCCTCGGTGTCGCTGTCCTACAGCCAAGACAGGTTTTCGCTGATGCTGAGCTACAACATCTATACCAACAGTTCCAGCTACAGCCAACTGGACGACGGACTGCAGTATATCAGCGATTTCCGTTACAACAAGGGCAACTCTCAGCTCCAGCCCACCAAAAAACACTCCGTGGCGTTTAACGCATCCTACCGCGACCTTCTCTTAATATGCAACTACTCCTATGGCAAGGATGCCGTTGTCAGCTGCTTTGACGTGATGGACGAGATCCCAGCCGTGTTGTCCTACGGGGTCAACCACTCTTTCTCGAGCGTCTATACTGGACTCTCCTACAGTCCCACATTCTTCAAGATATGGAAACCATCATGGCATGTGTGGATCCACAAACAATGGCTGAGCTACAACGGGATGGAGTATGGACGTCCTCAAGCTGGCTTGCAATGGAAGAACCTCGTCGTGCTCCCTCGCCAGTGGTATATCGTGCTGAATGCGAGTGGTAACCTCAAGGGCCATTCGAACACGTACATGGCGCACTCTTCTATCAATGTGGGGATGAGCATCCAAAAGAATATGAAAAACCTATGGGTCAAGCTGGCTGCATCCAACTTGTTCAATGCCAAAGAGAAAGGCTACTCGGAGTATAAGGGCATTTATACCTCTCACTGGGTGGACAATCGGCAGCCCAACATCAGCCTGACCATCTCCTACTCTTTCAACCCGGCAAAATCAAAATACAAGGGAAAGACGGCTGGAGAAGACGAATTGCGCCGCCTGTGACAATTGATAACGCTACCCCTTGATACCAATTCTCGCCACGACAGAACCTGGGCTTGCCCTGGGATGTCGTGGCGAGGATTGGTTTTAGGTGCGGTTTGTGGGACTGGGCGTTCCACAAGCCGCAGTGGTGAAATACTCCTGACTATAGTTTGAATTTGCCCTCATGGTCGCGCAAGATGTCGTTGTCGAGCTCTATCTTACGCTTGCTGTTCTTTCTGATTGTCCAGCGGAACAAAACCCATGGGGAGAACGTATTGCTCTTCGTGTAGGCGACACTTCTGTAGTCGCCCGTGCTCACGGTGGTCTTGCTCCTCGGATTGCCAATGAAGCTCGTACAGCCTACCGTCAACAGAATGTCGGGGGTGAAACTGTAGGAGAGCATGAGGGTGCTAGTCGGATTGTAGTTTTTCGTCCGTGCATATTCCGAGACAATGTAGTTTTGGTAACTGAAGTTAGCCCGCGCCTCCAGTTTGCCCCACTTTTTGCTCACAAGCAGCAGGCCCCGGAAATACTTCTTCGCTCCTGCGCTCGTATAGTAGCTCACATGGTGGGCCATGTCCATCAAGACCGTACATCCCAATACGCGCCACAGCAAGTTGCCCTTCAGCTGCAGCGAGCGGAAGCGTCCCTGGTTCTGATACGTCGTCAGCAGCACTCCATTGTCCGCCGCCAAGCGCACCGACTCGATGAGGTCGCTCGATACACCATAGGAAACGCCTGCGCCGCAACTCATGCTACCCTTGTAATAAGATGTATTCCAAGAGAAAACGTGCGACTTGGAAGGCAGGAGAAACGGATTGCCACGACTGATAAGCAGCGTGTCGGCAGACGTGTTGTATGGGGAGAGCATAGCTACGGAAGGGGCCGTGTTGCTGTAAGTGTAGCCCAAACGCATACTGAGCGTGTTGGTGATATTATAGTGGAGGCCAAGATCGAAACGTGGTCTGAAATAATGATGGTCTATACTGTCTGACTTCATCGTCATATACTCCATGCCAGCCGTCACATCGTAGGTCAGTTTTCGTGACAACATCCCCGTGTAGCCCGCAAAGACAAACTCGTTGAGGCGATGGTGGCCAAAGAGATAGGTCGCCAAACCGTTGTTCTCTATTCGGTCATACGCATACTCGGTCTCGTTGCCCAGCTCCAGACTTCCTCCGTCATCGAATTCTTTGGAGTAGCTCAGTGTCAATGATCCTTGGTGGTGCCTACTGATATATTGCTGGAGGTTGGTGCCTCCCAGCCCTTGGGTCTTCTCCTCCAGGCTGTTGGTGTTGTCGGCTCGGTTGTCCGTATAGACGGCATACAGCTCCAACTCTTCGTCCTCTGAGAAAAGATGCTTATAGTAAGCCGTCGCCGAAAGAAGATGAGAGCGATAGACGGAAGCGTTGTCGCGCACGAGGCCCTGCGCGTTCTGCTCGCCGAGAGAGAAACTGCTGCTGTTCTCTTTGCTTGTATTGCCCTGGACGTATGCGGCAAAATAATCCTTTGCCGTCATGCGCCACTTCCCCATCAACGAGAAGTCGTAATCAGTGCTTTTGCTTCGTGTCTCGCCTGCATAGTGCTTGGTGAGTCCGGGCGTGACAAGGCTATAGGCGTTTTCTTGCCGACTGTGCTCCGTGCTGATAGAGGCGTCGCCGTAGAGCGAGACGGTACTGTTGCCAATCTCAAAGGTCGGCATGGCAAAATAGGATTTGGCGGGATAGTCGGCTCGTGTGGATAGTTGCGTATAAGTGTAGAGCGAAGTGTCCTTCAGTTTGATGTTGACGACGCGCTTCACCCCCTGGCGCATATACTTAGCACTCACCACGTCAATTATTTCCACCGACTTGATGCGGGCGGGGTCTATGGGGCTCACGCCAGAGTTCACCCGCATGCCATCGACAAGTATCAGTATCGACTGACCGTCTGCAGAACGCACACTTTCGTTTACAGGGTCGCTATAGAGCAAGGGGATTTCCTGCAAGGCGACAAAGGGGTTGCCACACTCCTTCGCCTTCTTCGTCAGGTAGAACACATGCCCCTTGGACGTGGCACGACTGCTGCTACCCATGACGACCACGCTATCCAGCTCCACGCTCTTCGTCATGAGGATAAAGTTCAGGTTGGCATCGCGGTCTATCACGACCGAATCCTCATCAGAAGAATAGCCGACACAACTTGCCACCACCTGGTAGCTGCCTCGTGGCACGTCTCCGATACGGTATTCTCCTTTGGCATTCGATTGTGCCAATCCCGCCAGCTCACCGTCTTGATACAGACATAGTTGTGCGCCCTGGATGGACGTTCCCGTTTCGTCCGTCACCTGCCCCAACAGGCAGTATTGTGCGAAGGAGGAAAGGGGCAGCAGTAGCATGATAGCCAATAGCGCTAGGTTCCTTTTCATGTTTTCATACTTTTATTGTTCATACACTTTTTAAGCAACTTGGATACATTTTACATTGCTTGCATTTATCTTTTGTTAAATCATACCCTAGTGTCGTAATTTTCTCATTCCATACAATTGCTCCTGTTTCTGTGTCAAGATGTCCGTAGGAATTCCGATTGGAAAAATCATAAACTTTTTTGTTTCCATACTCAATCTGTTAATAAAACTCCCTCCCCTAAAATAGAGAAAGCTATTAGGTTTCTACTTATTTTTTAACTCAACTGCAAATGTAGGATATTCCTTGAAAAAATCATAACGCCCCCCCAAAAAACACATCGTTTATGAATATTTAACTATTTATCTCTTTCACTGCGTCCGCAGAAACTCTATACTCCTTGTGTACTTAACTGTTTTTTCCTACGGGCAAAAGCCAAGATTTCAATGTTTTTTATAGTATGAAACAAAAAAGACTAAAAGAGACGTTTGTGTGAAAAAACAAGTATTTTTGCATTTCCTAGGTGATAATACAAACGTCAACTTAGGCAAAGTAAAGAAAGATAGAGAATAAAAGTGTTTTAACCCAAAGCTTCTCCCAATGTGGAAACTAAGGACGATAGTTGATAAACCCCCAGTACCACCTTGGTGTTGCCTAGCTGGTACTGGAGTTTCATTCGGCTGGTACTGGAGTTTCACTTGGCTTCCATCGCAGTACCACTCGTGTGGGATGCTGCATGGACCTAATTGATGGTTTTGCTTGCTTTCTATAGGCTATATCGTTCCTATTATATATAGGAAAATAGGGATATCCTATATGGTATATCGGCTCTCTCGACAACGCTATCCTGTGCCCCCTCAAGACAGGGCCACATAGACCGCATGGCTCTCGCGCTTCTCGGGAGGCGGGAGCTTCATGTAGTCGCCGTAGAGGTCTGTCAGATAGGCGTCGTAGTCGTGGGGAGCAGGAAACTCCACGCCCTCAAACGTGATCTTTCCCAAAGGCTTGATACTTGCCTTGTCGAAGGAGACACCGCGCCCGTTGAGGATGGGAATGTCGCTGTAGCGACCTTTGGGGGCGAGACGGCAGACCAGTTTCCACAGTCCGCTGCAGACCATCAGTTTGGCTCCAAACCAGAAAAACTCGGCAAAGGACCGCAGGGAGTAGGTGTGGCTATGGTGGAGGATGGCATTGCTTTTGGAGATGCCCTTCGTCAGCCGCTTGATCCATTTGCGGGAGATGTTGGGATAGTCCTCCATCGGGAATATATCGACGAAGATGCCCTTGGCGTAGGGTAGGGCGAAGCTGTCGCCGGGTTCGATATAGAGCGAGTTTAGGTCGCGTATCTTCACGATTGGCTCATTGCTTCCATGATCCGTTCTCGGCGACTGTAGGAAGAGGTGGGGCGGCAGTTCCTTGGGCGCGACCTCCTCGAAGCGGTGCTCGTCCTCCACGGACATGGCGATGTCGATGTCGTCGTCCCAGGGAATGAATCCCTGGTGGCGCACCGCGCCCAGCAGCGATCCGCCGTCGAGCCAGTATTCGATATGGTGCTTTTGGCAGATGCGGTCGATCTCCTTCAGTATCTCCAACTGGCGCAGCTGGCAGGCGCGGAGGTTCTGTCGGATGTTCTCCTTGAGATATTCCTGATATTTTTCCATTCCTTTGTTCTTATTTGAGTAGGTAATCGACGAGCAGGCTGCCGTTGTACACGAGCAGATAGACCGTCAGGAGTATGATGATGATGCGCAGCGGCTGTTGCAGGCGAGGCTGGACGCGCCGCAGCAGCATGGCGATGGCGATGGGGATGATAAACATCCAGTGGGCCGACATGATATAGACCTCGTTGAGGCCGAAGCCCAGCACGACATGGAGCAGCAGGTCGCAGCCAAACCATGATAGCAGCAGGAGCATCAGTCGGGTGCGGAGTCCGCAGAGGATGCCGCCCACGAAGAGCAGCACCACGAGCGCCTCGATGCCATACTGCCACCAGTAGTCGTAGCCGACGATGGCGGGCCGATCCACGCTATAGTCTTTCAAGAGTTCTTTCTGATGAAACTGTAGTCCCTCGCCGAAGAGGTTCTCGACGATGGCGGGTCCGCGCGAGGCCGTGATGTTGGTCTGCTGCAGCAGGAAGTTGTCGGCGATGGGCTTTCCCCTTCGTGCTTTCATCTCCTTGTCGTGAGCCGCCAGTTTCGCCTTAAGCGTGCTGTCCTTCTGCATCTTCTTGGCCAGCACCGCCTTGCCCCGTGCGTCCACGGGCTTGATGATGGTCTCGTTCTGCCAGTAGCCTGCTCCCACGAAGAGGAGGACGGGTACGATGACCACGGCCAGTATCGTCATGGGGCGGAAGAACCGTTTGCCCCGGACAAAGAGCGAGGCCAGCCACGACTTGGCAATGTTGCTCAGCGTCGTACCTCCCGTGAGCGTGGCGAGCAGCGACACCAGCCAGAGTGGTTGCGGACGCGGCGACGTGGCAAGCCAGAGCGTCAGCAGCAGGAGGAGGAGCGAAAGGCAGAAATGGTCGGGGACGATCATCGTCAGCATCACCATGGCGAAGGAGAAGAACAGCGTGGTGATCCAATGGGCGTCGGCACGCCCCACGCCTACACGGTCGCGCAGGATGCGGTAGAGGAAGATGAGGGAATAGACGCCTGCGAAGATTGTCAGTGCCGAGACGAGGAAGACCGCCGAGTTGTGGCCGGTCAGCGGACGCAGTGCCTGGTTGGTCCAATAGAGGGGGTAGAGGAGGATGGCAAAGAGCGGGTGGCGCAGCATGTCGTAATAGATGCGCGTGCAGGAGACGAAGATGTAGCTGTAGTCGTCGAAGCCAGAGAGGTGCATGTGGTTGTAGAATACACTCCAGAATCCCAACTTCCCTCCTTTGAAAAAGGAAGCAGGATAATAGGCCCACAGCAGTGCGTGAAGCCCCAGTAGCACCACGAAGGAGGACAGGGCGAGCCAGCGCTCCTCCCGTCTGATCTTAAATAGATTTTGCATCGGACTTCCCTTTTATTTGTTCTACCATTCTATTTGCTCTCTTCTTGTTAATGTTCCTTTTGTTACTCGCTTCTTTTTTACGCTCTTCTTGATTGCGAGTGCAAAATTACTCATTTATTCTGAAAGCAGGCAAGTTATCCCGAAAATGTTTGGCCATTCCGTTGATTATGAGTACCTTTGCAGCCCAAAAGCGGAACGAGACCATCCAGGCGGGTTCTTCAGTGGGTTCATAATGGTGGATGGGCGGCATTCCGTAGGATAATAAAATCAACTCACAACACATTGAAGACATTTGAAGAATTGGGCGTTTCTGAACCGATCAGAAAGGCCATTGAGGAGTTGGGCTTCGTACAGCCGATGCCCGTCCAGGAGGAAGTGATCCCTTATCTTTTAGGCAACCGCAACGACGTCATCGCCCTCGCCCAGACGGGTACGGGCAAGACGGCAGCCTTCGGCATTCCCCTGCTCCAACGTATTGACACCGACAGCAAGGAGACGCAGGCCATCGTGCTCTCGCCGACCCGCGAGCTCTGTCTCCAGATCGCCGACGACCTCAACGCCTTCGCGCGCTATATCCCCCATGTCCATATTGTCCCCGTCTATGGTGGCGCAAGTATCGAGGCACAGATTCGTTCGCTCCGTCATGGCGCACAGATCATCGTGGCTACCCCGGGCCGCCTCATCGACTTGATGCATCGGGGCAAGGCGCGTCTCGACAACGCCCGCAACGTGGTGTTTGATGAGGCCGACGAGATGCTCAACATGGGATTCCAAGACTCCATCACCGAGATTCTCGAAGGCATTCCCGAGGAGCGCAACACACTGCTCTTCTCGGCCACGATGAGCCGCGAGGTGGAGCGTGTGGCCAAGGGCTACCTCCACGACTACAAGGAGATCGTGGTCGGCAGTCGCAATGAGGGTGCGGAGAATGTGAACCATGTCTATTACATGGTCAACGCAAAGGACAAATACCTGGCTCTGAAGCGTATCGTGGACTTCTATCCGAAAATCTACGCCATCGTCTTCTGCCGCACGAAGCGCGAGACGCAGGAGATAGCCGACAAGCTGATACGCGATGGCTACAATGCGGAGTCGCTCCACGGCGACCTCTCGCAGCCGCAGCGCGACCTGACGATGCAGAAGTTTCGCAGCCACCTCACCCAGATACTCGTGGCGACGGATGTGGCCGCACGTGGTCTCGACGTCGATGACCTGACCCACGTCATCAACTACGGACTGCCCTCCGATATCGAGAGCTACACCCACCGCAGTGGCCGTACGGGCCGTGCGGGCAAGAAGGGTACGAGCATCTCCATCATCCACAGCCGTGAGCGCTCCAAGATTCGGTCTATCGAGAAGGAGATCGGCAAGGCCTTTGAGGATGGAACCCTCCCCACGCCGGAGGAGATCTGCAAGAAGCAGCTCTACAAGCAGATGGACGCCATCCTCAAGACGGATGTGGACGACGACCTGATCGCTCCCTATATGGAGGACATCAAGCGCCAGTTTGAATATATCGATAAGGAGGACATCATCAAGAAGATGGTCACCGTGACGTTTGGCCGTTTCCTCGACTACTACAAAGACGCCCCCGAGATCGAGAAGCCCAATGTGAAGGGTGCCCGCAAGGAGCGCGACGGCGAGGCCAAGGCCAAGCGAAGCAAGGGCGGGAAACCCGAGGCAGGCTATGCGCGCCTCTTCATCAACCTCGGTAAGATGGATGGTTTCTATCCTGGCGAGGTGATGCAGTTTGTCAACAAGCACGTCCATGGTCGCCAGGAGGTGGGCCATATCGACCTCTTGGCGCGCCAGAGCTATATCGAGGTGCCGCAGGAGGATGCCGCGATGGTGATGAAGGCCCTCGACGGATCGGTCTATAAGGGCCGCAAGGTGCGTTGCAACGATGCCAACGAGGGGCGTCCGCAGCGCGAGGACCGCAAGGAGGCACCGCGCCGCACGTCTCGTCCGGGCAAGTCCTCATGGGGCGAACGTGGAGACCAAGGCCGTCGTCCGGGCCGTTACGACCGTGAGCGTCCGTCGCGCCGTGCCGCCAGTGTGCCGATGTACAACGACCAGTCCACGAAGCGCCACTATAAGAAAGACGACTGGAAGATGCTCATGAATGGCAATGCCGGTGGTAAGTTGCGTGGCGACGAACCCGACTTCAGCGAGGAAGGATGGGCCAGACGCTATCCGAAGAAGCGCTAAGGAGTCGTAGTGGACCGCATCAGCGAATGATGCTTTAGTTTGAAAAAAAACAAGTGGCCATGAGACCGTCCTGTTGTGGATGGTTTCATGGTCACTTGGTTTGTTGGCGCTTGTTGGTTGCGGGCTATTTCTTTTCCAGTTCCTGAAGACTCTCCATCTTCTTCGTCTCAAGAAATTCATAGATGCCACACAGGTGCTCGCGTACACGACCGTGGCCAAACTCATACACCTTGCTTACCAGGCCGTCGAGGAAGTCGCGGTCGTGGCTCACCACGATGAGGGTGCCGTCGAAGTCCTGCAGTGCTTGCTTCAGCACGTCTTTGGTACGGAGGTCGAGGTGGTTGGTGGGCTCGTCGAGGATCAGCAGGTTGACAGGTTCCAGCAGAAGCTTCAGGATAGCTAGACGGGTGCGCTCGCCACCGGAGAGCACCTTCACCTTCTTCGTGGAGTCCTCTCCACCAAACATAAAGGCGCCCAGAAGATTGCGTATCTTGTTGCGCACCTCGCCCTTGGCCACGTCGTCTATGGTCTGGAAGACCGTGAGCTCGCCGTCAAGCAGCGAGGCTTGGTTTTGGGCGAAATAGCCGATCTGCACGTTGTGGCCGAGTTGTAGATGGCCTTCGTTTTGCAGTTGGCCCATGATACACTTCACGAGGGTCGATTTGCCCTCGCCGTTGCGACCCACAAAAGCAATCTTGTCGCCTCGCTCCACGGTGAGGTTCACACCGCTGAAGATGGTTTTGCCGTCGAACGCCATCGCCACGTCGCTCATCTGCACAGGGTAGCTGCCACTGCGTGGACTGGGCGGAAACTTCAGGCGGAGGTGGCTCGTGTCCTCCTCGTCCACCTCGATGAGTTCGAGCTTTTCGAGCATTTTTACCCGGCTCTGCACCTGGAAGGTCTTCGAATAGGTGCCCTTGAAGCGTTCTATGAAGTCCTTGGTCTCGGCGATCATCTTCTGCTGCTCCTCATATTGCTTCATCTGTTGCTCACGGCGCTCCTTGCGCAGTTCGAGATAGTGGCTGTAGGAGGCCTTGTAGTCGTAGATGCGTCCCATGGTCACCTCGATGGTGTGCGTGGTGATCTTATCGACAAACTTGCGGTCGTGGCTGATGACGACCACGGCTTTGGCGCTGTTGCAGATGAAGTCTTCCAGCCAGCCGATAGACTCGATGTCGAGGTGGTTGGTGGGCTCGTCGAGGAGGAGCACGTCGGGCGACTTCAGCAGCAGTTTCGCCAGTTCGATGCGCATGCGCCAGCCTCCAGAGAATTCGCTTGTCGGTCGGTTGAAGTCCTTGCGCTCGAAGCCCAGGCCGAGGAGTGTCTTCTCCACGTCTTCCTCGAAGTGGGTCATGTCAATGGCGTAAAACTTCTCCGAGAGGGTAGATACCTGCTCGATGAGTTGCATGTAGTCGTCGCTCTCGTAGTCGGTGCGCGTGCTGAGCTCGTTGTTGATGCGGTCTATCTCTGCCTGGATCTTGTGGAGGTGGGCAAAGGCCTGGCACGTCTCCTCAAACACGGTGCGTCCGTCTTCCGTCATCAGATGCTGAGGCAGGTAGGCAATGACGCAATCCTTCGGAGCGGTGATGGATCCACGCGTGGCCGTGCGGACGCCTGCTATGATCTTGAGCAGCGTACTCTTACCTGCGCCATTTTTGCCCATGAGGGCGATGCGGTCCTTCTCATTGATCTGGAAGGAAATGTCTTTGAACAAGGTGGTGCCGCCAAACTCGACGGTCAGTCCATCTACTGTGATCATGTCGGATTCTTGATATTTCTTTTGCTTTTAGTTTTTTCCTCCCATTATCTTTCTCAGTACAAACCAGGCGTGCATGGCCACGGTGGAGAGGAGGCCGTAGTGGCGGCGCATGACTTCAAACCGTTCGCGGAGTGAGTCTTTGTGGTGAAGGGTGGTCTGTCCCTCCTCCATATAAAATGTGGTGACGGCAGGGATGGGAACGAGCAACTGTCCTCTTTCGGCCGCTTTCTTCATGATGCGGATGCACCAGTCCACGTCGGCCGAATAGCGGAAGTGGGTGTCGTAGGGAGTCTCGCGGGCTATGTCGAGGCGCGCGTAGAACGACTGGTGGCAAACCAACATCCCGTGGCGAAACGATCGCCATGTCAGTTTGCCCGTCGGGTGCAGTCTTCTATGTCGCAAGAAGCGGCCTTCTCCATCCACGATGTCGGTGTCGCCATAGAGCACGGCAGGCATTTGTCCGTCCGCTGCCGTCTCTGCTGCGTGTGCCGCCATTGCCAAGGTTTTGGGAAGGGCGAAGATGTCGCCCGCGTTCATATAGACGATGTAGTCGCCCGTGGCCAGTCGCAAGCCCTTGTTCATCGCGTCATAGAGCCCCTTGTCCGGTTCCGACAGGATGCGGACCTCATGTCCGTTGTCAGCCTGGTCAGACTGCTCCTTGTACTTTTCGGCCATGGCTACCGTCTCGTCTTTCGACGCTCCGTCCACGATGATGTGCTCCACTCCCTCGTAGGTCTGGCGCGCCACGCTGTCGAGGGTGCGTTGCAGCACGGGGGCTGCGTTGTAGGTGATGGTGATAACGGAGAAAACTACACTCATAATCCACACTTTTTGTAGGCCAAAGCCTGATTATATACTTCTATATAGCGCATGGCGACCGACCGCAGGGAGTACTCCCTGCGCACCTTCTCGATGGCTGCTTGGCTCAGGGCGGAGTAGTCGGCCTCGCTCATCACCCAGTGGATGCCCCTGGCCAAGTCTTCTGCGTCACGGTATTGTGCCACATAGCCGTTTTGCCGATGGTCTATCATCTCGGGAATGCCGCCCACCTTGAAGCCCACGCAAGGCACGCCACACGCCATCGACTCCATGATGGTGTTGGGAAGGTTTTCGTCGAGTGATGGAATCACGAAGAGGTCGGCAGCGTTATAGACTTCCACAATCTTCTCTTCGTCGCTCACATATCCCAAGGGGAATGAGGGAAGCGACAAGCGGCTCACCACCTCGTCGGCATGACCGCCAAGGATGGCGATGACGGTGTCCTCCTGCATGGAAGGATAATGCTTTGTGAGTAGCGCAATGGCCTCCGCAAAATAGGCGATCCCCTTGCGCTCCAGCGTCACGCGTTGTGAGACAAAGAGGATGACGCGCTTGTCCGTGGGCAGTCCGCAGCGCCTTCGTGCTTCGGCCTTGTCCATCTTCTTGTAGCGTTGCGTGTCGATGGGGTTCGGGATGCAGGCCACGCTCAGCCCTTTCAGCAGACCGCTCTGCTTGGCTTGTGCGCCCAGCCATTTGCTGCAAGCTATAAAATGGATGTTGCTCCCTTCGTAGAGTGCCTTCTTCCTATTGAAGATGCGTGCCGCCAGGTCCTTGCCGTTTTGAGGCTGGGGCAGGTATTTGCAGCGGTGGCAGCCTCCCATATAGGCCCTGCAGCCGAGGGTGACGTGGCAGATGCCCGTGGCAGGCCATAGATCGTGCAGGGTCCAGACGACGGGCTTGCCACTGCGGAGTATCTTTCGTATCGAGGACAGCGAGAGCATGCCTTGGTTGATCCATTCCAGTTGGATGACATCAGCCTCTCGAAATGCCGGCAGGGTGGTGATGTCCGTACCCGCATTGGCCAAGTCCAACTCGAACAGATGGTCTCGCTGGAAATGCAGATGCCAGAAGACACACCACCGTTCCCACAGAAAATGGATGCGTTGGCGTAGCTTCCCTGGCATTTCCACGACCGTCGGGTCGTCTGTCTCCTTGTGGGCTACCAACATCCTGGCTTTCAGTCCATTGTTGCTGAGTGCGTCTTTCAGTCGCCGTGAGGCTACCGCTGCGCCCCCTGCCCGTTCGCTGGTGTTGATGATCAGTACCTTCATGCTTTATCCCGATTTTGAGCAACAAAGGTAATGCAAAAGAATGGAACAGCCAAGGCTGAACGTATAAAAATAACTGTTTGCGAGCACATAGGATTGATGTAAATCAAGTATTTGAATAATGGACTTTTTTTTAGGCCTTTTTTGTTGGTGGAAATCGCAGAACATCGTACCTTTGCATTGTCAAAAGGTTAATAGATTGTTTAGGTTAGTAGTAATAGATTTAGGTTTTTAGTTATTTTATTAAGGTAAAAGTTTAACAGATTCATTTGGGATGACAAAGGAAGCCGCGAGGATTCCTTGTAATCGAAGGATTTTTAGTTAAACATACGTTACTAAGTACACGCCAGGGCTTGCGAAAGTCTTGGCGTTTCGTTTGTATATACCCCTTGACTTTTCCCATCCTCTTGGTTCTTCACGGGTCCCCGATCTATTCGGATCACTGTGTATCTTGTTGTCAAGTCGGAGAAAAGAAAACCGGCCCGATTAGCCATTTCTGACTAATCGGGCCGGCCGATATGTTTGTGCCTTTACCTTTCGAGGAAGGAGCGAGGTGCTCCCTTTCTCAAGGCGTCAAGGCGACAGCGTGCTTACTTCACGACAACCTTCTCCACCTTGTTGCCCTGCTTGACAATGTAGAGGCCAGCGGGGAGCGACTTGGTGCTGTTGCCAACGAGTGCGCCAGAGGTGCTATAGACCTCCACCTTGTCATTGGCAGCGTTGGTGTTGCCAACGGTGCTGATGCCATCCGGGTCTGCAGAAGCAGAGTTGGACGGAGCAGCGTTGCCGACATTGTACAGGGCGACAACGTGATACTTGTCCTGCTCGGTACCCTCTGCATCAACGAAGCTGAGGTCGGTCGTCTTGTTGGCGATCAGCGAAGTGTTGCGATAGACGTTGTAACCAACGATCTGGAGCGGAGCGCTCTCGTAGGTCACGTCATCGACCATGAAGCCAGCGGGCTCGAAGCCAGTCGGGTTCACAGGCACCGTAGAGGTGCGAACGATAGCGAAGTACTTAGCACCCTCGGGCAGATCGACCGTGTGCTTTGTCCATTCGATGTTTTTGGTAGCCTTCGCGTCGTAAATCTTCGTGAAGTGGTTGGAAGCCTTGTCCGTCGTAGAGTAGGCGACATAGAAGTCCTCGGCGCCATAGTTGGCGTTGTCACACTGCGGAGCCTTCTCGTAGAAGCTGATGGTCTGTGCCTTGCCAGAGAGCTCCGGAGAGATGAGCCAGTCGTTGTTGCCGTGCTCAGAGCTACCGAGGGTGCCGAAGCTCATCAGAGCCTGGTTGCCCGTGCGGCCATCGAAACGATCCTTGAACTGCTGCGTCTCTTCCTCACCCATGCCGTGAGTAGTACCGTCGCAGTTGAAGACGGTGTAAGCAAACGGAGTGCCGTTGCCCGGGAAAGAAATGCCACCGAAGGTGTATGTACGCTCGCCGTCAGCATCGTAGAGCGTCCAGGGATCAACGTCGTCCGTGAGGAAGGGAGCGTAGGTCTCGAAGCTCTCCGTGATCGTCAGGTTCTCCACGGCGGGAGCAGACCAAGTCAGCTCGATACCGTTGTTGGCCTTGGCAGCCTTGAGGTCATTGATGCCAGGATAGGGAGCAGTGACCACCTTGACGGTGCGCTTTGCAGAGATGTTGTTCTCCTGGTTCTCGTCGTCGGCCCACTCAGCCTCGCCCCAAACCTGGATATCCTCGCTATAGAAAGGCGCAACGTAAGAGAGCACATAGTCCTTGGAGTCGCCCGGAGCAATCGTGCCGCTCTCGGTGGTGAAAGTCTTGCCATCGCTCGTGTGGAGCTTCACGCTGAAGCCAGAGGCCTCTTCCAGGCCCACATTGCGTACGTTGATGGTCACGTCAACGCTCTCGCCACCCTGTACATGGAGCGGAGCAGAGATCGTTGTCACGACATTGTAGTCGATAGCATCGTTAACGTTGAGGTCGTCAACCATGATGTTCTCGCCATCAGAGATAGCGTGGATGATCACGCGGCCATAGCCGTTCTCCTTCTTGAAGTCCTCGTCAGAGCAATCCACATTGACGGTTCTCCAACCCGGCATGCCCTCCAAGGTGCTGTAGTCAACCTCGGCAGCCAGCTTCATCTTCTGACCGTTGACGTCGAGATAAACCTGGAGCTTGCTCTTGCTGCCCGGGTAAGCATAGTACTGGAAGGAAAGGCGAGCGTTCGTTGCCTTGCCCATAGCCATCTTCGGACCGAAGATAGAAGCCTGATCGCCACCCTTGGCCGGAGTGAACATCAGAGAGCCCTCGTCGTCGTCGGCAGACTGGCTGGAAATCTTGAAGTGGTTCTTCGTATCGTTGTAGCTGGCAGACCAGGGACCGTTATCCCATTTGCCATAAGGCCATGACTCAGAGTACGGGAAGTCATAGGGTTCACCATAGTAGAACGGATCAGCGAAGGCCGTACCACCGAGGTGCTCCTCGTCGAAGTAGGCCACGATCTGATAGTACTTGTAGCTCTGTGAGCCCGTGAGAGGAATGTCGTTGAAAGTATATTCTGTGTCAGTCAAGCCCTCGACGATCGGCGTCTGGTAGATACCCTCGAAGATGGCATACTTCACGTTGGAAGCATCGATATAGCCACCATTTGCACCCTTGGTGACAGGCTCCCACTTCAGCGTGATCGTACCGTCGAGGTTGTCATAGACATCCACCTTGTCCGACGTGCCCGGATACTCCTCGTCACCGACGTAGATGGAAGCCTCGGCCTTGGCAGAACGAAGGTCGCCTGCGTTGGCATAGACCGTGTAGGTGTGGTTGCCCGTGGTCACGTTGTCGTCCGTCCACTCAATCTTCTGGCCCGGAGTTGGGTTGGAGATGGTCTGGATGGGCAGGGCGCCATTGTCACGATAGATGGTGACGCTGGTGAGCGAAGTCAGGTCGCGGTCCGTGATGTCCTTGCTCGGAGCGGTGAACTCCACCTTCACCTTCTGTGCGCCGCTCTCATCGGCGGTGAGCTTCAGGTCGGAGACAGCCACCGGCGTGCCAGCCGTATTGGCGGTCACACTGACCTTCACCTGATGGAGCATGAGGTAGCCAGGCTGGTCGCTGACAGCGTGGAAGCCGATGCGATAGTTGCCAGAGACAGTCGGCGTGAAGACAGCCTTCACGACGGTGGCACCGCCATTGAGGGTCAGACCCGTGATGGGCGTGGCAGGCACTATCTCAGTGTAAGTCGTGGGATCGTCGCCCGTACCGAAGGCTACAGCCATGCGCTGGGCAGCACCGTTGAAGGCGCCGCAGAAGGCACCCGTCTCGAGGGTGTAGGCCGTACCAGCTGTCAGCGTGAGGGGAGGAGAGACGAGCCAGTCGTCAGCCGTCACGGTAGCGTTGGCGCCATCGTATGTGGGCATACCTGTGCCCAGGTCGTCCCATGTGTGGTTGTCGTTGTTGTTGTCCTCGACAGTCCACACGTCATTCTTGAGCAGGCTGGTCAGGGATGCCCAGCTCTCACTGTAAGAGTTGCTCTCCGTCACGGTGAATGGCGAGCCCGTGGAAGCGGTCTGCGCCAAAGCCGCAGTCGGAAGGCCTGCTACTGCGAGCAAGCTACCGAAGAGCCATGATGATAATCTTTTCTTCATAAAATGTATTCTGATAGTTTTGGAAGTAATCTATAATGTGATTTGGTCAGTTCTTCCAAGGCGATCAGACCGCCTTGGAAGAACTGGCGGAAAAATCCGTGCGTAGAGAATGCGCTTTACTTGTTGATACGCTTCGTACCGTTCTGGATCACTACGCCCTTGTAGTCCTTGTTGACACGCTGGCCAGCCATGTTGTACATCGGAGCATCAGCATTCTTCTTCTCCACCTTGGCGCTGTTGACAGCAGCCGTGGCGTCGCCCTGCACGATGGTGATCGGACGCGAAGAGACGACACCCTTGCCGTGGATGAGCACGGTGCAGCTGCGGCCCTTGCAGTCGGCGGGAAGCGGATCGCAAGTGAAGGAGATGACGGTCAGGCCAGCATAGCTGTAGCCCTCCTGGTCAACGGTGTAACCCTTCACCCAGTCGGCCAAGCCAGAGAGGGTGTACTCCTCCTTCTTGTTGTCGCCATACCAGCTGCCGTTCACCTGGGCTACGGCACCCTCGAAGGTCTGGTCGGGAGAAGCGGTCGTGATACCGTGCTTACCATCATTGTCCATCTGGACGAGACCGTAGTCGAGAGAATCGGTCTCTGTGAGATCGACGAAGCCGTTGGCGAAGTCGAACTTACCCGTGAAGGAAACGCTCATGGCGATGCGGTTGTTGCCGTAGATGTTGGCAGCGGTCTCCTTGCCATCAGCAGAGATGACGCAGAGTGCCGGATCCAGTACGTCGTTGTAATAAGGAATCTCCGCGCCCTTCAGACCCAGATCGACACCCTCCTGGTCGAGACCGCGAACGACGACAGCAAACTCTTCGTCGATCAGCATGCCACCTTCCTCGATGGGGAAGACAGCAGCCCACTGATGGAAGACGCTACCATCCTTGTCCTCGACGTCCTCCTGGGCCTCGAGGTTGGAAGCCGTACACTTCATCTCGGCGAGCACCTCGCTTCCGGGCTTCTTTCTGCCTTCGGCGGTCGTCTCGACATTGGTGATCATCAGCGTCAGCTCCGTGCCCTCGGGCAGCGGGTTGTCGCTCTTGGAGATGGCGGGCAGGAAGACGTCGGTGATCCACAACGGAGCAGCCGGCTTCTCCAGCACCTGCTGTACGCCACAGACGGTGTAGGCGCCGTTGGAGACGGTGCCAGAACCGAAGAGGTAGCCGTTGTCCATGCCACCGAGGCTATAGGCATTGACCTTGTCGTCGGTGAACTGAAGAGCGCGCTCGAACGACTCGTTCTCGTTCTGCGTGCCGCTCTTCATGCGCGGGTACCAATACATAACGGCGGGGAGATCCTGATCCAGCGGACCCCAGTGGTTGTTCTCTTCAGAGAGAACAAAGCTATCCTTGGCGCAAACGAGGGTGGGGAGAGCGTCAGCACCATTGAAGCGGCAAGTCACATAGAAGTTGCCGTCATTGTCGGTAGAGTAGAAACGGCCCTGCTTGCCCGTGCGGTCGAAAGAGTTGCAGTTGCCCATCATGTCATAGATGTTCTGATGCCAGAAGGTCTGCGTACCCGGTGCGGCAACAGGCACAAACTTCACCTCGTAGTTGCCCGGGGTGTAGAGGTAGCTCGTACCAAACATTTGACCGTTCTTCGGTGTGGCTTCAAAAGGAAGGCCAGCGGGCTTGAGATAATAGACAGACTTTTGGTCAGCCTTGTTGGGCTGGGCGCCTACGCGAACTGCCTTTCCCTGAGGAAATGCAGTCGAAGCTACGGCTGCAATGGCAGCGGTAAAGAGTAACTTTTTTACCATACGTTGTTTGAATTTAGATTTTACTTGATTATTTGTGGTGGCAAAATTAGGAATAAAAAAAATAATAGTAGAGGAAACAAACTTTCTGAATATACAGAATTGCGTGAAAAAGAAATTATTTCTTGCCACGTCGTAAAATAGAAAATGGAGAATAGAGAGTGGCCTTGAGCGCTTTCTGATTGAATGCTTGTCATAAAAATATAGCAATCGGATTACTGAAAAAGACGTTGAAGGTCCGTATTCTGCCTGTTTTATGCACTTTTTTTTACGCAAAATCATCCCTCCTTTCCGTGTTTAAGTAAAAATAACACGCGCCCCCTCTGTATCTAATAAATAATGAGTAAATTTGCAAATGATACCCTGTCTGTGGCCGTGAAAGGCCGATAAGGCAGGAAAATGTGGCAGCGTAGGCCCATGGCCTCTTCGGTGTCGCCTTCGTCTCATTGAAAAAGCCTTTATGATAACAACATACCTCCAACGGATCATCACGCTTGTCGTCTGCTCGATGGCGCTTGCTTCGACTGCCTGTGCGCGTAGCACCCAGGCGGCTTCGTCGCCTGCCAAGGGATCTACGGTCAAGGCGGCCCGGTCGGCCCAGCCTAAGACGGCTCATGTGCCCGCCCATTTGGCCAAGCGGACGGATGCCGAACTGGCTACCTTGTGCGACCAGTTGCTCGACAAGAATCTTCTCGATAGTGCACTGCTGTGCTTCGAGGTGGTCAATGCGCGCGAGGCCGACGGCGACCGTGTCCTCTATGCCCACACCCTCCACCACGCCGGCCTTATCTATTACCGCCAGGGTATCTATGGCAAGGCGATGGAGCGCTACATGAGCAGTCTGCAGATCTGCGAGGAGGACAACTTGGAGCGAGAACTCTCCACACTTTACAAGAATATAGGCAATGTCTATAGCATGTTCCACGACTTCGACCAGAGTTCCGCGCTCTACAAAAAGTCGCTGGCCCTGGCCCGCAAGTTCAAGGACTATGCGCTGGAGAACATGGCCCTCAACAACCTTATCTTTGCCTATACCGACAAGACGCCCCTCTCGCAGTATCGCCGATGGCAGCAGGAGATGCTCGTCCATCCCGAGAAGCGCGTCCGCTACGACTACGACGTCTTCATGACCGAGGCCCAGGTCCTCATCTACGAGCGTCAGCCCCGCAAGGCCATTGCCGTGCTTCGCAAGGCCGTCGATTACTGCCTGAAGCACCATCTTCAGCCCATCAGCCTTGCTTCTTCCTATGGCACGATGTCGGCCATCTTTCTTCAGCTCGGCCAGCGCGACTCGGCCCTGGTCTATGAGTTGCGCAACCAGCAGATAGCCAAGGAGACGGGCAACACCGCCCTCCTCATCACCACCCTTCGCTCGCTCTCCGACATCTATGAGCCAGTGGACAAGAATCTCGCGCTGACCTATAAGCAGCAGTATCTGATGCTCTCCGATAGTGTGTATAATCTCAATGAGTTCAACTCCATCCGCAATGCACTCTACTTCCACGAGATGAACACGAAGTCGAAGGCCATCGACAAACTCTCGATAGAGAATCTGACGCAGTCGCACACCATCACCTCGCAGCGCAACGCCCTTGTGTTGCTGATCATCTTCCTGATCGTCTTCCTGGTGATGTTTGTCGTCATTGCCCGCCAGAAGCACCTCCTCTCGAAGTCCAACCAGGTGCTCTTCGACAAGAGCCAGGAAGACATCATCACCAAGAACGCCTATGTGCAGTCCATCCAGTCCATGAAGGCGAAGATCCAAGAACTTCAGCAGCAGGCTGAGGGAGAGAAGGAAGACGCCCCAGTGGTCGAGCAGGAGGAGAAAGTCCCTGAAGGGGAAGTGGTGCAGACACATGACGCACTGCCGAAAGACGATGAAATCGAAAAAACGACCTCCCGTTTGCCCGAAAAGTTGCGCAACGAGCTCCTCAATACCATCCTTCAGGTGATGGAGACCACTGAGGCTTATTGCGACAGTGACTTCGGCATCGAGAAGTTGGCAACGATGGTCGGTTCCAACTCGCGCTATGTCTCGCAGGTCATCAACGACGTGTATAAGGAGAACTTCCGTACCTTCCTCAACTCCTACCGTGTGAAGAAGGCCATGACACGCATGAACGACGAGAAGGGCTACGGCCACTACACGATACGCGCCATCGCTGAGAGTGTCGGCTACAAGTCGCAGGCCAACTTCATCAATGTCTTCACGAAGATGACAGGTATCAAGCCTTCTACTTACCAGAAGATGTCAGCGGAGCGAAGAAATGCTCCGAAGCGCATCTCAGACGATGAAAGCGAGGAATATAAGGCCAAACATCATCAAGCTTAATCCTTGATGAGGCTCTTATTAGAAAAGGTCTGGACGCACCATTGCTCCAGACCTTTTTCTCAATTCGCCGATATTCTGTGTGGATATGCTCCCTACAGACGATGGTTTCGGCCTTTTTCTCTTCTTCTGCCTTTTTTCTTTCTTCTGCTTCCCTCAGCCTTTGTTCGTCAAATAGCGAGGTTAAAGCTCGTTTTTAGTTACTATTTTCCGAATCAGTAACGGTTCTTCTGCTTTTAGCGTTGGATGGTTAGAGGCTTTTGCGTAACTTTGCCGTCGGTACATTAGCCATATTTATAACTTATCAGATACATCTATTATGAGGAAAGGATTACTTTTATCAGCCGCTCTTGGCATGGGATTCCTCGCAGTTCCGACGATTTCCAATGCTCAGCAGCTCGCTTCGCGTGTCAGCAATGCCACCAAGGCACCCACTTCCCAGCGCATAACTACTCCTACAGCCAAGGCTCAGGGCGCCCTCCGTGCCGAGGCCTTGAATCCTGCCGATTACGGACAGGTTGTGGAGATTCTCGGCGAGGACTTCTCGCTGATGACTACCGGTAGCGTAGGCAACCCCGACAAGGACACCGAACTTTGGTATGTCCGTGAGGATGGCAATGCCTGGATGACGATGCGCGATGGCTACACCCATCAGTCCGGCTGGGGTGGTGCCTACATCTATCCTGCTGGCGGCACCGTCGCCATTGGCAATGGCGACGAGCCGGGCCATCTCAACACCTGCATGATGGACCTCAGCGGCAACGACCAGATTGCCTTCGTCCAGTTTGATATGCGTACCGACGATGGTCAGCCCGACCAGACCGTCATCGTCGAGGGAGCCGAGACCTTCAACATGGCTCCGTCATGGCGTGTACTCGGTGGTTCGCAGATCGATGGCGTCAGCAGCGAGTGGAAGACCTACACCTTGATGTTCCAGAATGCTGGCGCCTATAGTTTGTTCAATATCTTCCACCCGCAGAAGCAGGGAGAGGATCTTTGCAACATCTATGTGGACAACTTCCGCGTCTATCAGGTCAATCCGTATGTCAAGATGCCGACGCTCTATGGCCATTCCTATTATACGGGCGAGAGCTTCAACGTCAGCTGGAGCAAGGTAGAGAATGCCGACCACTACCTCCTCAATGTCTATTGGATCGATGAGACCAACGGCAACGCCAAGATGTATGCCGCCGAGAATCAGTCGGTCAGCGACACGACCTTCACGGTCAATGGCATCATCTCGGGCAAGAACTACTACTATGTCGTCCAGTCCGTCGATGCAGCCGGCCACAAGTCTTTCGAACCGACCCCGAAGCTCATCTGTGATCTCGAGGCCCCGAAGGATCTCACCGCTACTGATATCAACCAGGACAACGGCACGTTTACCGCTTCTTGGGAGGCGGCTCCTTCCGCTGAGCGCTACAACTACTGGGCCTATTGCGACCGCAAGGCCACCCAGGACGGTCCGATGCGCCTCACCGACGAGGACTTCACGGGTGTGAAGTGTCCTGACGGCACCCTCGGCGAGGGCTGGGGCTACTCCATGACCGAGGCAGAGTGGAAGGAGACCTCTGTCACCAACCCGTCCTACTTCTCTATGGACAACTACGTCATCCAGCCGATCAACCAGGGTGGCTGGGTTGCCAAGAACGGTTTCCCCTTGGCCGACGGTTGCATCAAGGTCGATGGTTATCAGTATGTCTATAATAACAGCGACGCTGGTCTGATCTCTCCGGAGCTTGACCTTTCCAAGAATGGTGGCAAGATCACCATCAACGTCGATCTCTGGGGTGATACCGAGACCCTCCAGTATGAGGATGGCTCTAAGGTCGATTACACCGCACAGTGTGCTGTCGCCCTCTTCAACTGGGATCCCGCCAAGAATGACTTCACCCAGGCTGAGCTCATCTACGTCAAGGACCTCAACTCCTCTTGGCAGAACCGCACCATCGAGTTGACCAAGGGTACGGATCGTTCCATCATCGGTCTCTATTGCGTCGGTTCTCCCGCCAACCTCTTCTTCGACAACTTGAAGATCGACCAGGACTATAAGGCTGGTGAGACGTTTGTCGATCCGATCGTCTATCATCGCTGGTGGGAGGGAACTTCCGTGGATGTTCAGATTCCTATCCGTGGCAACTTGGGCAACATTACCCACCGCGTGACCGCCATCAAGGGCAATCCCGAGACGGGTGCCATCGTGGAGAGCTTGCCTTCCGATACCGAGTTTGTCGGTCGCTATGAGAGCACGGACGTGAAGTCTGTCAACCTCCTCAGCAAGGCCAATGTCCGCGTGGAGGGTCAGACGATTGTAGTCAACGGCAATGGCCTTGTCCAGGTCTATACCCTCGACGGCGCACTCGTCGCCAAGGCAGAGGCCAACGGTCAGGCTCGTATCACGGTTCCCTCTGGCGCCTACATTGTCAAGACGAACAACGAAAGTGTGAAAGTGGTTTTCTAATTAGACGATAGAAGGGAGAGGGCTGCCCGCCTCGTGCTGGCGCCCTCTTTTCTTCCTCCATTTGTGCAGGTCTCCTGAAGAGGGAGTCCTGCGCTTTCACTTGATATTCAACTAATCTTTAAAATACAATACGAACAATGAAGAAAACCTTTATGGCTTTGGCCCTGACACTTCTTCCCTTTGGCATGGCTTCCGCCCAGGTGCGGATGCTTGTAGTACCGAAGGATGGTGGTGAGGCCAAGAGCTTCAATCTCGACGACATTCGCCATATCGACTTCCTTGGCGAAGGCAATACGTTCTCCGTCGAGTGCGCCACCGACCGCTGGTCTTTCGACTTCGACAAGGTGCGCTGCCTCAAGTTTGATGGTCTCGTCAACGACATTGCGACCGCCACCAAAAAGGAGAGCGACATCCATATTAGTTATAAGGAGGGGCGGATTTTCGTGAGCGGCATGGGCGATGCGGTGACGCACGCTGCGATTTTTGACCTGAATGGATGCAGCCGCGTCAATCTGCCCCATTTTGATGGTCAGCCCATCGATGTGAGTGGACTGCCCAAGGGCGCGTATATCCTCCGCATCGGCGGCAAGGCGTTTAAGTTCTTGCGATAACCCGGCCTGTTCCATCCCAACCATCATCACTACCTCCCCCAGAGGAGAAAAGCCTCCGCGAGGCACCTCCCCTGGAAAGGACTAATCAGAAAGCAAAAGAAAACAAAAACAGAAATGAAGAAAATATTTGCAACCCTCCTGCTCGCCCTGACCACCATGGGCGCTTCTGCGCAGGACAACCCCAACCGTCTCATCATCCAGCCGAAGCAGGGCAATCCCTCCGGCTATCTCGTTGAGCGCCTCGACAGTGTCTATTTCACGAAGATCAACGGTCGTGTGGCCGCCGATATCAACCTCCAGGGCTACACCACGGGTGCCACGGGCGACACGCTGCGACTTGCCGTCACCAAGACGCCCGAGTGCCAGGCTTACAAGATAGCCTGTCTGCCCGCCTCCGTGGCCAACGCACTGACCTCCGACGCCGTCGTCGCCCAGTACTTTGACCTCTATGTCGGTGGCGACAAGTTTACCGAGGACTTCACCAATGCGGTGATGACCAATATGGGCATCGAGTTCAAGCCCAGCTCCGACTATAGCGTCCTCACCATGGGCTACGACAAGTACGGCATCGCCTGTGCTTCCTCTCGTGTCGATTTCTCTACGCCTGCTGCCAACATCATTGGCAATCCCACCGTCACCTACAAGGTGCTGGAGGCCAACTACGAGGACTTCACCATCGACTTCCAGCCCAACGAGGACTGCCTCGGCTTCTATGCCTGTGCCTTCGAGAAGGGTACGGCCAAGGCTCAGTATGAGCAGTGGGGCGCCATGATGGGCTTCGCCAACATGGGCGACATGATCAAGCAGTGGGGTGGCACGATGTTTGCCGATCGTGAGACCCACACTTGGAAGCAGATGACGCCAGGCACCGACTACGAGGTCTATGTCCTCCCGATCGATGAGAACCAAAACTATGGCACGATGGTCATCGTGCCCGTCACGACCAAGAAGTATGGTGGTGCGGGCCAGGCTACGGTCACGATCACGCTGGGTGAGTTTGGTAGCCAGGAAGGCAAGTGCTACCAGTATGTCACCTACACGCCCAACGACCAGGCTTCCTTCATGCGCGACATGATCATCGACAAGGCCGTCTTCCAGTCTTCCGCCGACTGGGGTATGGGTAGCGAGGAGAAGATCCTCGAGTATCTCAAGGACGACCATGATGGTGCCGATCCCAATTGGAACCGCTATGGCGTGGATGTGGCCCAGTGGGGTGTTGATCCCAACAAGGAGTATATCGCTTATGCCATCGCTCAGAACATCAATGGCGAGTGGGGTCCGCTGTCCAAGCTCGAGTTTACCACCGGTTCTGCCAAGGTGGCTCCTGCCAAGACGTTCACTGTTGCCAAGCGCCTGAATGGTGTCAGCAAGAAGGACAACGTCTTCGTTCCTGGCAAGGCTCCCAAGTTGCAGAAGACCACCAAGCGTGGCCTCACCCTTGTAGAAGAGTAATCTCTCCCTGCCTCTTTGCCTACTTTGACCCATCTGGCTGGGTTTCCATCAGCCGATAGGGTCTATCCATAGCGACACCCGACGACGACCATCTGTCTTCTTCGGGTGTCGCTTTTTCGTTCTATAACCTGCGCTGCCGATGGCGGCAAACAACAGAAAATGGCTTTTAGGAGTCCTTGAAACGGTTAAATATATATAAAGTTAACCCATCCTCAGTTTGCTCTATTTGTCCTTTGGACTATTTTCCTTATATTTGCAGCCTCAGAGTCCCCTCCTACTAAGGAAGCAATAAGTTCTGAAAAGGGTGGGGAAGCCGAGAGAGACAGAGGCGGTGACGCGCCTCAGCACCTGGATTATTAAGACAGAAATAAGAATATTAACTTTAGTGTAACTATGATGAAGAAGACTTTCATGGCATTGGCCTTGACGCTGCTTCCCTTTGGCATGGCCTCCGCACAGGTGCGGATGCTCGTGGTCCCGAAGGATGGCACGGCGCCCAAGAGCTTCAACCTCGATGACATTCGCCGTATCGACTTCCTTGGCGAAGCCAACACGTTCTCCATCGCATGCGCCACCGACCGTTGGTCCTACGAGTTTGACAAGGTGCGCTGCCTCAAGTTTGATGGCCTCGTCAATGACATTGCCACAGCCACCAAGCAGGAGTCTGCGGTCCGTATCGCCTACAGAGAAGGGCAGATCTTCGTGAGCGGCTTGAGCAATGCTCAGGCTAACGCCACGATTTACGACCTCAATGGATGCAGCCGACTCAGCCTGCCCCACTATGATGGTCAGCCCATCGACGTGAGCGCACTGCCCAAGGGTGCCTATATCCTCCGCGTGGGCGACAAAGCATTTAAATTCTTGAGATAACCATCCCTTCCGCCTCTTTCCAGCATTGGGACCAGGTGGATCCAAAACATAATACCTAACCAAAGAAACAATGAAGAAATTCTTTACTACCCTTGCTCTCGCGCTGCTCACGCTGGCAGCTTCCGCACAGGAGAATCCCAACCGTGTCATCGTGAAGCAGAAGTACAAGGCCCCCGTCGGCTACCTCGCCGAGCGCATCGACAGCATCTATTTCACCAAGTTGGAAGGCCGCGTCGCTGCCGACGTCAAGTTTCTGAGCTTCTCCAAGGGCAACCTCACCGATACCATCCGCCTAGCTGTCACGAAGACTCCCGAGTGTAAGTCATACAAGATCGCCTGCATGCCCGCCGGCCAGGCCAATTCCTTTGCCAGCGATGCTGCCCTGGAACAATACTTCGACCAGCTCGAAGATTGCCCGACCTTCACCGACGACTTCACCAACGCCACGCTCACGGGTCTGGACATGGAGTTCCAGTCCAATGGCACCTATAGCCTCGTCACCTTGGGCTACGACAAGTACGGCATCGCCTGCGCCTCGTCGCGTGCCGACTTCACCACCCCCAACTCCGACTTGGTGGGCGACCCGAAAGTCCTCTACACCGTCGTGGAGGTGAAGCCCGACAACTTCACCATCTGGTTCCAGCCCAACGACGACTGCCACGGCTACTACCTCTGCGCCTTCAAGGCCGGTACCGCCGAGGAGCTCTTTGAGAAGTGGAGCAAGGAGGAGGGCTTTGTCAACCTCCAGGATATGATCAAGTCTTGGGGTAGCGATAAGTACACCGACACGCAGATGTACAAGTGGTCTGGTATGGAACCGGGCACCGACTATGAGGTCTATGTCCTTCCCGTTGATGTCAACGAGGCCGACGCTCCCTTCCAGATCATCCCCATCACCACCACGGAGAGCGGTGGTGAAGGCGAGGCCACGGTCACCATCAAGCTCGGCGACTTTGGCGAGGTCGGTGGCAACTACTTCCAGTATGTATGGTTCACGCCCAACGATGAGGCTACCCTGATGCGCGACTTGGTGCTTGCCAAGAACGATGTCATGACCCAGGACTATTGGGGTAAGGGCGACCTCGAGTTTATCAAGGAGTACCTCACGAACGACGACATGCCCGACTACTGGAACCGTTATGGTGAGGACTACTCTCAGTGGGGCGTCTATGCCAATACCGACTACTATGCCTTTGCCATTGCACAGAATGCCAAGGGAGAGTGGGGTCCGCTTGCCACACTGGAGTTCCGCACGCCGGCCTCTGCTCCTGGCGCAGCACCTGCCAAGCCTGGCAGACCGTGTGTGCGTCTGGACAAGGTGGTCAATATGCACAGCTATTTCGAGCCGGGCAAGGCCCCCAATGTCATGCCGAAGAGCAGAAAGACCCGTGTCTCCCTCGTAGAAGAGTAATCACTCCCTCGTAAGAGAAACCGTATAGCGGCATCGGGCAAAGGCGCAAGCCTTGGCCGGGTGCCGCTTCCTTTTACCTTATTATATATACGTATATAGACGAAAAATGTATATAACATCTATTTTTATCTTAGATGAAAGGCCTAAAAGTGTTATTTTGCGAAAAATGAGAAAATATGTAGCCTATTATTTTTGATTTTCATTTATTTTGCTTATTTTTGCATCACGGCTTTGGCTCTTATGGAGAATTATACATTCTTTGCGGTGAGCGAGGCCGACGGCGACAAGTCCTCTTGGGTGCGCAGCCATAGAAACCGACGCAGCATAGGTAGCTGGGTGCAACACTTCCCAGGCCGACCTTGACGCAGCTCCCTGGGGGCACCTTCCCATTCACGGGTTGAATAGACGAAGTTATTATCTTTTTTACATTATTATTAACCGGGATGAGGCCAACGGCTTCTTTTCCCCACCTAAGGAAAAAGTAGCTTACACGGACGAATCCCACAAAGAAAATCATTTATGAACAAAGCATTACGATTTGTTTGGTTGTCTTTGTTGACATTGTTCTGCGGAGTAGCTTCCGCGGGGACAGTGGTCTTCGACCCGGCGACCGATGCGAGTAGTGGAACGTCTTTGACAAAGGATGGAATCACGATTACGATGACATCCGGGACCAGTTCGTTTGCAGCGACCGACTACAACGGCACGTTGTCTTATGCCTTTGCCAAAAGTACGGGTTTTGAAATTTCAAATCAAGAGCCAGCAGGTAACATAACTGCGGTTACCTTTGAGTTTCAGTCAACTGGTGGTTACATTTTCGACCGCTCTTACAAGTTGTCAACTACAGAGGTAGAGGGTGGTTGGAAATATGCGGTTCCAGATGCTACTGGATCTTCTTTGTTGAGTTTCTCCGTTTACACAGGTTCCATATATATATCCAGAATCACCGTTGAGTATATCGACGGTACTGGAGGTGGCGGTGGTGGCGAGGTAGGTACGACCTACTCCATCAACGACTTGATGACCGGTGCTACCGATGTGGCTTCCGCTACGCTGAAGTTCACCGACGCACAGGTAGTCTATGGTGATGGCACCAACTATATCGTGCGCGAGGGTGGCAAGGCCATCGACCTGATGGGCACCTCCCTCTCTCTCGAAAAGGGCGCTACGCTCAATGGTACGGTGACGATGAACGTCACTTACAAGAATGGTTTCTTGAAGGCAGAGGATGTCGCTGGTGTCACCAACGGCAACAATCTGACGCAGACCAACGCCACGGGCGAGAATGTCCCCGTGACGACGACCATCGACCAGTTGGCCTCCAACTACAAGGGCGACTTGGTTCTGCTGAGCCAGGTCACTATCTATAATGACGCTACTGGCGATTTGGGACAAGGTGCTGCCTACTATGCACGCAAAGGCTTCAATTTCGCTACGCTTACCAACATAGCTGACTTCTTGGACAAGGTGAGCACCGACCAGGATGCCACTTACGACATCGTTGCTTGGTATAACGAGCCGGGCGCTGGTGCCATCAAGGCTAAGTTGCAGATTGTGGAGTTCCTTGGTGGCGAGGTGGCTAAGCCCGCCGCGCCGGTCATCAGTGGCAACCAGAACTTCACGGGTAGCACCGAGGTGACGATCACAGCCGAGGAAGGCGCTACCATCTTCTATACCACCGACGGCACCGCGCCGACGAGCTGGGATCCCGCCTATACTGCTCCGTTCACCATCACCGAGACAACGACGGTGAAGGCAGTGGCCCGCGTGAATGACATCTATAGCGATGTCGCCGAGATGACGTTCACCAAGGAGGAAAGTGGCGTGACGGGCTCTACCATCGCCGATTTGGCCACAGCTGCTACGAGCCAGGACAACGTGACGCTTGTGCTCAACAACGCCAAGGTCGTCTATGCCAAGGACAACAACTACATCCTTCGCGAGGATGGCAAGGCCATCGACCTGCTCAACACCTCTCTCTCGCTGACGCAGGGAACGACGGTGAGCGGCCATGTCCAGCTCAATGTCACCTACACCTCAGGCATCCTCTCTACTTCTGATATCGAGGGTGTGACCACGGATGCCAACCTGACCGCAACGGGCGTGGCTGGCGACATGGATCCCATCGCTTGTACGGTGGGTCAGGTGAAGAATTATCCTGGCGACCTCGTCTATGTCGAGAACCAGGAGGTTTGGAATTACGGCACGACTTGGTACTTCTATGAAGGCGCAAGTTGGACTTCCGTTTATCTCACCAATGCGTCTGACTTTAACATGGTAGCCAACAAGTACTACAATGCTACTCTTTGGTACAAAGAAGTCTCTTATTATGGTGACGTCAATGCGACCATCGTCTCTTGCGAGCGCAACGTCACCTCTCTCAATGCGCCGTTTATTGATGGTACGGAGACCTTCTCCGACAATACGACGGTGACGATCACTGCCGACAATGTCGCTACGATCTACTACACGCTCGACGGTACTGATCCTACGACCGCCTCTACGGTCTATACTGAGCCGTTCACGCTCAGCGAGTCGGCTACGGTGAAGGCTATCGCAGCCTACAAGTCGATTGTCTCTCCTGTTGCCTCCAAGGTGTTCAACAAGGTGGATGCCAATGCGCCGATGACGATCGAGCAGCTTGCTTCTTTCAAGAGCAGCTTCGATCAGGTCACGCTCTCTCTCAACAACGCACTCGTCGTCTATGGCGAGGATGGTAGCTACATCCTCCGCGAGAACGACCGCGCTATTGACATCCTCAACACGACGCTGCCGCTGACCATCGGTGCTACCGTCTCTGGTACGGTGAAGCTCAAGGTCAACTATGCAGCTGCTCCTGGTAGCTACGCCGCCTACCCGGGTCTTCTGACCACGGCCGACCTTGCCGACGTGACCAACGCCGACAACCTGACCGTCACGCCGGGTGCCACCACCGATCCCAGTCCGCTGGCCATCGACCTGGCGCAGATTCCCAACTATCCGGGCGACTTGCTCAAGGTGACGAATGCCACTGGATGGAACTATGATATCCCGGCGTTCTATAGCTACAGCCCGTTTGTGGAGTTCTTCCTCACCAACGGTGCTGACTATGGTGTCGTCAACTATGGCCGCTACAACGCCACGGTTTGGTACAACGACGTCTCCAACAACCGCCTTCAGGGCAAGATCATCAAGTGCAGTAAGGTCATCACCTATCTCAATGCTCCGCAGATCAGCGGTACGGACAACCGCACCGACTTCGACGAGAGCACCGAGGTGACGATCACGACCGAGGAGGGTGCCAGCATCTACTACACGCTCGACGGTACGGATCCCACGAAGGAATCTACGCTCTACACTGCGCCCTTCACCATCACCAACAGCTGCACGGTGAAGGCCATCGCTACCTACAACGAAATCGTTTCTCCGGTTGGCTCCGTAGAGTTTACGAAGAACGACTACTCGGGCACCAACACGATCTCCGACCTCATCGTCTATGGCGAGAGCAAGGATAGCGTCGTCGTCCACTTCGAGAATGCCAAGGTGGTCTATAGCGAGCAGGGTGACCTGGGCTACCACTACATCATCCGCGACGATGGATTGGCCATCGACCTCACGAACATCACCAAGTTCACCTTCCCCGTGGGTGCATACAACCTGAAGGGTACTATGCCTCTGAAGGTCACCTACCAGAAGGGCTTGCTGATCGCCGAGGAGCTTGAGAGCACCAACTCAAGCAACATCTCCTTCGTATGGCCGGAGACCAATGACATGGATCCGATCGAGGTCGATCTCATCGACGTGAAGCTCCACAAGGGCGACCTGCTCAACCTCAAGGATGTTGAGGTCTGGACCTATAGAGGCACGACGAGCATCTACACCAACACGCCGAGCTACATCGAGCTGAAGGTGACCAATGCTGAGGACTTCGACCTTGAGAGTGGTTTCTATAACCTCACGATCTGGTACAACGATGCTTCTTCCGACTACTATGCTGGTAAGGTGAAGGTCATCAAGGCCGAGCGTGTTGATAAGCGTCCGGATGCTCCGGTGATCCTCGGCGAGGAGGAGTTTGTGGGCAAGACCACTGTCTCTATCGCTGCTACCGAGGGCCTGAATGTCTATTACACCCTCGACGGTACCGATCCTACCCGTCAGTCTACGGTCTATACCGAACCGTTCGCGATCACCGAGACCACGACGGTCAAGGCTGTCACCGCTTATCTCGACGACTACTCTGACATCGTCACCAAGACCTTCACGAAGGTCGGCGACTTCGAGACCAAGACCATTGCACAGCTCTTCGAGGGCCAGCAGGCTGTTGAGAATGTGACGATCAGTCTCAACAATGCCAAGGTGGTTTACACCGAGAAGCATGACGATGGCACGAAGGTGGCTATCCTCCGCGAGAATGGTCAGGCACTCGACGTCATCTCTGGCGTGCTCGACCTCCCGTTGGGTTCTACCGTCACCGGTACGTTCTTCGCCAGTGTCGATTTCAACGGTGGTATCTTCACTACCCGCGACGTACAGGGCGAGACCAACAGCTATGAGCTCGAATACACCATGCCGAGCGACGAGGGCTACAACGATCCGATCGAGACGACCGTGGCCGATGTCCACCTCTATCCCGGCGACCTCGTTAGCATCAAGGGTCTCCAGGTGCTGGGCCAGGATGGTCAGTACTACGGATTCACTGAGGACTACAGCTTCGTCAATCTCACCGACAATGATGAGTTGGCCAACACCGTCTCCGGTCAGAAGTACACCGTCCTCGGATGGTTCAACGCTCCGGGTACCGGCTTCGCCGATGGCAACGCTTCTCTGAAGGCTGTCAAGCTCACCGCTGAGGATGCTACGAAGTATCACAACCAGACGATTGCTGAACTCAACATCCGCAGAGACCGCGAGGACAACATCCGTCTCGTGCTCGACAATGCGAAGGTGGTCTATGTACGCGCCAATCCTTACTACGGAACGAAGGATATCGCTCTCCGTCAGGATGGCAAGGCTGTCGTGCTCTACAACTCTACGCTGCCGCTCGAACTCAACAGCACCGTCTCTGGTACTGTGAAGCTCGACTTCTATGCCCTCGCTGGCATCCCGCAGCTGCGTGAGATCGATGGTGGTGTCACGACTGCCGACAGTCTGACGATCACGGCTGGATCCTCTCAGGAGGTGGATGCCGTTGAGGCTACGATGGCTGACTACGACGAGCACAGAGCTGACGTCATCGTTCTCCGCCAGGTGAAGATCGTCTATGGCTCTCAGGCTGCCTATGCTATCGAGAAGGATGGTCAGAAGATCGCCTTCAAGAACGAGAACGAGGATGTCGATGTCGATGCACTCGTCAGCAACGACAACCTCTACGACGTCGTCCTGTGGTACAACGGCTACATCAATGATGCTCCCGAGATGGAGTTTGTCAACGCAGTCAAGGTCACTGACGTGGGTATCTATGGTGTGGAAGGCAACTTCGGTAAGGATGGCAACACCTACAACCTCCAGGGTGTGAAGGTGGGCAAGAACTACCGTGGTGTCGTCATCCGCGACGGCAAGAAGTTTACCAAGAAGTAAGTAAACATCTCTCTATAACAAAAGGGTGGGGAACTGATCCCCACCCTTTTTAAAGGCTCATCCGAGGTTTCAAGTGGTGCATGAAGTTGTGTCATGAAAAGGTTAAGACGATAGTAAACGACTGCACAAACAAGGTTTACATCGATTTACAACCAGGATCATCCAAGATGAAACTTAATTATGTGTAAATTTTAGGCGTAACCCATCTTATAATGAAGTAAAATGCGTACATTGACACATTATAATTTGGGTTAAGACGATGACAAAGAATACAATGGCAAATAAACTTCCAAGGAAGTTGACTCAGAAAATGCAAATCGTTGGGGAGCAGATCAGGCTTGCCAGATTGCGTCGCAACCTGAGCATGGCACAAGTTGCAGAAAGAGCAACCTGCTCAGAAGTTACCCTATGTAAAGTGGAGAAGGGGTTGCCTACGGTCTCCATCGGAATCTACCTGCGTGTGCTCTATGCGCTTCAGTTGGATGACGACATATTGCTGTTGGCAAAGGATGACCATCTCGGAAGGGCATTGCAGGACATGGGACTGAAGAATCGTCAAAGAGCAACTAAAAAAGGATAGACGTGGAACGACTTGGTTCATACGTGAAGACAAACCTTTGCTTGCGTCCCGAACGCATCCCGGAGGCATCCCGAACGAAGGAAGGACTCAGAACTCCTCTGTAGGAGGCGCTTGGATTCTCTCTTTTTAACTTCCATTGGGTAGGGGAGGGTGCCGTGGCTGACCGTACATGGATAGTGATCCACTTTTGCGCTAAATGCAAATGAGCCTACTTGTGTGTTATGAATATTCTCTTTTTATTTGAAAAAGGATGCGGTTATTGTAAAAATGCATCTAAAATATGAATTTCTATTAGAAATATTTTTTTATTTTCCAATTTTTACTTAACTTTGCGATGCTTGTGTAGCCTTCTGTGGAGAATAAGCCTGTCCTAAGGGGGTGAAACAGCCTACTGTGGGTTTGGCCTTGTGGAAACTAGCTCCAGTAGCGAAGATGGAATGAACGCGCGAGATTCTTGACCTCGTGTCGACGTAGATGAAAAAAAAGAAGTAAAGGCGAAATTATTTTATTATTAACCAGGGATGCCTCCGTCGTCTCCATACTTTCCCAAGAGTGTAAGAACGTAGGAAGAATTCCATAAAAACAAACAATTATGAACAAAGCATTACGATTTGTGTGGTTGTCTTTGTTGACGCTAATCTGCGGAGTAGCCTCCGCGGGCACAGTAGTTTTTGACCCAACCCAAGATGCTAAAACGACTGCGTCTGTAACCAAGGATGGTATTACATTCGAAGTGATAGGAGGTAATCGTATGACACTTGACGCTTATGACCAAGGCGGAACCACTTGCTGGTGGTTCACTGGAAGGTACGCCGTCTATTCTCCAGAGCATAAGATTCGCTCCGTTACCATAGAGTGTCTTGATGGTAGTAATTGTGATTTAGCTCCCTATACGCCATTCACCAAAGACCCATCTTCGACATCAACGCGTGTGAAATATGTGTCTAATGATGCATCAGGAGCACTTATGAATGGCTCAGATCGTTATTCTAAAATAAGATTTGGATCTTCAGAAAAAGCAGCCTATATCACCAAGGTGACGGTGGAGTATGTGGGTGGCGAAGATCCAGGTACTGGCCCAGGCACTGGAGGAGAAACAGGTCAAACTACTACGATTGCCAAATTGGTACAGGGGGGGTAAATGTTGCTTCCGCCACTATTCAATTCACTAACGCACAGGTGGTCTATGCTGAAGGCAACAATTATATTGTCCGCGAAAACAATCAGGCCCTTGATATTCTGAACACCAGCCTCAATTTGAAGCAAGGTCAGTATGTGACTGGTACGGTTGTGCTGAATGTCAATTACAACTCGGGAATATTGACAACGTCTGATGTTGCAGGGGTGACTGACGATACTAAGTTGACTTTGTCTGGTGTTGAGGTTAGTGAGCTATTGCCGATTGATTGTGCTACAATTGGAGAAGTTGCTAACTATCCAGGTGATTTGGTTGAGATTAAGAACCAACCATGTGCTTATGGAAACTGCTTCTATGGTTATTCTTCAACATGGAACTATCTCTATATATCCAATTCCTCTTCTTTTGGCATGACAAATGGTAAGAATTATGATGCAATTGTATGGTTTAATTCTTTCAATGGTACCCAACCGCAGGGCAAAGCTATTCTTGTAGAGCCTGTTATTACCTCTCTTGCGGCTCCTACTATCTCTGGTGAGGAGACATTTACGAGTACTACAACTGTAACCATCACCTCTACGGAAAAAGTAGCCAAGATATATTATACGCTTAATGGTGAGGAGCCCACGCAGACATCCACGCTTTATGAACAGCCGTTCACCTTGGACAAGACGGCTACGGTGAAGGCAGTTGCTATTTATAAGGAGGTGAAGTCCACTACAGCTCAAAAGACATTTACGAAGATGGATCTTTCTGCCCCGAAGACGATCGCTGAATTGTTTGAACTAAAACAAAACCTCCCCGAAGTCAACGTCAAACTGATGGATGCGCAGGTGGTTTATGCTGATGGCAAAAACAATTTTATTGTCCGTGAGAACAATCAGGCCCTTGATATTCTGAACACCAGCCTCAAGTTGAAGCAAGGTCAGAAGGTGACGGGCACGGTGCTACTGAATGTCAAGTATGACAATGGTATAATGACAGCATCTGATGTTGCAGGAAAGACCGATGCTGCAAATTTGACCCTGTCTGGTGAGGAGACAGCTCCGTTACCGATAGAATGCGCTACGGTAGGAGATGTGAAAAACTATCCAGGCGATCTGATTAGTCTCAAAAATAAAAAATATAACATCTATAGCCTAGCTCTTGTGGAGAATTACATATATGTGTATCTTTCCAATGCTTCCGAATTCAATATGGAGGGTAAGAATTATAACGTAACTATATGGTATAATGATGTTAAGAAATACTATTCTTCTTCTTACCCGCTGGCCAAGGTCGTAGAGGCCGAACTTGCCATCACCTCTCTTCCTGCACCCACCATTGAAGGAGAGGCTGCGTTCACAAGTAGTACCACGGTTACAATCAAATCATCAGAGAGCGTAGCTTCGATATACTATACCCTTGATGGAACAGAGCCTACTACGAAGTCTATCCTTTACAAAGATCCGTTCGTTTTGGACAAGACGACCACGGTGAAAGCCATTGCTGTGTACAAGACGGTTACGTCGCCAGTCGCCTCTATGGACTTCAAGCTGATAGATTTGAGTGCTCCGCAAACGATTCGTGATCTTGCCGTGATGGAGAAGAACTTGGAAAGCGTGACGGTTCGCTTTGACAATGCGCAGGTCGTTTATGGTGAGGGGAAGAATTATATTCTCCGCGAGAATTTCGAGGGCAAGAACTATGCGCTTGACGTGCTGGATACGCAGCTGCCGTTGCAGGTAGGTGCTACGGTATCAGGTACGGTGAAGCTGCAGGTGAACTTTAAGCCCAATCCTGCAGAGAACAATGGCGTGCTGAGCACGGCGGATATTGCTGAAACTCTCAATCATAATTTGACGATAACTTCAGGTGCTTCTGTCATGCCTATTCCGTTAAGAGTTAGTACCAAGGAGGTCAGAAATCACCCAGGTGATTTGCTCGTTGTTACTGATGGTTGGTGGTATAGTTATTATGGAACTGTCTATATTTATGGTAACGAAAATCCCACTTATCCTTTTGGCGCAACGTACTATGTGTATGTGTCTAACCATTCGGATTATACCTTTGCTAATTATGATATGCCAGATGTCATGCTGTGGTACAACGATGTATATACGGATGCATATGACCAGTCTCCTTTGGCGAAAATTATTGGTGAGAAGGAAACCGCTGAATACAATGTTACTGCTGCCGGTTGGGCAACGTTTATTGTTCCGTTCGACTACGACAAGCCCGAGGGCTTGACCATTTACGAGTGCACCAGTGTGAATGAGGATGGTAAGTTGGTGGTAGAGGAGCGTGATTACCTCAAAGCCAATACGCCGTATCTCTTGAAGGGTGGTGAGGCCAATCAAATTCTTGAGGGCTATGCCGCTAAGCACGCTGACACTTATACGAATGGTGTCATGACGGGTGTGTATTCTGATCAAGAAGCTCCTGCTAACTCTTATATCTTGCTGAACCATCCTGACGAGGCAGGATTGGCATTCTATTTTGTGCCGGATGGAATAACGGCTTATGTAGATGCAAATCGTTGCTATGTCAATCCGCGGGCCGGAGGACTCAAGAGCATTCTGTTCCCAGATGAGGAGACGAATGGTGTGACCAATGCCAACGCACTCGACTCGACGCTCGTTGATGTCTATACGACGGCGGATGTCAAGGTGAAGCATCAGGTGGAGATGGGCAAGGCCCTCAATGACCTACCTGCTGGCCTCTATATTATTAACAATAAGAAAATCGTCAAAAAGTAAACTACTATGGATAAGCGTAAATATATGAAGCCTACTTGCGAGGCCGTCGCGGTGAACACTTCACAGTCCCTTCTTACATTAGGAAGCCCTACTTCGCTCAGCACTACTACGCATACTGCAAAGGATGGTGAACATGGCTTTATACGTAAGAGGAACGATGTAATAAGGGAAATCGATCCCTGGAGCTGGGAATGCGTCCTTTGGGATCAAGAAGTCAATGAATTCGAGGACGAGTAGTTCCTCGGCATTGAACGCATAAACTAAGAATTGGTGTCTGCCATACAAGCAGTATGGGCAGGCACCATTTTTCTTTCTGACGTGTCGATTACAGATGACAATGTGGAGTTAAGTTTGTACGCTATTTTGACAAACCAGAACCTGTGTCTCTTGGCTGCTGGCAGAGATAGGAAATAGCAACTTTTGGGCGGATAAAGCTGGAGGAAAGGCATGAGGAAAGGCTGCAATGAAGACTTTTGGCCTGGGATGGGCTTTGTTAAATGGATACGAAGGAATAGTTAATGTGGCGTTAATTCATGCTAATCGGCTTGCATTCGGCTGGACGGAAGGTTATCTTTGTATAGTGGCTGCACCAGGGCAAATGGTGAGCCAGGCTTCTTGTCATGAACGGCAGGGAGCGACGAGTGATTGAAATGTAAAATATAATCAAAAGAAACGATGATGAAAAGGTTAAAGATCTTATCAATCTCTTCGGTTGGGAATCGGAAAAGACCGTTCTCGTATCGTTCTCGTATCGGTCTCGTATCAATCCCGTATCAATCCCGTATCAATCCCGTATCGATCCCGTATCGTTCTCCTATCGTTCTCCTATCATTCTCGCTTCCAGAAGCGGAAACAATACGGAAACAATACGTAAGCGATGTGGGTTTGATACGAGGTCGATAGGAGGAGCAAGGAAGGAACAAGGGAGAAACGTCCCCGTTGGCGTCAAATAACGTGTCGATAGATAGGTATATAAAAACATTCGCCACGATTCTTGCGTGTCATAGGTGAGCAAATGTTAAAAATCACCATGCGTCTTTATTATAATCCTTGAAAATTACCAAGACTGGGAATTTTATGTTACCTTTGCACAGTAAAAGCATTTCACCTAAATGAAGATAACTTTCAAAGATGAAGCGTTGTCCGAACTGTATGAAACTGGTAAAACGAAGGATCGCAAATACAAGCAATTGTGCAAAAATAAAAGACTCGTAGATGGTTATATTCGCGCAGTTGGAGTGATGTATAGAACGGCGACGACACAGGAGTTGCGTCAATACAGTTTCCTGCATTACGAGAAACTGGCTCATGATCCAAGAAGTTCGATCAGAATCGTCAATGGCATGGTTGAGCGCCTGTTGTTTACAGAAACGGATGACGGAATAGAAGTAGAATTAATAGAAATAGACAGTACCCATTATGGCAACAAAAAGTAACAGATTAGTTCCAGCAAGGGCTATCCATCCGGGAGAAGTCTTGCGCGAGGAGTTGCTGGAACGAGGTATTAAGCAAAAAGATTTTGCCCGAACCATTGGCGTCCAACCCACGCATCTCAATGAGTTTATTAAGGGCAAACGCAATCTTAATGAAGGCCTGGCTATCAAATTGGAAAAAGCACTTGGTATTTCTTACACAAACTGGATGAGTCTACACGCTGGCTATCTATATGATTGTAAGGCCATAGAAGAGAAAAAGAATGAAGAGCTGAAGGCCTTAGACTTTGAGAACGCATGTAGTGATATGTTTAACCTGAAGGCTTTGTACAAAAGGTTGGATATGTCATTGATGCCATGCGTGGACCGTGTAGCGCAACTCAAGGGCATGTTGTCTTTCGACTTGCTTTCTGCTGAACACCTACGGCTGCAAGTGGCTGGTTTGTACAAACACAGTGAGAAGGTGCAAATAGATGAAAAGAACATGCTGACATGGTTGATACTCAATAAAATCGAGATAGATAAAACTCCAGGGTTGCGGACCAAATACAATGAAGGGAATGCGAAGAAGGCTGCATGTGATCTTTCAGAATTGGCCAACCGAGGGTGTTTGTCTGTTGGTGCCATAAAAGAACTTCTTAATCGTTATGGTATCCAGTATATCCATGTCGAAAAAATAGATAAAACACCTATAGACGCTTTCTCGACCATAGTCAATGAGCATCCTGTTATCACCGTGACCTATCGCTATAATGATATGGATAAATTGACCTTTGATATATTGCACGAGCTCTGTCATATCGACAGGCATTTTGGTAGCGACCAAACAGCTTTTATTTCTATTGATGGTTTATACTCCAATGACCCAAGAGAAAGAGAAGCTAATGAGTTTGCGCGCCAAATGTTGATCCCAGATAAGGTGTGGAATGAAATGATGAGCGTTGGTTGTAATAGCTTGTCGCCTTATAAGATAGCGAAGACGATAGCACAAGCCGCAGGGTCAAGGGGCATTAGTCCTTCAATAGCCGTGGCGCGATATAAACACGATACGAAATGGTATAATACATCATCATATAGGTCACCAAAGATTTTTTGAAATCAACTATTGAAATTATAATTTGTCCGCTTCAATACATCTATGTAGTGGATTTTTTGTACTTTTGCATTCAGATAACAAAATACCAAGCATGAATATGGAAAAGAATTTCAAGCGCACTACGGTGACAGCGGCCCTGCCTTACGCCAATGGCGGCGTGCATATCGGCCATTTGGCAGGCGTCTATGTGCCGGCAGACACCTATGTCCGCTATCTCAGACTGAAGAAAAAGGATGTGGTCTTCATCGGTGGAAGTGATGAGCACGGCGTGCCCGTCACGATCCGTGCCCGCAAGGAGGGCATCACCGTCCAGGAGGTCGTCGATCGCTATCATAACCTGATCAAGGACTCGTTTGAGAAGTTCGGTATCTCGTTTGACATCTATAGTCGCACGACCAGCTCCATCCACAATAAGTTCGCCTCCGACTTCTTCCGTAAGCTCTATGACGACGGCAAGCTGGAGGAGATTACCGAGGAGCAGTATTGCGACGAGGTGACGGGCGAGTTTCTGACCGACCGCAACATCGTCGGCACCTGCCCCCGTTGTGGTGCCGAGGGCGCCTACGGCGACCAGTGTGAGAAGTGTGGCGCCACGCTCTCTCCCGAGGAACTCATCAACCCGACCAACAAGAACAACCCCGGACACGGACTGGTGAAGCGGCCCACGAAAAACTGGTATTTGCCGCTCAACCAATATCAGCAATGGCTGAAGGAGTGGATCCTCAATGGCCACAAGGAGTGGCGCTCCAACGTCTATGGACAGTGTAAGTCGTGGCTCGACATGGACCTGCAGCCCCGCGCCATGACACGTGACCTTGACTGGGGTATTCCCGTGCCCGTGGAGGGTGCCGAGGGTAAGGTGCTCTACGTATGGTTTGACGCCCCCATCGGCTATATCTCCAACACCAAGGAGCTTTGCGACGCCGACCCCGCGCGCTGGGGATCATGGGAGAAATGGTGGCAAGACCCGGAGACGCGCCTCGTCCACTTCATCGGCAAGGATAATATCGTCTTCCACTGCCTCATCTTCCCCACCATGCTCAAGGCCCACGGAGGCTATATCCTGCCCGACAACGTGCCCTCCAACGAGTTCCTCAATTTGGAGAACGACAAGATCTCCACGTCGCGCAACTGGGCCGTCTGGCTCCATGAGTATCTCGTCGATTTCCCGGGCAAGCAGGACGTGCTGCGCTATGTGCTCACGGCCAATGCCCCCGAGACGAAGGACAACAACTTCACGTGGAAGGATTTCCAGGAGCGTAACAACTCGGAGCTGGTGGCTATCTATGGCAACTTCGTCAACCGCGCCCTGCAGCTCACGAAGAAGTACTGGAACGGCGTGGTGCCCACACCGGGAGATTTCCTCGATGTTGATCGCAAGGCTGTGGAGGAATTCAAGGACGTGAAGGACAAGATGGAGCAGCTCCTCGACGGATTCCACTTCCGTGAGGCGCAGAAGGAGGCTATGAACCTCGCACGCATCGGCAACCGCTACATCACGGAGTGTGAGCCCTGGAAGGTGTGGAAGACGGATCCCGACCGTGTGAAGACGGTGCTCTATCTCTCGCTGCAGCTCGTTGCCAACCTTAGTATCGCCTTTGAGCCCTTCCTGCCGTTCTCCAGCAAGGACTTGCGCGCGATGCTCCGTCTCGACAGTTTCGACTGGAAGGATCTGGGCAGTACGGATCTGCTGAAGCCGGGCCATCAGTTGGCCGAGCCGCACCTGCTCTTCGAGAAGATCGAGGACGAGGTCATCCAGAAGCAACTCGACAAGCTCGCTGCCACGAAGAAGGCCAACGAGGCCGAGAAAGCTGCTGCCGACTACAAGGCGGCACCGATCAAGTCGAACGTCGATTTCAGCGAGTGGGAGAAGCTCGACATCCGTGTGGGTCACGTCAAGGACTGCCACCCAGTGAAGAAGAGCAACAAGCTCCTGCAGTTTACCATCGACGACGGATCGGGCACGGACCGCACCATCCTCTCGGGTATCGCCAAGTACTATAAGCCCGAGGAGCTGATCGGCAAGGACGTGCTCTTCATCGCCAACCTTGCTCCCCGCAAAATGATGGGCATCGAGAGTTGTGGCATGATCCTCTCTGCCCTCGACTTCGATGGAAGCCTCGCCGTCACCTCCCTCCTGCGTGGGGTGAAGCCTGGCAGCCAGGTGGGATAAGATAATAGCAAACTATCTATCGCCCCATACGACAAAGGCCATCGTAACAGACCTTTGTGGTATGGGGCGTTTGTATAAATAAGGAGGAAAATTCATGGTAAAAAAACAAGAGCTCAATGAGAGTATGATAGCCAATGAACTTGAACCGTTTGAGCCTACTCATCCTGGTGAAGTCCTAAAAGAAGAGATAGAATATCGTGGGATATCCCAAAGGCAACTTGCTCACGAAATTGGCGTGTCCAGTTCTTTACTCAACGAAGTGCTGAACGGCAAAAGAGCCTTGAACACGCAATTAGCTCTTCTGTTGTCCGTGGCACTCGATATAGATGCGGAGCCCCTGCTAAGGTTGCAGACCAAGTATAACATGCTGACAGCCCAGCGAAATCCGTCGTTCATGCAGCGTCTGGATAGTATTCGGAAGGTAGCAGCAGTCTTGTAGCGGCTGCTACTCCCCGCCGATGGTGAGCGTCTGGTCGCAATAGTCCGTGACGGCCATTCTGTGGGTGACGAAGATGATGGTCTTGTCCGAGTCTTTGAGGACGTTGGCCAGGAGCTGTCGCTCCGTTTCGGGGTCGAGGGCCGAGGTAGCCTCATCGAAGAGCATGATGCTACGGTTGCGGAGCAAGGCACGGGCGATGGCGATGCGCTGCGCCTGTCCTTCGCTTAGTCCGCCCCCCTGTTCGGTGCACGCCGTGTTGAGGCCGTCGGGCAGGTCGAAGACGAAGTCGGCACAAGCCTTGCGTAGCGCCTTCTCCATCTCCTCGTCCGTGGCATTGAGTTTGCCCAGGCGCAGGTTGTCGCGTATGGATCCGCTCAGCAGCGTGTTGCCCTGTGGTACATAGGCCAGGTTGCAGCGTGTGCGCGGCGAGAGCGGGTGGACCGATTGGCCGTCATAGAGTTCGATACGCCCATCCTTGGGCGAGAGCAGAGCGAGCAGCAGGCGGACGAGCGTTGTCTTGCCCGCTCCCGTCGGACCGAGGATGGCCGTGCAAGATCCCGGGCGGAAGTCGAAGGACAGGTGGTCGATGACATTCTCCGTGCCGTCGTCGTAGCAATAGGTTGCCTCCCGGAGGCGGATGCCACAGGGGGAATCCATCCACAGAGGAGCTCCCTGTTCTTCCGTCGGGTCCTCCTCCAGTTCCATCAGTCGCTCCGCTGCCGTCATCACTCCCACGAAAGCCGGGACGAGACGCGTCAGCTGGCGGGCAGGCGACTGGATGCGTGCCACCAGTTGCAGGAATGCCGTCATGCCACCAAAGGTCAGCGATCCCGCCGACATGCGTATGGCCGCCCAGGCGAAGGCCACCAGATAGCAGAGCGAGAAGCCCAGGTTGAGGATGAGATTGGACAAGACGGAGAACTTCGTGCGGCGCACGACATTCTGTCGCAGCTTGCGCTGCTCGTCCTCCAGCCTATCGACCGCATGGTCGGTGTCTTCAAGCGTCTTGATGAGCGTCTGGTGCTGGATGGTCTCCTGCAGGACGCTCTGCACGACCGAGTCGCTCTTGCGCACCTCGCGTGTCAGTCGGCGCATCTGCCGCATGTAGATTTTGCTGAAGAGAGCGAAGAGCGGAATAGCCAGGACGATGATGATTGCCAGGCGCCAGTCCATCTGCAGCAGGTAGAAGAACGCACCACAGAAGAGCAGTACCTTGCTGAGCGTGTCGGGGATGGTCTCGGTGAGAAATGAGACCACTTGCGTCACGTCCGTCTCCAGGCGGTTGAGCACGTCGCCAGAATGGCGTCGCGCCTTGCTGCGCCAGGTGGAACGCAGGATGCGGTCGAGCATCTGCTGCTGCATGCGGTTCTGTGCGCGAATGCCCAGCAGGTTGCGCACCCAGACCGAGGCGATGCTCAGCGCAAACCCCATCAGGACGAAGGACGCCATCACGGCCACCGAAGCGAGGATGCTGCCCTCTGCGGCATGAGAGGCCACGTCGATGGCGTGCTGAATGGCCCAAACCGACCCGAGCGACACCGCCACGTCGCCCAGTCCGATGAGGGCATTGAAAAGGGCCTGCCGACGGTTTCCCCGCCAGGCATGCCAAAGCCACCGAGCGATCATCGTCGCCGGATACTGACGGTTGGCCTCTTGCAGCTTGCCGCCGGAGAGTCGGTCGAGAACCCTCGCTATTTTCCCCGTTATACCCATGGTGCTATCGGATATGTGATTTGTGCGCCCCCTGCTTTATTGTCTTGGGTCAGCCCCCCACATCAGTTTTTCGCGTAGGGTACTGAAGTAGGTGATATCTCCCCGCACGACCATCTTCGCCTCGTAGGGCGCGCGGCGGATGGTCATCACCGTCCCTTCGTGGAGTTTGGTCGCCTCGCCATCGATGGCGATCATGAAGTTGTGGCTCCGGCTCTTCACCTCCAGGCGTATCTCGCTGGTGTCGGGGAGCACGATGGGGCGTGTGCTCATGCTGTGGGGAGCCACTGGCGTGAGTGTCAGTACCTTCGACTGTGGCACGACGATCGGTCCGCCATTGCTCAGCGAGTAGGCCGTGGATCCTGTCGGCGTGCTCACGACGAGGCCGTCGGCCTGGTAGGTGTTGAGATACTGTCCGTCCACGGTGGCGCGGACCGTGATCATCGCGGCAAAATCGCGCTTGAAGAGCGAGATGTCGTTGAGCGCATAGGGATAGATGCCGAGCGGCTCCCCCTCCGTCTCGATGCCGATGACCGACCGCGAGTCGATGCGATAGCGCCCCTGGTAGATGTCCTCCACGGCCGTGGCAAACTCCTCGGGCAGCACGCTGGCCAGGAAGCCGAGCCGCCCCATGTTGATGCCCAGCATCGGGATCTGCTTCTCGCCGACACGACACGCCGCCTTGAGCACCGTGCCGTCACCACCCAGGGAGAGGGCGAAGTCGGCCTCGAAGTCGCGCCCATCGATCAGCTCGTCGATATCCAGCCGGTAGCGGAGGATCTTCGAGAGTTGCCGGGCGAACTGCCGCTCCATCAAAATCGTGGCCCCATGCTGGCGCAGGACGCTCAGTATCGAACCGATGCGGGCGGTGTCGCGCGCCTTGTAAGTGTTGCCAAAAATGGCAAAACGTAGCCTTTGCTCCGTCATAATTGGTCGATTAATCATTCTTTTCGCTGCTTTTATACGCCGTTTTAAAAGGTTTTCGTATATTTGCAGTTGGAAATTTTCCGCAAAAATAATTATTTTAAACGAGAAACAAGACTTTAAAGCAGAATATTATGGCAAAAGTGTATGAATTTCTGGCCGACGGCTTTGAGGAGATCGAGGCGCTGGCGCCTGTAGATGTCCTTCGCAGGGGTGGTGTGGAGACTGTGACGGTGAGCATCATGGGCCGTCGCGAGGTCGTTTCCGCCCATGGTGTGACGGTCGTCGCTGACCTGATGATCGAAGAGGCTGGCGACTTCTCGGATGCTGACATGCTCCTGCTCCCTGGCGGAATGCCCGGCAGCACCAACCTGCGTGACCACCAAGGGGTGATAGCGGCCCTTCAGCGTCAAGCGCAGGCCGGAAAGCGCGTCGGGGCCATCTGTGCCGCTCCCCTTGTCCTGGCCCATGCTGGCTTGTTGCATGGTCGCCGTGCCACGATCTATCCCGGCATGGCTGCCCACCTCGGCGACGCTATCTACGAGGAGAAGTTGGTCGTGGAGGACGGACTGATCACCACGGCCGAGGGACCTGCCGCCGTGCTGCCCTATAGCTATCGTCTCGTCTCCTACTTCCGTGGCGATGAGGCTGCGCAGAGCATTGCCAAGGGAATGGTGTATGACCGTTTGCTTCGCGAGGGATGAAACGCTATGTCGTGATCGTGGCTGGTGGAAAGGGCACGCGTATGGGAGGAGACGTGCCCAAGCAGTTTTTGCCCATCGGCGGACGCCCCGTCCTCATGCGGACGCTGGAGCGTTTTCATGAGTTTGATCCTGAGATGCATCTTGTTGTCGTCCTCCCTGCCGATCAGCAGGACTACTGGCGGGCGCTGTGCGAACGCTATCAGTTTGACTTGCCCCATGCCTTGGCCACGGGGGGTGCCACCCGTTTCGACTCTTCGCGCCATGGACAGGCTCTGATCCCCGACGACGAGGCCGCCCTGGTAGCCGTCCATGATGGCGCGCGCCCCTTTGTCTCTATCGAGACGATCGGCCGCTGTTTTGCCAAGGCAGAGGAGGTGGGAGGTGCCGTCCCCGTCCTTCCCGTCACGGACACGCTCCGTCGCAGAACAGAAGGGGAGGGGAGCGAGACCGTAGATCGCAACCGCTACTATCGTGTGCAGACCCCGCAGGTCTTCGACGTGCGCCTACTGAAGGAAGCCTATGCCCAACCCTACCGTCCGGAATATACCGACGACGCCAGCGTCTATGAGTATTCGGGCGCGCATCGGGTGGCCCTCGTCGAAGGCAATGTCGAGAACATCAAGCTCACCACGCCCTTCGACCTGCTGGTGGGCGAGGCTTTGGCCCATGAGGCGTCGGCAGAGTAACCATGCCGCATGGAATAACCTATTAAGATAAAAGAAGAAATGAACCTACTCGAACAAGACATCATGTACCTCCCCGGGGTTGGGCCGCGTCGCAAGGACCTGCTCAACAACGAACTGGGTGTGGCTACCTATGGTGACTTGCTGGAGTATTTCCCTTATAAGTATGTCGATCGGACGAAGATCTATCGCATCTCCGAACTCACGGGCGACATGCCCTTCGTCCAGATCAAAGGCCATATCCTTAGTTTTGAGAGCCACGAACTGTCGCCGAGGAAGAAACGGCTCGTGGCCCATTTCACGGACGGGACGACCATCTGCGACTTGGTGTGGTTCAACGGGGTGTCGTATGCTGCCAAGACCTATCTGATAGGAAAGGAGTATGTCGTCTTTGGCAAACCGGGGGTCTATAACGGACGCATCCAGTTTACGCATCCCGACCTCGACGATGCCTCGCAGTTGCAACTCAACGATATGGGGATGCAGCCCTACTATGTCACTACCGAACGCATGAAGAAGGCAGGGGTGACGAGCCGGAGCGTGGAGAAACTCACCAAGACCCTGATCGGAAAGTTGTCCCAACCGCTACCCGAGACGCTGCCACCCTATATCACGGGACCGCTGCACCTTATCTCCCGCGATGAGGCCCTGCGCAAGATCCACTATCCCAAGACCGTGGAGGACACCCAGCGGGCACGCCTCCGACTGAAGTTTGAGGAACTTTTCTACGTCCAGCTCAATATCCTCCGCTATGCTTCCGACCACCGCCGCAAGTATCGGGGCTATGTCTTCGGAAAGATTGGCGACCGCTTCAATGGCTTCTATGCCCACCACCTGCCCTTTGCGCTGACCAATGCGCAGAAGCGGGTGATGCACGAGATACGCGAGGACGTGCGGTCGGGACGCCAGATGAACCGCCTCCTGCAGGGAGACGTGGGGTCGGGCAAGACGCTGGTGGCGCTGATGGCCATGCTGATTGCCTTGGACAACGGATTCCAGGCCTGCATCATGGCGCCGACGGAGATCCTGGCCGAGCAGCATCTGCAGACCATCCAGACGTTTCTGCAGGGGATGGAGGTGCGCTGCGAACTACTGACGGGTATCGTCAAGGGAAAGCAGCGCAAGGCCGTACTGGAGGGTTTGGCCGATGGGAGTGTGGATATCCTCGTGGGTACGCATGCCGTCATCGAGGAGACGGTGCAGTTTTGTCGCCTGGGCCTTGCCGTTGTTGACGAGCAGCATCGCTTTGGTGTGGCGCAGCGGGCGAAGTTGTGGGCGAAGAGTAGCAATCCGCCTCATATTCTCGTGATGACGGCCACGCCGATACCGCGCACGCTGGCCATGACGATCTATGGAGACCTCGACGTGAGCATCATCGACGAGCTGCCGCCGGGACGCAAGCCCATCGTCACCCTACATAAATATGACAACCAGCTCACCTCACTCTACCAAGGGATCCGCAAGCAGATTCAGCAGGGACGCCAGGCCTATATCGTCTTCCCCGTCATCAAGGAGAGCGAGAAGAAGGACCTGAAAGACTTGGAGAGTGGTTTCGAGGCGCTGAAGGAGGTGTTTCCAGACCTTCGGCTAAGTAGGGTGCACGGCAAAATGAAGTCGAAGGAAAAAGAGGAGGAGATGCGACGCTTCGTTAGTGGCGAGACGCAGATCCTGGTAGCCACTACCGTGATAGAGGTGGGGGTCAACGTGCCCAACGCTTCGGTGATGGTGATCCTCGATGCCCAACGCTTCGGCCTCTCCCAGCTCCATCAGCTCCGCGGGCGCGTGGGACGAGGCGCAAAGCAAAGTTTTTGCATCTTGGTGACGAAGTATGAGCTCTCGCGAGAGACGCGGAAGCGCATCGACATCATGTGTGAGACCAACGATGGGTTTGAGATAGCGGAGGCTGACCTCAAACTGCGTGGCCCGGGCGACCTGGAGGGAACGCAGCAGAGTGGCATGGCCTTCGACCTGAAGATAGCTGATATCGCACGGGATGGGCAACTGGTGCAGATGGCGCGGGAGCAGGCGCAAAAGATCATTGATGCCGACCCCACCTGTGACCGGCCAGAATATACCATGCTGTGGGAAAGGCTGCGGGCGCTGAGGAAGACCAACGTCAACTGGGCGGCTATTTCGTGACCCCTTTTCAAGGGGACTGGAGGTGGAAAAAGAATGGATTTTAGAATATTAAAAACTGTTCATGACCTACTTTTGACTGTTAAAAACTTCATAAAATCGGTTTCCGCCGTAACCTTTTTGAAATCTTTTTGTTACCTTTGCAATCGTGCTTTTGAGTTTTAGAGAAGGCATTTCTCGCCTTCCCTTGTCTTTTTGGAATAGAACTTCGTCTTTTCCTTGCACAATCATTACAGAATAATGACAAAAATAGAAAATGAATTTTAGAAAGATAGTACGGACATTCGCAATAGCAACAGTCATGGCATTCTCCTGCCATAATGCATCGGCTCAAGACCTGCTTGCTCGTCAAGCACCCGTCGATCGCCGTGCGGCAAGTGTTGACACAATGGTTTTCAACCGTTTGAGAATGAAAGAGAATGCACAGATGCCAGCAAGCGACTTGTACGACACGTGGAGCAACTCCCGCGTACACGTCTCTGGTGTCCTCCCCGATGAATACCGTATCGATCTCCGAGGCTTCCACATGCCGACGCCCAGTCGTGTCGTCACCAGTAATTTCGGTCGCCGTTGGGGTCGTGCTCACCAAGGTCTTGATATCAAAGTCTATATCGGCGACACCATCCGTGCCGCATGGTCGGGCAAGGTGCGCGTTGTGAAGTATGACGCCCGCGGCTATGGCAAATATGTCGTGATCCGTCACCCGAATGGGCTGGAGACCTACTACGGCCACATGTCGAAGCAGCTCGTCAGCGCCAACGAATATGTCAAGGCTGGTCAGCCTATCGGCCTGGGTGGCAACACGGGACGTTCCACGGGTTCTCACCTCCACTTTGAGACCCGCCTTTGCGGACACGCCTTGAATCCCGCACTTTTCTTCGACTTCCCCAACCAGGATATCACGGGCGACTTCTACGCCTATCATAAGAGCAATGCCGCCAGCGAGTCGGCTCGCGCTACTGCACTCCGTGGTACGGCCTCCAGCCGTGGTTATAGCCGCGAGAACATCCAGGGTGATGGCAAGGGCGCCAGCTACAAAAGCCGCCGTGGGGTAGAGGCAGAGCGCCAGCCTGCCAATGAGACCTCCTCCAGGGAAACGCGTCAGGCCCGTCCTGCCGCTACGGGAGAGATCCAGTATCACAAGGTACAGCGTGGCGAGACGCTTCAGTCGATTGCCACGGCTTGCGGAACGAGCGTTGATCTGCTCTGTAAACTCAACGGCATCGGTCCCTACACCCGCGTAAGCCCGGGCGACCTGCTGAAGTATCAGGCCAACTGATACGTCCCTGATCTCACCATGATCTAATCTCTAATAGAATCTTCCTTGCGGGCCTGCTGGCAAAAGGTCGCTTTTGATAGCCCTGCAAGTTTCACGAATAGCACATCCCCTTCTCTTTGATATCTGTAAAGAGAGGGGGATGTGTCTTTTTTTATGGTTCGTCCGAAATGAAATGGTGGTTTGTTGGTGTTGTTTTCAATAGGACCGGCTGAATTGGGAAAACAACCAAAACGTCCAATACAACATATTGCAACGCTACCCTTGCGCGTACCTTTCTATTATATGTTTTTCCTTTATGACTATTCTTCGGCTTTGCCATCGGTCTTATCCTCGGTCTTGTCTGCGACCTTGTCCTCGGCCTTTTCTACCGCCTTGTCCTCGCTTTTGCTCTCGGCTTCAACCTCCCCTTTCTCTTCGATATTTTCCTCTACCTTTTCTTCTGCCGTGGCCTTTGAGCGGTTGAGGCGCATGCGGATCATCTCTTGGGTGGCAGAGATCTGGTTGGTGGCATGGCGGTATGCGCTCCGGATCTGGTAGTTATAGACCAGGCAGGTGGTGAGCATATAGAAGACCACTTGTGCCCACAGGGCGTTATACTCCACCTGAATGTCCTGGATGGTTGCCCCCATCGCGTTCATGCGGACGAAGCCGCGTATGCCGAAGGTGGAGGGAATGAGCCAGCCGATCGTCTGCCATGCGCCAGGAATGCCCTCCTTGGGCCAGCTGACGCCACTGAGGAAGAGGAAGGGAACGGAGGTGAAGACCACCAGTAGCATGATGTTCTCCCTGTAGCGGACCACACACGAGATGGTCATGCCAAAGAAGATCGTGGCGAGCAGGAAGGGGACGATGAACGCCAGGTAGTCGGAGAAATGGAGCAACTGCGTGAGGTGGAACATCCTGGGCACGCCCAGCAGGACGTAGCAGGCGAGCACCATGTAGATCATGAAGTAGCACATCGACTTGCCACAGACGATACGGAAGATGCCGTTGTAGTGGCGGCTGACGGGCACGAGGTCGCGGTAGCGGTTGTTCTCTCGTGCCGTACCGGCAGAGAGCCCGATGCCCAGTAGTAGTGTCTGCTGGAGGATCAGGACGAGCACGCCCGGCAATAGGAAGTTGCCATAGCCCCCTGTGGGGTTGAAGATCTGTACCGCATCGCAGACCAAGGGCTCGGTATTGATCTCCTCGTCACGTTCCGTGGTGCTCATCGACTTGGGCTTCTGTATCTCGCTATTGATCTCTGTCGCCACGGTCTGGGCAGTTTGATAGATGGCCTTGTAGGTCAGCATCATGCTCATGTCGCAATAGACACTCAGGTGTGACTGTTCGCCACGCCCTATCTTTTGTTCGAAGTCGGAGGGGATGTAGAGCACGCCATTGGCAGCCTCCTTGCCAATGAGGTCATGTGCTTCCTGCAGGTTGTTGCAGTAGTAGGCCACGCGCACGTCGGGTGAGGCATCGACCCGTCGGAGCAGTTCGCGGGAGAGCTGCGAGTGGGAGTTGTCCACGACAGCTACGGGCACATCGTGTACCCTTTCGTTGTTGTAGATCCACGAGTAGAGGATCGGATAGCCCAAGGGGACGAGGATGAAGAAGATGAGGACGCCTTCGTCCTTGAAGGTGTTCTTCATCTCCAGCCACCAGATATAGCAGGTGTCATGGATGGATTCGGACATCGCATGGAGGATTCCTTTGATTTTTTTCATGCCTTTAGGGTATGTAAACGTATTCGAGCATGGCCTTCTTCGTGCGGTACATCGTCAGCAACGGGAGCAGGGCGAACAGCACCAGGGCCGCTATGTGGACGTAGCCGTCGGCGAGCGGGAAGCCCTTGAAGATGTTGAGCTGGTAGATCATCCAGTAGTGGCGAAGCGGGAAGAGGTAGGAGAGGCCCTGTATGATGGGGTCCATGGCGGCGACGGGGAAGGTGGCGCCACAGACGCTCACCCCGAGCACGCCCCAGAGCGAACTGATACTCATCGACATGCGCAGGGAGGGCATCAGTCCGAAGATGAAGATGCCGAAGCCTTCGCTCGCCAACACCATCAGGAGCGTGAGCAGCAGGATGGAGGACAGGCCGCCAGGGTGGGGGAAGTCGAGATGGCCGAAGATATAGATCATATAGCCGAGGAAGACCGTGGTGAAGATCAGAAACTGTGGGAGAAACTTTCCCGCCAGGGCCACGACGATATTATAACCCGAGAGGCGCATCCAGTCTCGCCCCCGCCCGAACTTCAATTCCGTACCGATGGAATAGACGGTAATGAGGAATATGAAGATGCCGAAGATGCCCGGCACCATGATGCTGGAGAGGTAGATGTTGTAGTTGGACCACGGATTGCCGGTCATGTGGAGGTCGATGGTGATGGGCTGCAGAAAACTCATGATCTCCTCGCCCGACTTGCCCAGCATCTGGAGTTTCGCCTGGCCTACCGAGGCAGCCCCGAGGGCCGTGATCGTCTTGAGGTCGCGAAAGACCAGGTTGCCCGGGAGCATCATGGCCGCACTATAATAGAACGAGACGTGCGGCTGCTTGGAGGCCAGCAAGTCGGCTGTCATGCCGTCGGGAAAGAGGATGAAACCATAGATTTCGCCCCGTTGGATAGCCTTGCGCGCGTCCGCTACGCTGGGGTAGTAGTCCTTGACCTGGGTCGTCTGGAAACTGTTGAGGCGGCGCACCATGGCCCTTGTCACCTCCGACCGGTCTTGGTCCACCACGCCCACGGGCAACTTTGCAGGTTGCCCCTCGTCGAGGATGGAGGTGAAAAAAAACGTCACCACGATAGGGAACACCACCATGCAGAACAGGTAGATCGGATTGCGGGCTATCTGTCCGCATTCCCGTGCCGCTACGCGCAGCGTCCGCATCAGTATCTCGCCCGGTTTCATGCTTGCTTGCGATATGGAGTAATGGTCGTTATGCTTCTATATTCTGTTATGTGTCGGGGAAGGATCCTGTGTCGAGGAAGAGTCCTATGCCGGATGCCTTCGGGATGCCTATGGGAAGGCTATCGCTTGAGGATGATGGACATGCCCGGACGCAGACCGTCGATCTTCGTCTCGGGGCGCGCCTTCACCTCGAAGGTCTTCAAGTCATACTGTCCCGTGGTCTTGGTGGCCTTCCATACGGCATAGGACCCCTGGTCCTTGATGGCATAGACCCGCATCTTGATCTGCTTGTCGAAGGCAGGGACGTAGGCAGAGAATGTGTCGCCGACCTTGAGACCTTTCAGCTGGTCCTCGCGCACGTTGAAGGTGCCCCACATGTCGTCCATCATCTCGACGCTCATGATGGGACTGCCCAGGCCGACCAGTTCGCCCACCTTCGGATAGATGGTCGATACCTCGCCATCGTGGGTGGCGATCTGTACCGTCTCGCGGAGCACGGACTTCACGACCTTCACAGCCTCCTTGGCAGCCTGCGCCTGTTGGCGTGCCGCCCGTTTCGACTCGTCGCGCGCGCCCTCCTTGGCCAGTTCCCATTGTGCCTTGGTGGCGACACATTGTGCCTCGGCCACCTGCAAGGCCGCCTGCGCCTCGTCGCGCTTCTGGGCCGATACCACGCCCTCGTTGTAGAGCCTGTTCAGACGGCCATAGGTCTTCTCGGCCACCTCCTTGGCCGCCACGGCCTGCTGGTAGATCTGGTAGGCGCTCTCCACGGTCTGGCTACGGGTGGGCGCGGAGGTGAGGTCGCTCAGGGCCGTCGTGGCATTGGCCGTGGCCTGCGCCACCTTCTCCTGGGCGTCCATCTCGGGTATCTCTAGGATGGCGAGTGTGTCGCCCTTCTTGACATGGTCGCCCTCCTTCACTTTCAGATCGACGATGCGGCCCGGCAACTTGCAGGCCACGCGGTATTCGCTGACCTCTATCGATCCCTGGATGACCTCGGGGTCTTCTTTGAAAAGGAAGTAGCCCACGAGGCCCACGATGATGACGACGGTCGTGAAGCCCAGGATGGCGAGCAGGATGTTGTTATGCTGTGATTTTGCTGACATGATAGTATATATGAGCTGTTAAAATGATTATTTGCCGATTGTTCCCATCGCCTTGTGGAGCGAGGTCTGTGCCAGTCGCACGTCGATCTCCGCGTCCAGATGCTGTGTCTGTGCCATAAGCCATGCCGTCTGTGCGCGTTGCACGTCCGTGACGGTCATCACCCCCTCCTTGAATCCCAGGTTGGCACAACGCAGGTTCTCCTCCGCGGCTGCGAGGTTCTTGCGCGACTTCTCCAGTTTGAGCGTTGCCTCCTTCAGTTGGAAGCGACTTTGCTCCACCTGGAGGTTGATCTTGCTGCGCAGGTCGCTCAACTCCAGGTTGGCGATGGTCGTCATGGTCTTGGCCGAACGGGTGCGATACTTGCTCTCTCCCCAGTTCCAGATGGGCACCTGCATGACGATACCGATATTCCATACGCCCGCAAACTTCTGCTCAAAGCCGTTGAAGACATTCGGATTGGAGACGAGGTAGCCACCCGTGAGGGCGATGTGGGGCTTGTAGAGCGACTGGATGAGGCGCGTGTTGAGTTCGGTCATATCGACCAGGTTGGTCAGCATCCTCACCTCGGGGCGTGCGCTGAAGGTAGTGTCTGTGGCATAGGCCCCCATGCTCATGCGGTCGGGCATGGCCTGGGAGACGCCCTCGTCGGCCAGACGGAGCTCGCCATTGAGCGGAAGACCACAGAGTTCGCAGAGTGCCATCTTCACCAGGGCCACACCATCCCGTGCGCGTGTCAGCTCGAGGTCTGCCGTGTTGACCGCCACATCGACCTTCAGTCCGTCGGATCGTGTGGCCACGCCCTCTTGGATCATCTTCTGCACGTCCTGCTGGAGCTGCTCCACCAGCGACTTGTACTGTTCTGCCAGCCGCTCCTTGTTCTTGAGCGATACGGCCATCCAGTAGGCGTTGTCGACGGCGTAGAGCACGGTTTGGCGCTTGTTCTCCAAATTGTTGTGTGCCAGTTCTTCCCCCTTGGCAGCCAAATCGTTGGCCGTCTTGATGGCTCCGCCCATATAGACGGGCTGCGTCACCATGATGGCTCCCGTGTACATGTTCTTGTTATTGGTTCGGAATGCGTCGCGAATGGCCTGCCCGATATTGTTCAAGGCCTCCGTGGCGGGCGTGCCGGCTCCCGAGAGCATGTTGCCAAGTCGCTGGGCCACCTCAGGGCTGATGATGCCCTGCTGGGCCCACTCGGAGATGTTGGCCGACAGGTTGTTGCTGAGTTGCCCGATCGAGTTGTTGCCCAAGTTGCTGAGACTCGACTTCTGCTCGCTATTGAGGAGGGACACCTCCTTGCTGAAATGCGTATAGCCCGCCAGTCCATCCACGCGGGGTAGGTATTTGGTCTTGGCCACGTTGTGGGCTTCTTCGGCCACTTCGATGGCAAGGCTCGACACTTTCAGTTGCCGATTGTTCTGCAAAGCCAGTTCGCGGCACCTTTCCAGCGAGAGAACGCCTTGTGCATACGAGCCAACCATACCGAAAAAGCAGCATGCCGTGATAAGAAATTTCTTCATAGAACTATAATGACCTGTCGTTATAACAGATGCAAAAGTAAGTTTTTTCACCCAAAAGAGGGTATAAAAATAGATTACATTTCCTTTAAAATATGAAAATAGGAGAGAGATGAGGAAAAAACGGACAATAGATTCCCGTCAAGTCCTTTCCTCCCTTCCTATGGAATCCTATTCGACAGGGTAGAAGTGGAACTGATGGTCTTCGAGGCGCATCTCCGCCAGTCCGTAGCGCACGAAGCGGGCCAGCAGAGTGATGCTGGCGCGTCGGTTGACCTGCGAGAGGCGCATCAGGCGGTTGAGCGTCTCGCCAGGGTGTTCGGCCAGGGCGCGCATCATCTGCTGGGCTGTCTCGCCATACTCCATCTGGTTGGAGGCCCGTTGCTCCTGCTGCCACATCTCCAGGTGGACGGGAGAGGCGGCAATGTTCTCATCCTTGATGCGGACGTAGGCGTGAGGGGTGCCCTCCTCGTCGATAGCTTTGATGGGCTTGCGCTGGGCCGGGGGGATGGTGGCGATGACGACCGAGCGGCCCTCGACATGCAACGTGTCGAAGCGGATGGCACTCTCGGGCGTGCAATACTTGAATGCGGCTGCGTGCATCATGAAGATCTCCTCCTCGCTCTTCACGCCACTAATATGGCCGTCGTCGCGTACGCCAATGAGCAGGCGTCCACCACGGGTGTTGGCGAAGGCCGAGACCGATCGCGCCAACTTGGCCGCCTCCTGTATCTTGTATTTGAAGTCCTGCTGGTCGTGCTCGCCTTCTTCGATGAGCTTGCGCAGGTATTGCTCGTCTGTCATCCTTTGATTCCTTAGTTGGTTTGGGCGTGCAAAGGTAGCCAATTCCACCCAAACGGCCAAACGGAGGATGGGCGAACTGCCGCCTTGCCGAGGGGTGATCAGCCTTTTTAAGCGGTTGCTTTGTGAGAATGCGGAAAATTCTTCGTACCTTTGCCCAAAAATAACGACAATATGCAACTGTATCCCAAATTGATTACCGATGCCCTGGAGAAAGTGATCTACCCGGGCACGAAGAAAAATCTCGTCGAGAGCGAAATGCTGGCCGACAGCATCCGCATCGATGGCAACAAAGTGAGTTTCACGTTGATATTCCCCCGCGATACCGACCCGTTCATGCAATCGACCATCAAGGCTGCCGAGGCTCAGATCCACTACTCCATTGGCGAGGAGGTGGAGGTGACGATCCATACGGAGTTTCGCTCCGCCAAGCGTCCCGAGCCGGGCAAGATGCTGCCCCAGGTGAAGAATGTCATTGCCGTCAGTTCGGGCAAGGGTGGCGTTGGCAAGAGCACGGTCTCTGTCAACCTCGCCATTTCCCTGGCCAAGTTGGGCTACAAGGTGGGTATCCTCGATACCGATATCTTTGGCCCCAGCCTGCCCAAGATGTTTGGCGTGGAGGGCGCTCCTATCTATAGTGTGGAGAAGGACGGTCGCCAGCTCATCGAGCCCCTGGAGAAATATGGAGTCAAATTGCTCTCCATCGGTTTCTTCGTCAATCCCGAGACGGCTACGCTCTGGCGTGGTGGCATGGCCTCCAATGCCTTGAAGCAGCTCATAGCTGATGCCGACTGGGGTGAGCTCGACTATTTCGTACTCGATACGCCACCGGGCACCTCCGACATCCATCTCACCCTCCTTCAGTCGCTTGCCATCACGGGCGCCATCATCGTCTCGACCCCGCAGAAGGTGGCTCTTGCCGACGCACGCAAGGGTATTGACATGTACCTCAACGACAAGGTGAACGTCCCCATCCTTGGTCTGGTGGAGAACATGGCATGGTTTACGCCGAAGGAGTTGCCCGAGAACAAGTACTTCCTCTTTGGCAAGGACGGCTGCAAGAATTTGGCCAAGGAGATGGAACTGCCTTTGCTGGCCCAGATCCCTATCGTGCAGGGTATCTGTGAGAGTGGCGACGAGGGAGTGCCTGCCGCGGTCAATACCGAGTCGATTGTGGCCCAGTCCTTCCTCAGTCTGGCGCAGAGTGTCGTGACGGTAGTCAATCGTCGCAACGCCCGTTTGCCGAAGACGAAGATCGTCGAGGTCAACAACAAGTAGGGGAGTGCCCCTTCCCTACTTTCCACCCCTGCTTCTTGGGCCAAGCCGTGGTGTTTGTGCCTTGGGCTATAAGTCGTGTTGCTTGCGCTTTTGGCCATAAGCTTTTGGCTTATTAAAAACAATGGCGCCAATGTCTTATCAATTCAATAGATAAGGAAAGGAGAAAAGATGATTCACATAGCCAATCCGATTTACGACTCCGTCTTCAAGTATCTGATGGAGGACGAGCGCGTGGCGCGTACCATTCTCTCTGCCTTGCTCAAGAAGGAGGTGGTCAGCGTGGAGATGCGTCGCAACGAGTATGCCAATGTCGGTCGCAGGGACATCTCCATGTTTCGCATCGACTTTGGCGCGAAGGTGCGCGAGGCCGATGGTCGTGTCCACCTCGTCCTGATCGAGTTGCAGAAGACGTGGCTTCCCACGGAGACGCTCCGCTTCCGTCAGTATCTTGGCGCGCAATACAGCAACCAAGAAAATATGCTCAAGGAGGACCTTGCTCCCTCTCGCTATGCCATTCCTATGGTGGCGGTCTATCTCTTGGGCCATCTGGTGGGCAATATCACGGAGCCTGTCCTCTATGTGAAGCACAAGGCCTACAACTACGAAGGCCATGAGGTGACGGAGGGCATGCCCGATCCGTTTGTGGAGAGCCTGACCCACGACAGCATCATTGTGCAGATTCCACGCCTCCATGGCCGCATCAACAACCGGCTGGACCGTGTGCTGAGTGTCTTCGACCAGACGCAGAAGGAAAAAGGCAATCCCCGCATGATCCGTCTGGACGAGACGCTCTATGCCGACGATAGCGACATGCGCCACATCCTCCATCGCCTTACCTCCGCCTCTACCAACGAGAAATTGAGGCGCGACATGGAGGTGGAGGACGAGTTTCTCTCGGTCGTCGAGGAGTATGACACGACCATCATGAAGCAGCAGGAGGAGCTCAAGACGATGGGCCATCAGATGGTGGCTCAGGGTAGCCAGCTGGAGAAGGCAAACCGACAACTGCTGGAGCAAAGCGATAGGCTGCAGGAGCAGAATGATAAGCTGCAAGAGCAAAAGGACAAACTTCGCGCCACGGCACGTCTGTTGCGCGAAAGCGGGATGAACGTGCAGGCTATAGCCGAAGCCACGGGCTTGAGCAGCGAGGAAATAGAAAAGATCTGATGAGGCTTTGCTATAGATAGCAGGTTATGCTAAAGCAGGTTATGCTAAAGCAGGTTATGCAAAAGCTGGCAACGCTAAAGCAGGCAATGTAAGTACTGGCAATCTAAGATTGGCAACTATCGCTTGAGGTAAGAGTGCGCGAGGAATGCGTTCCGGAGTCAACGGAAGTTTTTTCTCGCGCATATTCTTTAATCCTTAATTTATGCAACCCGTTGCGCAAAAACGAGGCGATTTCATCCCGCCTCTGAAACGTCCCTAAAAAAGAAAAAACGTAATTTTGAATCGAAAATAACTGACCCAAGTAATGAATATACGATTCAGCGTAGAATACCGGACTGAGTACGGGCAGGAGCTGATGCTCCATCTTTCGGAGGCTGGAAGCGGTGGTCTGAAGACTGCCGTAGAATATCGGATGCACACAGATGATGGCCAAACTTGGCATTGTGACATCCAGAAAGACTGGCCTTTGGGTACCGTTCTCTCCTATTATTATAGTGTGGAGCGTGGCGGCACGACCGAGCGCCAGGAGTGGTTGGTGGTACCCCATCGTCTGGAACTGACGGCAGGTGGCACCAGCTACCGAGTCTATGACCATTGGAGCGACCTTCCCGAGGATTCGTTCCTCTATTCCTCTGCCGTGAGCGACTGCCTCATGGAGGCCCGCCTGTCGGTCCCACCTGTGACCCGCTTTGTGCGGACCGTCCGCATCAGGGTGCGTGCTCCCCAGCTCCGCAAAGGCCAACGACTTTGTGTCGTCGGCCAGCAGCCCGCCCTGGGCCAATGGAAGATGGAACGTGCCGTCCCCATGACCGAGCATGCCGTGGGCGAGTGGATGGCCGATATCGACGTGTCACGCCTCTATGGCAGCCAGATGGAACTGAAGTTTGTTGCCGTGGAAGGGAACGACTTCAGCAAGAGCCTCTGGGAGTCGGGCGACAACCGTACCGTCACGTTGCCCTTGATGAGCGATGGCGAGGTGGTGGTCTATGACCTCACGGAAGTCTTCCTTCCCCTCGCTCCGCTTCGCGTGGCCGGCACGCTCGTCCCCGTCTTCTCCCTGCGCAGCAAGAGCAGTTTTGGCGTGGGCGATTTTGGCGACCTGAAGAAGATGATCGACTGGGTGGCCCTCACCCGCCAGCGCGTCTTGCAGGTGCTCCCCATCAACGATACTACCCAGACCCACACCTGGACCGACTCCTATCCTTATAGCTGCATCTCCATCTTCGCCATCCATCCACAGTACGTGGACCTGTCCGCCCTGCCCCCGTTGGCCGACAAGAAGGCGCGCATCGCCTACGAGCAGTTGCGAAGCGAACTCAACGACCTGCCGCAGATCGACTATGAGCGCGTACAGGAGGCCAAGACGGGCTACCTCCGCCTGTTGTTCGCCCAGGACGGAGAGCGCGTGATGGCAACCAAGGCCTATCGGCAGTTCTTCCAGGAGAACGAGCGCTGGCTCGTGCCCTACGCCCAGTATTGCAGCCTCCGCGACCGCTACGGATCTGCCGACTTCTCTACCTGGCCCGCCCATCACCAATGGGACGAGCACGATCGCAAGTCGCTCTCCACGCCCGGCACGAAAGCCTATGGCGAGGTGGCGTTCTTCTACTACGTCCAGTACCTCCTCTTCTCCCAGATGTCGGAGGCCCACGCCTATGCGCGCCAGAAGAACGTGATCCTCAAGGGCGATATCCCCATTGGCGTCAGCCGCTATGGTTGTGACGTATGGATGGAGCCCCGCTACTTCAACCTCAACGGCCAGGCTGGTGCGCCCCCCGACGACTTCTCCGTCAACGGGCAAAACTGGGGACTCCCCACCTACAACTGGGAGGAGATGCTCCGCGACGGATGCCAATGGTGGGTGCGTCGCTTCCAGAGTATGGCCAGTTTCTTCGACGCCTACCGTATCGACCACGTGCTCGGTTTCTTCCGTATCTGGGAGATTCCCATCCACTCCGTCCACGGTCTGCTCGGACAGTTTCAGCCCGCCCTGGCCCTGACGCGCGAGGAGATAGAGGGCTATGGCCTCCATTGGCAGGAGGAACTCTTCACCACGCCCTTTATCACCGACTGGGTCCTCGACCGGGTGTTCCATGAGAAGGCCGCCTTCGTCCGCGACCATTTCCTGGAGCGCAAGACCGACTACTATTATCGGATGAAGGAAGCCTTCGACACCCAACGCAAGGTGGAGGCCTTCTTTGCCGCCCTTGCTGCCGACGACGGCCAGCGTCGCGACTTCTTTGGCATGGAGACGACCGTGCAGGACGCAGAAAACCTGCGCGACGGCCTCTATGCCCTGATCAGCGACGTGCTCTTCGTCCGCGACCATCGCGACCCCAACCGCTTCCATCCGCGCATTTGTGTGCAGCTCGACTTCGTCTATGAGAGCTTGTACGATAGCGACAAGGCCCTCTTCAACCGCCTCTACGACGACTACTTCTACCGTCGCAACAACCAGTACTGGTATGGCGAGGCCATGCGCAAGTTGCCCCGCCTCGTGGAGGCCACGCGGATGCTGGTCTGTGCCGAAGACCTGGGCATGGTGCCCTCCTGTGTGCCTTGGGTGCTCGACGCCCTGCGCATCCTCTCGCTCGAAGTGCAGAGCATGCCGAAGGACCCGGCCGACGAGTTTGGCCATACCGATCGTTTCCCCCATCGCTCCGTTTGCACCTTCTCCTCCCACGACATGCCCACGCTTCGTCAATGGTGGGACGAGGACTGGGACCGCACCCAGCACTATTACCAGACCATGCTCCATCGCGCGGGCGGCGCTCCCCATCCCCTCCCCGGATGGTTGGCACGCGACGTGGTCGCCAGCCAGTTGGCCTCCCCCTCCATGCTTTGCGTCCTGAGTATCCAGGACTGGATGGCCGTAGATGAGAAGTTGCGTCTGGCTGATGCCGATGCCGAGCGCATCAACATCCCGTCCAATCCCCACCACTACTGGCGCTACCGCATGCACGTCGCTATCGAGGACCTGATGCACAACCAGGACTTTAATGCCAACATGCGGGAGATGGTCGCTGAGTCGGGCCGCGACGCCTTGTAAAGCTTGCTGTCCCAAGGATGTCGGCCTGGGCGTGCCTATATGAATCGACCAGGCCGACATCCCGACCTCATGACCTCCCGACCTCATGAAGGCCAGGCTGAGTTTTTTAAAAGGTAAAAACTGAACGCAAAGCCATTGAGAGTCTTCAAGGCTATTGAGAATTTTCAAGGCTATTGAGAATTTTCATGGCCCCTTGAGACTTTTAGGTAAAAACTGAACTAAAGAAAATACTTTTTTAAGGTAAAAAATACTGTATCAGAATAATAAGAATGAAGACAATACTCCTATTTTCCGCCCTGCTGCTGCCCCTTTCGGTAGCCGCACAGACGGTCTCCTCGCCCAATGGGGCCATCAGCGTTTCCTTCTCGCTGGCCGATGGAGGCAGGCCGACCTACGAGATGACCTACAAGGGACGTCCCGTCGTCAAGCCCTCCCACCTCGGACTGGAGCTCGCCAAGGACAAGCACGCCACCAAGGGCTTCGCCGAGACGAGCCTCATGGACGGTTTCACCGAGTCCCATTCGGAGGTCTCCTCCTTCGACGAGACCTGGAAGCCCGTCTGGGGCGAGACGGCCACTATCCGCAACCACTACAACGAGCTCCTCGTCAGTCTCTCCCAGGACCACACAGGACGCCAAATGAACATCCGCTTCCGCGTCTATGACGACGGCATGGGCCTCCGCTATGAGTTTCCCCAGCAGGACAGTCTCGTCTATTTCATCGTCAAGGAGGAGCACACGCAGTTTGCCATGACTGGCGACCATACCGCCTGGTGGCTGCCTGGCGACTACGACACCCAGGAGCAGGAGACCCAGGAGAGCCGCCTCTCCGAGATCCGCGCCCGTTTCCATGATGCCGTCAACTGGTCCAACTCTTCCGTGGCCAACTTCTCCGAGACGGGAGTACAGACCTCCCTGCAGATGAAGTCGCAGGACGGCCTGTATATCAACATCCACGAGGCCGCCCTGGTCAACTATCCCGCCATGCACCTCAACCTCGACGACAAGCACATGGTCTTCGAGTCGTGGCTCACCCCCGACGCCACGGGCAACAAGGCCTACGTGCAGGTGCCGTTCAACACGCCCTGGCGTACGGTCATGGTCAGCGACGACGCCCGCGACATGCTTTCCTCCAACCTGATCCTCAACCTCAACGAGCCCTGCAAGATCGAGGACACGTCCTGGATCCACTCCACGAAGTATTGTGGCGTGTGGTGGGAGATGATCGTCGGCAAGAGCTCGTGGAACTATACAGACGACCTGCCCAGCGTCGATATCTACAAGGTGGACTGGAAGCACGTCCGTCCCAACGGACGCCATGCGGCCAATACGGAGAACGTGAAGCGTTATATCGACTTCGCGGCCAAGAACGGCCTGCAGGAGGTGCTCGTCGAGGGCTGGAACATCGGCTGGGAGGACTGGGCCAACCGTTGGAAGTGGGACGTCTTCGACTTCGTCACGCCCTATCCCGACTTCGACATCCAGTATCTCAACGAGTACGCCCACTCCAAGGGCGTGAAGCTCATGATGCACCACGAGACCAGTTCGAGCACGATCAACTATGAGCGCCATCTCGAGGATGCCCTCAATCTGATGAACCGCTACGGCTATGATGCCGTCAAGACGGGCTATGTGGGCGATATCATCCCCCGTGGCGACTTCCATTTCAGCCAGTCGATGGTCAACCACTACCAGTATGTCGTCGAGCAGGCTGCCAAGCACCATGTGATGGTCAATGGCCACGAGGCCGTGCGCCCCACGGGTCTGTGTCGCACCTGGCCCAACCTCGTGGGCAACGAGAGCGCCCGTGGCACCGAGTATGAGGCTTTTGGCGGAAGTGCTCCCTCTCATACCGTCATCCTGCCCTTCACGCGTCTGCAGGGTGGTCCGATGGACTACACCCCGGGCATCCTCGAGACACAACTCAGCACCTGGAGCGACAACCCGAGTTGGGTGCGTACCACGCTCTGCGGTCAGCTCGCCCTCTATCTGACGATGTACAGTCCGCTCCAGATGGCTGCCGACCTCCCCGAGAACTACGAGAAGTATGACGACGCCTTCCAGTTTATCCGCGATGTGGCGACCGACTGGGACGACAGTCGCTACCTTGAGGCCGAGCCCGCCCGCTACATTACCGTGGCGCGCAAGGCCAAGGGCACGGACCGCTGGTTCATTGGCGGCAAGTGCAACGAGGACGGCCACCAGTCCGACCTTCGTCTCGACTTCCTCGACAAGGGAAAGAAATACGTCTGCACGGTCTATGCCGATGCCAAGGATGCCGACTACGAGAAGAACCCCAAGGCCTACACCATCACCCGTCGCACGGTGAAGCAGGGCGACCGTCTTCGTCTGAAGATGGCCCCGGGTGGTGGCTTTGCCGTCTCGCTCTTCCCCGTGGCCAAGTAGTCGGCCTCGGACCGAAGTGGGCTGGTGCAGGCGCCAATGTCCGGCTCCTTGCCCACTTGTTTTTGATTTCAGCATAAGATTTTCGACTTTGCTACGTTATAAATAGTAATGATGGGTCTTGCCTGGCCGTCTCGTGGCACACGCCAAAGGATGCCCCGGGTCTCGGCCGGGCAGGAGTCCATCCTAACAAAGTTACCAGCAAGCGTATGATGAGAAAGTTGATGATGGCCGGTTGTATGGCCCTGTTGCTCTCCTCGCAGCCCCTGAAGGCGCAGGAGACGTTTCGCGAGATGCAATATTCTCCCCAAAGTACGGTGTTCACCCTCAATGCCCCGTCCCGTCCCACGCTCCGCCTCTACCGAGCCGGTCGTGGCGGCAAGCAGTATAAGAAGATGAAGATGAAGCAGGTGGGCGACAACCGTTGGTCCATCGAGGTCAAAGGCGACCTGAAGGGCGTCTTCTACACCTTCGACATCGGTCGGGGCGAGACCCCGGGCGTCTTCGCCAAGGCCGTCTCCTGCAATGGCGGGCGGGCTGCCGTGGTCGATATGCGCGACACCAACCCCGCGGGCTGGGAGAACGACCGACGGCTGACGACGAAGAGCATGGCCGACCTTGTGCTCTACGAGCTCCACCATCGCGACTTTTCCATCGACCCCTCCTCAGGACTGGTCAACAAGGGCAAGTTTCTCGCCCTGACGGAGAAGAAGGCCATCGCCCATCTCAAGGCCTTGGGCGTCAATGCCGTCCACATTCTGCCTTCCTACGACTTCGCCTCTATCGACGAGGCCAAGTACGACACGCCCCAATACAACTGGGGCTACGACCCGCTCAACTACAACGTGCCCGAGGGCAGCTACTCCTTTGATGCCGAGTTGCCCACGCGTCGCATCCTGGAGTTCAAGCAGATGGTGCAGGCCCTCCACCAGGCGGGCATCCGCGTGGTCCTCGACGTGGTCTATAACCACACCTTCAGCCTGGAGGGCAGCAACTTCGACCGCACCTTCCCCAAGGCCTACTACCGCTACCGTCCCGACGGCACCCCCTCCGACGGCTCGGGCTGCGGCAACGAGACGGCCTCGGAGAAGCCCCTGATGCGGGAGTTTATGATCGAGAGCATGAAGTATTGGGCCCAGGAATATCACATCGACGGTTTCCGTGTCGATCTCATGGGTTGCCACGACATCGAGACGATGAACCTCCTGCGCCAGCAGTTGCAGCAGGTTGACCCCTCCATCTTCATCTATGGTGAGGGATGGAGCGCGGGATCCTGCGCCATCGACCCCAGCCGCCTTGCCACCAAGGCTCACATCCGCCAGATGCCGGGCATAGCCGCCTTTAGCGACGAGCTTCGCGATGCCCTCCGCGGTCCCTTCGATCACGACGACCAGGGTGCTTTCCTGGCGGGCCTGCCCGGTTTCGAGGAGAGCATCAAGGCGGGCATCGTCGGTCTCGTGGCCCATCCGCAGGTCGATTACAGCAAGGTCAACTACACCAAGGAGCCCTGGGCCAACGAACCAACCCAGATGATCGCCTACGTCAGTTGCCACGACGACCTCTGTCTGACCGACCGCCTCCGTGCCTCCGTGCCCGAGACGAAGTTTGACGAGGAGGCCCTCATCCGCCTCGACCTGCTGGCTCAGACGGCCGTCCTCACCTCCCAGGGCGTGCCCTTCCTGCTCAGCGGCGAGGAGATGCTGCGCACCAAGCAGGGCGTGCACAACTCCTTCAAGTCGCCCGACGAGATCAACCACCTCGACTGGAACAACCTCCAGCGCCATCCCCAGGTCTTCGACTACTACAAGGGTCTGGTCCATCTCCGCCTGTCCCATCCGGCCTTCCGACTGGGCAGCGCCGACCTGGTACGCAAGCACCTGGAGTTTCTCCCCACCCAGGACTGCCTCGTGGCCTTCCGACTGAAGAACCATGCCGGAGGCGACGCGTGGAACAATATCTACGTCATCCTCAATAGCAGTCCCGATTTCCAGACCGTCCAGATACCCGAGGGCGACTACACGATCGTCGTGGCCAACGGGCAGGCCGACGAGGCCGGACTGGGCGACATGCAGGGGGGAGAGGTCATGATCGACGGTCAGTCGGCCCTGATTCTCCACGATTGATACTGAACGATTGATACTGCACGATGAGTGCAGCAAGACGCATAGGGGGTTGGGAGTGTGTCGCCATGGGCCATGCTTTTCCAACCCCTTTCCTTTTACAATAGATCACACATTCATCTCACTTATTTATTTTTATCTCTTAGAAATTTATGAAAAGAACCATCACCCTCCTCCTTCTCTTCTTCGCGCTCCTCTCCGTCAGCGCGAAGGTGAAGATCACCCGTATCGACCCCACCGACTGGTATGTGGGTATGAAAGACCCCACGCTCCAGCTGATGGTCTATGGCGAGGGCATACGCGACGCCGAGGTCTCGACCGACTACCCCCATGCGCGTATCGACTCCCTCGTGCGCCTCGACTCGCCCAACTATCTGCTCGTCTATATGAATCTCGAGGGCGCTCAGCCTGGCGAGATGCGCCTCCAGTTTAAGCTCAACGGCAGCAAGCTGACGGAGCGCTACGTGCTCCACGCCCGCGCCAAGGCTGCCGAGGACCACAAGGGCTTTTCTCAGTCTGACGTGCTCTATCTCCTCATGCCTGACCGCTTTGCCAATGGCGACACGGGCAATGATGTCGTCAAGGGCATGCGCGACGGCCTCTGCGACCGCTCGCAGCCCTCTCTGCGCCACGGAGGCGACCTTGCGGGCATCTCCCGCCACCTCGACTACTTCACCGACCTGGGCGTCACGGCCCTGTGGTTCACGCCCATCCTCGAAAACGACGCGCCCTCCTTCGAGCAGAAGGCGAGTTCCTACCACGGCTATGCCACGACCGACTACTACCGCGTCGATCCACGCTTTGGCACCAATGCCGACTATTGCGCCTTGATCCGCGACTGCCACGAGCGCGGACTGAAGGTCGTCATGGACATGATCTTCAACCATTGCAGCAGTTACCATCCCTGGCAGCAGGACAGCCCGTCCCGTGACTGGTTCAACCATCCCGGCTATGGCCTCCAGACCAGCTACAAGCTCACGCCCGTCCTCGACCCCTACGCCGCCGACGTCGACCGCGAGGAGACTACCGACGGATGGTTTGTCGCCTCCATGCCCGACCTCAACCAGCGCAACCCCCACGTCATGCGCTACCTCGTCCAGAACAGTATCTGGTGGATCGAGACGGCCTCCATCGACGGCATCCGCATGGACACCTATCCCTACGCCGACCGCAAGGCCATGGCGGCCTGGATGAAGGCCATCGACACGGAGTATCCCTACTTCAATAGCGTGGGCGAGACCTGGGTGACGGAGCCGGCCTATACCGCGGCCTGGCAGAAGGACTCGCGCCTCAGCACGGAGAACAGTTATCTCAAGACGGTCATGGACTTCGCCTTCTTCGACCGCCTCACGCTGGCTCGCGACGAGGAGACCGACGACTGGTGGAAGGGCTTCAACCGCATCTACAACGTCCTCTGCTACGACTATCTCTACGCCAATCCGTCGAGCGTGCTCGCCTTCATCGAAAACCACGACACAGACCGCTTCTTGGGCGAGGGACGCGACACCACGGCCCTCAAGCAGGCGCTCGCCCTGCTGCTGACGATGAACCGCATCCCGCAGCTCTACTATGGCACGGAGGTGCTCCTCAACGGCACCAAGCAGGTGACGGACGGCTTTGTGCGTCGCGACTTCCCTGGCGGCTTCCCTGGCGACACCCACGACTGCTTCACGGCCTCGGGCCGCGATGATGCCGAGCAGGGGATGTTCTCCTGGCTGAGCCGCGTGCTCCATTGGCGTCAGGGCTGCGAGGCCGTCACGCAGGGCACGCAGAAGCAGTTCATCCCCTACAAGGGCGTCTATGTCCTCTGCCGTCAATGGAAGGGCAAGACCGTGATGACGGTCCTCAACGGACGCCGCTCGGACAATGAGCTCGACGTGCGTCGCTATGCCGAGGTCATTGGCAGCCATGCCACGGCCCAGGACGTGACGACGGGCGCCACCATCGACCTCACGCGCAACGTGCCCCTGACGGCTCGCCAGGCCCTGATCCTGACGTTCTGATAGCATCCATAGAGACTTGCCTCGGCCCCCAGGGTCGGGGCAAGTCGGTTCTATGTGGAATGATAAAATAAAAAAAGTGGTTCTTATGACGAAAAGGATCTTTCTTCTGGCCCTCCTGCTGGGTGCTACGGTCGCCACCATGGCCCAGCGCTATGTCGGGGGCGATATTTCCTTGCTTCCCTCCTACGAGGCCAAGGGGGCAGAATACTACGACGAGGCGGGTGCGCCCATCGACGACCCCTTGGCCTTCTTCGCCAGCAAAGGCATGAACGCCATGCGCCTTCGCCTCTTCGTCCAGCCCGCCCATGCCTCGGCAGAGGACAAGGGACAGGGCGTGTGCCAAGACCTGGACTATATCGTGCCCTTGGCCAAGCGCGTCAAGCAGGCGGGTCTGCGTCTCCTGCTCGACTTCCACTATAGCGACTCCTGGGCCGATCCTGCCAAGCAATGGACGCCACGGGCATGGCAGGGCCTCGACGACGAGACACTGGCCGACTCGCTGGCGCAATATATGCGCCGGGTGCTGCGCCGCCTGAAGGCCGAGGGGGCCACGCCCGACCTCATCCAAACGGGCAACGAGATCAGCTACGGCATGTTGTGGGGAGCGGCGTCGGAGGGCTACGCCAAGGCTTGCTATCCCGATGCGCCAAAGGCCAACTGGCAGCGCTTTGCCAGTCTGCTGAGGCGCGCCACGGAGGTCTGCAGAGAGGAGTGCCCCGAGGCGCGCATCATCCTCCATACCGAGCGCGTCTCGGTCTCGCAGCAGCAGGACAACGCCCACTATGCCGCGCTCTCCTATTTTGTGGCGCGCGCCAAGGAGTATCAGATCGACTACGACATCCTCGGACTGAGCTACTATCCCTACTTTCATGGTGCGCTCTCCGAACTCGAAGGGGCCATCCGTCTGCTGGAGTCGGAGGCCTCGGACAAAGAGGTGATGGTCGTCGAGACGGGCTATCCCTACGCCTGGGCCGTCCCGGGCACCACCTATGACGCTACGTCCACATGGCCTTACTCGGCAGAGGGCCAACGCCAGTTTGTCGACGACTTGGTGACTATGCTCCGTCGCCACGAGGCCGTCACGGGCCTCTTCTGGTGGTTTATGGAGGCCAACGAGCGGGGTGTCAGCTCCTCCTCGCCTGTCACGGACCGTTGGTACAATGCCCCGCTCTTCGACAACCGCACGGGGCGCGCCACGCCTGCCCTCAGTCGCATGGCTTCCTTCCTCTCCTCCTCAGCCCTGGATCGTGTGGCCTCCCGTCCTCGTGCCGTCCGTCCCGCCTTATGGTCTCCAGACGGCAAGCAGGTGTCTGCCAAGCATCCCCGCGGACTGGTCGTGGCTACGGGCCGCAAGGTCGTTGTCCGACCGTAGAGGGCCATCAGGGGAAGCCCCACCTGTAATGGTGTAATGCTCCAAGGATGTGTTATTTTTTTGTTGTGTAAGTTGTTGATAGATAGTTGTTTGTGGACTACCGGCAGTACTGCTCCTATGCACTCTTTCCTATTGTGACCTTCCCTCTCTACGTCTATTTCCTCTCCTTAGGCTCACATTATGCGTGCTTTGCCCCGCAAAAAAGATTGCTTCGGTCAATACGTTGGATGCAGTATGGCTCTCTATGACGCCAGGAAGATTTCCTCGTATTCTTTGGTTTTGTGGGGAAAATGTCGTAAGTTTGCAGGTGAACTCATCAAAACAAGACGTACAACGCATGAAAAAGTATCTCGATCCCAAGGCCGATTTGACCTTCAAGAAGATATTTGGCGAGCATGAGGATTTGCTCATCAGCTTGCTCAACGCCCTGCTGCCGCTCAAGGAAGACGAGCTGGTGGAGGAGGTGGAGTATCTCTCGCCCGAACTGGTTCCCGACAACTATGTGGGCAAGAATAGTATCGTGGACGTAAGGTGCAAAGACATCATGGGACGTCAATTCCTGGTGGAGATGCAGATGCTTTGGACGCCAGCCTTCCAGCAGCGTGTGCTCTTCAATGCTTCCAAGGCCTTTGTCCGCCAGCTCGACAAGCGACGCAGGTACGAGTTGCTGCAGCCCGTCTATTCCCTCAATTTGGTCAACGAGGTATTTATGAAGGACTACCCCGACGAGTTCATCCACAACTACAATATCGTCCACGATCTCCACGACGACAAGTTGATCAAGGGCCTCCATTTCACGTTTATCGAGCTGCCGAAGTTTAAGCCGCAGACTATCATGGAGAAAAAAATGGCCGTCTTGTGGCTTAAGTTTCTCACCCAGATCGACGAGGATACTACCGTCGTGCCTCAGGATCTGCTCGACAACCCCGAGACCAGCAAGGCGCTGGAGACCGTGGAGGAGGCAGCCATGACCAAGAGCGAACTGCTCGCCTACGACGACTTTTGGGACAAGGTGGGGGCTGAGCGCCTCCTCTTTATCGACTCCAACAAGATCAGTCGCGAGAAGGGCTTTGCCAAAGGTCGTGCCGTGGGACTCGAGGAAGGACGTCAGGAGGGGCGTCAGGAGGGCCGCGAGGAAGCGCGGGCGGAGATGGTCCGCCTGATGCTTTCGAAGGGCATGTCGCTGGATCAGATAGCCTCCCTCACCGACCTTTCCCTGGAGGCCGTCAGAGCTCTCATAGGACAGAACGTAGAGAAGTAGAACAACCAAAGCAAAGAAAAGAGATGAAGATACTTGCTGTAGGCATGAATTATCTGGAGCACAACCTGGCGCTCCATGGCGCGGCCGTGAAGCCCGAGCGCCCAGTATTGTTTATGAAGTCCGACTCGGCTGTGCTGAAGAATGGCAAACCCTTCTTCATTCCCGACGACATGGGGCGCATCGAGTATGAGACGGAGGTGGTGGTGCGTATCTGCCGCTTGGGCAAGTGCATCCCCCTGGAGTTTGCCCATCGCTACTACGACGCCTATACCGTGGGCATAGACCTCACGGCACGCGAACTGCAGAAGGAACTCAAGGCCAAGGGCCAGCCGTGGGAGCTGGCCAAGGGCTTCGACGGGTCGGCCGTGCTCGGAGAATGGGTGGAGAAGGAGAAGTTTCTCGGCCCCCAGCGCCTCCACTTCCACCTCGACGTCAATGGCAAGACCGTCCAGACCGGTTGCACGGCCGATATGCTCTATACCATCGACGAGCTCATCAGCTATGCCTCCCGCTATTTCACGCTCAAGACGGGCGACCTCTTCTATACGGGTTGCCCCACAGGCTGCGGCCCTGTGGCCATCGACGATCACCTGGAGGGCTGGCTCGAAGACCGCAAGGTGCTCGACTTCCAATGTAAGTAGCGTGGCCTGTCCTCCCTTCGCCAGGTTCTTGTCCTTGCTTACCTTAGACTTTTGTCCTTGCTTACGCCAGGCTCTTGTCCTTGCTTATGTCAGGCTCTTGTCCTTGCTTACCTTAGGCTTTTGTCCTCCCTTGCGTCCCATTCCTGTCGCCCTGCCTCCAGCCTGCAGGGCTTCGGGATGGTCTCGGGATGGAATCGGGGTAGGAGAGTGGAAGGCATTTCTGCAGCAAGGGCCTTGGAGAGGAGAAGGGGCATAGGGGTTTCTTCCTCTGAGGCGAATCTTCCAATTCCAATTGTTCCAGTTGTTCCAATTGTTCCAATTAAAAAATGCTACTGCTATCTTTCCCTATTTTCCTTATATAATATATAACTATATAATAATTAATTAGTTATAATATATATAGGGGGTGGACTGGAATTTCGCACTCGCTGAAAAATAAACTGGAACAACTGGAATAACTGGAACGAATCTGTTCTGTCATCTTCTAAAAGACTGATAGATAGACGGCTGGCTTGTTTTTGTTCGTTCCAGTTTGATGATCCCACTTCCCTTTATACGGCTTTTTGCCCTTTCGAATGCCCTCTTTTGGCATTTCCAACCCTCTGTTTTTTCGGGATCTCCTCCCTTGGCAGCATGCGACAAGTCAATCAAGCCTTCTTCCGCAAAATCTGCTTGCATCACTTTTCGCGTTTTCCGCACCCTCTTCCTCACGTTTTGCCCACGCCAAGCCCATAAATGGAGTCACGACACGCTTTTTAGTGGGCAATCCCCAGTATGGTTCGTTCGATATACGCAAAGGTAAAATATTTCGAACCGACCCACCAGGTGCGAATCATTTCTGAGCGATTGAGCAAGTGCGGACCGAAGCCCAATGCGGCTTTTTTGCGTTTTCTGCCGATTCTCTGAGCCGATTATTTTGCCATGTGTGCATTTATAGTTATCTTTGCACCATTATTTCCTAATTTACTCGACAGATTATGATTCTTTTTTTCAGGACAAGGTCGAAGAGCGTGATTGCCACGGAGGCAGATCACAAGCTTTCCAAAGAAGAGATAAGCGAACTTAGTTGGCTTTACGGCGATGCCGAGCCGGTAGATAATGATCAGCTGGAGGGATATTTCGTAGGCCCCCGGCGCGAGATGGTCACGCCGTGGAGCACCAACGCGGTAGAGATCACGCAGAACATGGCCCTGAAGGGAATCAGCCGCATAGAGGAGTATTTCCCCGTAGATACGCCCAAGGCCGACCACGACCCCATGCTCCAGCGCATGTATGACGGTCTGGACCAGCAGATCTTTACCATCGACCACGACCCCGAGCCCATCAAGCGCGTGGACGACCTCGAGAAGTTCAACGAGGAGGAGGGACTCGCCCTCTCGCCCGAGGAGATCGCCTACCTCCACAAGATAGAGAAGGAGAACGGACGCCCGCTCACGGACAGCGAGATCTTCGGTTTCGCACAGATCAACTCCGAGCATTGCCGCCACAAGATCTTCGGAGGCACCTTCGTCATCGACGGCAAGGAGATGGAGTCGTCGCTCTTCAACATGATCAAGAAGACCACCCGCGAGAATCCGGGCAAAATCCTCTCCGCCTACAAGGACAACGTGGCCTTCGCCCAGGGTCCCGTCATCGAGCAGTTTGCCCCGAAAAACCAATCTACGGCCGACTACTTCCGCGTGAAGCCCGTGGAGAGCGTCATCTCTCTCAAGGCCGAGACCCACAACTTCCCGACGACCGTAGAGCCCTTCAATGGTGCCGCCACGGGCACGGGTGGTGAGATCCGCGACCGTATGGGTGGTGGCGTAGGATCATGGCCCATCGCGGGCACGGCAGTCTATATGACGGCCTATCCCCGACTGAAGGGCGACTACGGCAAGGAGCCTGCCCTGCGCGACTGGGAGGATATCCTGCCCGTGCGCCAATGGCTCTACCAGACGCCTGAGCAGATCCTCATCAAGGCCTCCAATGGCGCCAGCGACTTCGGCAACAAGTTTGGCCAGCCCCTCATCACGGGATCCCTCCTCACCTTCGAGCACCAGGAGAATGATGAAAAATATGCCTACGACAAGGTGATCATGCTCGCCGGCGGCGTCGGCTACGGCACGAAGCGCGACTGCCTGAAGAAGGAGCCGCAGCCGGGCAACAAGGTAGTCGTGGTCGGTGGCGACAACTATCGCATCGGACTGGGTGGCGGATCGGTATCGTCGGTCGATACGGGCCGCTATAGCAATGGTATCGAGCTCAATGCCGTCCAGCGTGCCAACCCCGAGATGCAGAAGCGCGCCTATAACCTCGTGCGCGCCCTCGTGGAGGAAGACGACAACCCCGTGGTCTCCATCCACGACCATGGATCGGCAGGCCACCTCAACTGTCTCTCTGAGCTGGTGGAGGAGTGTGGCGGCCAGATCGACATGACCAAGCTGCCCATCGGCGACAAGACGCTGAGTGCCAAGGAGATCATCGCCAACGAGTCGCAGGAGCGCATGGGTCTGCTCATCGACGAGAAGCACCTGGCCCATGTGGCCAAGATCGCCGAGCGCGAGCGTGCCCCGATGTATGTGGTCGGCGAGACCACGGGCGACGCCCACTTCTCCTTCGTCCAGGGCGATGGCGTGAAGCCTTTCGATCTCGACGTGGCCCAGATGTTCGGCCACTCGCCCAAGACTATCATGCGCGACGAGAGCGTCGAGCGCCACTATGCCCCCGTAGCCTATGACGCGGCCCATCTCGAGGAGTATCTCCGTCGCGTGCTACAGCTGGAGGCCGTGGCCTGCAAGGACTGGCTCACCAACAAGGTGGACCGTAGCGTGACGGGCAAGGTGGCCCGCCAGCAATGCCAGGGTCGCTTGCAGTTGCCGTTGAGCGACTGTGGCGTCGTGGCCCTCGACTATCGTGGCGAGAAGGGTATCGCCACGGCCCTCGGCCATGCGCCCCAGGCCGGACTGGCCTCGCCCGAGGCGGGTAGCGTGCTGAGTGTGGCCGAGTCGCTGACCAATATCGTCTGGGCACCACTGGCCGACGGCATGGACTCCCTGAGCCTCTCGGCCAACTGGATGTGGCCCTGCCGCTCACAGAAGGGTGAGGACGCGCGCCTCTATCGTGCCGTCAAGGCCCTCTCCGACTTCTGCTGCGCCATCGGCGTGAATGTGCCGACCGGCAAGGACTCCCTGTCCCTGAGCCAGCAGTATCCCAATGGCGAGAAGATCATCTCTCCGGGCACGGTCATCGTGACAAGTGGTGGCGAGGTGAGCGACATCCGCAAGGTGGTCTCCCCCGTCCTCGTCAACGACAAAAACTCCCGACTCTATCATATCGACTTCTCCTTCTGCGAGCAGGAGCTGGGCGGCAGCGCCTTTGCCCAAAGCCTCAACAAGGTGGGCGACGACGTGCCGACGGTCAAGAATCCGCAGTACTTCTGCCAATGCTTCGAGGCCGTACAGGAGCTCATCAACCGCGGCTGGATCCTCGCGGGCCACGATATCTCGGCTGGTGGTCTGATCACCACCCTGCTGGAGATGACGTTTGCCAATGTGGAGGGTGGTCTCCGCGTCAACCTCCACGACATCAAGGGCGACGACGTGGTGCGCAAGCTTTTCGCCGAGAATCCGGGTGTCGTCATCCAGGTGAGCGACGAGCATGCCGACGAGGTGCGCGACTTCCTGGAGGAGTGCTGCGTGGGCTATGCCCGCATCGCCCAGCCCACGCCCGAGCGTCGCGTGCTGAGCCTTAGCGATGGCACCTTCAAGCAGGAACTGGATATCGACGGTCTGCGCGACGTCTGGTACGAGACCTCCTATCTCCTCGACCGCGACCAGAGCTTCAACGGCATGGCGAAGAAGCGCTACACCAACTACAAGAAGCAGCCCGTGGAGATGCAGTTCAACCCCGACTTCACGGGAACGCTCGCCCAGTATGGCCTCAATGCCGACCGCTGGCAGACCACGACCGATGCCGACCGTCAGGCTGCGCCCAAGGCGGCTATCATCCGTGAGAAGGGCACCAATGGCGAGCGCGAGATGGCCTACGCCCTCTACCTCGCAGGCTTCGAGGTGAAGGACGTGATGATGACCGACCTCATTAGTGGTCGCGAGACCCTGAAGGAGGTCAATATGATCGTCTTCTGTGGCGGATTCTCCAACTCCGACGTCCTGGGGTCGGCCAAGGGATGGGCGGGTGCCTTCCTCTACAATCCCAAGGCCAAGGAGGCGCTCGACCGCTTCTATGCGCGCGAGGATACGCTCTCGCTGGGCATCTGCAACGGTTGCCAGTTGATGGCGGAGCTCAACCTCATCAACCCGGAGCATGAGCACCAGACCCATCTCTGCCACAACAACTCGAAGAAGTTTGAGAGCGCCTTCCTCTCGGTCACGATCCCCGAGAACGATAGCGTCATGTTCCACTCGCTCAGCGGCAACAAACTGGGCATCTGGGTGGCCCACGGAGAGGGACGCTTCTATCTCCCCGAGCCCGAGGACCGCTACCATGTCGTGGCAAAATACAACTACGCTCAGTATCCTGGCAACCCCAACGGATCCGACTACAACGTGGCGGGCATCTGCTCGGCCGACGGTCGCCACCTGGCCATGATGCCTCACCTGGAGCGTGCCATCTTCCCGTGGCAGCAGGGCTGGTATCCGCGCCATCGTCGTGCCGATGAGGTCACGCCTTGGATCGAGGCTTTCGTCAACGCACGCAAGTGGGTAGAGGAGGCTAAGAAGAAGTAGGATGGCGAGGCGGCCCCGCGCGCCGTCATCTCCATCTTCTGGCAAAATATATGTGGTTAGTCCAATCGGCCCTCTCGGGGGCGGGTTGGACTAATCAATTCTTTAACAAGAGGATATCAATTGGTCTGACAAGGGAATATCAGTTCTTCTAGCAAGCGATATCAATTCTTCTAACGAGCGGATATCAATTGATCTGACAAGTGATTATCTATACATCTAACAAGAGAGTATGAAATTTTACTGGGAGAGTTTCAAGACATTCTTCAAAATTGGCGCCTTCACCCTCGGGGGTGGCTATGCGATGATCCCGATCATCGAGTCGGAGGTGGTGGAGAAGCGCAAATGGATCGGGAAAGAGGAGTTTCTCGACCTCATCGCCATCGCGCAGAGCTGTCCGGGCGTCTTCGCCATCAACATCAGCGTCTTCATCGGCTACAAGCTACGCAAGATACGGGGCGCGTTCTGCACGGCCCTCGGTACGGCCCTGCCCTCGTTTCTCATCATTCTGCTCATCGCCATGTTCTTCCATCGCTTCATGGAGGTGGGCTGGATAGCTGCCATGTTCCGAGGCATCCGTCCGGCCGTGGTGGCCCTGATAGCCGTTCCGACCTTCAACCTCGCCAAACGGGCGCGGATCGGGTTGGCCAACTGCTGGATACCGCTCATCTCGGCCCTGCTGATATGGAAACTGGGCGTCAATCCCGTCATGATCATCCTGGCGGCCGGCCTGGGTGGCTATGTCTATGGACGCTATGTCAAGCCCACGGAATAAAAAAACTCACGGAAAAATCGTAGAATTATGATCTTCTTACAACTCTTCCTCACGTTTTTCATCATAGGTCTCTTCGGATTTGGTGGCGGCTACGGCATGCTCTCGCTCATCCAGGCCGAGACGGTCGTGAAGCACCATTGGCTCTCCTCCTCGGAGTTTACCAATATCGTCGCCATCTCCCAGATGACGCCAGGCCCTATCGGCATCAACTCGGCCACCTACTGTGGCTATGCCGCGGCCCACAACGCGGGCTTCGAAGGGATGATGGCCGTGCTCGGTAGCGCCACGGCCACCTTTGCCCTCGTCCTGCCGAGTTTCATCCTGATGGTCCTCATCAGCCGCATGTTTATGAAGTATATGCGCACCCCAGCCGTCCAGAGCGTCTTCATGGGCCTTCGCCCGGCCGTCGTCGGCCTCCTGGCTGCCGCCACGCTCCTGCTTTGTGATGTGGAAAACTTCTCCTCGCCCGATATCAATCCCTGGCAGTTTGGCGTGAGCCTCTTCCTCTTCTTCGCCACCTTTATTGGTACGATGTGGATGAAGATCAACCCCATCCGCATGATCTGCTTTGCTGCCTTCGCGGGCCTCGTCCTGCTCTATTGACGTCGCCTTCTATCGAAGTCCTGCTCTGTAGAAGTCTCGCTCTCTTGAATTCCAGCTCTCTCGTCGTCCTGCTTTCTCGTCATCCTGCTCTCTCGAAGACCCGCATGTTTCTTTAGAGATTTTCTTACACGAAAAGCGCCAAGGTTGTTTGCTTCTATTGAAAACAACCTTGGCGCTTTTTATTCGGATGACTTTCTACTGTTACTTCACCATGATCTTTTTGCCCTTGTGGAGATAGATGCCCCGTCTAAGGGGTGGCGTCACGCGCTGGCCCGAGAGCGTGTAGTAGTGGTCGTCGGAGAGGATGGGGCGGTCGGTCGCCACGTCCTCGACGCCCATGGTCGTCGTCACGTCCTTGACCAGATATTTGCCGCTGCTCTTCTCGCCCGTCACCTCGAAATAGGCGTCGTGCTGGATGTTGTTGATGTCCACGGTCTGCTGCTGGCCGGCATTGTCTGCCGTGCCGATACTGAATACGAAATTGATGTTGTCTTCGGGCGTGGTCATCGTGTAGCTCTTGCAGAACCATTTCTTGCCGCCCATGGTCTGGGTGGTCGTGACGTGGTCGCCCGGCCAGTCGGTTGCCGTGTGGGATCCGCCCCAGGAGTGGAAGTTGATGTAGCTGGTCCATGCCACGGCATCGCCATTGACATAGACCGTGATGTCGTAGGGCTGGAACTCGCCTATCTCATACTGGCGCGTGATGACCCCCCGCACCTTGCCATCGACCAGGAGACCCACCTTCAGGGTCGTCTTGCCCGTAGGTATCGTGAGGGTCGTGCCGCTCTGTGCCTTGGCGCTCTGTGGCGTCGGCTCGCTACCGTCGAGGGTATAGACGAGCTGGGCGTCCTTAGAGGCAGATACGGCCGTGAGGCGCGCCTTCTGGGCCCCGTCATGATAGCTTCCTGAGGGCAGGTCCGTCCAGGCGCTCTCCACCTCGGGCGAGAGATAGTAGGCGTAGTGGTGGCCGCTCAGCACCTTCACATAGAACGACTCGTCGGGATCGGTCATGCCGCTTCCCACCACGGCCAGCAGTTTTCCGCGCGTGCCCTGGGTTGTCACGCCATAGTAGGCTGCCGAGCTGCGGTAGCTGGCGAAGGTGCTCGTGCTCGTCACGCCCGCCAGATGGCGCGCGTCGATCATGGACTTGATCTCGCGGGTGTAGGCCTGCCAATGGGGGAGAAAGACGCAGGGCGTGCCCGGCATGGCGAGGAGATAGGCGTTGGCCGCGAGCGTGTCCTTGCGTATTGGGTCGTTCTGCTCGCTGGCGCTACGGTATTGTGTATCGTGGTTCTCCACAAACGTCACGGCATAGCGTCGGTATGCCTCGTCGCCCACCAAGGTCTTCGTATTGGCCAGCTTCGACCAGTCGCCACCATTGATGGCGTTGCGTACCGTGTAGCGGAAGGGGAAGTCGAAGGCCGCGCTCTCCTTCTCCGTACTGTCTATCCATGCCTTCACCTTCGCGACGTTGCCGTCGAAAAACTCGCCTACGGAATAGGCCACGTTGGCCGCGCGGTTGTAGTCGGCCACGTGCGACCCGCCAAAGCCCTTCACCATGTCGTAGCGAAAACCGCTATAGCCGAGATCCTCCACGAGGTACTGCTCATAGGCCTTGACCACCCGTTGCACGTTGGGACTTTGGTGGTCGAGGTCGCGCATGCCATCCCAGTCTTCACCCTCGTCCTTGTGGCTGCCGAGCGAGATGCCCTGCCTTTGTGCTTCGGCTGCCGTTTTTCCTTGGTCGTCGTCGGACGTGATGTCGGACGACTGGAGTTGGTAGGTCGTGCCGCGATACTCCTCCTTGGGGAAGGAGAACCAACCGTTCGTATTGTGGTGGTTGATCACCACGTCGGCCAGGACGCCCACCCCGTTTTGGCGCATGGCCCCGATCATCGAACGGAGTTCCGCCTCGCTACCAAAACTGGAGTTCTGATCGAAGTAGTAATAGGGTGTGTAGCCCATCACGTTGTGCTCCTCCAGACACTTTCCGCTCTGGGGCACCCATAGCAGGGAAAAATACGACCCCAGTTCCGGGGCTTGCTTCTCCAGGTTCTTCCATTGGCTGTCGCTATAGGAGTCCCAGTAGAAGCCCTGTAGCATCACACCCTCATAGCCCGTCGGCCACCCTTGTGCGAGGGCCGGCGACGCCATGGCCGCACAAAATGCTGCCGTGAGTATCTTCTTCATCTTGTTCTTCTTCATATCGATCGTTGTTTTGATTGTGATTGTCTATTGTTTTTGCCTAAGCCTAAGCCTAAGCTTCTGCTATTGCTTCTGTTTCTGTTTCTGCTCTTGTTTATGCTTCTGCAAAAATAAGCATTACCGTCCAATCCTGCACGTCCTGCTCTCGTTCGATCGCCTTTTGATTGAGCAATCGGTTGCGCTACGTCTTCTCGATATCCCATGATTGCTACATGAAGACATTGGCGTAGCAACCCATGGGAAAAGAAAGCTGCACGAAAAAAGGAGCCCCCCACGCGGGAGACTCCTTTCTTGAAGTTGGTTCATGATGAACCTTTGCAGTATGAAAAAGCAGGTCACTTCTTGGTAATCACGACATGGTTCTTGCCCTCGCAGGAGATGTAGAGCTTGAAGTCGTAGGTGCCAGCCTCGACATTGAGGTTGGTGCCATTGTTCTGGGTGAGGTTTTGGAAGTTGTTGCCGTCGCCATTGGCGCCACCCCAAGAGATGGCCCAATCGTGATTCATACGGAACTTCAGAGTGCCGGTCTTGCCTATCTTCACGTTGTTGGCCTCCCATGCGCCACTCTCCTTTTTGTAGGTGAGATCGACATCGCCACCCCAGTCGTTGAAGTCGCCGATGATGGAGATGTAGTTCACTTTCTCCAGGCTATAGCTCATGGCCGAGAGATCGACGTTGATCTGGTAGAAGCCAGCACCCGTCTGAATGTTTACTTCGCCATCCTGTACCAGTCGTCCGGCCTCGCCATTGGGATCCTGACCCCAGTCGTTATTCCAGTTGTCGGCATTGGGCTTGAACTTGAACTCGCCATCGAGGTAGTAGTAGCCCTGGTACTTGCCGTCGAAGTTGCCGCCCCAGAGCGGGTTGGATGTTGACCAGCTGCTCTCGTTGCCGATCTCATAGATATACTCGGCAAAGTTGAGATCCTCGATCTTGTAGCTATAGTTCATCATGTTGATGGTCATGCGATGGTAGCCTGCCTTCTCGATCTTGCCCGCCTTGGGCTGATTGGTCGTCAGGTTGCCCTCGGCTGCTACGTCGCCATCCGTCACGACACCCACGACGCCCTTCTCGCCCTCGGCCCAGAAGTCGCCCTCGTAGTTGGTCTTCGGGATGATCTTCCAGTACTGGTTGTCGCTCGTGGTCTTGAAGACGATCTGGAACTCGGGGTTGTCATAGACATTGCCGTCTCCCAGATGGGTGAAGGCCTGAGCGCCCTCCTTGGACCAGCCATCCGTAAACATGTCGCCGACCAGATAGTATGCCTCGTCGATAAACGGGGCCACGATGGTCACGTTGACGGTAGCCGATCCCGTGTTGAGGATGGTCACGCCATCAGGGGTGGCTGCAAAGCCACGCACGTCGAGGGCTACGCTACGGTCGCAGGGGCGCTTGCCATAGAGGGTCTCGATGGCCGTCTTAAACTCGGTCGAGGCGACGAGTCCCTGCTCGTTGGCCTGCAGGGTGATGGCGTTGGCCTTCTCGCCGTCGTTGACAGCCACGGTATAGTAGCTGCTGGCGGTTGTGTTGGTGGTCGTCACCTTGGGGACAAACAGCTGGACGCTATCGGCCGTGAGCGTGCCGAAATTGATGGCAGGCGCGTTGCCGATGGCCAGTTTCACGTCTTTGGATGCCTCGGGGTCGCTATGCTGCGGATCGCTCCAGCCCTCATAGCTATCGGAAGCGCAGGAGGCGAGCGCCAGGGCGAATCCGAATATCAATATGCTCTTTTTCATTGTTCTGTCTTCTTTCGGTTATGGGTGGGGAGCATCTCGGGGAGACCCTCCCCACCATCTTCTTTATAAAAGATTACTCTTCCGTCTCGATGAAGTGATACTGACCCGTGATGTCGTTGAACAGCACGCGATACTTGCCCGGCTTCACGGGAATGTTGTCACCACCTGACGTGGCGTAGCCATAGGGGAAGCCGTTGCCACCCCAGTTGTTCGTCCAGTCGGGATCGGCCAGGAACTTAGCCTCCGTGCTTCCGCTTGTAGCGTCGAGATCGAAGTACCAGTCGTGGTTGACCGCACCATCAAAGGTGTTGACGGGCTGCATGGTCGTGGTGGTTGCCCAGTCGTTGAATGCGCCGCTGATGAACATTGAGGCAAAGGTCTTTGGCGTCTGGTTGGCCACCTTCTCCATGGTGCAGGTACGCTTCACGGGGTCGAGTGTGATCTTGTAGTAGCCCGACTCGCTCACGGAGATGTTGCCTGGGTCGTCGCCGCCATCGCGGAAGACGAGGCCTGCGCAGACCACGTCGATCGTGTTGGCCCAGTTGTCGCCGATGGTGTGGATGATCTTAAACTCGCCACCTGCGGGGAAGTAGCCCGTGTAGGTCAGCGTGCCGACACCCGTGGTCTTGTTATACTCCTGTCCCTCCTCTGTGTAGAGCGGCATGACAGAGGTGCCGACAGCACCCTTGTCGTTGGTCCAGGCACCATCACCAATGCAACCACCAATGAGATACCACACGTCGATGGCGGCATCCTTCAGCTTCACATAGTAGGGCAGCACCTTGATCTGGACTGCGTTGGAATAGATTGTGTCGCCAGCATAGGCAGCACGCACGCGTACATATACATCCTGGGATGCGGGCACGTTGTTGGGCTCGTAGCGGACGATCTCCTGCAGGGCCTTTGCCATCTCGTTGGCAGCAACGCTACCCTTGACGAGAGAGAACTCCGTGTCGAAGGTCTTGTAGTCGCCGACAGCCTGGTCGGTGGCATCCTTCTCGCCAGCCTGGATATCCTTCGTCCATCGGTTGGTGGGCGAAACCTGGATCTGATAGCTAGCCAGGGCGGGGTAGCCGTAGTCGGGCTGCGACCAGCTGAAGGCGAGCGACTCCGAGGTGGCCAGATCCACATTGGCCTGGGCGTAGGACGGGGTATTGAGGACGAAAGTCGTCGGCGTCTGTATCGTGGGGTTGTTGTCCCTGTCGTCGTCGCAGGCCGTGAGAAATGCGAGGGAGCAGAGCAGCAACGCGGTTGATTTGATTATATTTTTCATCGTTGATTGCTTTGTTTTGTTGCACAGAGCGGGCGTGGCTTCTTGGAAGTCGGTCCGCCCTGTGCGGTTGATGATCTATTAGTAACCAGGGTTCTGCGTGATGGCGCCTTTCACCTGGGCTGCCGGGATGGCGAAGATGTTGCGGTATGCATCAAAGTTGCGGCCCGCCTTGGCACCACCCTTGTAGCTCCAGTTGTAGTTGTTGTTGCCACCAAAGCGTCCGAAGCGGATGAGCGTCGGGCGGCGGAGACCCTCATAGTAGAACTCGCGGCTCCACTCGTCGCAGAGGTCGCTCAGAGAGTAGGCTGAGCGCTTCACGGCATGTGCACGATCGCGAAGGGCGTTGACAGCATCCGTGCCTTCCTTCGTCGTGGTGCCGCCATTGAGACGGGCTGTGGCCTCGGCATAGGTCAGGTAGGCCTCGGCTACACGGAAGAGGAAGAAGTCGGTGTCGGGATAGTTGTCGTTGTGGCCCACCGAGTTGTCGGTCTTGAAGTTGTTCCACTTAGCCACGGCAAAGCCAGCCTTGAAGCTGCTCAGATAGCCATCGCCATTGTCGAGCGTACGGTCCTTGCCGTCGAAGATGGCGCGGTCGTCGTTGGCGGCAGCAGGCATCTCCGTGCAGCTGACGTTGGGTGCGTCGCCATTGGGGAAGAACTTATTGATCAAGTCCGTGCGTGCGCGGTTGCCGCCCCAGGCCTGGCCCGTGCCGTTGGTGGCCTGCGGGTAGGTGCCTGTCACGTCGGCATGCATGTCGCCATCATAGGCGCCAGCCATCAGGAAGAGCGTGCCTGCCCACGACGTGGTCGTCACGCCATCCTGGCCGATGCGGAACACACCCTCGCGGGCTGCGCTCGTCTCGCCATTGTCGCCCATGAAGAGCATCTGGTAGGCGCTCCACTTGCCAACACCCGTGAGGTTGAGGTGGTAGTCAGACTTCATCACGCGCTGGGCGTAGTCGGCAGCCTTCTGCCATTGCGGAGTTCCCGTATAGACCTCGGCGTTGAGGTAGAGGCGGGAGAGCAGCATCCATACCGCAGCCTTGTCGGCACGGTAGTAGCCGGCGTCGCTGGAGGTCTTCGACTTGGCCTCGCTCATCTGCGGCTCTATCTCCAGCAACTCCTTCTCCAGCCAGGCGTACATCTCGGCACGAGTGTAGCGCACGGGCTTTTCGAGCGTCGTGGCAAACGGCACGTTGCCGAAGGCGTCCATCAGGAAGTAGTACTCCAGGGCGCGGAGGAAGCGTACCTCGGCCGTTTTGGTGGCGTCCTTGTCGCCACACTCGTTGATGTACTGGTTGCAGTAGGAGATACCCGTGGTCAGACGGGCGAAAAGGCCGTTGAGCATCGGGTGGCTGTCGTTGTATGTATTGTAGCAGAACTCGCGGATGCCGGCGTCGCTCCAGTGGCAGATGGCCTCGTCGGTGGTCAGCTCGTTGGAATTCCAGAGCTGGCGGATGAAGCCTGCGGTACCGCCATCGAGACCGTCGATGTCGCATTGGTCGTCGCCCGTGCTATTGCCGGACATGGCTAAGTTGGCGTAGCACTTGTTGAAGAGTGCCGTCGGGTTGACCTGCGTGTTCATGTTCGGGTCGATGGGCTTGACGTCCAGGTCGCCCGTGCAGGAAGCCATGCCCAGAAGTGAGAGGGAGACGGCTGCTGCAGAAAGTAGGTTCTTTATATTCTTGTTCATGATGTTATTATCGTTGATGAGGGGTTAGAAGTTGAGGTTCAGACCAAGAATGACGGAGAACGGACGCGGATAGAGGTTGTCGTCGAAACCGTTGAACACTTCCGGGTCGATGCCGTCGTAGTTGGTGATGGTGAACACATTGGAAGCCGTGGCATAGGCGCGGCCTGAGAGACCATGCCATCCGCTGGTCTTGAAGAGGCTGGCGAAGCTATAGCCCAAGGTGATGTTGTCCAACTTCAGGAACGAGGCGTTGTGGATCCAACGGTCGGTGAGGTTGGAGGTGACATCGTCGGTCTGCCAGTCGTCGGCAACGGCCTGTGTGGTCTTGTTGCACATGAAGTTGCTAGAAGCCCAAAGGGCGTTCGGGCTGACATTCTTGAAGCCTTGGCTGATGTTGTCAAACACATAGTTGCCAATGTTGGCACGCAGAGTGAAGCCGAGGTCCCAGTTCTTGTACTCCAGGCGTGAGGACAGACCCATCGTGACGGGAGGCGTCGGCGACTTGTAGAAGTAGCGGTCCTCATTGGAGATCTTGCCATCGCCATTGCGATCGACCATCGCACCCTCGATAGCCTTGCCGTTCTTGTCGTAGGCCTGCTGATAGACCCAGAAGGAGTTGGCGGGATTGCCCACAGCGTTATACTCCAGGTACTTGTCCGTACCGATCACGATATTCGTGTTAGGCACGGGGAGACCGTCTGAGCTGGCACCCGTGAGGTTGTCGATGCGGTTTCTGTTGTAAGTGAAGTTGTAGTCGATGGTCCAGTACCAGTCTTTCGTCTGGATGGCCTTCCAAGACAACGTCACCTCCACACCCGTGTTGCTGAGCGTACCGATGTTCTGCCAAGCCTGGTTGCGGAAGGCTGAGAGAGCCTGTGTCGGAGCGTAGTTGAGCAGGTCGGTGGTCTTGCGGTAGTACCAGTCGACCGTACCCGTGAGGCGCTGGTCGAGGATGCCCCAGTCCAAACCGATGTTGTACGTGGTCGTGGTCTCCCACTTCAGATCAGGCGTATAGTTGTCCGGACGATTGAGCGTACCGTCGCCGTCTGCGGGGTAGTAGGCACCCGTGCCCTGGTTGCGCGTATAGGTCGGGATCCAGCCATAGTCGTTGTTCACGTCCTGCTGACCCGTCATACCCCATCCGAGACGGAGCTTCAAGTCAGAGAGCCAAGAGATCTCCTTGAGCTTGTTCTCCTCGCTGGCCTTCCAAGCGAAGGCAAATGACGGGAACCATGCCCAGTGCTCCTTGAAGCGTGAGGATCCGTCGTCACGAACGGTTGCCGTGAGATAGTAGCGGTCCATGAAGCTCCAGTTGGCACGACCGAAGAAGGAGACAAGGTAGTTCTCTGTCTTATAGGCCTTCATCGACGGATTGTAAATCTGTCCGGCCAGCGATCCCGTGATCTCGTTGCCGTTGGCATCGACGAGCGGCTTTCCATAGTGATCAACATAGGTGCCGGTCTTGGTGTTGCCCGCGCCATAGATGCCCCAGTAGTTGTTGTCCGTGCCACGATAGAAGCGCTGATACTCATAACCACCCATGATGTCGATGTGGTGCTGGTGAGCGTCGTTGAAGTCGTGGTAGTACTGGGCGTAGGCCGAGAGCGAGAGGTTGCGCTTCACGATGCGCTCCCATCCGTGGCTGCCGTAGTAGCTGTCGTTGTTGCTCTGGTAGGCCGGCGAGATGTCTGTATTCTGCTTACCACTTGCGATATCGGCACCCAGCGTGGCGTGGAGGCGGAGATCCTCAAATCCGTGTACCTTGTAGTCGAAGTCTGCGCTGCCGATAAACTCGCGGCTATGTGCGACGTCGTTCTTCTCGTTGAGCACGGAGAGCGGGTTGCGCGTAGCCAGCTCGTTGTAGGTGTACATCCAGTTGGGGTCGCTATAGTTGCCCGACTTCGGCCAGGCGAAGTAGCCGTGGAAGTTGTTCAGCGTCTGGTTGAGGTTGTCTCCGAAGAATTTTCTGTGATACTCGGAGGTGTAGCCATACGGGCTCTGGGTCGGGTCCATATTGACTGCCGCGCCCACGGCCGATCCGTCGGCATAGCGGTTCTTGGCGTACATGCCCTTGGCGTTGAGCGTGATGTTGAGGTGGTTGTTGAGGAGCGACGGGGTGAGGGTGACGGAAGCCGTGGCACGCTGGAAGCGTGAGGTCTTCAGGATACCCTGCTCGTCGGTGAAACCTGCGCTCACACGATAGGGGAGAGCCTGGCCTACTGCGCCGCTGACCGTCAGGTTGTGGTCATGGCTGATGGACGTCTGATAGATCAGGTCCTGCCAGTCGGTGTCTGCCGTACCCAGGGCACGGTAGGGGTCGCTGTCCTCGCCCCACTTGCTGCGGATGAGGTCGCGGAATCCGGCTGCGTCGAGCACGTCGATGGTCTTCTTCTTCCAGCCGAGCGTCACGCTACCGTTGTACGATACCTTCACGTCGCCCGCGTGGCCCTTCTTTGTCGTGATGATGATGACACCATTGGAACCGCGGCTACCGTAGATGGCGGTGGCAGAAGCGTCTTTCAGCACGTTGAAGGACTCGATGTCCTGCGGGTTGATGGCCGAGAGGATGTTGGCCACACCTTTCACACCATTGTTGTCGATAGGCACGTTGTCGATGACGATCAACGGATCGTTGCTGGCGTTGAGGGACGAGCCGCCACGGATGCGGACGTTGGACTTGGCGCCCGGCGTACCATTCTCGCTGGTGATAGCCACACCGGCCACCTTACCCACGAGCAAGTCCTGGGCGTTGACCACAACACCCTTGTTCTTGCCGTCTGGTTTCAAGGCGGCGACAGATCCAGTCAGGTCCTTCTTCTTGACCACGCCGTAGCCGATGACGACCACCTCGTTGAGCGACTGGGCCGCGTCATCCTGCATGGTGATGACCATGTTGTCCTGCGCCGTCACTTGCTGCTTCTTGTAGCCGATGTAGGAGATGGTCAAGGTCTGTCCGGGTTGCACGCTGAGCGAGAAGTTACCGTCCAAGTCGGTCACGGTACCATTGCTCGTTCCGTTGATCAGCACGCTCGCGCCGATAATCGGCTCGCCGGAAGCATCTTTCACGGAGCCTTTCACCGTACTTTGGGCGAAAGCACCTACTGAGAGAGCTAAGCCCGCTGCTAGGGCCAGCATTCTCGCAGGGAATTTGGGTTTAACCTGCTTCATCTTTTTGCTTTTTTGTTAGTTATTTATAAATGTAATGATTGCCTTTAAAAATGACCTTCATACCCTCCGTGGGGATTTCCTACATGCCCTCCGTGGGGGATTTCTGCATGCAAAATTAGGATTTTGAGTGTTATCAAATACTATTTTTTTACGAAAAATCGTTTGTTATATTGTGCAAAGGTTTGCATTGACGATCGTCAAGTTATGTCCTTGATAGAAATCAATAAATGATAGTATAATCGTATTTTTGCAACATAAAAACAGACAATAGTCCGCCATTACACTCAAAACATGAAAGATCAGCCCATACTGACGATGAAGGATATGGCCGAGGCCTTGGGAGTCTCAGTATCGACCATTTCCCGTGCGTTGAAGGATAATCCTCGCATCAGTCCTGAAAAGCGAGAGGCCATCCAAAGGTTTGCGCGCGAACATCATTTCTCTCCCAATCCGTTGGCAGAGTCGCTGCGCAAGAGCCGCACGGAGGCGCCCAAGCTCATCGGAGTCATCATCCCCGAGTTTGTCCACTACTATTTCGCCTCCGTTCTCACGGGTATCGAGGAGACGGCCTGGGAACGGGGCTACCGCATCCTGGTCGCCACGAGCAACGAGCGCTACGACCGCGAGGTGGAGATCTGCCAGTCCTTCTATGAGAACCGCGCCTGCGGCATCATCATCTCCCAGGCCAAGGACACGAAGTGCTATGACCACTTCACGGAACTCATGAACCATGGCATCCCCATGGTCTTCTACGACCGTATCTGTACGGGCGTGGACGCGTCGCGCGTGGTGGTAGATGACTACATGGGGGCGTTTACTGCCGTTAGCCATCTGATCAAGACGGGCTGTCGTCGTATCGCCTACTATAGTTCGCCGATGAACCTGGAGATTTCCAAAAATCGTTATAACGGGTGGCATGACGCCTTGGTGCGCAACGGCTTGCCGGCTGGCGACGACCTATTGTTCATGTGCGACAACCGCGAACAGGCGGAATGTATCACCCCCGACGTCCTCTCCCGCGAGCAGATACCCGATGCGTTCTTCGCCACCAACGACGATACGGCCATCGGCATCCTCTATACGGCCAAGCGGATGGGCTACCGTGTGCCCGAGGACTTGTCGATCTGCGGGTTCACCAATGGCGAGCGTGCCATCGCCTGCGATCCGATGCTCACGACCGTCGAGCAGCGAGGCCGGGCCGTGGGCGAGGAGGCTGCCCGCATCCTCATAGGACAGGTGGAGGGCACCATTCCCAAGGACAAGGTCGAGCGACGTGTCATTCGTACCCGTCTCGTCCTGAGAGGCACGACACGATAGCCGCTCCGTCCCTGCCAAAAGACAACAACAACCGACAACAATAACTGAAACATACATGAAACAGAAACCCGATTTGAGTTTTCGGAAGCTGTGGGATCTCAGCTTCGGATTCTTTGGCGTACAGATAGCCTACGCCCTGCAGAGCGCGAATATCGCGCGCATTTTTGCCACGCTTGGTGCCGATCCCCACTCGCTGAGCTATTTCTGGATCCTCCCGCCCCTGATGGGCATCCTCGTCCAGCCTATCGTCGGATCTTGCAGCGACCGCACCTGGACGCGCTTTGGCCGTCGCATCCCCTATCTCTTTGTCGGCGCGGCCGTGGCGGTACTCGTCATGTGTCTCCTCCCCAATGCGGGCAGCTTCGGCATGGCGGTCTCCGCAGCCATGGTCTTCGGCCTCGTCACGTTGATGTTTCTCGACACGAGCATCAATATGGCCATGCAGCCGTTTAAGATGCTCGTCGGCGACATGGTCAACGAGAAGCAGAAGGCCCTGGCCTATAGCATACAGAGTTTTCTTTGCAATGCGGGATCGCTCGTCGGCTATGTCTTCCCGTTCTTCTTCACCGCCTTGGGCATTGCCAATACCGCGCCCTCGGGTGTCGTCCCCGATTCTGTGATCTGGTCGTTCTATATTGGTGCGGCCATCCTGATTCTCTGCGTCATCTATACTACCGCGAGGGTCAAGGAGTGGACACCCGCAGAGTATGCTGAGTACAACGGCACCAATAGTTCCGTGGAGCAGGAAGAAGCGGGTAAGGGCGACTGGCTGACGCTCCTGCGTCATGCGCCCGCCACGTTCTGGAAGGTCGGCCTCGTGCAGTTCTTCTGCTGGTTTGCCTTTATGTATATGTGGACCTACACCAACGGCACGGTAGCGGCCAACTGCTGGGGTGTTGATATGTTCTCTGCCGATGCTACCGCCACCTCGGGCTACCAGGAGGCAGGCAACTGGGTGGGAATGCTCTTTGCCGTTCAGGCGATCGGTTCGGTGGTATGGGCCATGGTGCTGCCGCAGATTCGTCGTCGCAAACTGGCCTATAGTCTGAGTCTGCTGCTGGGAGGCGTGGGTTTCGTGATGGCCGCCTTCGTGATGGACAAGTACCTGATGTTCGTGCCTTTCCTCCTGATCGGTTGTGCCTGGGCCGCCATGCTCGCCATGCCCTTCACCTTTGTCACCAACGCCCTCCAGGGCTACGGCCACATGGGAGCCTACCTCGGCCTCTTCAATGGCACGATCTGCGTGCCCCAGATTATTGCTGCCGCCCTTGGTGGTGTCATCCTTGCCCTCGTGGGTTCCGTCCAGGCCCACATGATGATCGTGGCGGGCGTCGCCTTGGTCATTGGTGCCCTTGTTGTGGGCTGGATCAAGGACGCCTAATCGCTTAAGGCAGTATTGCCAGTTGTTCCCATACCCATACGAAAAAATCCCCACCTGCTTGGCAGAGCCTGCAGGTGGGGATTTCCTTATACTATATTGCAAATCGACGATCGACTTGCCGACAAGTTGCTTACTCCTCCGGAGCCTTGTCGATGAGATCCATAAACTGGTCGAGCTTCGGCGTGATGATGATCTGCGTGCGGCGGTTGCGCTGCTTGCCCAGCTCCGTGTCGTTGCCAGCGAGCGGGTTCCACTCACCACGTCCACCAGCCGTGAGGCGCTTCGGATCAACACCGAAATGCTCCTGCAGGTAGAGGGCTACACTCGTGGCACGCAAGGCCGAGAGGTCCCAGTTGTTGCGGATGTTGCGCATCTTCTCGTTGGCCGTGTTGATGGGCACGTTGTCCGTATTACCCTCGATCAGCACGTCATAGTCTCTGTAGTCCATGATGATCTTGGCGATCTTGCTCAGCGTCTGCTCGGCGCGCTCGTTCACCTCGTAGCTACCGCTCTTGTAGAGCATGTTGTCAGCCAGCGAGATATAGACCACACCCTTGAGCACCTGCACATCGACCTCCTTCAGCTCCTCGCGAGACAGCGAGCGCGTCAGGTTGTTGGTCAGCACCATGTTGAGCGAGTCGCTCTTCGTCTTCACCTCCACGAGGTGGCGGATGTATTGGTTAGACTCGTTGATCTGATCGACGAGCTTCGAGATGTTCACGTTGTTCTTGTCCGCGTTGTTGAGGCTTCGGTCAAGACTTCCCTGCAGAGCAGCCGCACTTGCTTTGGCCTGTGCGAGCTGGTCCTCCAAGCTCTTGATGCGTGCGTTGTTGGCCGCGATGGTCTCCTTCGCACTCTGATACTCACTCGTCAGTTGACGATTCTCGTTCTGACAGTTCTCCAAATCCTTCTTGCTGGCACAACCCGACAGCACGAGGCAACCGATAGCCAGGGCAGAAAATAAAGTTCTCTTCTTCATAATTCTTATTGTCTTTTGTATTTGTTCTTAATAATAGATGTTCTCTGACGAAGATGGCGGCGGGGCGTGATGAGAGTCTTGCTCTCAAATTGCCGAGTGCAGCCTATCTTATGCAAAGTTAGTGTCAACGAGCGCAATGAGAGTCTTGCTCTCAAATTGCCGAGTGCAGCCTAACTTATGCAAAGTTATGACTAAGACGATGAAAACCGCCAGTTGTTGCATCCATTTAAAGTAATTTAACCAAGCATTTTGCCTATTATTGAATCTTAACAAGGAATCTTTCGTAAATTTGTGGCATGAAAAAAATCGTATCCCTTTTCACCCTGTTGCTCACGACCTTGGCTTCGTGGGCCATCGACGACGGCGTCCCCCATGCGCTTGCCCAGCAGCGCAGCCGCGAAATCACGAATGTCAGTTATCTGCTTCGCCTCCACATCCCTGCCGAGCGAGCACAGAGGGTGACAGGCAAGGCTACGGTCCTTTTCCATTGGGCTGGCAAGGGCGACCTCGTCCTCGACTTCACTGGGTCGCTCACGGGGCCGCCTTCCGTCAATGGGCGTAGCTTCCCGAAAGCGCGGGTGGAGCAGGAGCATATTGTCATCCCGAAACGTCTGCTTCGCAAGGGTGCCAACCGTGTTGAACTGGCGTTTGAGAGTAGCGACGCCTCCCTCAACCGCCATGACGACTATCTCTATACGCTCTTCGTCCCAGCCAATGCGCGTAGCGTCTTCCCCTGTTTTGACCAGCCCGACCTCAAGGCTCTTTTCTCGCTCCAGCTCACCCTCCCCGAGGGGTGGGACTATGTCACGAGTGCCGATTCCAAGCATCCTATCCCCACCTACCTTTTCTCCTTTGCCGCGGGTAAGTTTCAGCGCAAGACGGCCACCATCGACGGCCGGACAATGAACGCACTCTATCGAGAGACCGATCCCGAGAAGGTGAAGCAACTAGACAAGTGCTTTGCTGAGGCCGCATGGTCTATCCGCTGGCTGGAGAACTATACCGGCATTGCCTATCCCTTCTCCAAATACGACTTTGTCGTTCTCCCTGGCTATCAGTTTGGTGGCATGGAGCATCCTGGGGCGATACAGTTCAACGCCCGTACCATCTTCCTGGGTGCCCAGCCGACCGAGGACGACGAGTTGCGTCGCTTCCAGCTCATCTCTCACGAGACGGCCCACATGTGGTTTGGCGATCTGGTGACGATGCGCTGGTTTGACGATGTGTGGACAAAGGAGGTCTTCGCCAACTTTATGGCCTCGAAGATGGCTGCCGACCAGTTTCCTCATGTCAACCACGAGCTCAATTTCCTCAAGGACCACTATCCTCTTGCCCTTTCCATCGACCGCACGGAGGGCACGCACCCCATCCAGCAGCAGCTTGACAATCTGAAGAATGCCGGCCTGCTCTACGGCCATATCATCTACCACAAAGCCCCCATCATGATGCAGCAACTCGAAGAGCGTATGGGAGCAGAGGCTTTGCAGCGCGGTTTGCGTGAGTATCTGTCCCGCTTCAGCTATGGCAACGCCACATGGGACGACCTCATCGACATCTTGGGCAAGGAGGCTCCCCAGGCGGGCATTGCCGACTTCGACCGCCAATGGGTGAAGCAGGCGGGTATCGCGCTCGAGGCTTATGGCATCCAACTGCTCGCTGTGCCCCAGATCGCCAGTCTCCAGCAGCGTCTTTCTCAGGGAGGCATGAGCGAGGTGGATCGTTTCCGTGCGGCCATGACGCTCTATGAAAACTATCTCCATGGGCGGATAGCTGCCGATAGTCTTGTCCAGACGATGTTGCGAGCCGTGGAGCGGGAGGACAATCCTTTGGTAGCTACGTCGCTCGTCGGCTATGCCACGTCGGTCCTTCCCTATGCCTCCGACCGTGGGGTGGGGGAGCGCACGCTCCTTGATCTTTCCCGCCACCACTCCCTGCGTGGCGTCCGTACCAGTTCGTTGCGCTACCTCTCCACGTCGGCACAGTCCGAGGCTGTCCTTGACTCGATGTTCGTGGAGTGGCAGCAGGGCGACAATCCACTCCTGACGGTCAACGACTGGATGAGGGCGGCCTATCATCTGGCCCAGTACCTGCCCTCCAAGCGCCAGGAGATCTTGTCTCGTCAGCGTGCTCGCCTCGCTACCGACGATGCGCGGGCGGAGTTCGACTTTGTCTCGCGTGGCTGCGACACCACTCCTTCTGTACAGGATTCGCTCTTCGCCTCGTTGCTCCAGGTCGAGAATCGGCGTGTCGAGCCCTGGGCAGCTCAACTGCTCTCACTCCTCAACGATCCCATCAGCGAACCCCAAAACAACCGCTTCCTTCTCCCTGCCCTCGATGCCCTGGAGGAGGTGCAGCGCACCAGCGCCATCTTCTTCCCTGGCGACTGGTTGGCAGCGCTTCTTTCCCACCATCGGAGCGAAGAGGCGCGTGCCCTCGTAAGCGGCTGGATAACTCGTCACCCTGACTATCCCGCGCCTTTGATGAACAAGGTCAAGCAGAACGCCTACCGCCTGCTGTTGGGGAGGTAGCGAGGCATCTGCCCGAACCAGCCAATGTGTTCTTTGTGAGGATTGGGGCGTAATCAAAAAGACATGACGGAAAATCGCGATGTCTATTTTGATGGGTCTTTCAGCGATGCCAAGGGATCTTATCCTATCATGCTGAAGTTTGAGATGGATGACAACTATTTTCCTGGCGTCTGCTATTATCATAACATCCACTATGATACGAAACTCAAGATATCTGTCCGTTTCACGGAGGAGGAAATGATCATTCGTGGCAAAGCCAACGGTAGCGATTTCGTCATGAACTTCACTCCTACGACCGACGGCAAGTGGAAGGGAAGGGCTCTGTCGGGTAGTCATTACCTCAATGCGGAGATACGTCCCCGGTCGCCGAGGTAGTCTTGGGTTTGCCCGTATTCCTATATATATATAATGGTATAGAAATTATTGTTTACTTTGGTGTCGATATGACCTCTATTATGTTTATTAAAATATGAATGCAAAGAATCTTTTGAAGCGAGCAGCCTGTCTGTTCTCCCTCACGGGCCTTGCGCTCTCGGTCTCGGCCCAGTCGCGTTTTGCCGATGCCATGCGGCAGGCATACGCCAAGCCAGAGCGTATATACCAGTTTTATGTCCAGCATCAGCCGGATAGTATTTACAAGCAGGGGGAGGATGTCTTCTCGCCTTATCTCTCTTCCGATCAGTTCGCTGCCCAGCTTCGTGCGATGGAGGAGCGGCTGGGAGATCCCGTTGAGGCTTCGATGTGGGAAATGCAGCAGATGGCGGAATGCGAGATCTATTCCCGCAAGATTACTTTCCCGCGCCATTCTGCTACTCTTAATGTTGTTTTCGACCCGTCGGGAAGTCTTTTGGGCTTCACCTTTACCGATGAGAAGGCGCTGCTTACCGATACGGAGTCGGCCCATCATATCTATGTCTCCGACACAATCCAATTGCCTGCCCGCCTCACTATGCCGTCGGCCTCGTCGGTCAAAGATCGGGTGCCAGTCGTTATCCTTGTCCACGGTAGCGGTCCTTCCAATATGGATGAGTCTATGGGCCCGAATGCTCCTTTCCGCGACTTGGCCGAGGGCTTATCGCGTCGTGGAGTCGCCGTCCTGCGCTATGACAAGCGTACCTTCGTCTGCCCGCAGTTCTTCGAGAATGCCAAGGAGGGATACACTTATGATGACGAGACGGTCGATGATGCCATCTCGGCCATTCGCCTCGTGAAAGACTCCTTGGCTCAAACTATGGCGCTCGATCCTTCCCGCATCTATATCGTCGGTCATAGTTTGGGCGGCATGTTGGCTCCGCGTATCGCAGAGCGGAGTGGTGCTGTGGCAGGTCTCGTCCTGCTTGCCGCTCCCACAGGCAAGTTGCACCCGACGATGGAACGCCAGCTCGCCTATCTTGGACGCTCGGCGGAAGAAATACGCAAGTTGACAGAAATCGCATTGGCGGATATTCCTGATAGCTACCTCGATCTGGATGCTCGCTATTCGGATACAGCCACAGCACAGAGTCTGAATCTGCCGATGCTGATCCTTCAGGGTGAGCGCGACTATCAAGTGACGATGGACGACTATTGGGCGTGGCGCGAGGCTGTGGGCAATCGCCAGGGAGTGGTGATGAAGTCCTATCCGTCGCTCAACCACTTGTTTATGTCGGGCGAGGGAACAAGCATGCCGGAGGAATACCAGACCCCGGGACATGTTGCCGAGGAGGTGATGGAAGATATCGCCAACTTTATCCTCTCGGGCAAATAAGATCGCTCTTCCCTTCCTGCGCGATCATTACTTACCTTTGTGCGCGAACCTTACTTACCTTCGTGCGCGATCATTACTTAGGATGGATTTTTTCGTTCCTAAGCTTGCAAGATGCCAATCGTCTTGTTTGGGTCTATACTATTTGAGAGGGGCGGAAATCTGCCGCCCCCTCTCTGTGGACCGTGAACGATTGTGAATGGAATACGAGAGGATTGTGAGTGGTTGTGAATAGATTTGCATTCGCCTCCTCATTGCACTATCTTTGTATAAGATAGGCTGCACTCGGCAATTTGAGAGCAAGCTCTCATTGCGCTCGTTTGCACTATCTTCCTAATGTAGGCTGGCAGGATGGCGACGACATTGTAGTGGATGTTTATCCTGTTGCTACGGGTGCTTATCTTCTGAGTAATGGCAAGCAGGTGAAAGTGATGGCGGTGTATCATCCTTCCGTAGGCTGTTCCTGGGATTATTGGTACAAGGTGATACAAAGATTTTTGAGATAATTTTCTCGCTTGCGCCACGATTTGACACACCTGACCTGTAATTTTGCATAAGATAAGCTGCACTCGGCAATTTGAAAGCAAGCTTTCATTGCGCTCGTTTGCATTATCTTTGCTGTTGTAAACATAAAACAAGGAATTATGGCACAGATTACAATCAATATCCAGACTTTGGACTGGACAATGGGGGAACCGTAGGCTTGCACTTGATGTTGAAGAAAGACAGCAAGGCAGGGATTGCATGGGGCGATGGAAGGGTACAGGTCGTGACAGGCAAACAGGAACAGAATTCTGAGAAGTTGCCTTGGGTGGAGGCAGGTCATGCCTATCCTGAGAAGGGCGTCAACTATACCATAACCATCTGTTCGGAAGAGGAGGATGCCATTATCGGATTTGATGGATGTGGCATGTTCGAGGTGAAAACCTTGGATGTGATTCTCACGGAATGTCCTAGCTTGCGCATCCTGGGATATTCGGGGTATGGTGGGGAATTGCTCGACGTAAGCAAAAATCCTTTGTTGGAGTTCATAGACTTCAGCGAGATAAGAAACGAGAAGTTGGATTTCTCTGCCAATCCTCTCTTGGAGGAGTTGCATATTGATGGAGCCAAAGATTTGGTATTTTTGAATTTGAGCAAGAACGACAAGTTGCGCCGCTTGGACATCTTCATGTGTCACAATCTCCAGCATCTTGCCTTGAGCAATCAGTCGCAGCTGAATGAGGTGGATTTCGCTCTTACTCATCTTCGTCCCAAGGACTTGGAGTATTTGGAGAAGACGTTGAAGCGAAACTCTCCTTACAAGGTACGGGGCGGAAGTTTCGGCGATGATAAGATAATAGAAGTGTGTAATGGTAAAATAGTAGGGGAATATGAAGGAAAATTGTGATTGGAAAAAATGCTTGGACAGAATTGAGGATAAGGGATTTGACGACGATGATGCTTATTCAGAGATTCTCGAATATATCCGAGAGGTGGCTACTGTTGATGAGCAACGTGAGGTGCTACAAAATGTGGAGCAACGTGTGAAGAAAATCGTGAACTATGATTTTGCAAAGGCATGGTTCCTACGTCACATGAGTGAAAGCGAGCATGATGTCATCGAAGTCTTAATGGGAGTAAGATATGTTGTATTGAATGAGATGATGCTTCATCCGACTCCTGCCGAAGTGGAGAGATTTCGCTATCAGAATGATAAACTCTTCAAATTGACTCAGGAATGTTATGCCCAGTGCAGAAACATGTGGCGCACTTTGTTTCATACGCCTTATAAGGTGGATGATCGCTATCGTTATGAGGTGGAAGGAGTGTTGCGTTTCGAGTATGGAGATGACGATGCTGTAGTAAAGATGGAGAACGATGATTATTACGGATCTGATTTTCATTATATGATTCATCTGTTAGATGAACTGATGAGTGCAGGACGCTATAAGATGGATACAATCGTGAATGGTGTTTTTCGCAATTTTGTTGGGACTACCGAGGAAGGATATAAAACATTCAGAAACGAATTGGATGATGGCGATTCCTGGGATGAATGTTATCTTCACAAACCAGAGTTTGCTGATATTTGCGTTTGTTATGCCATGCATGCTCTACATACGCATCAAGACTATAGCCTGCCCGACATTCTTCGCATGGATGATTTCGTGGTAAAGGTTCATTTGCAATATGAGAATGAAGTTTGCGATACGAGAGATGCAGAGATTGGACCGCTCGATTATGAACCATCGTGGTTCCAAAAACTTGTAGAGGAAGATGTGAAAGAGTTCGGAGGAAAACATACGCTGAATCCGACAAGAAAGAAATAGCATATAAAATAAAACAAGAAGTTTAACGACATATATAAAAATAGAAGATTAGGAAGTTAGCAGAAGCATTGAGCATCAGAGCCGACTTGCAGAAGAAAGTGGCTCAACTGAAAGAACGTATCAAGGAGAGCGCCAAAGTGCAGGAGGGCGATGAACCTTGCGATAACGTGGAGGAACTGTACAAGGAACTGGATGAAGCAGTCGTCCAGTTGGAAGACTTGATTTATCGCATCAACATCACCAACGTTCAGATAGTTCAGGACGGAGAATCCTTGACTCGATTGATAGCCAATAGAGACGTCTTGTCGATGCGTGTCAAGGCATTGAAAGAGGTGGTGAACTACGTAGCTGCCAACGATAAGTCTCAAAGGCTATAGCGAGAAGCAGATCTGGGAGTTCTATAACGTTATCAGAAGGGTCGAGACCGTCTTTGAAACCTTGAAGACCGACCTTGACATCCGTCCTGTCTATCATCAGACGGATGAAGCCATCAAGGCCCATTTTAATCTGGCAGTACTTGCTTACTGGATTGTATCAACCACACAGTATCAGCTTCGGCGGAAGGGAAGCAGGATGTCATGGCAGGAAGTAATGAGAATAGCCGGTACACAGATAGTCGTAAGTACTATCGCAAAGCGGATCGACGGTAACCAGGTTGAGGTACGGCAGAGCACAGAGCCCGAGAAACAGCTTTCTGATTTGTACAAGAAACTCGACTTGACCTCTCCTCCCTTAAAGCGAAGACGAAAAATTTGTGTGGTACATTTTTCTGAACTCAAAAAAACGATACTTGAGAATCAAAGAGTTATACGCATATAGGCTGCAAGTTGGGTTAAATAGGACAGCAAGGTGGGCTGAAGACACTATTTCACTCTTCTACTCTATTCCACCTTGCGACCATCCCAAGTAGTTACTAAATGTGGTCATAAGTTACCACCCAGCGCGGCCTTAAGCTATCACCAACTCGGGCTATCAGCAACCCTCGGCAAGGTCGCGCTGAAGACCCCTCCTAACTGCCCCTAAAAATGAATATAACTTCATCGGCCTACGAAGTTAACTTCATTGGCCTACGAAGTTATATTCATAGGGCTACGAAGTTAACTTCATTTTTCACCCCACTTTTGAGCCCAATCTGCGTGCGATTACTAAGTCAGTTCTCTTGCATGGGAAATCCATTTTTCCGCGTACCGCTTTCCATCCCGAACGGATCCCGAGACCATCCCGAAGGATTGGCGCAGGCTTTTGGGCCTTCCCCGGAGAGGGTAGGCGAGGCTTTTTCCTCCGTCCGCCCCCTTTCTTTGCCCATCCTGCCCTTTCTTCTCGTCTTTCCGGCCCCTATATATAATAAGGAGAAAATAATTAAATGATAAAGGAACCGAAATCTCTCTATAATGACAGATGTAAACCGCCTGTTCCCTTACTACTGCTTTTCCCTTTTTCCTGCTTTTTCCCCCAAAGCACCCTCTTTTTGCCCTTGTTTTGTAAAATAACGCGAAAAACTGCCAACTTTCGCAAACTTTTCTTTCGAAACATTTGGAGGGTATGAAAAAACACCGTACCTTTGCACCCGCTTTTCCGAACAAAGCACACGCCGAGAAAGGGAGAGCGATAAAGATAAGCGATCTTTGAAGAGATTTACATAAGACAGAGAGTAGTACAAGAAGCGGATGCTTCCTGATCATTTTGGCCAGGTCGCATCCGGGTAAAGAAGAAGAGCCGTCCATTTTTTTGGAACAGGTGCTTTGAGCCCAATCTTCGGTACATCTGGATGAGCGTCCTTGAGAACAGAGACAAAGTCTTTCCCTTTTCGTAAGGGAAGTCAAACGGATATTTTACAATGGAGAGTTTGATCCTGGCTCAGGATGAACGCTAGCTACAGGCTTAACACATGCAAGTCGAGGGGAAACGATAGGGAAAGCTTGCTTTCCCTAGGCGTCGACCGGCGCACGGGTGAGTAACGCGTATCCAACCTGCCCATGTCTGGGGAATAACCCGTCGAAAGGCGGACTAACTCCCCATGGTCTCCGATGAGGACATCTGAATTGGAGTAAAGCTTCGCGGACATGGATGGGGATGCGTCTGATTAGGTAGTAGGCGGGGTAACGGCCCACCTAGCCTACGATCAGTAGGGGTTCTGAGAGGAAGGTCCCCCACATTGGAACTGAGACACGGTCCAAACTCCTACGGGAGGCAGCAGTGAGGAATATTGGTCAATGGACGAGAGTCTGAACCAGCCAAGTAGCGTGCAGGATGACGGCCCTATGGGTTGTAAACTGCTTTTGCGCGGGGATAACACCCTCCACGTGCTGGAGGTCTGCAGGTACCGCGCGAATAAGGACCGGCTAATTCCGTGCCAGCAGCCGCGGTAATACGGAAGGTCCGGGCGTTATCCGGATTTATTGGGTTTAAAGGGAGCGTAGGCCGTGAGGTAAGCGTGTTGTGAAATGTAGGCGCCCAACGTCTGCACTGCAGCGCGAACTGCCCCACTTGAGTGCGCGCAACGCCGGCGGAACTCGTCGTGTAGCGGTGAAATGCTTAGATATGACGAAGAACCCCGATTGCGAAGGCAGCTGGCGGGAGCGTAACTGACGCTGAAGCTCGAAAGCGCGGGTATCGAACAGGATTAGATACCCTGGTAGTCCGCGCGGTAAACGATGGATGCCCGCTGTGGCGCGCCTGGCGTGCCGCGGCTAAGCGAAAGCATTAAGCATCCCACCTGGGGAGTACGCCGGCAACGGTGAAACTCAAAGGAATTGACGGGGGCCCGCACAAGCGGAGGAACATGTGGTTTAATTCGATGATACGCGAGGAACCTTACCCGGGCTTAAATTGCAAAGGAATAATCTGGAAACAGATTAGTCTTCGGACCTTTGTGAAGGTGCTGCATGGTTGTCGTCAGCTCGTGCCGTGAGGTGTCGGCTTAAGTGCCATAACGAGCGCAACCCCTCTCCGTAGTTGCCATCGGGTTATGCCGGGCACTCTGCGGACACTGCCACCGTAAGGTGTGAGGAAGGTGGGGATGACGTCAAATCAGCACGGCCCTTACGTCCGGGGCCACACACGTGTTACAATGGGCGGTACAGAAGGCAGCTACCTGGCGACAGGATGCCAATCCCTAAAGCCGCTCTCAGTTCGGACTGGAGTCTGCAACCCGACTCCACGAAGCTGGATTCGCTAGTAATCGCGCATCAGCCACGGCGCGGTGAATACGTTCCCGGGCCTTGTACACACCGCCCGTCAAGCCATGAAAGCCGGGGGTACCTGAAGTGCGTAACCGCAAGGAGCGCCCTAGGGTAAAACCGGTAATTGGGGCTAAGTCGTAACAAGGTAGCCGTACCGGAAGGTGCGGCTGGAACACCTCCTTTCTGGAGAGGCCGCTCTTTCCCTTCCTTTTGAGGATCGGGACGAGGTTGTGCCTGAGGATAGAGTAGAGAAGTCATCTGTGGCTTTCCTTCTTTGCCTCTTCTTGCTGTCTGTCTTTCCCATACGAGAGAGGAGCCCGGCGGCGGCCTTATCCTGACGACAGTCCTATAGCTCAGTTGGTTAGAGCGCCACACTGATAATGTGGAGGTCGGCAGTTCAAGTCTGCCTGGGACTACTACTCTTTCAGGAGCATTTTGGAGGCTGCGGCTATTCCCGAGGGGGATTAGCTCAGTTGGCTAGAGCACCTGCCCTGCAAGCAGGGGGTCATCGGTTCGAATCCGATATTCTCCACCATCCGCTATTATAGTGGAAACGATCTTTGACATATTGAGACAAGCGAAACTGTAGTGAACCAACAAAGTTCAAGGCCTTGCGGCCCAGCGATGGCGCCGCAAGACTGACACAAGCTGAAAGTATGAGCTGCCTTCCCGCAGTCCTCCTTGAGGTCTGCGTGGCGAGGAGAAGAAAGTAAGAAAGGGCGCATGGCGGATGCCTTGGCTCACGGAGGCGACGAAGGACGTGATAAGCTGCGATAAGCCGCGGTTAGGCGCAAATAGCCCTTGACCCGCGGATTTCCGAATGGGACAACCCACCGCTTCGGCGGTATCCCTACCAAGTAGGGAGGCTAACGGGGGGAACTGAAACATCTTAGTACCCCCAGGAAGAGAAAACAACAGTGATTCCCCTAGTAGTGGCGAGCGAACGGGGAACAGCCCAAACCGTCGCTGTCGCAAGGCAGCGCCGGGGTAGTAGGACCACGACCTTGTATCATGATCGCGAGCAGAAGGTCCCTGGAAAGGACCGCCGCAGACGGTGAGAGCCCGGTATGCGAAGCGTGATTGGGCATAGTGGTATCCTGAGTAGCGCGGGACACGAGGAATCCTGCGTGAATCCGCCGGGACCATCCGGTAAGGCTAAATACTCCCGTGAGACCGATAGTGAACGAGTACCGTGAGGGAAAGGTGAAAAGCACCCCTAGCAGGGGAGTGAAATAGTCCCTGAAACCATGCGCTTACAAGCGGTCGGAGCTGCTTTTGCAGTGACGGCGTGCCTTTTGCATAATGAGCCTACGAGTTGCCATGTCCGGCAAGGCTAAGGGCGAGTACGCCCGCAGCCGCAGTGAAAGCGAGCCTGAATAGGGCGCCGAGTCGGATGGGGCAGACGCGAAACCAAGTGATCTACGCATGGCCAGGCTGAAGTCCCGGTAACACGGGATGGAGGGCCGCACGGATAAGCGTTGAAAAGCTTCCCGATGAGCTGTGCGTAGGAGTGAAAGGCCAATCAAACTTGGAGATAGCTCGTACTCCCCGAAAGGCATTTAGGTGCCGCGTCGGATGTTCACCGCGAGAGGTAGAGCGACCGATAGGACGAGAGGGCTTCACCGCCTATCGAGTCCTGACGAACTCCGAATGCTCGCGGTCCGCAGTCCGGCAGTAAGGGGGCGGGTGCTAAGGTCCGTCCCCGAGAGGAGAAGAATCCTGACCGTCGTCTAAGGTCCCGAAATTCTGTCTAAGTTAGTCTAACGAGGTCTGGTCTCAGTGACAGCTAGGATGTTGGCTTGGAAGCAGCCATTCATTCAAAGAGTGCGTAACAGCTCACTAGTCGAGAGACCGGGCATGGATAATAATCGGGTATTAAGTCAGATACCGAAGGCACGGGGTAGCAGAGTAATGAAAAGTACCGGTAGGGGAGCATTCCACCTCCGTCGAATGGTTTCCGTGAGGATTCCTGGAGGGCGTGGAAAAGCAAATGTAGGCATAAGTAACGACTAGGGGCGTGAGAACCGCCCCCGCCGCAAGTCTAAGGTTTCCCGGGCGATGCCAGTCAGCCCGGGGTCAGTCGGGTCCTAAGGCTCAGCCGAACGGCGAGGCCGATGGCAGACACGGTTAATATTCCGTGACCCTCTGCTGGAGCGACGTGGAGACGGAGCAGTGACACCACCGCGCCCTGACGGAATAGGGCGTTGAAGGCCGTAGGTGCTGATGGAGGCAGGCAAATCCACCTCCAGAGCTGAAAGCCGACAGTACGCTTCCTCCTTCGGGAGGCGGCGACAGCGTGGGTAAGCATACTTCCTAGAAAATCCGCTAAGCATATCCATCGGAGGCCCGTACCGCAATCCGACACAGGTAGACGGGTAGAACATACTGAGGCGTTGGGAGATTCATGGCTAAGGAACTAGGCAAACTGACCCCGTAACTTCGGGATAAGGGGTCCTCACGGCAACGTGAGGCGCAGAGAATAGGCCCAGGCAACTGTTTAACAAAAACACAGGGCTGTGCAAACTCGAAAGATGATGTATACAGCCTGACACCTGCCCGGTGCCGGAAGGTTAAGAGGAGGAGTCAGCCCCTTGTGGGTGAAGCCCCGAGTTGAAGCCCCGGTAAACGGCGGCCGTAACTATAACGGTCCTAAGGTAGCGAAATT
>OGDE01000005.1_pt1 | contig 172193 bp, 139 predicted proteins | sample 1570321 | NCBI WGS metagenome assembly OGDE01 (sample SAMEA2581976, study PRJEB24529) | metagenome | biome: Human gut stool | place: China | collected 2011 | reverse complement strand
TCGAAGGCGACACCAACCTGGTGCTGGCCGAGGACGTGCTCAAGCGCTTCCAGGCATACGGCTGGTACACCGACGAGTTCAGCTTCATCCAGCCTGACGGCTCCTACAAGGAGGACGTCGAAGGCCTGGCCGACACCATCGCCAAGGCCCGCGCCGCCGCCCCGAACCAGCCGAAGCTCATCAAGGTCGACACCCTGATCGCATGGCCGACCCCGGGCAAGACCAACGACCCGTCCTCCCACGGCTCCAAGCTGGGCGCCGAGGCCGTCGCCGGCCTCAAGAAGCTCCTCGGCTACGACCCGGAGGAGTCCTTCCACGTTGACGAAGAGGCCCTCGCCCACGCCCGCAAGGTCGCCGAGCGCGGTCTCGAAGCCCACAAGGAATGGGACGAGAAGTACGACGCATGGCGCAAGGCCAACCCGGACAAGGCTGCCCTGTACGACCGCATCAAGGCCGGCGAGCTTCCGGAAGGCTTCGACAAGGCCATCGATGACCTCGAGGCCACTTTCGAAGTCGGCAAGAACGTCGCCACCCGTGGCGCTTCCGGCTCCACTCTGAACGCCATCGCAGCCGTCATGCCGGAACTCTGGGGCGGCTCCGCCGACCTCGGCGGCTCCAATAAGACCGACCTCAAGGGCGCTGAGACCTTCGCCCCGGCTGAGTGCGCCACCAAGCAGTGGCCGAACTGCAGCAAGTACGGCCGTCAGCTCCACTTCGGCGTGCGCGAGTTCACCATGGGCACCATCACCAACGGCATCCTGCTGGGCTCCCACACCCGTCCGTACGGCGGCACCTTCTTCATGTTCTCCGATTACGAGCGTTCCGCCGTGCGTCTGGCCGCCCTCATGCAGATTCCGAACCTGTACGTGTGGTCCCACGACTCCGTCGCAGTCGGCGAAGATGGCCCGACCCACCAGCCGGTGGAGCATCTGGCTTCCTTCCGCGCCATCCCGCAGCTCGAGGTCGCTCGTCCGGCCGACGCTTACGAGACCGCTGAAGCCTACCGTTACTTCTTCGAGAAGAAGAACACCCTGCCGACCGCTATGGTTCTGACCCGTCAGGGCGTCCCGGTTCTCGCCGAGACCGCTGAGAAGGCCAAGGACGGCGTGAAGAAGGGCGCTTACGTGCTCGTCGACACCGAGGGCACCCCGGACGTCATCATCATGGCCACCGGTTCCGAAGTCCAGTGGGCTGTGTCCGCTGCCAAGACCCTGGCCGGCGAGGGCATCAAGGCCCGCGTCGTGTCCGTGCCGTGCGTGGAATGGTTCGAGGAGCAGGACGCCGAATACAAGGAGGCCGTGCTTCCGGCCGCCGTCAAGGCCCGCGTCTCCGTCGAGGCCGGCGTTGCCATGCCGTGGTACAAGTACCTCGGCTCCTACGGCAAGCCGGTGTCCATCGAGCAGTTCGGCCTGCAGGGTGATGGCGCTCAGAACATGATCGATCTGGGCATCACCGCCGAGCACGTTGTGGAAGCCGCCAAGGCCTCCATCGCGGAAGTCGAAGCCGCCAAGTGATGATACGGGGAGGGACACGACAGCATGTGCCCCTCCCCTTTCACCGATAAACAAGATTTGATCCAAAAAGGTATCAAGGAGAAAAAACAATGACTGAAGCAACTCAGCGCACCTCTGACTCCGGTGTCTCGATCTGGCTGGATGACCTGTCCCGCTCCCGCATCGAGTCCGGCTCTCTGCAGGATCTCATCGCCAACAAGAACGTTGTCGGCGTGACCACCAACCCGTCCATCTTCCAGAAGGCTCTGCACGAGGTCGGCCCGTACGATCCGCAGCTGAAGGAACTGGGCAAGGTCGACGTTGAGACCGCCGTGCGCGAGCTCACCACCACCGACGTGCGCAACGCCACCGACATCTTCCGTGAGGTTGCCGAGAAGTCCGATTTCGTTGACGGCCGCGTCTCCATCGAAGTGGATCCGCGTCTGGCTCACGAGACCGAGGCCACCGAGAAGCAGGCCGAGGAACTCTGGGCCAAGGTGAACCGTCCGAACGCCATGATCAAGATTCCGGCCACCCTCGAAGGCCTGCCGGCAATCACCGCCACCCTGGCCAAGGGCATCTCCGTGAACGTCACCCTGATCTTCTCCCTGGAGCGTTACGAGCAGGTCATCGACGCCTACATCGAGGGCATCGCCCAGGCTGACGCCAACGGCCACGACCTGAAGCACATCGGCTCCGTCGCTTCCTTCTTCGTCTCCCGCGTGGACACCGCTGTGGACAAGCTGCTGGAAGCCAACGGCTCCGACGAAGCCAAGGCTCTCGAGGGCAAGGCCGCTGTGGCCAACGCTCGCCTGGCTTACGAGCTGTTCGAGAACAAGTTCGCCAACGATCCGCGTTGGGCTGCTCTTGAAGCCAAGGGCGCCAAGAAGCAGCGTCCGCTGTGGGCCTCCACCGGCACCAAGAACGCCGCCTACTCCGACTGCAAGTACGTCGACGAGCTCGTTGCTCCGTTCGTCGTCAACACCATGCCGGAGAAGACCCTGAACGCTCTCGCCGATCACGGCAATGGCGCTCCGTCCATCAAGGGCACCTACGAAGAGTCCCACGCCATCATGAACAAGCTCGCCGATCTGGGCATCAACATCAAGGATGTCACCGACAAGCTGGAAGCTGACGGCGTCGCAGCCTTCATCAAGTCCTGGGACACCGTCCTCGCCGACGTCCAGGCTGGCATCGACCGCGTCAACGGCTGAATCATTCGCTGATACAGCACCGTTAAACGGATAAAAGCCGAGAGGTCTCCATCTTTTGATGGAGACCTCTTTTTCGTATGCCGAAATAATACGCGCAGAAGACATACGGAAAGACAAAAAGGCCGCGATATCAGATCGCGGCCACAATCGAAAGAAAAGCGAACCGAAAATCAAGCCTGCCAATACGTGCTGAAGAAGTCGCCGATTTCGCCGATGGTCTCCTTCAACATGCTGATGCGAGGCAGATAGACCACACGGAAGTGGTCCGGTTCCTGCCAGTTGAACGCACCGCCGTGGCTGATGAGGATATGCTTGTCATGCAGCAGGTCAAGCGCGAACTGCTCATCGGAATGGATGTTGAACTTCTTCACATCGATCTTCGGGAAGATGTAGAACGCCGCTTTCGGTTTGACCGCGGTGATGCCTGGAATATCGTTGAGCATGTTGTACACCAACTCGCGCTGATCGTAGATGCGGCCGCCGGGCACCAGATAATCCTTGACGCTTTGATGGCCGCCCAATGCGGTCTGCACCACCGACTGCGCAGGCACGTTCGAGCACATACGCATGTTGGCCAGCATGTTCAGACCCTCGATGTAATCCTTGGCGAGACGCTTGTTGCCGCTCAGCACCATCCAGCCGACACGCCAGCCGGCGATCATATGGGACTTCGACAATCCGGAGAACGTCACGCAGAACAGGTCAGGCGCAAGGGACGCGATGGAGATGTGCTCCAACCCATCCATGACCAGACGGTCGTAGATCTCATCCGAGAAGATCATGAGCTGGTGCTCTCGCGCAAGATCGACAATCTGCTGAAGCACTTCCTTCGGATACAGCGCGCCGGTCGGATTGTTCGGATTGATGATGACGATCGCCTTGGTCTTGTCGGTAATCTTGGAACGCATGTCGTCGATGTCCGGATACCATTCGGAATCCTCATCGCAGACGTAATGCACCGCGGTTCCGCCGGCCAGATTCACGCAAGCTGTCCACAGCGGATAATCCGGCGACGGCACGAGTACCTCGTCGCCGTTGTCCAGCAACGCGGATAAGGACAGGTTGATAAGTTCGCTGACGCCGTTGCCGGTGTAGATGTCGTCGATGGACACGTTGGGGATGTTCTTCAGCTGCGCATACTGCATGATGGCTTTGCGCGCGGAGAACAGGCCCTTCGACGGCGAATAGCCTTCCGTGTCGGGCAGCTGCTGCGACATGTCGTAGACCACTTCATCCGGCGTGCGGAAGCCGAACGGTGCCGGATTGCCGATATTGAGTTTCAGGATGTGCGTGCCGGCGGCCTCCATGCGCGCGGCCTCGTCGGCGACCGGTCCACGGACGTCGTACAGCACGTTGTCGAGCTTGTGGGATTTCGTAAAAGTGCGCATGGTTCTTCCTTCTGTCGGTTGCTCGGATGCATCGTCAACATGGTCGGGCTGTTCACCGGCAAAATCCGGCAAAATCGCGGCATGCTCTTCCATGGGAACATCCTTGCCCATCAACCAATCCTCGTTGACCCGCAGATACGCGGCAAGGAAATGCGCGATATCGGCACGGGGAACGGTTTTGCCACTGACGTATTGGCTCATATGGCTTTTGCCGAGCTTGATATTGAACTTTTCCGCAGCATGAACGAAATCAATCTGTTTAAGCTCGCGTAATGCCATGGCATCATTCAATCTGGTCGAGAATGATTCCGTCATGCCTATCCTTCCAGTTCAATTTAAACAAAAGCTAGTTCAAAGAATAGCACGACAGGGCACCAAGAAAGACAAAGAGTTCAATTTTGGTGGATGTGTTTCATGCCGCTGCATGAATGAGTTCAATTCCGTGAAAAGACTCCATGTGGGGGGGGGTCGGTCAAAGCAGATTGTTCTCAACCCATTGGGCCACGCCGTCATCATTGTTCGAAGGGCAGATCTCATCGGCGATTTTCAACACGTCGGGGTTCGCGTTGGCCACGGCCACTCCCCTGCCGGATTCACGAAGCATGGCGATGTCCACCAAATCGTCGCCGAATGAGACGGTCCGTGACAACGGCGTCGACATGCGATCGGCGAGGATGCTCAATGCATGCTCCTTATTGGCCTGCGGATTCATCAGCATCCACAGCGAGCCTTCGGAGATATGCACGTCGAAATCGTCGGGGATGAGCCGTCCCACACGCTTCCACTGCTCCTCGTTCGGGAACAGGATCAGCTTGTCCGCGGTGCCGTCCGGAACGTCATCGAAATCCGTGTATCGCCAGGTCTGCGTCTTCCAGTATTTCGTGACGTCGAAATTCGTGTACCTGACATCATCCATGACGATGCCCACTTCCATGCCAGGCAGTTCCTCCAGCAGGTACTTGCAGACCTCGCAGGCCCTTTTCGAAGAGAATCCGATCTTCTGCAGATGTCCGTCCTTCGGCAGTGTCGGTGAGGTGAGCATATCGTAATCGGACGAGACGGGGTTGAAATCCAACAGCGCCCCGTTGAGATAGGCGACGGCGTCAACCGGAAGCTTCTGCACGAACGAGTAGCCGGTGCTGACCGGTCGCGCGGTCTCCACCACGAATTTGATGCCGGCGTCGTGCATGCGGTTGATGCTGTCAATGGATCGTTGCGTCAGGAAACGGTCCTCGAAAGTCTTTCCGTCGTGCAGCAGTGTGCCGTCCAGATCGGCGACGACCATGGTCACGTCATCATAGGTGTTGTTTGTCGAAGTCATTTGAATCCTTTGCGGGAGCAATCTAGCCGGAGACAAGTTTGGCCCATGACCGTGAAGCCGGTCATGGGCCAAACCAAATTACGTCAATCAGATGAGGTTGAATTTCGTCATCAGACCGAGGGCGATGATGATGGCCACCCACAGCAGGGCGATGATGACGGTCCAACGGTTCAGGTTCTTTTCCGCGACACCGGAGGAACCCGCGTTCTGGGTGAGTCCGCCGCCGAACATGTCGGACAAGCCGCCGCCTTTACCCTTGTGCATAAGGATAAGCAAGGTGAGCAAGAGGCTGAGGATGACAAGAAGAATCTGCAGCACAAGCTTGACAGTAGCCATAGCGGACACGGGTGAACCTCCAGTTCGTAAACACTGTTTCTGATAATAGCGCATGGTGTTGAAAAAATCGAGCGTCCAACCATGCTTTTTAAAAGTTTTCAGGCGGTTGTTTCCAATGTCAGCTTGCAGATGCGTGTGAGTTCATCGACCTTCAACGCGGAGCCGCCGATCAGGAAGCCGTCCACATCCGGCTCGTTGATCAGTTCCACCGCGTTTTTCGAGGACACCGAACCGCCGTACAGGATTCGCACCGTTTCGCCGACCCGTGTTCCGAACGTATCGGACAGGTCGTTTCGGATCGCCCTGGCCGCGTCCTGTGCCGACTGAGGCGTAGCCACCATGCCGGTGCCGATCGCCCATACCGGCTCGTACGCCACAATCAGCTTCGCGGCCTCCTCATCGGACAGGTCCCGCGTCACGTCGTGCACCTGGCCGACCGCGAAATCGAGCTCTATGCCTTTGCGCCGTTCCTCGTAGCTTTCTCCGACGCAAAGTATCGGCTGCATGCCGGCAGCAAGCACGGCCCTCACCTGGTCGACGATGTTCGCGTCGTCTTCGGGATGGTATTTGCGTCGTTCCGAATGGCCGACGATCACGTACGAGCAGCCGAGATGGGCGATCATATCGGCGGAGACGTCGCCGGTGAACGCTCCCTGCGAGGTGACTGAGACGGCTTGGGCCCCGTAGCGGATTTTCAGATTGTCCGATTCGACGGCGACCTGCACGCTGCGGAGTGAGGTGAATGACGGCATCAATGCGATTTCGCAACGTTTGTAGTCGAAATGGACGGCCCGAAGATTCCATGCAAGCTGCTGTACGAAATACGTCGCTTCAAGATGATCGAAATTCATCTTCCAGTTTCCGGCCACCAAAGGAATCCGTTTCGGCCCCATAATATTCGTCGTCTCCCGTCCGTGCTCGTCAAAGCGAAAGGTCGTTCTTGTGACATTGTATGCGAAATACGCAAAAGGTGCTCCCCCACCCACTGATGAGGAAGCACCCCTTCATGATTCTGAGATCAGTCGAGCACCTTCAGGCCCGGCAGTTCCTTGCCCTCGAGGAACTCGAGGGAGGCGCCGCCACCGGTGGAGATGTGCGAGAAGCCATCCTCCGGGAAGCCGAGGTTGCGCACTGCGGAAGCGGAATCGCCACCACCGACGATGGTGAATGCGCCGGCAGCAGTGGCATCGACGAGAGCCTGGGCCACGGCCTTGGTGCCTTCAGCGAAGGTCGGGACCTCGAACACGCCCATCGGGCCGTTCCACACGACGGTCTTGGAATCGACGATCTTATCGTGGAAGAGCTTCTGGGATTCCGGACCGATGTCCAGACCCATCTTGTCGGCCGGAATGGCATCGGCGGCCACGACTTCCGGAGCGATGTCCTCATCGGATTTCGGGAAGACCGGGTTGATGACGACATCGGTCGGCAGCACGAGTTCGACGCCGTTCTTCTCGGCGCGCTCCATGTAGCCCTTGACGGTTTCGATCTGGTCCTCTTCCAGCAGGGAGGTGCCGACCTCGTAGCCCTTGGCCTTGAGGAAGGTGTACGCCATGCCACCGCCGATGACCAGACGGTTGGCCTTGTCCAGCAGGTTGTCGATCACGCCGAGTTTGTCGGAGACCTTGGAGCCGCCGAGCACGACGGTCAGCGGACGCTCCGGGTTCACGGTGGCGCGGGACAGTGCCTTGACTTCCTTCTCGACCAGCAGGCCAGCGGCGGCCGGCAGATCGGCGGCGACATCATAGTTGGAGCCCTGGGCGCGGTGCACGACACCGAAGCCGTCGGAGACGAAGACCTCACCGAGAGCGGCGATCTTCTTGGCGTATGCGGCACGCTCCTCCGGATCCTTGCTGGTCTCCTCCGGGTTGAAACGCACGTTCTGCAGCAGCACGACGTCGCCATCGTTCATAGCGGCGACCTTGGCCTGGGCGTCCTCACCATAGGTGTCGGCAGCCAGCGGAACGGTGATGCCGAGCAGCTCGCCGAGACGGGCGGCGACCGGAGCCAGGGACAGTTCCGGAACGACCTTGCCCTTCGGACGGCCGAGATGAGCCATCAGAATGACCTTCGCACCCTGTTCGCGCAGAGCCTTGATGGTCGGCAGGGCGGCCTTGATACGACCATCATCGGTGATCGTGGTGCCGTCCAGCGGAACGTTGAAATCGGCGCGAACCAGAACGCGCTTGCCCTTGAGATCTCCAAGATCCTTGAGTGTCTTCATGTATATCCTTTCCTAGCCGCTTGTAAGCGTGGAATGGCCATATTGCCACTTACGCATAATACAAGCCCAAACGAACAAAAAACACCATACGACGGAAAAGTCGCATGGTGTTTTGTTTCCGGAAACGAAAATCAAGCCGCTTGACGGCGTGCCTTCTCCGTTTTCTCAGCCAATTGCAGCAGTCGACGGATACGTCCGGCGATCGCGTCCTTGGTGATTGGCGGGTCGGCGAGACGGCCCAGCTGCTCAAGGGACGCGTCGGCATGGTCGAGTCGGAGCTGGCCGGCGGATTTAAGATTGTCCGGAACGTCGTCGCCGAGGATTTCAAAGGCCTGGCGGACCTTATCGCAGGCTTCCGCGGCGGCCTTGGCGCTACGGCGCATGTTGGCGTCATCGAAGTTCGCCAGACGGTTCGCCTTGCCTCGGGCCTCTCCGTCGGAACGCTTTCCGGTCCATTCGCGGGCGGAATGAGGGGCGCCCATGAGGATGAGCATGCGTTCGATGGCATCGGGGTCGCGCAACGTCACACGTTCGGAGCTGCGCAGCTTACGCGGCTTGGCGGTGATGCCGAGACGACGCGCGGTGGAGACCAGCGCCAGCGCGGCCTCATGATTCGGACATACGATTTCGAGATAGCTGGCCTTGCCCGGGTCGGACAGGTGTCCGCCTGCGAGGAACGCGCCACGCCAGGCGGCCTTGATCTGGGCGATCTTGCCGTTGATGATGTCGCCCGGCAGACCCAGCACCATGTTTTTGGTGTAACGGCTGTACAGGCCGGTCTGCAGCACCAGAGCCGCGCTGCCCTTGGGGACGCGGACTATGAAGCGCTGCACCACGCCGGTCGGCGTCTGCCTGGAAACGGGGGTAAGCGTGGCTTCGTGGCCGTACAGATTTCTGATGGTGTCCTGCAGCCATATGGCCGCGTCTTGGGAATCAAGCTGCGCCTGCACGAGAATGTGGTGATCCACCGAGTGCAAACCATTGCCGAATCGAATCATCGCAGTCGCCTGTGCCTTTTTGGCGATGGGCAACTCGTTGTCGATTGCGGCCAGCTCGCTTTTGACGTCATCCAGAAGAGCCAAGAGCCAACCTCCTACTTTCCTGTTCTTCCCTATAATTTCAGGCGAGTCGCGGACTCGACCCGCACTGCTACCGGCTTACTGTGATACCGAATAACTTGGACAAAGCCGGCAGCTTTTCTTTGTATTTGGATACTGTCTTCTCACAATGCGGTCATCAATCGGCCGAACGCTTGTCCAGCTCGCGGGCCGATACGGAGACCGTGAGACCACGTGCACGCAGGCGCTTGGCCAAGGCCTCGCTCATGGCCACGGAACGGTGCTGGCCGCCGGTGCATCCGAACGCGATGGTCACATAGTGCTTGTCTTCCTGCGCATAACCTTCGATGGCGATGGCGATGGCTTTCTCGTAGGCGTCAAGGAACTCCTCCGCGCCCTCGCTGGAGAGCACGTAGTCGCTGACCGGTTTGTCCTTGCCCGTCAGCGAACGAAGCTCCGGCACCCAGAACGGGTTGGGAAGGAACCGGACGTCCGCCACGAAATCGGCGTCTATCGGAATGCCGTATTTGAATCCGAAACTGAAGATATGCACGGAAACCGTGGTCGGTCCGGAACCAAGCAGACCCTCGTACAGTTTCGTGGACAGCTGATGGATGCTCAATGCCGAGGTGTCGATGACGATGTCGGCGTGCTCTTTGAGGTTCTTCAGCAGGTCGCGTTCCTCAAGGATGCCGTCGATCAGACGATTGCCCTGCTGCAGCGGATGGGGCCTGCGCACGGATTCGTAGCGCTTGATGAGCACCTCGTTGCTGGCGTCGAGGAACAGGATGCGGGTCTTCACCCCAAGATCGTCCAGATGGCTCAGCACGGCGGACAGGTCGTCGAAATAGTCACGTGACCTCACGTCGATGACCGCGGCGAGTTTGTGGATGTTCGAACCGGAGCTGGTCATCATGTCCACCAGCGGGACAAGCAGTTTCGGCGGCATGTTGTCGACCACATACCAGCCCATGTCCTCGATGCTGTTGGCCGCGTGGGACCGGCCCGCGCCGCTCATGCCGGTGATGAGCAGCACTTCGAAGCCTGCGGCCGGAGAAGGCGCGCTCGTATGTCTGCCTGCCTGGTTGACGGCGTTGTTCTTTTCGTTCATCACAGGGCCTCCTTAAGCGCGGAGCGCATGGCATGCTCCAATGCTTCGACTTTCTGATGGCTGGTGGGCTCGGTCGGCGGATCGTTGTCCCATATGCCGGTCATCAGCCAGACTTGAATCATGGCTTGGTACAGCAGCATCTCCTCGCCGCCGATGGCGGTGCCGCCGCATGACCTCCAGGCCTGCATGAGCTTGGTCGGGCGGGGATCATAGACCACGTCGAGTAGCGTGCCGTTCGTGACTATGCCGGCTGAGGCAAACGCCTCGGCGATCGGATCGGCGGCAAGGCCGGGGATGGTGTTGATGACGACGTCCGCATGGGACAGCAGATTCGCCGCATGGTCCATGGCGACGATGCTTATGGAGCCGACGCCCATATGGCTTTCCGCCAATGGTTCAAGCGCCTCGTTCTTATCGGGATGGCGTGCCACGACGGTGACATGTCCAATGTGGGGCATCTCGGTGCAGGCCGCCAAAGCCGAGGTGGCGGTGTTGCCATTGCCGATGATCACCGCCTCGCCGTCTTGTCCAGAATCCATCCGCATGCCACGTGCCCGATACGAGTGCTCGAAGGCGAGCTCAATTCCCTTCACATCCGTGTTGTAGAGCCTGATCGCAGGGATGGCGGCGTTCTTATCGTTCGCGCCAGACCAGTCGAAGACGGCGGTGTTGGCCACCTTCAGCTCTTTCGCCCACGCGTTGCATGGCACGCCATATGGCTGGATGGTCTTCTTCAACGGCATGGTCAGGCTCAGTCCCGCCCAGCTGGAATCAAGCGACTCCAAAAAATCCTCAAGCTCCGTCTCGCCGACCTCGTGCCTGCCATACGACCAGCTGTCAAGTCCTAGAGCTCGATAGGCCGCATTATGCAATACAGGGGAAAGCGAATGCGCGATGGGTTTGCCAAGGACCGCGCACCGATGGTCCACCTCGGTCATGTTCCCTCCCTTACTCTCACCATTCATCATGCTAGCAACGCAGAAGCGATTGCTCGTTACAGATTCTATTTCTTTTCATCTTTCGGACTGTTTCCATCCGATTTCACTGTTCGGAGGGCATCCTCCGCCTTCGAAGCAATGTCAACGGACGAATGCAATGCCTGGTAAATGTTCTCGGCCTTGGCATGGCCGATGCCTTTGACCTGTTCGAAATCCTCCACGCTCGCCTCACGCATGGCGCGTACGGAGCCGAAATGGTTGAGAAGCCGTTTCTGATAGGCTTCGCCGATGCCGGGAATGTCGTCCAAAGCGGAACGCAAAGCTCCTTTGCGTCTGGTCTGACGATGGTAGGTGATGGCGAAACGATGCGATTCGTCACGCACCCGCTGCAGCAGATACATGCCTTCGGATTGTCGCTTGAGGATGATCGGATAGTCGTCATCCGGCACCCAAACCTCCTCAAGACGCTTCGCCAATCCGCAGACGGCCACATCGTCCACGCCGCAGTCGGCAAGCGCCTTGGCCGCCGCCATCACCTGCGGTTTGCCGCCATCGACCACGATCAGATTCGGCTTATAGGCGAAATGGCGACGGTTGGTGTTCTGCTGCACGGCATCCGTTTCAGGACCATTCGTGCCATCCGACCTATCATTTTGCGTGGCCATCCGACGCTCGTTGTCCATGCTTTCCCCGGAATCGCCGGCGATGTTGCCATGGCGGAAACGACGGGTCAACGTCTCATACAATGCGCTCAAATCATCCAACGCGCCCTGCCCGTCCGCACCTCGGATGGCGAAACGGCGGTACTCCGACTTTTTCGCGATCGCGTCTTCGAACACCACCATGGACGCTACCTGGAATGCGCCGCCGACTGTGTTGGAAATGTCGTAGCATTCAATGCGCAACGGCGCCTGTTCAAGCCCAAGAGCCTTCGCCACATCGTTCATCGCATCGGAACGTGCGCCCATATCGCTGATACGGCTCATCTTGCTGCGTGCCAACGCCTGCTTGGCATTGTCGTTGGCACGGTCCATAAGCTGTTTCTTGTCGCCTCTGCTGGCTACACGGATGGTGACGGCCGCTCCACGCAATCCGCTTAGCCATTGCTCAAGCCCTGCGCTGCGCGACGGTTCGATTGGAACGATCACCTCACGGGGAACAGGCGCGATTGGAGCCAGCAGGTCGGCACGTCCCGTCTGCTCCTGACGTTCGTTGCGTTCCTTCGTGGCCTGCGCACGGGCGATAGCATCCGTTGCGGTCACGGTCTGTGTCGAACCGATCGCATTGCGCCGCTCGGTCACGACGGTCGAATCGGAGACGGCCGCGCTCTCCCCCGTGGTTTCCGAATATACCTGAGTGATCAGATCGGCGATCAACTCCGCGTCGCTCACATCTTCGACTCGCTCCACACTCCAGTTACGTTCGCCGCGAATTGATCCGGACCGCACGAAGAACGCGTGCACGCTGGCTTCAAGCTCGTCGGACGCGATGCCGAACACGTCGGCGTCGACATCCGAATCGAACACGACGGCGTTCTGCTGGACCACGGTCCCGAGCATTTGGATCTGATCGCGCAGCCGGGCCGCCTTCTCGAATTCCAGTTCGGCGCTCGCCTGCTTCATGTCGCGGGTCAGTTGGGCGATATACGATTTGCCGATTCGGCCGGTCATCACGCCGACAAGCTGCTCGCACATCCTGCGATGCTCGTCAGCGCCGATACGGTTCACGCATGGAGCGGAGCATTTGCCGATCGATGCCAACAGACATGGACGGCCCGTCAACTGCGCCTTGTGGAACACGCTCTTCGAGCATGTGCGCACGGGAAACGTTTTCAGCAACGCGTCGAGGCTGTGCCGAAGATCCCATACCTTGGCGTACGGGCCGAAATATCTGGTATCGCGACGTTTGCGGCTGCGAGTCACCCATACGCGTGGGATGCGTTCGCCTGATGAGATGGCCAGATACGGGTAGGTCTTGTCATCGCGGAACACCACGTTGAATCGTGGGTCGAACTCCTTGATCCACGTGTATTCGAGTGTGAGCGACTCCAGTTCCGTACCCACTACCGTCCATTCGAGGCTGCGAGCCGTCAACACCATGGTCTGGGTGCGTGGATGCAGCTGGTAGAGCGGCTGGAAGTAGTTCGTCAGCCGGTTGCGCAGGTTCTTGGCCTTGCCAACGTAGATGACGCGCCCCTCGCCGTCACGCCACTTGTATACGCCCGGCTGCGCGGGAATGTCGGAGGTTTTCGGACGGAACAGGTCGCGAGTATCCCCCAACAGGGGCGCGCCGTTCTTGTTCACTCCCCTGCCGTCGGATTGGGTGCCGGCGTCCGATACTGCGGTTTCCCGTAACGCATCCGCCGTTTTGCGCCACACGTCCGGACTGTGTCGTTCGAAATCAGTCACAGCATATCCCTAAGGAACTTGCCCGTCCACGACTGTTCGCATCGCGCGACCTGCTCCGGCGTGCCTTCGGTGACGATGGTGCCGCCGCCGTCACCGCCTTCCGGCCCCAGATCGATGATCCAATCCGCGGATTTGACCACGTCGAGATTGTGCTCGATGACGATGACGGCGTTGCCCTTGTCCACCAATCCCTGCAATACGAGCAGCAGTTTGCGCACGTCCTCGAAATGCAGGCCGGTGGTCGGCTCGTCGAGGATGTACACGGTTTTGCCGGTGGAACGCCGTTGGAGTTCCGTCGCGAGTTTCACGCGCTGCGATTCGCCGCCGGACAGCGTCGGCGCCGGCTGGCCGAGCCGGATATAGCCGAGACCGACCTGCACCAGGGTGTCCAGGTAACGCGAGATGGACGGGTACGCCTTGAAGAACTGCGCGGCCTCCTCGATGGGCATGTTCAGCACGTCGGCGACCGATTTGCCGTTGTACTTCACTTCGAGAGTCTCGCGATTGTAGCGCTGGCCGTGGCATTCCTCGCAGTCCACGTACACGTCCGGCAGGAAGTTCATTTCGATTTTCAATGTGCCGTCGCCGTGGCATGCCTCGCAGCGGCCTCCCTTGACGTTGAACGAGAACCGTCCGGGACCATAGCCGCGCACCTGCGCTTCGGGCGTCTTGGCGAACAGCGTGCGGATTTTGTCCCATACTCCCGTATAGGTGGCGGGATTGGAACGCGGAGTGCGGCCGATCGGATTCTGGTCGACGTGGATCGCCTTGTCGCACTGGTCCACGCCTTCCACGCGCGTGTGCTTGCCGGGCACGATGCGCGCGCCGTTCAGCTTGTCCGCAAGCACCGGATAAAGGATCTGGTTGACCAGCGTGGATTTGCCGGAACCGGACACGCCCGTCACGCAGGTGAACACGCCCAGCGGGAAATTGACGTTCAGGTTCTTGAGGTTGTTCTCGCGGGCTCCGACCACGCGCAGCTGCTTGGTCTTATGCGTCTTGCGGCGTGCGGCGGGCACTTCGATCTTCCGTCGGCCGGCGATGTAGTCGCCGGTGATGGAGCGTGGCGCTTCGGTGATTTTTCTGGCGGGGCCGGAATACACGACCTCGCCGCCATGTTCGCCGGCGCCCGGACCGATGTCGATGACCCAGTCCGCGTTTCTGATGGTCTCCTCGTCATGTTCGACGACGATCAGCGTGTTGCCGAGGTCGCGCAAATGATGCAATGTGCCGATCAGCCGTTCGTTGTCACGCTGATGCAGGCCGATGGATGGTTCGTCCAGCACATACATGACGCCCACCAGGCCGGAGCCGATCTGGGTGGCCAGTCGGATGCGCTGCGCCTCGCCGCCCGACAGGGTCTTCGCCGCACGCGACAACGTCAGATAGTTCAGGCCGACATCGTTGAGGAAGCCGAGTCGTGCGCGAATCTCCTTGACGACTTCGCCGGCTATCTGCGCGGCCGAGCCTTCGAGTTCTAGGCCGTTGATCCATGCGAGGCTCCGTTCGGCGGACATGTCGCACACGTCCGCGATGGACTCGTCGCCCACGGTGACGGCAAGCACTTCCGGACGCAGACGCCGCCCATGGCACGCCTGGCATGGCACCTCGCGCATGTACGACTCGTAATACTGCTTCATCTGGTCGGAATCGGTTTCGTCATGCCGGCGCATCAACGTGCGCACCACGCCTTCGAAACCGGTGGAATACTCGCGCATGCGACCCCAACGGTTGCGGTACGAGACCTGCACCTTGAAATCACGGCCATACATAATGGCGTCGCGCGCGTCCTTGGGCAGATCCTTCCAAGGCGTGTCCAGGTCGAAGCCCATCTCATCGCCGAGTCCCTCAAGCACATGACGGTAGTATTCGCCGGTGCCCTTGGTCATGCCCCACGGTTCGATGGCGTTCTCGTTCAGCGTCTTGTCCGGATCGGGAATGACCAGTTCGGGATCGATCTCCAGCTTGTATCCGATACCCGTGCATTCAGGGCAGGCGCCATACGGCGCGTTGAAGGAGAAGGTGCGCGGTTCGATCTCGTCGAGTTCCAGCTGATGGCCGTTCGGGCAGGCGCGTTTCTCGGAGAACGGCTTGCGGCGGTCCGGATCCTTCTCGTCCAAATCGACGAAATCGGCGACGGCCACGCCTTTGGAAAGCTTCAACGCCGTTTCGATGGAATCGGTCAGACGCTGGCGGATACCGTCCTTGACCACCAGACGATCCACCACCACTTCGATGGTGTGCTTCTTCTGCTTGGCGAGCTTGATGTCATCGGACAATTGCCGCATCTCACCGTCGATCAGCGCACGCGCGTAACCATCGCCACGCAGCAGTTCGAGCAGATCCTCGAATTCGCCCTTGCGGCCGCGCACGACCGGCGCGAGAATCTGGAAACGCGTGCGTTCCGGATACTTCAGCAACGTGTCCACCATCTGCTGCGGTGTTTGCGCGCTTACCAGGGCGCCGCATTCCGGACAATGCGGAATGCCGGTGCGGGCGAACAGCAGTCGCAGATAATCATAGATCTCGGTGATTGTGCCGACCGTCGAACGCGGATTGCGGTTCGTGGTCTTCTGGTCGATCGAAACCGCGGGGCTCAGCCCCTCGATGAAGTCGACGTCCGGCTTGTCCATCTGCCCCAGAAACTGGCGCGCGTACGCCGACAGCGATTCGACATACCTGCGCTGGCCCTCGGCGAACAGCGTATCGAACGCCAACGAGGATTTGCCCGAACCCGACAGGCCGGTGAACACCACCATGCGGTTGCGAGGAAACTCCAAGTCCACGTTCTTGAGATTGTGCTCGCGAGCGCCTTGGATGGTGATTTTGAGGTCGTTGGGTAGGTGGGTGAGGTCTGCTATGAGTGAGTCGCCTGTTGTTTTCATGGGGGCTTTTTTGATTTCGCGTGTGAGGAATGCGTCGCTGGTGAGTACGCGTTCGACCACGACTTCGTTGTGTGTCGTGTTGTTGCGTTTGGTTGTCATGGTGTTCTTCCGCTTGGTGTTGCCTGTTCTGTTGTATAGGATAGCGTATTTTTGTTGTGGTTTCGAACAGGTGTTCTATTTGGTGTTGTTGTTTGGTATGTCGTTGCCGGGTATGTCGATTGGCCAGTGGTGTTGGTCGTGCAGGATGGTTGTGGCGTCGCGTATGGGGATGCGTTCCTGTTCGATGCGTAGGTATTGGATGTCTGTTCCTGTGCAGAGTGTTTCGTAGAGTTTGCGTTCTTCGGTGGTGAGTCCGGGTGTGGGTTGTGGGGTTTGTGTGGTGAGGGGTTTGTTTTTGGCGTCGAATTGGGTGCCGTATTGTTCGTATGTCCGGTATGCGGTGGTGTCCATCAGTATGGATGTGCATGGGATGCCGGTGGCGCGTAGTTTGGAGAGGATGTCGAGTCCGTTGGCGTCCATGTCGCCCCAGTAGATGATGTTGGGGATGGTGGTGAGCCATGGCAGGAGTGTTGTGATGTGTGATGTTGCGGCGTATCCGTTGCCGAGGATGCAGATGGCGTGTTCGACGGTGGGCATGGCCTGGTAGGTGTCTTTGTTTTCGATGATGATGGCGTGTTCGATGTCGGTTGGCTGGCTGCGGACCCATGGTTGGGTGACGATGAGGTCGGGTTGGTCGTGGTGTTCGGCGTCCATGAGGCGTAGTCGGAGTTCGTTCGGGCGTTCCTGGAAGGTGAGGTTGTCTTGTCCGGTGAGCTGGCATATCGCTTTGCGGCGTTGGGAGTTGGGTGTGCCGAGCCATTTGGCGCTGAATCCTGGGATGGGCGCCATGCGTGGGGTCATGGTGTGGCAGTCGTGGTTTGCGAAGTAGTGGGCGGCTTGGATGACGAGGTGGAAGTCGGTGTCGTCGTGGTCTTTGAGGGTTTTGGCGACGTTCATGGCGTTCGCTGGTTCGAGGCCGAATTCTTTGGCGAGCGCGCTCATGCGGTCGTGTTCGCGTAGGTAGCGTTCGCGGGTTTGTTTGGTGGCGATGCGGAGGGCGGTGTCGAGGTCGGGTATGGTCACGGAGTCGATGAGCGGGCTTTTTTGTTGGATGAGTCCGCTGGAGACGATTTTGGTTTTCTCGCTGGTTTCGCAGTGGTGTTGCCGCGCCCAGTCGCAGATGGTTTCGTTTTGGGCGCGGATTTGGTTGTAGTGCTGCTCTAGTTCGGCTTGTTTGGGCAGTCGGATGGTTTTGCGCAGCGGCCAGGATTCGTCGGTGTCGTACATGTGCCTGGTGAGGTGGGCGTCGACGTATTCGTCGAGTTTCCGGCGGATGTCCGTTTCGCCTGTGGTGTTTCTGGCCGCTGCCATATTATGCCTCCGTCGCGGGTTGCGTCTGCTCGACGGTGGCGTCTTGTGTTTCGGCTTGCGTTGCCGGCTCGCGGTCGAGCTCCTGCAGGTACGAGTTGCCGGTTGCGGGATCCTTGTATGCCACGTACGCCTTGTCTGCGATGCTGAGGATTTCGGCGGTTTTGCTTTCCGGCGCGGATACGATGATCTGGAAGCCGAGGCGCGGCAGCACGGTCAGCGCGCGTTTCGTGTAGCGTCCGTCGGCTTTGATGAGGGCTTCGTCCAGGAACAGCGTGGTGTAGGTGGGCTTGCCGGTCAGGTCGCCGCCGAGCAGGTAGATCAGGGCCGCGCCGTAGACGAACGAGGTGAGTTCCTGCAACGCGCCGCCGGACTTGCCGCCGGTGGAGCTGATGCGCTCGTCGGGCAGATCGTTATGGTGCACGATCGCGTAGAACGAGCTGCGCACGCGCGGATCGAGGTTGCGCGCACCGTATTCCTTGATGCCGTTCGTGTCGCGGATCTGGCCGAGTTCCGCCTGGAGCCTGCCGATGAACGTTTCGCAGCCTGCGAACGCCTTGCGCGTCTCCATGGGATTGCTGCGCGCGTTGCGTGTCCAATCGTCGAGCTTCGACATGATGCGGCCCAACGAGGATTTGAACTGCCGGTCGATCGGGTGGAAGTCCACGTGGAGCGAGAGCCTGCCGCCGCGGGGGCCGAACTGTTGGCCTTTGAGCATGCCGTTGATGCGGTCGAGCTGCTCCCTGACGTTCTCCTCGTCGGTGTTGAACGCGCGGTTGAGCTGTTGGAAGCTCATATACAGCTTTTCGACGCTGTTCGCATACTCCTCGTCGGTCGCGGCGCGGGTGACGAGCATGTTGAGGTTCTTGAGCTCGTCAAGGAAATACGGATAGTCCTCCACGCTCGCCATGACGGTGTCGCCCTCCGTGGAATGGTGCTTCAGATAGTCGCCCATGGCGCGTTCCGTGTCGGCGCGCAATTGGACGGCACGCTCGTCGATCTGCTGGAGTCTCGCACGCACGGTGTTGCCGATTCTGCGCAGCACGCGCACGTCGAACGGCGCCGTCCCCTCACGGTCGAAACCGCCGGCGATGCGCTGCGGCCGTTCCTGCGGACGCGACGTGTCGAAACAGGTCTCATACGTGTCGGCCAGCAGATTCGACACCATGTCGGACAATGCGGCATCGTCGAAATCGGAGTCGCCATGCATGTCGAGCCATGCCTGTTCGGCCTGGACGGCATGCTGCGCGTTTTCCAATTCCGCTTCGGCACGGTACCTGTTCTTGCCCTCGTCGTCCTTCTGCCGTAGCAGCTGTTTCAACTCGTCCTGCAATTGTGCCAGTTCCGGATCGCTTTCGATCCGTTCGATCTGCAGACGGATCCGTTCCGCCTTCGTCTCGAGCCCGTCCACGTCGATCTTGCCCCATGGCAGATCCGCGACGGTCAATGCGAGCTCATGCTCGTCCTGCAGCAGAGTCATGGCGTTGGCCATCTGCCTGCCGCGGCGGTCGGCGTCCTCCAACGCCCGTTCCGCCCCGTCAAGCTGGCGTTCCAATTCGGCCAGATACCGTTCGTTCACGAAGCCGATGACCTGACGCAGGCCTTTGACGCCATGGAATCCACGGTCGCCGGATTTGATCTGCCCGTCGACCTGCACCTGCCGTTCGGCCCGGTCCATGTCGTCGATCGCCTCCACGCAACGCGCGTCGAACCGTTGCGACGCGGTCTGCTCCTTCAACCATCCGACGAACGGCGAATCCTCCTTGTACCGCAGCTTCGACGACATCCACCCCTCGTTGCAGGCCGAATCGTATTGCGCGTCGGTATCGACGAAACGCCAGGCACGCCGCGTCATACGCGTCGGATCGATCGCGCTGACCTTCGCGGCGAACCCCTGCTCATGCCGCTTGTCCACGAGAATGGTCTGCGCGATGGGCGCGTACGTGACGTCCATCGCCAGACGCCATTGCTCGTTCCCCTCGTCCACGTCCATCAGTTCGGCCACGTACGGCAGTTCCGTCTCGTCCAAGCCCGTCGCCCGTGCGATGAGCGTGCGCGCATGGTCCATGTCGTCGCTGATGCGCGTCCTGTGTTCGATCTTGCGCCGGTAATCCTGCCTCAACAGGTCGCGTTCGCCCTGCCGGGCGTGACGTTCCACCACCATCCGCTGGTATTCGGATCGCGCGTCTTCCAAACGCTTGTCGTACGTATCGAGCGACAAGGCGAGCGCGGCGCGTTTGGCGTTCCATGTCTGCTCGTCGGCGGGGAGTCTGCCTTCGACGCGTTCGAACCGTTCGGCGATGGCGTGCCGTTGTCTGCGCGCCTCGTCGGCGTCCTGGCGTGCGCGTTCGAAGTCCTTGCCGAGTTGCTGCAGGCTGCCGCCGTCGATGCCGTTCATGCGTTCTTTGACAGCTTCGATTTGCGTGTCGAGTTCGTCGATGCGCTGCTGAGACCGGTCGATGGCGTCCTGGGATTCCTTGGCTTTGCGTTGCGCCGATGGCAGTCCGGCGCGTACTTCGCTGGCCATGCGCGACCATGTCCATGCGGCGAGCGTCGTCTCGCCTTGCTCGCGGTCGGGGTCGATGGGCGTGTATTCGCGGCGTTCGCTGGCTTGTTTGGCGTATTCGCCGTAGCGGGCTTGTATGTCCTGCAGGATGGCGACGCGTTCCATTTTGTCTTCCATGCTGTGGAAGTTCTCGCTGAACCGGTTGTAGTCGTCGACGGTTTCGCGGGCGAGCCGGATGGATTCGGGCACGTCGAGCACGCCCTGTTTGAAGATGTCGTCGAGTTTGGAGGGCGCGTCGGCGGATTGGATCTTGTGCAGGAGCCTGCATGCTTCGGCGCTTAGGCCCATGTCCTGCCAGATGGAGGCGTGAAACGCCTGCGCGTTGACGTGCGTCGTGCATCCTGGGTAGGTCTGTTCCATCAGTCCTCGCGTGAATGACGTGTCGCGGTGCCGGTCCATGAGGCGCGGGTCGATGGTCTGGTTCCAGGTGACGTATTGGCGGCGCAGTCCGTCCGGCCCGTCGCCTGCGGTCAGGTAGAGGAATTTTGCGCAGGACAACAGTCCGCCGTCGCTGCGGTTCGCGTATGTGTCGACGAGCGCGCCCCAGATGTTCTGCGGGGTGCCGTCCGCGTCCCTGCCGCGCAGGAAGATCGGGGTCTCACCGTTTTCGCCGTCGCTGATGCCGATCATGCCTCGCAGGTACGTGTAGTCGTTGCGTTCCGAACGTCCCGAATTCGACGCCTTATTGTAGGGGGTGCCGGACGGGTAGAGCAGCGAGATCTGCGCGTCGACGAGCGTGGATTTGCCCGATTCGCTCGCGCCGGCGAGCAGGGTCACCGGCATCGCATCGTCCATGGACGGGCGGAACACGTGGTAGCCGCCGTAGGAGCCCCAGTTGACGATCTGCCGGCTTTGCAGCATCCAACGGTCGGAAACGATTTTCATGCCGTCTTCCATCAGTGTTGCCCTCCATCAAAAGCGTCATCGGCCGAATCGAAATCGAACGCGTCCTGCTCGACGCCGGACGAAACCGTCCCGGTCGAATCGGAAGTATCGCCACCATCCGCGCCGATGGACGAATCGTCATAACCATCGCCATCCGCGTCTTTCATACCATCGCCGTCCGTATCATCGGAGCCGAGCCACCGGTCGGCGAGCTTCTGGTCGAGCACCATCGGCACCAATGGCGTGAGCACGTACATGTTCTCGTCCCCCGTTTCCGCGAGATACCCGTAGGTGCGCATGCGCGAGATGACGGACGTGATCTTCTTCGCCGTGCCCTCCTCGTCGTTGCTGGCCGTGAGGAAGCCCGCTCCCGTGGCGAGCAGCGCGCGGATGTCGTCGAAGCTGATGAGCCAGTCGCCCGGCTTCGTCTTCTGGTTCTCGTACTCCAGCACCTTGATGCGCAGGGCCGCGAGCGTGGCGGCCTCCTCGCGGGTGAGGCTCACACGCGTCTTCAACGAGCGGATGTTCGTCTCCGCGTCCGTGACCGGCGACGCGTACATGATCCGGTATTTCGTGTTGTCGACCAGTCTGAGCATGTCGTTGTTCAACGACCGTTCCACGGCCTCACGGTACTGGCACGCCCTGTCGTACAGGCTGCCGTCGATGTAGCGTTCGCGTTTCAGCGCGATCGCGGCCATACGCGCCTCAAGAGGCATGTCTCCCGTATCCCCGTCGAACAATCCCGGCCTGTCCCTCGTCATATCCGGCCCTTCGGACGGCATGCCGGATTCCGGGCCTGTCTCCTCTTCGATGCCGATGCCAGTGTCGAATCCGTCGGTGTTGTCCGTCATGCTCATCCCTCCTCGATGATCTCGTCAAGCGCCGCCTCGGTGGTGAGGATCGGCCTGGTGCGCCACACGCGCTCGCCTCCGTCGATGGATACGCAATGCCATGCCACGGTTGCCGGTCCGTCCTGCGTGCGTAGGGCGCTTAGGAAGCCGATCAGCTCGCTTTCGCGCCGTTCCTCCCGGGGCAGCCGGTTGAAGCTCGCCGCGAAATCCACGAACCTGCCGTCCGCCGTTTTGACCGGATCGCGCCTGATGAGTCCGATCATGTGCGTCAGCCGCGGGCCGCACATCTCGACCATGGCCTTCAGGTCCGGCGCGTTGACGTTCGTCGAAGGCGCGTCGTCCAATCCGGCCGTGGCCGCGCGCGCCATCGATTTCGCGGGCCTGGACGGCAATGCCTGGAATTGCGCCGTGCCGGTGTCCGTACGGTATGGGCGTTCGTCCGAGCCGGGGTGCGTCTTCGCGTCGTCGCTGGCCCGCACGAACAGTCTATGGAGCTTGTCGAGCATGGTGCGGTAATGCGTGTCGGTCTGCTGGCGCACCAGACGGCTCACCGCCTCGTCGGATATGCGGATCTGCCGGCGCACGTCCTCGATGCCCTCGTAGATGCGTTTGAGTTCGGCGCGTACCTGGGCGAGCAGGATGCCGGGCTCGCCCTCGAGATACGGGTTCTGGGCGATGTCTCGCACCGCCTCGTCGATTTCGCGGCGTCCCTCGTCAGTGACGATCACCTGGAACGCGTCCTCGAAACGCCGGCCGCTGTCGGATTCGTGGAACGACCTGTGGTATTCGTCATGGTAGGTGCCGAGCGCCTGCTCCACGCTGATGGAGCCCGACTGCATGCTTCGGCGCAGATTGTCGCCGTTGTCGCGTTCCTCGAGCGCCAGTTCGCGCAGGTCGATCGGCACGCCGCGCAGCGTGTTGTGGATGACGCCGATGATGTCGCCGACCTGCTGCGAGGTGAGCTTGTCCAACGTGTCGCTGTGCTTCAATTCGTCGATCTGCTTTTGCCGCTCCTCGATGTCGCGTTCGAGCAGGCGGATGCGTTCGCGGGGGTCGGCGGTCAGCTTCATGCGCGCATGCTCGATCTCCATGATGATGCTGTTGGCCTGCGCGCCGGACAGCGCTTTCGTGGTGTCCTCGAGCCGGTCGAGCGCCTCGATCGCACGGTGGGCGCGCGCCGTGAGACGGTACAGGTAGCGGTGCGATGCGACGTCGAGCGAATTGGCGAGCCAAGCGTAGTCGCCCTCGCCTTCCTTCGTCAGCTGCTGCAGGATCGTGTGCGCGGCTTCCGCGGACGTCTGCCCTTCCTTGGGCGTGTAATCGCCCGTTTCCGCAAGTCGGGTCAGACTGCGGGAGAACCGTTCCTCGACGATCTCGCGTGGCAGCTCGCCGGTGAGCGGGTCGAACGTGGAGCGCAGCAGCGCGACGTACAGCATGGAATTGCCGCGCAGCAGCAATCGCAGCACCCCGGTCTCATACACGGGCCGGAGCCGTTCCATTTCCCGTCTTACATCCGCCAACGGCGTCCCGTCCTTCCCTTAGCCACAAGTTTCCCGATGCGCATCCATTGTAAGATAGCATGTCCGTTTTCCCGTGATCGCGGCGGGAAAACCGTCCGGCGCGAACGTCATTTGAAGATGACGTAGCGGCACAGCAGGAAGCCCCAGACCGCCTGCATGCCCATGGTGACGATCTTGACCGCCATGGTGGGCCAGCCGAGCAGTCCGGGGATCCAGGCCATCATCAGGTTGGAGAACAGCAGGTTCCAGCAGTACATGGCCACGAACATGGCTATCGAACGCGCGTAGTTCGACGAGGATTTGAATGTGACGTTGCGGTTCATGACGTAGTTGAATGAGCCGGAGCAGAAGACGGCCACGGCATTCGCCAGACGGAACGGCAGGCCGGCCAGCTGAAGCACGGCGAACACGCCGAATTCCACGAAGGTCTGCATGGCCGAAACGCCGCCATAGCTGAACAATTGTCTGACGATGCCGTTTTTCGGTTTTCCGTCCGTCGGCATGCGGTCTCCTCCCGGTCGTCTCAAACGCTACGGCTGGAAAGCATAGTCACACATGTGGCTACGGACGCGCCGGAGGCGTTTCGGCCCGGCGGAATGAAAAAACGGAAGGACGCCCCTTCCGGAGTTTCCGGAAGGGGCGTCCCCCACGTTTTCGGATCGTGTCCGCTCAGATGCTCATCGCCATGAGCTGGGCCGCATACTCCTCCACAAGCTCGCTGTCGCGCTCCGTCCAGGAATGGCTGGCGGAATCGTCCGGCACGAAAGTGGCGTCGATGTCGATGTTCTCGTTCATTTCCTTAATACCTCCGTTCGTCCCACTTGCCCCCGGCGACATTGCCGACTTTCATGGAACAGGCAAAAGTCTGGACCATAAACGCGTTCGATGCAAGAGCGTGTTCACATCGTGGTCAAACGTTTTTCCTCCACGCGTACATGCCGTGTCTCCGGCGTGAAGACGATACGATGGAGGCATCCCTGCCACCAACCAAAGGAGGATGATGATGAGCGACGAACGCAATGAGGCCGAACCGATCGAACTGGGATACATCGAGGACCTCGGGGACATGATTTCCGTTCAGGAGGGGTCCACCGTGTCCCGCACCGTCATGCAGAAGGCCGGAGGCAACGTGGTGCTGTTCTCCTTCGACACGGGCGAGGAGCTCAGCGAGCATACGGCTGCGATGCCGGTGTTCGTGCAGACGCTGAAGGGACGGCTTAAGGTGACGGGCAACGGCAGGACCGTGGAGCTTGTTCCGGGAGGCCTGGCCTACTTTCCCACCCGCATCCCGCACGCGATATACGCCGAGGAGCCGTCCGTCATGATGCTGACGATGGTCACGCCGGCACGCGACAACATCGGCGACTGAAAAAACAAGACCGCCGGCATCGGATTCCATTGGATTCGACGGTGCCGGCGACTGCCGGAAATACAAGAAAAGCTCCCTCCCGGGAGCTTTCGTTTTGTGGAGCGGACAACGGGACTCGGACCCGCGGTCTCAACCTTGGCAAGGTTGCGCTTTACCAACTAAGCTATGTCCGCATGTTTTCCACCTTGGTGGGCAACGAGTTGAAAATATACAGGAGCGTCCGCCATCGCGCAAGCCCGGCGTGTCGCGTTTTTGCGGCGCCGGACTCGCGGCAGCTCCGCACGACGGTCAGACATAGTCGTACGGCATGCGCTTTTTAACGCGCCAGAACACGATAAGCGCGATGCCGAAGAGCAGCGCGTAGAAGCCACGGTCCGTCCACAATCCGTAGACCGCGCAATACAACACCAACGCGCGTAACGTATAGAACACGATCCTGCGCATGCCGGAACGCTCCCTGGTCTCCACCGTCATGCGCGTGAAACCGCCGCCCAACGTGCGGCCGGCGCGCCTCCACGGAATGATCCCTTCGAACAGGACGAACATGACGATGGTGGCCACGGCGGAGACGGCCGCATTGACGTTGTTCGCGCGGTTCACATCGAACAGCACGCCAACCAGATAGATAAGCGCCGTGACGGACAGCGACGCCGTTTCGACAAGGAACAGGTCGATCGCGAGCGCCACGCAGCGGCGCACGAAGCCTGGCTCGGTGGTGATGGCGTCTTCATCGATGCGCTGTTGGGGTAGGAAGTGGGTGACAATGCTTCCCATGGCGTAGCCGAGTATGCCGCCGAGGGTGTTGGTGATGAGGTCGTCGACGTCGAATAGGCGGTAGGCGCATGGATAGATGCCCCAGATGCCGGTCAGCTGGGTGGTTTCGATGAGCAGCGAGGTGAGGAACATGGCCGGCAACGCCGTGACGAATTTCCAGCGGAAGACGCGTTTCATGAAGTAGCCGAGCGGTAGGAAGAACACGACGTTCATGGCCAGTTGCATGACGCCTGTGATGCCGTCGGTTCGGATGTCGTGGATGAATTCGAATGGGTTGAGTTGTGGCCTGAGATGGTGGGCGGCGCAGTAGGTGGCCGGGTTTTCTGGCATTGGGTACATGGTGAAGCATGCGAGCGCGATGAGGTAGAGCACCACGAGATATGCGGTCAGTGCGGAGGTGAAGCGTAGCCGGTTGTCGCGGTGGTAGAGCAGTGCGAGCACGGGCAGGGTGAGCAGGAGTGAGAGGAATGGCCAGATTGCGATGGCGAGCGCGAATGGCTTGCTGAAGTAGAGGACGTATGACATGGCCGGTTTCCTTTGCTGGGCGTGTGGGATGCGCGTGGTGTGTGCGTGGGTTTCGTTTCCGTTGTTGGTTTCAACGGTAGTACGGCTGGTCGTGTCCGTGGCATCGTCCGTCGTATTCATTCCTTGGCGTAAATGTTGGGGTGACTCATCCTCTGGTATGAGATGGCCCGGCGTGTTTCTTCGTGTCTTTTTCCTCTTGCTTTTTCCGTTGGATTGCTTGGCGTCTGATCCGCGCGGAACCGATTTCGGACATCGTCTTCGCCGTCACCGCGGGAATCCTGTTCATGGCGTTCACGCCGAAACTGCTCAGCGAATAACGGAAGCTCCCGCCTTCCACGCGGAAGGCGGGAGCTCTTATGGGAAGACTAAGGCGGATTTTAAATCCGAGGAATAGTCACCTTTTTGGCACCGGTCATGTAATGCCAGAAATCTTCCGTCCCCGGAATAAGGTCATGCAGAACGCCTGATGTTTTTTCGACCGCTACGCTCGGTGTGCCCGGCACCGGATGGTCATCTGTTGAAGACGCGAAATCGAGTCCGATGATTCACGCATCGGCACTCTCCGCGGCACCAATCGCCTTCATTCCAGGATATTCGGCGAGAACGAGATTGATGGCATCGGCCAATATCATCTGACCCTCCTTGCAGCATTCCAGTACTGATTCGTCGGATTCGGCTTTATACGCTTTATACGCGTCAAAACGTCACCGTCCATATTCAAATACCATGAGTCGTTTGCCGATCTCGTTTGCGGAGCGGGGGAATCATTCCGCCTGTTTGACGCGTTCCATCGTAGTATCCGTTGAAGGGCGTTCTTGTTGGTCTTGGTATCCATTCCTCTTATCACGTTTCCGCTGTATGCTTTAGGGAAAGCTGTTATGTGGGAGGATCATGCGGACCACGAAAAGCAAGAAACCCATCACCGTCGTATCGGTATGCGTCGCCGCCGTGGCATGCGCTGTCGGCGCGTACCGGTTCGTCTACCTGCCACTCCGGCCTGCCGATGTCAGTCATGCTCGGATCAGCATCAACGCGACGGGCAAGTTCGACGAATCCCAGATCGACGGCGCGGTGAAAGCGGACCTTGCCGGGCTGAAATCCTGGAACGGTTGCCGCGTGGATGCCGTCCGATATGACGCAAAGCGTTCGGCCGCGCTGCTTGCAGCCGAACACGACGTCACGGCTTCCGGTGGCAGTTCTTCGATTTCCACGGCCATTGACGAATACGGGATGGACAATGTGGTCTACCTCTCCAATGACATCTCTTGCCATGCCGGCTCGCAGAACTCGTCCCAAGATGGCTGGGGAAGCTGGTACGCGTGGAATCCCGGTTCCGCGCGGGCGGAACACGGATGGATCTTCATCGACGAGGGATATTAAAAAGTTCAACGGAATACCGTGCACCATGCCATGATGTCGAAACCATACGATGACGATTGGCTTTAGTACAGCATTGATAAAAAGCGGGCCTACGCGTCCTGATCACGCGGAACGCAAACCAGCTTTCGATGGCATAGGCATCGCTTGGCTTATCTGACTACTTGGTCAAGGAACCACTCATCATGACTGGCCACCACCAATGCTCCCGGATAGTCGGCAAGACATCTTGCCAGAGCCACCTTGGACTCTAAGTCAAGATAGTTCGTCGGCTCGTCCATGACGATCAACTGAGGCCGGTCAAGAATGCCCAAGCACAACATGAGCTTGCGCAGTTCGCCCGGAGACGGCGCTTCGTTAGAAAGCAGCTTATCCGGATCGGCGTTGAGCTGGGCGAAGGCGGCCAGCACCTGCGAGCGTTCCTTACCCTGCAATGCGGCGAGTCGTCTCATGGTTTGAGAAAGCGCGGCTTCTCCCGTTTGCTGCTGGACGATCAGATGCGGCAAGTCTTCCGGCATGCTGTCCAGCAATGCGTTCATCACGGTTGTTTTGCCGAGTCCGTTGGCACCGGCCAGTCCGATATGGTCTTGCTGTCCGATGCTGAGTTTTGGTATGGCGACGCCTGGCATCCGTGGTTTTTCACCACTCATCCCTGGATTATGCGCGACCTTCCATTGATGTCCGTCGGCATGCAGTATGGATTGTGTTGGCGTTCTCGCGGCATCGTTCGAGCTGGTCATCCTGCCGCTGCCGAATATGATAATACCTTCCGTGAGATGCAGGAGCTCCTTTCTGTTGCTTGGCCGTATGTCGATCCAGATGTCGCCGTCGTAGCGTTTGGCCGCTACGGTTAGTGAATCTAGTGTGCGCTGTGCTCGTTCAAGACGCTTGTTCATTTGTCGGTATGCGGCGCCCGAAGCGGTATCGGTCTGTTTTTCGATCCATTTGTGGTGATCGAGGGCGCTGTGATCTTTGCGGTCGATTTTCCACCCGTTGCGTTTGCGAGCATATGCGCTTTGCATGGCTTGATGTCGCTGTGCTTGTGCGGACCGCAGTCGTGTGACTTCCTGCCGTGCCGCACGGATTGACTCCTCGTCTCCACGCAGTCTGGACGTCATCAGCTCATGCGTTTGCGTATATCCGCCATCATATGTGCTGATGGCGGTGATGTTACGCCCACTGATGTGCCGTCGTTCGAATATGACGCATCGTGCGCATGTAGCGTCAACCAGTGCGACATCGTGGGATATTACGATGCCTATGCCCTGGTATTGGCGCATGACTTCGACTATGGCTTTCCGTGTTTCACCATCAACGTGGTTGGTGGGTTCGTCAAGCACGAGCACATCGGGACGCGCTGTGATTGCGCAAGCGACCTGCAATCGTTTCGTTTCGCCTCCGGAAAGCGTTTCATAACGGTAGGGCCAGTCATCGCCGATGTGTAACGCGTTGCGTACACGCATGGTTCCGGGCGACCAATCCGTGGCGAAGTCGTCGAGGTTCTTAGGCCTCACCATGTTGTCTTGCGGGCAGGTAGCGATAGTGAGTCCATGCGGGTCCGGGTTGATGCTGCCGGTATCGGCGGGCAACATTCCGATGGCGATGTTCAGTAGAGTCGTTTTGCCGAGTCCGTTGTCGCCGAGCACGGCGGTCCATCCTTGTTGGAAAGATGCGGACACGTGTTCGAACAGTGGTTCAGACATGGACGGGTATGTGTAAGAGATGCCAGTAAGCGTGAGCATCGTTGTCCGGGCCATGTATGGGGCTTCTTTCTCATACAGGCGCACTGCGAGGTCTTGATTGTGAAAAAAAACGAACGGATACGGAACCGTGAAATGTGCATACGAGCAAGCTACGCGGCAGTGCGCTTCAACGCGCACGGTTCTGCCGACGGTATCCGCCGCCCGTTAGATACGCAATGCCCGTTTCTCTTTCCCGAAAACCCTCTTGGCATATGGGAGGATTTAAATACACTCAACATATTCCATCATAGCATATGGTCATTCGACCCCAAGCATTATGAACAATGCCATGGCCGTCGGCGCCATTCGGATTGATATCTGCTGATTGGGGCCGATCAGTCGAGATCAGTCAAGGATGATGCCGGCTTCGCTCATCTGCCGACGGGCTGCGATACCGAGTTCCTCACTGACCGGTTCGGTCAGGTTCTCGATGACGTGCACTTCGAATCCCAGCTTTTTTGCGTCGAGAGCGGTCTCCTTGACGCAGTGCGATTCGGCCAGTCCGACCACATCGACCCGTGTGATGCCTGCGGTCTTCAACCCGTTGGCGAGTGTCCTGCCCACGGCCATGGCGGTGGAGACTTCTTCGCGGGTGGGAATGCGGTCGGTGTTGTCCTCAAAGCCTTCGAAGCCGGAATATGAGGGCGAATACTGACCCTTTTCGAAATGATGCTCGATGTTCAATGCGGCGATGGCGGGATGCAGCTCGGCATTGGCGGTTCCGGCCTTGCCATGCACCGGCCAGGTGTCCACGAAATCAGGATGCTCGGACCAGTGGGTCCCCGGCTCGATATGCCAATCCTGCGTGGTTGCGATATATGCGTATTCGCTCCGGTGCTCGTTCACATAATCCGCGATACGTTCGGCGACCGCATTGCCTCCCTGCACGCCAAGTTCGCCTCCTTCACAGAACGTCGGCTGTACATCCACCACAATCAAAGCCCTTGCCATGCTTCTTCCCTCCTGAATGGTTCTGACACCACTGTAGCGAATCAATCACGAGAGTGGATATTCGTTTCATCCGCTGCGTCGGCGTAGCATATATGCATCCTTCCCACCGCCCGTCCTATAATCTGAAGTGGCATATGGCACGCAGGACAATGTGAGACTGGTGGAGCCGTTGCGTACATCGAGCCATGCCACTGGTCTGTGGGTTGGCTCTGGCCGGATATGGAAGTATGGTTTCGTAAAAAAGTATGGATGATCTGATCGTGTCAGGACTGCGCATCGACTGGAATATGCTGGCCGATTCGTACGTCAGTCGAATTCCCTCATTGCGTCCGATTGACGAACTTAGATTCCACAAGAATGTCACCTTTCTGGTAGGCGAGAACGGTAGCGGCAAATCAACCTTGCTGGAAGGCGTCGCCGTCGCCTGCGGCTTCAACGCGGAAGGCGGCACGCGCAACTACCGTTTCAGCACATACGATGACACGTCGGATCTCGCCAAGGCGATGACGATATACCGGCAGTATGCGATCGGCCCATCGAGCTTCTTCCTGCGTGCGGAAAGTTTTTTCACGCTGGCGACACAGGCTCGTGAATACAGTCGCGGATATGGCGACATGTCCCGTTTGCACGAGATGTCGCATGGCGAAGGTTTTCTGGAGATTCTCCTGTCCCATACGGGAAAGGGTCTCTATCTTATGGACGAACCCGAATCCGCGCTCTCGACACAGCGGCAATTGACTCTGCTGGAGCACATGTACCGAATGGCAAACGACGGATCACAATTCATCATCGCAACCCATTCGCCGATTCTGCTCGGTCTGCCGGATGCGGAAATCCTGTCATTCGACGAAAACGGCGTCCATCCCTGCGATTATGAGGATACGGACAGCTATCAAATCACCAGGGTCTTCATCAACCACCGCGAATCACTGCTCCGGCATCTGCTTGGAAATGAAACGTGAGATGAGGTGAAACGGTTGCGGGTGTTCGCTATGATGTTCGATTGGCGTTTGAAGGAACACGAAAGACTAGAGGTATCACGGCATGGCGATTGAGGCGCAGGGACTTGAGATTCAGATCGGTGCGCGCACGTTGCTGCATCCCACCAACTTCCACGTTGCCAAGGGGGACAAGATCGGTCTGGTCGGACGCAATGGAGCAGGCAAGACCACGCTGACCCGTGTGATCACCGGCGATATGCTGCCGACCGCCGGCAAGGTGCGCGTCTCCGGCAAACTCGGCTATCTGCCACAGGACACGCATGCCGCCGACCCGGAGCAGACCGCACTGGACCGCATGATGAGCGCGCGAGACATCGCCAGCATCATCAAACGCATACGCAAGGCCGAAAAGGACATGACCGATCCGGATCCGGATGTCATGACCAAGGCGATGAACCGCTACGACAAGGCCATGCAGGATTTCGAAAAGGCCGGAGGCTATGCCGCACAGTCCGAAGCGACCGCGATGGCGGCCAGTCTCGGCCTGCCGCAGGACGTGATGGGCCAGCAGTTGGGTACGCTTTCCGGCGGTCAACGCCGCCGTATCGAACTGGCGCGCATCCTGTTCTCCGATGCGGATACGCTGATCCTTGACGAGCCGACCAACCATTTGGACGCGGATTCCATCGAATGGCTGCGCGGCTATCTGAAAAAATACGAGGGCGGTTTCCTGGTCATCTCCCACTCCACCGAACTGCTTGACGAAGTGGTGAACAAGGTGTGGCATCTGGACGCACAGCTCGGCCAGATCGACATGTACTCGCTCGGCTGGAAGGCCTACCTGCACCAACGCGTGGTCGACGAGGAACGTCGCCGCCGCGAACGTGAAGTCGCAGAGAAGAAGGCCGAACGCCTAATGCAGCAGGGCATCCGCCTGCACGCGAAAGCCACCAAGGCCGTGGCCGCGCAGAACATGATGCGCCGCGCGGAGAAACTGCTGGAGAACACGTCCGAAGCACAGAAGAAGGAGAAGGTGGCGGACATCCGCTTCCCCGAGCCGGCACCTTGCGGACGTACGCCGATCATGGCGAAGGACATCTCCAAAGCGTATGGTTCGAACATCGTGTTCGCAGGCGTGAATCTGGCGATCGACAAAGGTTCACGTGTGGTGATTCTGGGCTATAACGGCGCGGGCAAGACCACCACGCTGCGTCTGCTCGCCCATCTAGAGGATCCCGACACCGGATCCGTGGAATATGGACATGGCTGCAAAATCGGCTATTTCGCACAGGAACACGACACATTGGACCTTGACGCCACCGTGTTGCAGAATCTGATTCACGTGGCACCGGAACTTGACGACACACAGGCACGTTCCATCCTTGGGTCGTTCCTGTTCTCCGGCGATGACGCGCTGAAACCGGCACGAGTGCTTTCCGGCGGCGAGAAGACCCGTCTGGCGTTGGCCACGCTGGTGACGAGCCGCGCGAACGTGCTACTGCTTGATGAACCGACCAACAATCTGGATCCGGCATCCCGCGACGAGATTCTGAAGGCCATCGCCAAATACGAGGGCGCGATTGTGCTGGTCACCCACGACGAGGGCGCGGTCGAGGCGTTGAATCCGGAACGCGTGCTGCTCATGCCCGACGGCGACGAGGACCTGTGGAACGACTCCTACCTGGATCTGGTGGCCGAGGAATAATCCCACTTCCACCATTTCCGACACGCATATGGGAAAGCCCGGACGAATCAGATCGTCCGGGCTTTCCCATATTGAACGGTTCCTGTTACGCGGGAACCGGTTACGCGTGCACGTGTTTGGCGCTGTAGATGTCCGGCTCGACGTAGATCTCGAAATTGTACCAGGGCAACGCGGTGCGCACGGCCTTCTCGATCTTGTCGACGGTTTCCACGTCATAGTCGCGGTCGAGCTTGCTGGTCTGCACTTTGACGCACAGGAGGATGTCGTCCTCCGACATGTGCACGGTCTGCATGTTCAGCAATCGTTCGACGCCCGGCGTGGTGGTAACCGCCTCGACGATCTTCCCGCGCGTATCGGAATCCACGGCCTCGCCGATGAGCAGCGAACCGGATTTGAACGCGAGAAACAGCGAACCGACGATCAGCACCAGACCGACCATGAGACCACCCAACGCATCAAAAATCTCATCGTCGAGCAGAATCGCAAGACCAATGCCGAGACCTGCGAACGCCAAACCGATCAAAGCGAGCGTATCCTCCATAATCACCGAAGCCAATTCGGCGGACTTGGTGTGCCTCCAGAAACGGAACACGCCCATACGCGGCGTGTTCGTGCGTTCCATACGCTCGTTGGCCTCCTTGATGCTCTGATGCAGTCCATATCCTTCGAGGCATGCGCTGATGACGACCACGATGAACGCGACGAGCAGTTCCATTCGGTTCACGTCACGTAGCGTAGGGTCGCCGGCGATCGCAATAAGCTTCTTCACGGCCTCGGACGTCGAGAAGAATCCACCGACGAAGAACAGCAGCGTGGCCACGACGAACGAAGCAAGATATTTGGCGCGATACAGGCCGAACGGATGGTCGCCGTCCGTCTTGCGCTTGGAGAAACGTCCACCCACCATCAATACGATTTCGTTGGAGCAATCCGCGATGGAATGTACCGACTCGGAAAGCATGGCGGATGATCCGGTGAAGAACGCCGCGAGCAGCTTCGCGATGGCGACACCAATGTTCGCACCCAACGCCGCCTTGACGGCCGCGCCCTGATGTTCGGCTTCCCGCACCTCCCCCATGTTGTTCGTGGTCGTACTGTCGCCTGCGGGATCGCGCGATTCGCTCATTGCCTTCCATTCTCGAATGTGTAACGGATAACATCATCCATTCAAGCACGAATACTGGCCGAGAAGCCGTGTGCGCCCGTGTTTCGGGACGTGCGTGTAACCTTCACTAGGTATTTGTCGCTTTCCCAAAAAAAGGGGTATTCAATGGCATACTCGCATAACGCGCCGTTCCGCGCCGACGTGGTCGGCTCCTATCTCCGCCCGGCCGAGCTCAAGGCCGCGCGTGAGGATTTCGCCGCCGGCAAAATCGATGCCGCAGCGCTCAAGGCGGTCGAGGACAAGGCCATCACCGAACTCGTCGCCAAGCAGAAGGCCGCCGGCCTGCATGTGATCACCGACGGCGAATTCCGCCGCGGCTGGTGGCATTTCGACTTCATGTGGGGCTTCAACGGCGTGGACCATGCCGCCGCAGCCCACCGCGTCGCCTTCCACGACGAGGTGACCCCGGCCGACACCGCCACCGTGACCGGAAGGATCTCCGGCGAGAACCATCCGTTCGTCGAACATTTCAAGTTCGTCAAGCAGTTCGAGGACGAGAACACCGTGGCCCGCCAGACCATGCCATCCCCCGCGCAGACCCGCTTCGTGCTCACCGGCAACGCGGCCGCCTACCCGTATGACGAGTTCTACAAGAACGACGACGAGCTGACCGCCGACATCGTCGCCGCCTACCGCCAGGTCATCGCCGACCTGTATGCCGCCGGCTGCCGCAACGTGCAGTTCGACGACTGCACCTGGACCCGCCTGTGCGATGCGAGCGTACGCGAACGTCTCGGCTGGAGCGACGAGGACGCGCTACGCCTGCAGCAGGAGAACCTCGACGTCATCAACGCCGTGATCGCCGACCAGCCGGACGACCTGGTCATCAACACCCACGTGTGCCGCGGCAACTTCCACTCCACCTGGCTTTCCTCCGGAGGCTACGCGCCGGTCGCGGCCAAACTGTTCGGCGAGGAGAACGTGGACGCCTACTACCTCGAGTTCGACGACGACCGTTCCGGCGATTTCGCGCCGCTCGCCGAAGTCTCCGGCGACAAGAAGGTCGTGCTCGGCCTGATCACCTCCAAGAAGCCCGACCTTGAGGATCCGGACACCATCAAGGCCCGCATCCAGGAAGCCGCCCAGTACATTCCGCTCGACCGCCTGTGCCTGTCCACCCAGTGCGGCTTCGCCTCCACCCAGGAAGGCAACAAGCTCACCGAAGACCAGCAGTGGGCCAAGATCGCACTCGTCCAATCCATCGCCAAGGACGTGTGGGGCGAGTAAACACAGCACGCCATCCACAATCAGCTATAAGGAAGGGCTATCCGTCTTGTTCGGCGGATAGCCCTTTGTTTGTTTGCCGGCGTTTTTAACGGGCAGGTCAGCCCTTCACAGCCTCATCGATGCAACGAATCGCGTTCAACGTACGCGGATAGCCGATATACGGCATGCACTGCGAGACCACCGCGATTAGAAACGCCTTCTCATTGCCGACGACCATATTCGCCTTGGCATGCGCCGTAAGCTGCGGTTCGCAACCACCCTGCGCGGCCAGGAAACACAACGTGACCATTTCGCGCTCGCGGGTGTCGAGTCCGCCGCGAGTGTAGTAGTCGCCGAAGCAGTTGTCGGCCAGCCACTTGTTGATGTGCCGGGTCTCCTCCGGTCCGGATTGCGCGAATCCGCGCATGTTCTCGCCGAAGATCTCGACCTGCTTGTCCTCTCCGGCCTGCGCGCGGGTCTCCGACGTGGTCGTGCCCTGCGGCTCCAGCGGCAGATGCACGTTCGCGGCTCCAAGGAAAACGTTGAGCTTCTTCAGGAACGGCAGGGTTCTCCCGAATCCGCAGTATGCGGTGGCTTGGTAGATCATCTCCTTGATGGCCACGGACGTCAGTCCTGTCTCGTAGGCGACCGGCAGCATCATTTCGAACGCGTCGAGACCCTGGCAGCCGACCAGAGCCGCGAGGATCGCCAGGGAGCGGGTCTGGTCGTCCAGATCGGGATGGTTCGCGCCCGGCTCGTTCACCACTTCCCCGTAAGCGAAGTCGGAAAACAGCTTGACATATTCCGGATCGGTCTGCGACAGCGTCCTGTCGTTGTTCCAGAACGCGTTCATCTTCCTATGCAGTTCCTCGAACATGGCTTCCTTTCCATTCGATGTCTTCGCGCCGCATGCCGCGTTCATTCTATCGTTGGAAATGTTGCGTGCGGATAGCGGCCATCGTCGTCTGAATGTTCAGCGTGCGATCGCGCCCTTGCCGGGCTGTTTCTTGACGTTTTCGATGACGTCTTTGTTTTCCTCGAGAATTCGGTTGGCCTCATCCTCGTGTCCTTCGGCGATGGCGCGCCAATAGAGCGATTTGAGCGACACGTACGCCTGCTGGATGCGCAGGGCCTCGGCTTTCGCGGCCAGACGCAGCGATTGCGCGTCGAGTAGTTCGATCTGCCGTCGGGCGCCTTCCGGACCGTCGAAACGGTTCTTCAGGTATTCGCGCATCGATTCAAGCGGCATGCCCGTCGCCGCCAGGCATGCGATGGTGGTCAGCGATTCGATGTCCTTGTCCGAATAGACTCGGTGGCCTGAACTCGGATCGCGGGCGATCGGATCGATGATGCCGATCTGCTCGTAATAACGCAACGTCGATTCGGGCAGTCCGGAAATCATGGACGCCTCACGGATCGAATGCCAGGTGGTCGTCGTATTGCTCATACCCCGCACTCTAAAAACTTAAAGTGCTCGAAGTCCATATTCCGGCGTGTCGTATTGGTCCGACGTCAAACGGCATTGAGCGGGCAATGGAAGAGCCGGTATCCGAAAAGTGGATCTGTCGCACGACTCCATTTTCATGTCCTTTTCGGCAATCGTGCGGCTTTTTCGTCCGTCTGTATGGGAACCGACGGACGAAAAAGCCCACGCATGCTCAGGCGGCGGTGATCAGCTCCGAGGAATCCATGTCGAAATCGGCCATCGCGTAGGAGCGGATGGCGGGATCATCATACGTGTTCATGTAGTACGTGTTGGTCTTGGACGAATATCCGCTGGTGAACAGCGTGCGTTCGAACTGGCCGTTGCCCATCTTCGCCATGCCGTCAACCATCTGCACGGAACCAAGGGTGTGGAACAGGCGAGACACGTTGGCCGCCTCGCCTTCCTGCTGCGGATAATGCGTGTTGGCATAAGCCACACGCACGAAACGCGACGGGGAGCTCACATCGCCCGGAATGCCATGCATGCTCACACCCGCGCCCCAAGCGGACAGGGACGCCTTGCCCCACGTGGCCGGCTCGGCCATCTCGTTGCCGACGCACATGTAGTTGCGCAGATTCTCCATATGGAAGCCAAACGTCGGCTGGTTGGTCAGCACGTCTACGTCGTCATGGTGCACATGCATGCCGTCCGCCATCTGTTCGACGACGATGCTGCGCTCGCTGTCGCCGATGATCCAATGCAGCAGCGACTCCTGCTGGCCGGGCACGATCTGGGAGACGAGGGTCACGTTCTTCAACGCCTTCTCGACTTCGTCGACGGAATCGAAATTGCGTGCCACCCACAGCGGGAATTCGAAGGTCGCGACGTTGTCGGTGCCTTCGACCGGCTCATGCACGAACTCCGCGTAGCCGGGGAAATTCAATCCCGCGATGGCCAGACCATGCTCGTTGGCGCAGTCGAAATACATCGGACGGTCGGCCATGACCACGCCCACGCCGATCACCGCGTTCGGCGTGGCTTTGCCGCTCGCGCCGAACACGTTGTCGTAGTGGTAGCCGCGTGGAGTGGCCAGGATGCTTTCGCCGTATGAGAAGCTCCAGTCGAGGTTGCGGCCGAAATACATGTTTCCCTCTTCGTCGGAGAAACGAACGCCAGTGCACATGATGGACTTCCTTCCTTTGTTTGATTGACCCGGTGCGTTCATCATACGCATGGACGGCTGGACGAACCACGGTTTCCGCCGACGGATAAACATGAAGGGTGCCCAAAAATGCCAAGAGTCGTTGAAAATGAAAAAATCCCCTTGTTTCCAAGGGGATTTTTCGAATGGCTCCTGCGACTGGGCTTGAACCAGTGACCGTCCGATTAACAGTCGGATGCTCTGCCAACTGAGCTACGCAGGAATGCGCTGTGCACAAGACATGAATTATACGCGGTAAAACGCAAAATGCAAATCCCGCGCGTGTCTCCCCTGCTGCGGCGGGACTACCGTCACATGCTGATCTTCGTCAACGGCATGGCGGAATCGATTGCGAAATCCGGTTCGGACGGTTTCACGCCGCTCTCCACCAGGTTCACGCCCAGCATGGCCACCATAGCGCCATTATCGGTGCACAGTTTGATTTGCGGGATACGCACTTCGACGCCATGCTTGGCTCCGACCTCCAACAGTTTGGCGCGCAGTTGGGAGTTCGCGGAGAAGCCGCCGCCAACGATCAGGGTCTTCGAACCGTACTGCTCGCAACCGCGCATCGCCTTCTTGGCGAGCACCGTCGCGACGGAATCGGCCAGCGACGCGCACACGTCGTCGATGGGAATCTCATTGCCTTCCGCCTGCTGCTGTTCGATCCAACGCGCCACGGCCGTCTTCACGCCGGAGAAACTGAAATCGTACGGATGCTGCTGCCCCGCCTTGCCTTGTGTAAGGCCCTGAGGCACTTTGATGGCATGTGGGTTGCCCAGCTGTGCGTGACGGTCGATGTGCGGGCCGCCGGGATACGGGAAACCAAGCAGACGTGCCACCTTGTCGAAGCATTCGCCGGCAGCGTCGTCGAGCGTGGTGCCGACCACGTCGATATGCCGCGCCACGTCTTCGACATGCAGCAGCGAAGTGTGCCCGCCCGACACAATCAACGCAAGCGTGTCCTTGGGGAACGGTCCGAACTGCAGCTGCGTCACCGCGATATGTCCGATGACGTGGTTGATGCCGTAGATCGGCTTGTTCGCGGCCCATGCCAACGATTTCGCGCCGGACACGCCGACCGCGAGACAGCCGGCGAGGCCGGGTCCCGCGGATACGGCGATCGCGTCGACGTCGGACAGCGTCATGTTCGCGTCGGCCAGAGCTTTGGAGACGCATGGCACGAACGCTTCGGCGTGCGCGCGAGAGGCGATTTCGGGAATCACGCCGCCGTAGCGGGCGTGCTCGTCCATGGAGGACGCGACCACGTTGGAAATGAGGGTGCGTCCCTGCACCACGGCCGCCGCCGTTTCGTCACAGGTCGATTCGATGCCGAGTACGATTGGTTCGCTCATTGCTGCTCCGTTGTGTGTGTTGCTGAAGTGTGCTCTGTATCCGCTGTTGCGCTGAAGCCGACGACGCGCGGCTCCAAGTCGAGGCTCATGGTGTACGCGTCGATGCCTTCTGGCTGGTAGTAGCGTTTGCGCAATCCCATCCGCGTGAAGCCGAACCTTTCGTACAACGCCAATGCCGGCACGTTGTCGACTCGGACTTCCAGAAGCATGCGTTTGGCGCCCTGCCGACGCGCCGAGACGATCAGTGTTTCGAGAAGCGCCGCCGCTATCCCCTGCCGTTGGTATGGTCTGCCGACGCCGATCGTCATGATCTCCGCGTCGTCGCCGTCGTACCAGTAGCCTGCGTAGCCTCGGACGACGGGATCCGCCGTCTGTACGGCATCGCCTTCAATGTCGAGCAGATACGTGCGTGCCGGAGCGTGGAATTCCTGCCGTACGGACTGTTCGCTCCACGCGCCGCGGCCGAACAGGTCCTTTTCCAATGCGGCGATCTGTCCGACGGCGGTGTCTTCCGGAATCTGGGAATGGTCGACAATCATGGGCGTGCCGTCACTCCGTTCGTTCGGCGCCGGCATGGTTGAGCACATGCTTGAGCGGGTTGGGCACTGACACGTCCGGACGACGCAGATATAACGGTTCGACGGGGGTCGGTTCTGCCAACGCCTGTTCGCTGGTGGTGAAGGCCGCGAATCGCGCCAATCCTTCCGCGCCTTCGTCGAGCAGAGCATGGTCGTCGACTTCGCCGAGGGAGGCAATCGCATTCCACGACTGCGCGTATTTGACCGCACCATGGCCGATGACGTCGACGACGTACGGCTTGCCCGTGTCGGCGAGCTTCGTAAGAACGTCATTGACGCGCATCGTGATGGAATCCGGATAGTCGATGTCCATGTCGATCAACGTTATGGGCGATTGTCCGACGCCGTCCGCAACGGTGCCGCCGTCATACAGCGCGAAATACAGTTGCCGGCGACGCGCGTCGTTGACGGCAAGCGTCAGATGGCGGCGATCGTCCGTAGCTTGAGTATGTGCCAGGCATTGCGGCGCGAGCACGTCCTGTCCGACCAGTTGCGCGCCTGTGGCGAAGGCCAATGCCTTGGCCGCGACGATGCCGGCGCGCAGGCCGGTGAATGGCGCCGGTCCGACGCCGACGACGATGCGGGTGATGTCCGACGCCTGCAGTCCAGCCTGTTCGACGGCTTGCGCGATGTTCACCTGCAGTTTCTCGACATGGGTGCGCGAATCCGTTTCGACGATGGGTTCATGTCCGACCACGCCTACGGTCGAACCATATGAGGTGTCAATCACCAGTGTCTGCATATGCTTGAAAACTCCTTGTGCCAAACTGCCAACCACTGTACAACCGGCGCTGGAAGCCACGGCATGCGGTGCGGTCGGCCACGTCGGATGCGTCTTAGACAGGGTCAGCGTTTTCCCGCGGTGAAATCGAACGAATCCCAGGCAGCGCCCACCGGCACCAACGTCACCGTGCGTGCGCCCGCGCTGGTCAGCTCGCCGTCCGCGGTCACGGCGGGCGCGTCAAGCGGACGGTCGATGTGGATTTCAAGCCGTTCCGGAGCCAATGCGGCGGCCATCTGCTCGCCCCATTCCATCAGGATGACGGTATGCTCGCCCGGATCCTCCAATTCCTCGTCCAAGCCGAGCGATTCCAATTCGTCCAATAGCCGTCCGACCGTGTCCTGTCCGGGCGCGTAGGCGTTGCCGCCGAGCCTGTAGGCGTCGACGTGCACCAGATGCGCCAGCGAACCGTCCGCGAACCGTCCCTCAAGCTCGCGTGCGATGGTGAAGGTCGGCGAGACAATGGGCTCTCCGATGCCAAGTCCCGCGCCGAACCCTTGCGCGAACGTGGTCTTGCCGGCGCCAAGCGGACCGGACAGCAACAGCACGTCGCCTCCACGGGCAAGCTTCGCCAAACGCTCCCCCAACGCCTGCATGTCCTCGCCGGTGGCGGCTGTGATGGTAATGGTGTTGCTCATGCGGCACGTCCTTTGCGGCTGATCAGTTCGATGGACCGTTCCAAAGCATAGACCGGGTCCGAGCCATTGGTTTTGCTTTGCTCGTCGGCCCATGCGAGCATCTGGATGCATGCGCTCATGCCGCTTGACGTCCATCCGGATAGTTGCCGGGTCGCGTTCTTCAACACCCAGGGGTTCGTTTTCGCCTCAGCCGTGGAAATGGTGCCCGCACGCACTGCCGACGCCTTCGCCATCGTCCGCAGCTTCATGGCCAGCGCGCCGATAAGCGCGATCGGAGCGGTGCCCTGTTCCACGGACGATCGCATGGCGATGATCGCGTCCGCCGTACGTCCCGACAACGCGAGGTCGGCGACACGGAAGCCATCCACCTGCGGATTGGAGGTGAGATATTGGTTGACGCGGTCGAGCGTCATGGGATTGTCGTCGAAATCGAAGCATAACTGGCCGACCATGGCCGCAAGCTCGCCGGTCCTATCCCCCAACACGGCCACGAGTTGCTGCGCGGCCATCGGCTCGACGCGGCGTTTGCGCCGTTCGAAGCATTGCATGACGAAGTTGAGTTTGGCCTCGGGCTTCTTCAGGTCGGCGACAGCGTCCTTGTACGCTCCGGCCTTGGTGAGCTGCTCCACCAGACGTTTGCCCTTCACACCGCCCTCATGCTGGCAGATGACGATGCACGCGTCCGCCGGCTCCTTGCACGCCTGTCTGCAGTAAGAGACCATGGCGTCGCCCAGTTTTTCGTCCGCGTTCTGCAGGTTGGTGACGATGACGATGGCGCGATCCGCAAGCAATGATGGGCTTACCGCTTCGTCGAAGGCGTAATGGTCGGCGTTTGCCGCGTCGAGTTCGATGGTTTCCGCGTCGGGATACCGGCGTTGCGCCTCGTGTTTGAGGTCGCGCACCGTCTGGTCGTTCAGGTACGAGTCGCCTCCGTACACGAGGTGGAAGGGCGTGGTGGCTGCGGATGGTTTCGGCATACCATTCAATCTCGCCGTATCGGTGGACAAAACCGGCATGGCCTATTCCTCCCATTGCAGTTCGCGCAATGCCTTCCGAGTACGTTCCATCCACATGCGCAGCCGTTCCACAGGGTTGGCTATCAGACGTTTTCCGGGCAGATCGGGTTCCTGGACCATCATGCGTCCGAACAACCGGTGCGTCATGATCGCGGCGGCCGCGCAGGCGGCTTCCACCACGCAGACGAGGACCGCTCCCCCGACGCCTCCGGCCCACGGTATCGTGGCCTGGCTGCCGGAACCCAGTTCAAGGGCGGTCAGTTCCATGACCGCGGTGCCCCAGGAGGCCGCACGGGCCAGTTGCAGGCCGAGCCACGGAATCAGCCATGAGACGGCAAGACTGGCCAAGCCGGCCAATGTGGCGAAACCCACGAACGGCGCCACCATCAGATTCGCCGGTATGGAGAACACCGGCAGTTCCGGTTCGATGAGCATCTGGATCGGCAGGGTGAACACTTGCGCCGCTATGGTCATGGACAGAGCCTCGGCCACGAACCGTGGCAGGACCGGTTCCATCCATGCGTTGAGGGTGTCGGCGAACAGCACGATGCCGAGCACCGCGGCGCAGGACAGGGCGAATCCGAAGCTTTGCGACATGTGCGGGCATGCCATCAGCATAGCCAATGTGGTCCAGCTCAACGACGCCATCGCCTGGCCTCGTCTGCCGATGAACAGGCATGCCGCGCCGGACAATCCCATCAAAAGCGCGCGGGATACCGAATCCGACGGAAACACGCATGCCGACAGCATGATGTACGACATGGCGACCAGCAGTGCGGTGAATCGTCGCGGCAGAAGGAAGAACGAGCAGACGGAACGCACCAATGCGGCGGTCACGGCCAGATGGCCGCCGCTGACCGCCATGAGATGCACGATTCCGGACCTTTGGAACGCGTCCTCCACCTGTGCGGCGTATGTGGAATCGATGTCGGCGCCATCGCCTTCGGCCGGCACGTAGTCCTGTCCGAGAACACCCAATGTCAGTCCGGGGACGAGCACTTTCCCTTGGTCGGAAAGACGTGCGGTTTGGACGAAGAACGCCTCCTGCATCATGCCGATGGCGCGCATCGGCAGGTTTGGCGGCCTGACGTGTTCGACTGTCGTGACGTCGGTCAGCCACAACGGCATGGCACCGTATCGCGCTTCGGAGATGCGACCCGCGATCTTGTAGGTGCCGTCCTGTTTGAGTTTGCCGCATTCAGGCCGGTCCGCGTATATACGCGCTCGTGCCGAACTGGTTTGCCGTACGCCGTCGATGGTGACCGATGTGATGCGCGCGTCGGCACGGCAGTCGTTCGACCGTCTGTCGGAGATGACGGTCGGCGAGGTGGCGCGCGCCGTGACGACGACGGAAGCGTCGCCTTCCGCGGCCGCCCGAGAAGCCGGGTCGCGCCATTGCAGCAAATCATAGGTCAACGCGCTTGCCGCGCAAACCATCGCAGCGATCGCGCAGACCGTGACGCTCGCATGCCAGAGCGTTATCCGTCGTCGAACGGACGCCGGCAATCGTGGGAAGGGCAGTCCCGCCAGGACCGCCAGCGGTATCATGCAGGCGAGAACGGCCGGCAAAGCGCCGAGCATGCCGTCATGCGACATGCAATATGCGAAGCCGGCGTGCGCGGCCAGACTGGCCGCCCAACCGCATATTGCGGCCGGCAGCAGTCTCCAGTCTCGGCTCCCGCGCTCCCTGGTCAGCCAATCGCGTGTGCCCGTCATCTCACGCACACTTGGTCACGGAACTTCGCCAGAGTCTTCGAACCGATGCCCTTGACTTCCAGAAGCTGGTCGACGTTGTCGAACCGTCCTATCTGCGTTCGATAGTCGAGGATGCGCTGCGCGGTGACCGGTCCGACGCCTTTGAGGGTCTGCAATTCGCCTAGGTCTGCGGTGTTGAGGTCAAGCTGGTTCGATTGCTGCGCTCCGTCTTGCCCGTCATGGCTGTCCGGTGTGGACGCGTCCTGCGTCGGCCCGTTTTCTTGCGGTGCCGGCGTTTGTTCCGTTTGCGGGGCCTGTTGCGGCTGCTGTTGGGCCTGTGAGCGTATCTGCGACCGCGAATGCTGCAGTTCGCTGTAGTGGATCGTCTGTTGGACGAGCATGGTCAGGCTCGCGCACAGCGCGCACGACAAAGTGAGGATCGCCATGAGCGCGTGGAACGGGCGGAACGCCAATCGTGGCCTGTCGCGTTTCGGCCGCTCCCCCTCGTCGGGTTTGTCCGTCGGCCGGACGCCGGCGAGCTCCGCCAATGTCGGTTTCGCGTCATGCGTCTTCCGCTGCGGCATCGGTCGTGCGGGTTCGTGTGATGCGGACGGTTCGTCCGATTGCGCCTCCATGGCCGTAAGGCTGTTGGGTCGGGACGGTTTTTCGGGCATGCCCAATCCCCGCAGCCGCTTCGTGGCGGCCGGCATGCCAGTGCCGCCGTCCGCCGTGTGGATGGCACGGATGGGGTGAGTGCCGCGAAATGCAAATATGCCCATGCATCCAACATTGGAGGATGCATGGGCATACTGTCCAGCCGAAACGGCTCCTGTGGTCGGAGAACGCGGGTTATCCACATTCCTGGCGTGTCGCCATGGTGCGGAAGAACCCGCGTCCTCTTATGCGGGCCGTCTCGTCAGAAGATCATTCCGCGGGAACGATGGAGACGATCTTCGGAGCCTTGACGATGACCTTGCGTGGCTCCTTGCCGCCCAGTCGGTCGGCGACGGCTTCGAGCGCCATCTTCTCCAGCTCCTTCGGATCGATGTCCGGGGAGACCTCGAGCTTGGCGCGCACCTTGCCCTTGATCTGCACGACCGCGGTGACGGAATCCTGTCCGACGTAACGTTCGTCGGCCTTCGGCCAGTCGGCGTGCGCCAGGGATTCGGTGTGGCCGAGCTTGCTCCACAGTTCCTCGCAGATGTGCGGGGCGATCGGAGAGAGCATCAGGATCAGCGGTTCGACGGCGGCGCGCGGCACGGCGTCGAGGCTGGTCAGATGGTTGTTGAGCACGATGAGCTTGGCGATGGCCGTGTTCGGACGCATGGCCTCCATCTCGACGGTCACGTCGGCGATCGTGTTGTTAAGCAGCTTCAGCGTCTTCGTGTCAAGCTCGCCGTCGGTGACGCGCACCTCGCCGGTGGTCTCGTCGATGACGTTACGCCACAGGCGCTGCAGGAAACGCATGGAGCCGACCACGTTGCGGGTGTTCCATGGACGGGATTCGGCCAGCGGGCCCATGCCCATCTCGTACAGGCGGAAGGTGTCCGCGCCGTAGTTCTCATACATGTCGTCAGGCGTGATGATGTTCTTCAGGCTCTTGCCCATCTTGCCGAACTCGCGGTTGGCATGCTGGCCGTTCCATGTGAACGTCGGCTCGCCGTTGGCGTCGGCGGGACCTTCCACCACTTCGGCGGCCGGCACGTACTGGCCGCGGTCGTCGGTGTAGGCGTATGCCTGAATCATGCCCTGGTTGAACAGCTTGTGGAACGGTTCCATGGAGTCGACGTAGCCGAGGTCGAACAGCACCTTGTGCCAGAAGCGGGAGTACAGCAGGTGCAGCACGGCGTGTTCGACGCCGCCGATGTACAGGTCCACGCCGCCGGACTTGCCGGCGGTCTTGTTGTGGTCCGGACCCATCCAGTAGTCGAACTCGTCCTTCTCCACCATGTGCTTGGTGTCGGTCGGGTCGAGGTAGCGCATGTAGTACCAGCAGGAGCCGGCCCAGTTCGGCATGGTGTTGGTGTCGCGGTAGTAGGTCTTCTTGCCGTCGCCCAGGTCGAGCTCGACCTTGACCCAGTCCTCGTTGCGGCTCAGCGGAGCCTCCGGGTTGGATTCGGCGTCCTCCGGGTCGAAGGTCTTCGGACTGTAGTCCGGCACGTCCGGCAGGTTGATCGGCAGCTGCTCGTCGGGAAGCAGATGCGGGGTGCCGTCCTCGCCGTAGACGATCGGGAACGGCTCGCCCCAGTAGCGCTGGCGGCTGAACAGCCAGTCGCGCAGACGGTAGCTGACGGTGCCCTTGCCGACGCCGGCGGATTCGAGCCAGGCGTTGACCTTGTCGATGGCCTCGTCCACGCGCAGGCCGTCGAGGCTTAGGGAATCGCCCTTGGCCTTGGTCGCGTCGATGGAGGAGTTGATGACGATGCCGTCATGGGAGACGAACGGCGCCTTGCCCTCATAGTTGGCGAGGTCGTCGCCGGATTCCGGCAGCGGCTTGACGGTGTAGATGACCGGCAGGCCGAACTTGACGGCGAAATCGTAATCGCGCTGATCGCCGCCCGGCACTGCCATGATCGCGCCGGTGCCGTAGTCCATGAGCACGTAGTCGGCGGTGAACAGCGGCAGCTTAGCGCCGGTGATCGGGTTGATGGCGTACAGGCCGGTGAACAGGCCGGTCTTCTCGCCCGCCTCGTCCACGCGGTCCTTGGCGGTCTTGGCTTCGGCGGCCAGACGGTACGCCTTCACGGCCTCGACCGGGGTGGCGTAGCCGCCCTTCCAATCCTCGGGGGTTTCCGCCGGCCATTCTTCCGGAACGTTCTCAAGCAGGTGGTGTTCCGGGGAGACGACTGCGAAGGTGGTGCCGAAGAGGGTGTCGGGACGGGTGGTGTAGATCTCCATGTCCTTGACGCCGTTCGGGGTCTCGACGTCGAAATGCACGGAAGCGCCGTGGGATTCGCCGATCCAGTTGCGCTGCATGAGCTTGACCTTCTCAGGCCAGTCGATGGTGTCGAGGTCTTCGATCAGACGGTGGCCGTATGCGGTGATGCGCATGGACCACTGGCGCAGTTCGCGCTGGAACACCGGGAAGTTGCCGCGTTCGGACTTGCCTTCGGCGGTGACCTCCTCGTTGGCGAGCACGGTGCCCAGGCCCGGGCACCAGTTGACCGGGGACTTGGAGATGTAGGCCAGACGGAAGTCGTTGAGCACGTCGGCCTGCTCGGCTTCGCTCAGGTCGGCCCAGGCCTTGCCTTCGAAGCCCGGGATGGCGCGCTTGCCGGATTCGAACTGTTCGACGAGCGTGATGATCGGGCGGGCGCAGCCCCTGGAGCCGGACGGGTTGGTGGCGTCCTCGTCGTACCAGGCGTCGTAGATGCGGGAGAAGATCCACTGGGTCCAACGCACGTAGCCGGGGTCGATGGTGGCGAAGGAACGACGGTTGTCGAAGCTCAGGCCCATGCGGTGCAGCTGGCGGCGCATGTTGGCGATGTTCTGTTCGGTGGTGATGCGCGGATGCTGGCCGGTCTGCACGGCATACTGCTCGGCCGGCAGGCCGAAGGCGTCGTAGCCCATGGCGTGCAGCACGTTCTCGCCCTTCATGCGGTGGTAGCGGCTGACCACATCGGTGGCGAGGTAGCCCAGCGGGTGGCCGACGTGCAGGCCCTTGCCGGACGGGTACGGGAACATGTCCATCGCGAAATAGGACGGGCGGCCTTCGGCGTTATGGCCCTTGCCGTCCTTCAGGTCGCCGTTGACGTTGGCGGCCCAGAAGGTGCCTTCGTCATCCCAGATCTTCTGCCATTTCTCTTCGATGCCCTGCGCCAGCTTCGCGTTGTAGCGGAACGACGGTTCGGCGGATTCGTTCGGTTGCGCCTGCGCGCTTTTCTCAGTGTCACTCATAATGCATGAAATTAGCCGCGCAACTGGACACTTCGCAAGGAATCAACCACTATTCAGGCACGTGCGCCGCCGTTATTTTTCCGAGCCGCGGACGCGCCGGAGGACGGGGCCTTGGCCGTTGCCTTCGGCGGATTCATGGACGCGTCGGGCGTGTATCCGATCGACTTGCCCATGTCGGCCGCGGCCTTCTGCCACGAGCCGTCCTTGACCATGGCGCGCAATGCGGCGTCGATTTGCCCGACCAGCTCGTCCTGTCCTGATTTGACGGCGATGCCGTAGGACCAGGTGGTGTCGGGAACGTCGACGATCTTCAGATGGTCGCCTGTGTTGTTCGACGCCAGTCCGGCCGAGATCGCGTCGTCGGCGGCGACGGCGTCGGCCTCGCCGATCATCAGCGCCGTCATGCATTGCGGATACGTGTCGCGTTCCGCCACCGTCGTGCGGGTGTTTTTCGTGCGGTTGCGGATGTTGTCGTCCGCCGCGCTTCCAGCGACCGCGCATACGGTTTTATCGGACAGGCTGTCGGTCCCGGTGATTTCGGATGCGCTGTCGGAGCGGATGAGCAGCGCCTCCCGAACCGTCAGATATGGTCCGGCGACGTCGGCCTCACCATCGTGGGTCCCGTCCATGGAGAAGGAGTCCACGACCATGTCCACCGTGCCGTCGGTGAGCGCGGAGGCTCGCATGGCCGGGGACAGCTGTTTGAACACGATCTGCTTTTCCGCGTATCCGAGGGTTTTCGCCACGTATTTGGCCACGTCGATGTCGAAGCCGGAGTATTCGCCTCCATGCAGGTATCCGAGCCCCGGCTGGTCGGCGGCCACTCCTATCGCGATCGTCGGCCCCTGCGCCGCGCCTTCGGTCACCACGGAAACCGATGTGCCGCACGCGCCGGCGCCGGCCGCAAGTAATGCCGCGCATGCCGCCGCGGCCACGTATCGCGCTTTTCCCATCATGGACGTCACTTGAACATGCGCGACCGGGTGAGGAACCAGGTGACGATCGCCGAAAGGACCAGTGAGATGCCGATGATCACCGCGAAGCCCCATGGCTTGTCCGTGAGTGGCATGCCGAGCATGCCTTCCTGGAAGTTCATGCCGTACATGGAGAAGATCAGGGTCGGAATCGACAGGGTGATGGAGATGATGGTGAAGATGCGCATCACGTTGTTCAGGTTGTTCGACACGATCGATGCGAACGCGTCGGTCATGTTGGCGAGAACGCCGCTGTAGATGTTGGCCATCTCGATTGCCTGCTTGTTTTCCGTGATGACGTCGTCGAGCAGGTCCTCGTCCTCCGGATACTGCTTGAGCCGCGGCAGCGTGGTTAGCTTCTCCATGACGATTTCGTTCGATTTGAGAGATGTGGTGAAGTAGACCAATGTCTTGCTCAGTTCCAGCAGCATGAGGATCTCTCGGTTTTGCATGGAGTGGCGCAGCTTCAGTTCGAGCTTGTCGCTTTCGCGGTCGATGATGCGCAGGTAACGCAGGTACATGGTGGCGTTGCGGTACAGGATCTGCAGGATGAACCGGGTCTTCATGTATGTGTTGAAGCCGCGGATGGTGCCTTCCATGAACGGGTGCAGCACGGGCGTGTCCTGCATGCAGACGGTGATGATGGCGGACTGGGTGATGATGATCGACAACGGGATGGTCTCGTACCAGTCGCGGCCGCCGCGTTCCTCCACGGTAGGAATGTCCACGATGATCATCGTGTAGTCGTCCTCGACGTCGACGCGCGAGCGTTCCTCGTCATCCAGAGGGGCGCGCAGGTCGGCCAGGTCGATGCCGGTTTCCATGGACACGTTGGCGAGCTCCACGTCGGTGGGCGCCGAGAGACATAACCAGGAGCCGTTCTCCGGTTTTTGGATTTGCTCCACCTGGCCGTTAATCGTTCTGAACATTCTCAACATGTCTCTCACCCGCCTTTCGCGCTTTCCAACGTTCTATCGCTGTACGGAAGCCCGATCCGCATGCGGAACGATCGCCGGATTCCCGGCTCGCCGCATGGTCGGGCAAACAACCTCATTAAGGATAGTCCCACCGTGAGAATTTGCCGTACGGACGGCGGTGATTTCATCAAGAGTTCACTTTGGATGATGTTTTCGGCGCCGTGTATTGGATGCTTATTGGATGATCGGCTTCCACAGCGGCATGCCGGGCGCGCGCAACGATTCGGGACCGTTCTCCCAGTCGGCGAATGATGCGATGGCGGGGCCTTGGTTGAATTCCTCAAGCTTCCAAGTGGGACGGTCCGCGTTCCTGGGGTCGGTGTGCGGGGTCATGCGCGTCCAGAAGGCGTTGCGCATCGCGCCGACGTTGTTGAGATCGTCGGGGTCCATGTCGAGCAGCACCGCCACGGTGGCCACGATCCATGAGCCGTGGCCGACGAGAAGCAATGTGGTAGGCATTGTCTCGTCATGGTGTTTGGCGACGATGTCGCGTACGGCTTCCGCGCCGCGTCGGCCCGTATGGATGCGGCTTTCCACGCCATGCTTGGTTTCGCCTCCCGTGTGGGCGCGCCAGGAATGGTAGTCGTCGGCGTAATGCTCGCAGATCTCCTCGCGGGTCATGCCCTCCCATTCGCCGAAGCTGCGTTCGCGCAGACGCGGGTCGAGTTCCACGTCCAGCCCCATGAGGTCGGCGAAGGCGTGCGCGGTCTGCTGCGCGCGGAACAGATCCGATGAGACGACGAGCATGCGGCGGGCCGCGGCGGGCGCGTTGTTGATTTCGCTGATGTCTGCGAGATGCGCGCCTTCATACGTGGGTTGCGCGAGCTGGTCGTTATGTTCGGCGAGATGCGCGACTTTCGCCCAATAGTAGGTTTTGGCGAGTTCGTACGCGCTTTGGTCCGCCTGCCACCGTCCGACGATGTCGAGGGGAATGTCGATTTGTCCTTGCAGCCGTCTGGCGAGATTGTATGCGGTGCGTCCGTGGCGCAGGAACAGTACTTCGTCGATCATGGTTCTCGCTTTCTTGGTTTTCGCATCCGATCAGCGGATTGCCCGGAAGCCGACGGGAAACGGTAAAGAAAAAGGCTTCCGAATCTCTCCGGAAGCCTTCCAATCGTGGAGCTAAGGGGATTCGAACCCCTGACCCTCTCCATGCCATGGAGATGCGCTACCAGCTGCGCCATAGCCCCAATGTCTGCTCTGCAAACCTTGTATAAGATACAACACAGAGCAGAATCATGCAATTCGCGGCGTGTCGGGCACGTGGTCGAGGAAAGCCCCGGCCGCATGCCTCATAGGCTATTTCGAAGTGTCCGTCCCATTGCCTGACGTGCCGGATGATGTGCCATTGGAATTCGAACCGTTCGGCGTCGGATTCTGGTTCGTGGATGTCGAACCATTCGGCGTGGTGGTCGTCCCCGTACCCGGCTGTCCCGAATTGTTGGTGCCTGACGTCGATCCGTCGGATGGCGTAGTGGAGTCCGTGGACGAATCCGTCTTGTTCGAATCGTCTCCGGTGTTGCTGGACGAGTCCGAGCCGTCGGTGGACGTTCCGGTGCCGCCGGTTGTGGAATCCGTCTTCTTCCCGGTGTCCTTGCCGTTGTTCCTGTCGGAGTTCGTGGTGGAATCCTTATCGGTGTCCGTCGTGCCGGACTGGTTCTGCATATTGTCCTGCGTGCCGTTGTTTCCGCTGCCGTAGGTGGAATCGCCGGCATTGTCATCCGACGGCGTCTGCTTGCTGTTGACCATGTCACGCACCACGGTATCGGTTCCATGTCCGCCCGTGAACGCGAGGATCAGTCCGGCGCTCACGGCCACGCCGATAAGCGCGCTGACGATCGCGATGACGATCGGCGCACGCTTGCCATGCAGCCAAGCGTCAAACGACGCCCGGCGTCCAGCATGCTGGATACTTCCGCCGGCATTGTCCGGAAGTATGTTCGATTCGCGTCCTCCGGCCTGCGCGGAGGAGATGACACGGCCTGACGTTGCGGGCATCGCCGCGGTCGTATCCCCGTCCACGGACGTCATGACCGTGGTCTCATCGGATTCCTCCGCGGACAGCGTCTTGGTCTGCTCGCCCTCGGATTCGGCGGGAGCGATCACCGTGGTGGCGTCATCGCCGCTCTTGCCGGCACCGTCCGTACCATCCTTGTCGTTGGCCACGAACGGTACGGCGTTTTGCAGCTTCTCCCCCGACGCCTTGAGCACGTTCTTGTACACCTGCGTCGCAACGGCCGAGACGATGGAACCGGCGGCGACGCCAATCACCGATCCCGCGATGCCGATTTTTGCGGACAGCAGGAACGAGGTCACCGCGGCAAGCGCGCCCGCGAAAATCGATGAAAACGATATGCCCTTGAAAAAATTCTTCACAGAGCATGACGGTAGCCGATTACGCTTTGAAAAAACTTGCGATTCTGTGAAAAGCTTGGAAAAAACTTGGGAACGGGACGCGCGTCATCCCCCGTTTTCGTCAGCGGCTATAGCTGCGGATGCTCCCACTGCTCGGTGTCGGCGATCGCCGGACCATGGTTGTAGTCGACCAGACGCCACCGCAGCGCGCCCTGCAGTTCCAACGGCGCCAGCCGCACCCAATGCGCGTTGCGCATCGACAGAATGTCGGCGAAATCGCCATGCACTTCGCTCAATCCCAGCAGCGTCTGCAACGTCTGCGAGATCCAGGCGCCATGCGAGAACACGTACAGGTCAGTATCGGAGCCGGCCTTCGACGCCCAATCGTTCAACGCCTCGACGCCACGCCTGCCGACGTTCTGCTTCGGTTCTGCGCCATACTTGAGCTCGCCGCCGCGGAACTGGGCCCATGACAGATAATCCTCGGGGAACCGTTTGGCGAGCTCTTCGACGGCGATGCCTTCCCAATCGCCGAAGCTGCGTTCGCGCACGCGGACGTCGGGATGCACGTCGAGTCCGAGCGGGTCGGCGAACGCGTGTGCGGTGGCGGCCGCGCGTTTGAGATCGGAGCAGACGACCAGCTGGCATGCCGCTTCGGGATGACGGTCCACGTACAGTTCACGCAATGCGGACGCGGTCTGGCGAACCTGCCACATACCCACTTCGTCGAGCGGAATGTCGATCTGTCCCTGCAGCCTGTGCTGCGCGTTGTATGCGGTGCGTCCGTGGCGCACCAGTGTGATGGAACGCACGTGTGGCGTCATGGTCTCATCATGGTCGAGTTCGACGTTTCTGGGCATGCCTCTCACCTATCTGCCGGTTGTCTTTCCGATTTATTGCCTGTCTGCCGTCGTATTCGGATTGCTGGGACGGCGCATACCGAAACGTGCCTTCCGCATGATTTTCGGGAAGGCACGTTTCGATGATGGATGAAAAATCACGCTTCGCTGGAAGCCGTCGGCTTCTGCTCGTCCTCGGCGTGTTCGAGCTGCAGGTCGATGCTCGGGCAGTCCTTCCACAACCGTTCGAGACGGTAGTATTCGCGGGATTCCTGGTGCATGACGTGGATGACGAAATCACCGTAGTCGAGCAGCACCCACTGGCCTTCGGTCAGGCCTTCGCGGGAGCGCGGCTGGCGTTTGCCGGCCTTGAGGTACAGATCCTTCTCGATTTCCTCGGCGACGGCGAGCACCTGGCGTTCGTTCGAGGCGCTGGCGATGAGCATCGCGTCGGTGATGGCCAATGGTTCGGTAACGTCGAACGCCACGATGTCGGTGGCCTTCATGCGGTCGGCCGCGGCTGCGGCGATGCGGATGGCGTCGATGGAATCTTGCAATGCAGGCATGTTCAGCGCTCCCATTCGGGCTTCCAGCCCTCTACTACGTGTTGCGTGTTTTCGGAATAGACCATGGAGTCGGACGGGACGTCGTGGCGGACCACGGAGCCGGCTCCGGTGGTGACGCCGTCGCCGACGGTGACGGGGGCGACGAACAGGTTGCCCGCGCCGACATGCACGTTCGATCCGATGGTGGTGTGGTGCTTGTGCACGCCGTCATAGTTGGCGGTGATGGTGCCGCCGCCGATGTTGGTGTGCTCGCCCAGGTCGGCGTCGCCGACATAGCTCAGGTGCGGCACCTTCGTGCCGTTGCCGATGTGCGCCTTCTTCATTTCCACGAACGCGCCGGCCTTGCTTCCCTCGCCGAGCTCGTTGCCCGGACGCAGATACGTCCACGGGCCGATGTTGGCGGCGCGGCCGATGTGCGTCTCCTGCACGCGGGAGCGTTCCACATGCGCTTCGGCGTCGATGGTGGCGCCGATCAGCGTGGTGTACGGGCCGACTTCGGCGGCTTCGCCGATCACCGTATGGCCTTGGAGGAAGCAGCCGGGCAGGATCACCGCGTCGCGTGCGATCTGCACGTCGTCCTCGATCCACGTGGTGTCCGGGTCGAGGATGGTGACGCCTTCGCGCATCCAATGCTCGCACACGCGCTTGTTGTGCGCCTTGGCGAGCGCGGCGAGCTGCACGCGGTCGTTGACGCCTTCCACGCTTAGCGGGTCGGGGGCGGCGAAAGCGCCGACGGCTCCGTTGGCTTTGGCGGCTTCGAGCGCGTCGGTCAGGTAGAATTCGCCCTGCGCGTTGTTGGATTTGAGGTTGGCGATGGCTTCGGCGAGCAGTTTGGCGTCGAACACGTATACGGAGGTGTTCACTTCGCGTACGGCGAGTTCGCTGCTGTTGGCGTCCTTTTGTTCGACGATGCGCAGCACGTTGCCTTCGCTGTCGCGGATGATGCGGCCGTAGCCGGTCGGATCGTCGAGGATGGTGGTGAGCACGGTCGCGCCGTTGCCGCTTTTCTCGTGGAAGGCGAGCAGCTGGTCGAGCGTGTCGGTGTCGAGCAGCGGCATGTCGGATGCGGCGATCAGCACGGCGCCGTCCAGATCGTCCTTCTGCGTGAGCTGCGCCATCGCGCATTGCACGGCGCGGCCGGTTCCGGGGATGTCGTCCTGGTCGACGATGGTGACGTGCTCGTTGTAGGAGCGTGCGGCTTCGGCGACGCGTTCGGCCTGGTAGTGGACCACCACGGCGAGCGTATCGGGGTCAAGGGCCGCCACGGAGTCCATGACACGGTTCAGGAACGTTTTGCCGGCCAAGGTGTGCAGCACCTTCGGTTTGTTGGAACGCATGCGGGTGCCTTCGCCCGCGGCAAGGATGATTGCGGCGCTCAGTGCCATCTTTCGCCTTCCGTTTTGCTGGTTTTCGCGGGAAACGTCCATTCCAGACGGATTAGTGGAGGACGCTTCGGATTTCAACGCAACCGCGATTGTATAAATAGGGTTCGGACAATGCCGCAGCCGTCGGAAACGCCTTACGACGCCTGCGAAACGGAGCGTGCGACGCATCCGTACGCTTCGACGAGTCCGGGCAGGTCGGCTTTGGCGTTCGCCGGACTGGTGGATGGCAGCTGCGTCATCGGCATACCGTCCAATCCATGCGCCCGAAGCAGCGGAACGCAGAGCTTACGGTACAGTTGCGCGGCTTTCGCGCCAGTGGTGAAGACATGGGCGATTTTCGATCGCATGATTATCGGGGAAAGATCATTGGGCACCGCATTACGGATACTGGCATCGCTCGCTCCATCGATGTCGCACGACTCAATCACATCCCATAACGCCATATGGTGACGCAAAGCGAAATCCCTACGCAACCCCACAATCTGGTCCGGGTCCCGGCACTCGCGCAGACAACCATCATCATGGAAAACAGCCGCCATGACCGGCCAGAAACGATTGCGCGGATGACCATAATAAAACCGCATCTCACGCGACTTCGGACTTGGCACGGAACCCAACACCAACACGCGCGATCCGGCATCCCAAACCGGACCGAATCCATGTTCCACACGCATGGGCCACTCTCCTACCACCGCATCGAATACCGCGATGCGCCTTATTGTATTGCGCAATGTTGCGGCACGACAAACGGACGTGTATGTTGATTGCGGATACGACATGAGCAGCATATTCAAAGGAGAAAACATGCTCGAACCGACCACCGTCTATACGCCATCGCCAAACCGATACGACAGCATGACCTACAACCATGCCGGCGAAAGCGGCCTCAAACTGCCGGCCATATCCCTCGGCTTCTGGCAGAACTTCGGCGACACCACCCCATACGACACCATGCGCCGCATCGTGTTCACCGCATTCGACAACGGCATCACCCACTTCGACCTGGCCAACAACTACGGCCCCGAACCCGGATCGGCCGAAAAAAACTGCGGACGACTCCTGCACGAATACTTCCACCACCACCGCGACGAACTCATCATCAGCACCAAAGCCGGCTACGAAATGTGGACCGGCCCCTACGGCGACCTCGGCAGCCGCAAATACCTGCTCGCCTCACTCGACCAAAGCCTCAAACGCCTCAACCTCGACTACGTGGACATCTTCTACCACCACCACATGGATCCATCCACACCACTCGAAGAGACCATGGGCGCGCTCGCCACGGCCGTGAACAGCGGCAAGGCGCTGTATGTGGGCCTGTCCAATTATGATGGCCCCACACTCGAGAAGGCCACCGCCATTTTGGATGAGATGCATGTGCCGTTCATCATCAACCAGAACCGTTACAACATCTTCGACCGCACCGTGGAACGCAATGGGCTCAAGGAGACCGCGCACCGTCTTGGCAAAGGCCTTATCACTTTCTCCCCGCTCGCCCAGGGACTGTTGACCAACCGGTATCTGAACGGCGTTCCGGCGGACAGCAGAATCGCACATGACGGACGATTCCTGCAGCAGAGCGCGTTGACGCCGGAACGGCTTCAGCAGATTCGCGACCTGAACGATCTGGCCGCCGAGCGTGGACAGACGCTCGCCGAAATGTCGCTGGCTTGGCTGCTGCACGACGGCATGGTGGCTTCGGTGCTGGTCGGAGCGTCCCGTCCACAGCAGCTGATCGACAACATCGGTGCGCTGAGGAACACTTCGTTCAGCGACGAGGAGCTCCGCCGCATCGACGGGATCTCGCTGTAGACGGGCCGCCCTCGCGCGGCAGCCGCGCACGAGGAAATCGGGCTCCGGACGGAACCGCAACAAATGAGCCGGGCGCGTACGACATCGATCGTACGCGCCCGGCTCATGGCTTATGCGGTCGTGGATCGCAGGCTCACTCCTGCGGGTAGGAGTCGTCGAAGAAGCGGCGCTCCAGATGCACGATGGTGCGGAACACTTCGGCTTCCGGACCATCGATGGAGCAGTATTCGTTGACCAGGGAGATGAGGTCGCCGACCCACTTGCGGAAGTGCGCGCCTTCATGCAGGTCGACCCAGCCCTTGTGCGCCGGCACCTGCTGGATGACGTCGGCATCGACGGTGCGCTTGGCCCATGCGAGGTACAGCCATTCCATGCAGCAGATCGCGGTGATCAGTTCCGGCCAGCTCTTGTCGGACAGGCTGTCGAGGTATGCGCCGTACTCCTTGTTGGCCGGGGTCGGTTCGGTCGCGTCGTATTCCTCCTGGCTGACGTGATAGGCCTCGAGGAAGTGCTCGAAGTAGGTGGCCTCGTTGTCGGCGAACCACTGCGATTGCGCCGCGAGCATGTCCTTGGTCTCCTGACGTGGAGCGAGTTTGATGAGACGTGCCATCATGCCGTTGTTATAGAACTTGAAGTCCTGAATCAGATACGCCTTGAGGATGGATTCCGGCAAGGTGTCGTCAAGCAGCTCGCTGACGAAACGCGAGTTGATGGCGTCGTACCAGTCCTCGGTGTTGAGCATGTACATGAGGTCGGCGACGGAGCCGGCTTCCGCGCCCAGCCAGGCGTAGTCTCCGCTGGCGGGTTTCGTTGCTTCTGGAACGTGGTTGGTCATGATTTTCTCTTTTCTTGGATACGCCGGCGGACGGCCGGCATGTTTTCTATGTTTGTTGTTGGATTGTGAGTTGCGTGGTTCAGGCCACGACGTCGGCCTTGCCGGATTCGAAGCGGTCGAGCACGCCGGTTTTGGCGAGCGCCTTTTGTACGAACCACATGAGCGCTCCGCCGAATACGGCTCCGGAGATGACGCAGCAGACGGTGAACACGACGCCTTGCAGTGTCGACCAGCCGGCGGTGACGACCCATTCGTACAGGCCATTGGATAGGCCGGTCAACGCGCCGGCCAGGGTAACGGTGAGCAGGTTCCACTTGCGGTATACGAAGACCGCGAAGCCGATTTCGGCGCCGAGTCCTTGGGCCATGCCGATCAGCAGTGCGTGCGCCACGCCGAATGGATTGCCCAGCAGCGTTTCGATGACCGCGGCGATGGTTTCGCCGAAGAAGGCCGCGCCGGGCTTGCGGATGATGATGGCCACGAGCGGGCCGGCGAACAGCCACATGAAATGGAAGAGTCCGCCCAGGCCTGGGGTGAGGCTGTCGAACAGGGCGGTCGGGACGGCGTAGATGAAGTCCCAGGCCCAGAAGATCACGCCGGATGCGACGGCAACGATCGCGGCCACGACGATGTCGACCACACGCCATTTGACGTTGGGTTTGCGAACTGCGGAAGACTGGTTTTCTTCAGTCATAAAGGTATGTGCCTTTCTCTTATGCAAAGGCACGGGAAGTAGAGAGACGTCCGTGCGCCGGCATTATCCGGTATACGTTCATACGGTTGAAGCGGTTGCTTCCTCTCAGCCATAATGGCCCCCGTGTCCGCAAGCGATATTACATGGTTCGGCGCGTTTCCAGGCTGGTATTCCACATGTCGGCCAAAAGTCTCGTGAAATGGAAAAATGGGTTCCGTGTTTCTCCGAAAGTCCTGGGCCTTCGGAAAAACACGGAACCCATCGATATGCGGGAAAGCCGCTGTCGGCTATGCCAGGATCGACGCCGTGTCGGTTACCGTGATCAGCGGTTCGAACAAGCGCATCGTGTTGAGCGCCAGTTCCTGGTTCTCCGGGGTGCTGCCGGCGCAGGCGTCGGCCGGAACGCGCACGGCCACGCCGCTATCGGCCGCGGCGAGCACGGTGGTGAGCACGCAGCAGTCGGTGGCCACGCCGCAGACCGTGATTTTCTTGGCTCCGCCGATCGCGTCGATCAGCTGTTGTCCCCATTTGCCGAATGTGGTGCGGTCCACCACCTGATGGCCTTCGGCGAGGGCGGCGGTCTCGCCGGTCAGGTCGTACATCGGGTCGTCCGGCGGCACCAGGAACTGCGGCCAGTCCTTGAAGTAGTCGACCCAGGCGTCCTTTGGCGGAATCGGTGCGACGTAGCGCGTGTAGACCACGCGGTCGCCGAACGCCTTGGCCAGTTTCTCGAACGCTTCGTTGGTGTCGTAGTAGGTTCCGTCGGCGCAGGCCCAAGCGGACCATTCGCTTTCGGCGAATACTTTCTGACGGTCGATGACGACCAGCCACTCATCTTCAGCGATCATCGTATGTTCCTTCCTGTGCGATCGCGCCGTTCGTCACTTGGCTTCGATGGCATCCGCCGTTTCGGATGCCGGCAGGTCGGCCTCCTGCTTGGCGATGTCTCCACGTTGGAACGCCAACGCGCCGAACAGGCCGACAAGCAGCGCCACGATCACGCCGAGGTTGGCGGATGCCCAGCTGCCGTCCTTGCCGCCGATCAGGAAGAGGAGGTAGCCCTGCCAGGTCAGCCAGTTCGCGGCGGTGTTGACCACGAGGCCCCAGCCGAGGATGGTGCCGACGGCGAGGATGACGAACGATTTGACGTTCCACTTGCCGTAGCGGCCGTTCGGATCATACAGGTCGGGGGTGCTGTAGTCCTTCTTGCGCACGATCACGTCGGTCACGAACATGCCCGCCCATACGGCCATGGGCACGCCGAGGGTGGTCAGGAAGCCTTGGAACGGGCCGATGAAGGTGTCCGAGAAGAAGGTCACGTAGACCACGCCGGCCACGGTGAGCGCGGCGGTGAGGCCGGCGGCCGCGGTGCGGGGCAGTTTGACACCGAAGCTCAGCAATGCCAGTCCGTTGGAGTAGTTGTCCATGATGGAGCCGGACATGAGGCCCAGCACGGCGACGATGGTGTACGGGATGAGGTACCAGATGGGCAGGATGGAGGCCATCGCGCCGATCGGGTCGTTGCCGACGTTTTCGGCGAGTTTGGCGTTGGATCCGGCGAGCAGCAGGCCGTAGAAGATGAGGAGCACGTTGGCGATGGACGCGCCGAACGTGGTCCAGAAGACGATGCCGCTGTTGGAGGATTTGCGGGGCAGGTAGCGTGAATAGTCGGCCGCGATGTTCACCCAGCCCAGGCCGAAACCGGTCATGACGAAGAAGCAGCAGCCGAGCATGGCCGGCAGGCCGCCGGACGGGATCCGTCCGATGGCGTCGAAGTCGATGTGGCCCCATCCGAGGATGAAGAAGCCGACGGTGATCACGCCGGTCACGATGGTGATGACCTGCTGGCAGCGCATGATCAGGTCGTAGCCGAAGATGCCGGCCACGACCACCAGGCCGACCACCACGATGGTGGAGATGAGCTTCGGCGCGGCGCCGGAGCCCCAGCCGAGTTTGGAGATGGTGGAGGACATGGCGAGCACCGCGGTGGTGGTCAATGAGATTTCCCAGCCCAATGTGGCGATCCAGCTCAGCGCGGCCGGCACCTTGGCGCCTTCCACGCCGAAGGTGGCGCGGGTGAGCACCATGGTCGGGGCGTTGCCGCGCTTGCCCGCTATGGAGATGACGCCCACCAGCAGGAACGACACGACCACGCCGATGGTGGTCATGATGGTGGCCTGCCAGAAGGAGATGCCGAATCCCAACGCCCATGCGCCGTACGACATGGCGAACACAGAGATGTTCGCGGCGAACCAAGGCCAGAACAGGCTGGCCGGCGTGCCTTTTCGTTCCTCTTCGGAAATGGTGTCTATGCCCTGTTCCTCGACGGTGAGGGCACCTTTATCCTTGCTCATTTTCGGTTATGTCTCCTTCGCTTCCTTGCACTTTCCGAGAAAGTGCCCATGCCGGCGGCAAAGCGTTCCTTGTCCGCTTCGCCGAACCGTTCGGACACATCATAACCCAACTTATAGTCATTATGACTATAAGGTTTGCATCGAAAGCAGCTTCTCCACTTCGATTCTGGAAGGACATGTGGCCGGACCCCGTCGCGTCACCGCGATGGCGGCCGCCGCGTTGGCGATTCCGACCGCCTCGCGAAGCCCCGTCCCCCGGCTCAGTTCTGCGCACAGCACGCCGGCATGGCAGTCGCCGGCGCCGTTGGTGTCGATGGCGTGGACCGGGAATCCCGCGACGAGCTCGGCCTCCGCCCCCGGTCGGGCCAGCCATGCGCCGCCTTTGCCGACGCGGACGATCAGCGCGGAGTCCAATCTCCGTGCCATCCGCTCGATCAGCGTGCGGAACGTTCCCTGGTGCATCGGCAATCCCAGCCGTCCGGCGATGAGGACCGCCTCCCGTTCGTTGCACGACCAGACCGGACGGTATTCGACCATTTCGCCGAACGTCTCGTCGTCGATGTCGGCCACCACCGGAGACGGGTCGAACAGCGCGAGGAAACGGCGATTCGGCGCGGTCCGGCGCATGAATGCCCGCAAGCCCTCGCCGGTATGGTGCGCGAAGGTGTATCCGCTGATGTGCACGGCATCGCCATCGGCCGGTTCGACGTTTTGGAAGGTGGATTCGTCGCCGCGGGCTTCGGCGCCGCGCATCGAGATGAAGGTGCGTTCGGCCGTGCCGTCGGTCAACGCCACGCAGAATCCGGAGTCGACGCTTTCGTCGGTGGGACCGACATGCCGTATGCCTTCGCTCTCGAAGACCCTGCGGATCGTGTCCGCCCAGGGGCCGGTGCCGAGGATGCCGGCGTGCCGGGCGTCGACGCCCATCTGGCGTACGGCGTGCAGCGTGTTGTAGCTCGCCCCGACATAGATGCCCGCTTCGTCGGCGAATACGTCCTGGCCCGGCTGGGGGATTTTTTCGACGCTCATGGTCAGGTCCACGATCACCTGGCCCAAGGAAATGACCGTTCCGTTTCCCATGTTTCACGCCTCCCGTTCTCTCAGGGCGCACAGGCCCGCCACCGTCCGGTCCAGGTCGAGCCGATCGTCGTCTTTGAGCTGGCGCAGCACCTGTCCGCGCATATCCGGGTCGAAGCCGTCCGGACCATGCCATGCTCCGAGCATCGCTCCGGTGATCGCGGCGATGGTGTCGGTGTCCCCGCCAAGGGAGGCGGCGAAGCACAACGCTTCGGTGGGTTTATCGAAGAAACGCGTGGCTATGGCGAACGCCGCGGCCACGGATTCGTTGGCCTCCACGCTGGTGCCGCAGTCGCGTCGGAGGATGGTGGCGAATTCGCCGTCGGACATGGAGCCGTCTTCTCTGACGGCCCATTCCATGAACATCTTCACGCGGGCGACGACGGACGCCTTGGCCGACCAGTTGCCGCGCGGCGGCTGGGATTCCACGAACGCCAACGCTTTCGAAAGGAAGCCGCGCTCCCCCGCGATGGCGAGGCTCACGGCGGCGGCCACCAGCGTGGTCGATTCGATGCCCTGCATGGTGTTGTGCGTCACCACGCAGGAACGCCAGGCCTCCTCGGCCAAGGCGTTTCCGGGAATGAAGGCGATGCCGACCGGGGTGGCGCGCATGGCGCCTCCGTTCGTGGTGCCGAATCGTCCGGTAAGCTCCGGGTCGACCCCTTCCACCAGCGCCTGCAGCGCGGCCTTGGTGGATGGGCCGAGCAGGTCCAGCGAGCCCTTTTCCTTCATCTTCGCCTCCCAGCGCAGGAGGTCCTGGGCGTACGCGTCGTTGTCGATTCTGCCATGGTCTTCGATGAGGCGGGCGGCCAGCACGAAGGCCTGTTCCGTGTCGTCGGTCACCGAGCCGGCCTTCATATTCGGCGCGATCGGCTGTTGTGGCACGGCGTCCATCAACCTGCGGACCGGTCCGCCGTAGCATTCGATTATTTGTTCGGCCGACATGCTTTGGGTCGGCATGCCGAGCGCGTCGCCGATGGCGAGGCCGATCATCGCGCCGCGGGCATGCTCCGTCAGATGCTCATCGATCGCCATGGTTTCCTCCGTTCTCCCCCGCGGTGACGTGCAACGTGAAGTGGCTGGGGTCGAGGAACGAGCGCACGTATTCGACCAGCGTGCCGTCATCGCTGAAATTGTGCCGTTCGGACAGCAGGAACACCGTCTCCGGGGTCTTCTCCAACGCTTCGGCGATCGGGCCGAGCCTGTCTGCGGATACGTCCATATATCCGGAGGCCGCCTGCAGTCCGGCCTGTTTCATGGTTTTCGAGATGGAGCCGTCCACGAGTCCTTCCATTCGTTCGATGACCTCGCGCAGCGCCGGGATGGCGGGCAGATACGAGACCTCGTACGAGACCGGCGTCGACCGGAAGAGCCTGCGGCGCGCGATTTCGTAGAACCGTTCGCACTCGCTCTCCCCCTCCAACGCCAAAGGTCGGCCGACCAATGCGATGGACAGCAGTTCCGTGGTGGTCGGCGCTCCGGAACGCAGCGAGGCGGAGGTCCAACCGTCCGGACCGCTCATATCGCCGCCGTTGAACGCCACATAGCTTCCCGATCCCATGCGGGTTTCGATGAGTTCGGCCTTTTTCAGCTGTTCCAGCGCCCTGCGCACGGTGCCGCGGGACACTTGGTATTCTTCGGCCAGACGCGTTTCGGACATGATCCGCTCCCCCGGCTTGAGCGTGCCGTTTCTGATCTGCTCGGCAAGCTCGTGCCGCAGGTGCTCCGTTCGGGTGTAGGCAGTCATCTTCGGCCTCCGGACAACTTTGAAACCGATATTGAACAACTATGTACAGGATAGCACAGGTTTGTACAGGTTGCGTGTTGGTGGATGAATCCGCAAAGACGCGATGGGGAATACGGTCAGCCTGACAGGCTGTTTCATCTTCCCGCGCCCAAAAGCGGGAAACCTGCATCGCCGCGCGTTCCATGTCTTTCGTTTCGAAAAAAGTTCGTTCGCGCGCTTAGTCTTTTTCCTGTGTCTACACTTGATTGCGGAGCCGGCAAAAGCGCCGGCGGCATCGTAAGGAAGAGCATTATGAAGATCACAGGACTCGACGAGGAGCGGCACGGCCGGCGTTGGAACGGACAGCGCGCGTTGGTCACTGGAGCCGGGCAGGGCATCGGCCGGGCCGTGGCGCAGCTGCTCGCGTCCAAAGGCGTGAAGGTGGCGGTCAACGACATCGTGCCGGAACGTGCCGAGAACACCGTCAGACTGATTGCGGACGCCGGCGGAGAAGCCTTCGCAGCCATCGGCGACATCGCCGATCCGACTGTGGTGGAAGACCTCTTCAGGCAGCTCGACGAACGGTTCGGCGGCATCGACATCCTCGTCAACGTTGCGGGGATCATCATCAAGGACTCGCTCGACGACACCGACCTGGAACGGTGGAACCGCATCCTCGCGGTCAATCTGACCGCGGACTTCCTGACCATCAAGCAGGCCGTCAAACGCATGCGCAAGCAGCATTACGGGCGCATCGTCAACGTGTCTTCCATCGCCGCGAAACATGGCGGCGGCTACTTGGGCGGCGTCGCCTACGCGTCCACCAAGGCGGGCGTCGCGGCGCTCACGCGAGGAGCGGCCAGGGAGTACGCGCCGGACGGCATCAACGTGAACGCGGTCATGCCGGGACTCACCTACACGCCTATGACCGCCGGCATGCCTGATTGGAAACGTGAGGCGATCGAGGATTCCACGCTCGTCAAGCATGGCGGCCAGCCGTACGACATCGCGCGTGCGATCGTGTTCCTCGCCGATCCGGAATCCGGCTACATCGACGGCGAAACCTTAGATGTGGACGGCGGCACCAGCCTCGACTAGGCTCCACGCCTTCGCTTTGCCCTGGCGCGTGTATCCGGGAGCGTCAGTCCCGGTCCGCTCTCAACTCAAACACGCTATATGTGGCAGATTCGGCGGTCCTAAAAATCTGATATCCGCTATATGTGGCAGGTCAAACTGGATACAAGGTTGTTAGAGGGTATGATTCATGCCCTCTAGCAGCTTGCTTTTCGGAAAATCTGCCACATATAGCGCAAAACGATTCCCTCAGCGCATGAATCTGCCACATATAATGGATTCCGTTTTTCTTTGGACCGGCTTTCGCCAGCCCCTTGTCGAGGCGGAATCGATTTAGTCGAGCACGACGCCGGCTTCACGCATTTGGCGTCGTGCTTCGACGCCCAGTTCCTCACTGACCGGTTCGGTCAGATTCTCGATGACATGCGTCTCGTATCCGAGTTTTTTCGCGTCCAACGCGGTTTCCTTCACGCAATGCGATTCCGCCAATCCGACGACGTCCACGCGCGTGACGCCAGCAGCCCGTAACGCATTGGCAAGCGTCTTGCCCGCCGCCAGATCCGCGTCGACCTCCGTTCGTGTGGGAATGCGGTCGGTGTTGTCTTCCGATCCTTCGAAACCGGAGTATGACGGCGAATACTGTCCCTTCTTGAAATGGTGCGTGATTTTCAGTGCGGCGATCGCGGGATGCAGTTCGGCGTTCGCGGTGCCGGCCTTGCCATGCACCGGCCAAGTGTCGACGTAATCGGGATTGTCCGACCAGTGCGTTCCCGGTTCGATATGCCAGTCCTGTGTGGTGGCGATGTACGCGTATTCGCCGCGATGCGATTCGACATACTTCGCGATGCGTTCGGCGACGGCATTGCCGCCTTCCACACCCAGTTCCCCGCCTTCGCAGAACGTCGGCTGCACGTCCACGATGATCAACGCCTTGCCCATGGTCGCCTCCTACTTGGTTTTACGATGCTTCCCTGGCCAGCATAACCGGTTCCGTCGGCAAGCGTCCGGCATGATTTGTCAGAAGACGATCGTCTTCCTCTTTCCTTTGGCATTGCGCGGATATTCACGGATGCGCGTGACGTATTCCAGATTGACCGCTTCGACGTTGCCGTCCTTTTCCAGCACGATGCCGCCGTCCGTCACGTCCTTGACCGTTCCTTGAATGCTTGAATCCGTGCTCGTCACGGTGTAGATGATGCATTCCTTTCCAATGAACTGCCTTGCCAGCTCCTCCATCGCCTTGTCCTTTCCACCGTTCCTTTTCCTGTTCAGCACGTGCCTGATTGCGGCGATCCTTCGTTGTTTCGCCGTCCAGAAAAGAGCCAGGATGATGGCCAAGGCGAGCAGAAAATAGACGGAATCCATTCCCCCTCCTTGGTTTTTGCCATCGTTCAATGCACGAACAGAAACACATCTTTTTTTCAGATTACCAGACAAGCGCCTTCCGCATGCCGGCAAACCGGCGAACCGCAGAAAAACATTTGGCGAACGGGAAAATATCCGCGCGCTCGGCTGGCTGCCGTCAGATGAATTCGGCGCCCAGTTTTCGTAGTTTTTTGAAATACTTCGCTTTGCTGCGTTCGAGCGTCGTGCCGATGGCCCGCTCGTCGACAACCACATGGTAGCCGTTTTCGATTGCGCCCAACGCGGTCAATGCCACGCAGCCGCCACCGTCCACACCAACGATCTCGACCGATTCCACACCGTTTTGCTTTAAAAACACGCGCAGTTCGGGATTGGAGAATGCGTCGCCCACATACTTCACGAAGACATGGTCCGACACCACATGCAAACCTTCAACCAGTTCCGATTCCGGGGTGCCTTCATACACTTTGAACAAGGCCAGACGCTTGATAAGGCTGCGTTTCGTCACGTTCCTGACATACACGACCATGCATCCCTCGCCGGAACGGGCGTCGATGACGTCATTCACAGCCCTTAGCAACGCAGGCTTGTCGTATTTAAGATACGACGCGCACCGCTCCCCCACGTACGCCTCCTGCATGTCGATGACCAGCAACGCCTTACTCATGTTTCGGCTCCCCCTTCCGCAGATCTAGTGCTCGTTTTTCACGCATTGGTAGCACGATTACGAATACCGGAACCACCGGCATACGAGGTTCGAGTTGTATGCCATGAAAATCTGCGTCCAATAGAACAGAGCATGATCGATTCTCTCGTTCCGCTCGTACCTGAGCCTGTCCACGAGACGCATCTTGCCGGTCATGGCATCCTCCTTCCAACCATCAAAAACAGTATACGGCCGCATACGAGCCCCTGGCCTGTTTCCTTCGATGAATGGAGCTCAGGCTTGTCAGGCGTAACTAAACACGCGGCTCGTTCGAACATCGCGAATGCTGAAAGCAAAATCTCGATCCGAGTACAATTGCACCCATCAACGACGATACCAATGGCAAACAAGGTGAAAACTATGGGATCACGTCTAGGTGTGATCGTCAAAACCATTGACGGCTGGGACATACGTTACGATCATTGGTCCGCACAAACACTCGGCCGCGACATCGCACTCGACGGATACGAAGCGACATTGACCAGAATACGCCAGATGGCCCCATACGGCGTGGATACCCCGCAAGAGATGAAAAGCGCGCCATGGCTCGAAGGCACCCTGTTCATCGATATGACCACCAAACGAATCGTCTGGGCCGAAGAAAGCGAAGGCTGCTACCTTCCCCGGCTCATCAACGCCCTGATCGAACTGACATGGCCAGGATAGACCGCAATCTGGTCCCCCGAAGGCACACGCGGCACATTACGCGCCACCGGACACGGGACGTCCGGGATCGACGAGCCGGTCGGTCAGATTCCGCAGCACGGCGCGGTCGTCGCCGTCCGAATACTTGTCGACCAGATAGCCGCGGTCGACGATCATGTCAGCGGAGAAGCACAGGCCGTCCGGATGCCGTCTCGCGTGCTCGGCCAACGCGATGAGCAGCAGGCACCGAGGCGAGACGCTGCCGGCCGTCGATCAGCAGGCACAGGCTGCGGCCGTCCGGACGGATGCCGCCGTCCTGCATCCACACGACCGAACCGGTGAAATGCATGCGGTCCGGACGCCTGCCCGCCGTGACGATGTCAGTCCACAACTGGCGGCATTGCGCCTCGCCCCACGAGTAACGCCGCTGGTAGACCGGCACCGTGAAACGCAGCGATCCAGTGAACAGGTCCAACAGGACCTTCTTGCCGGCATCCATACGACCACTCCCCTCAACCTTGAGCTTTCCGATATTCCATTATCGCGCCATGCGAAAACGGGATAGCACCTATCCCGGATGCATGCGCGTCGATGGCGAATCGTCCGGCTGTAATGCACCAAAACAAATATAATTCGTTTTTTGAATTGCTGGATGAGCGCTCCCTTCCATGCTATGCAATGACGTCCCAGGAAGTTTGCGACGGGATATCAAGGGGATATGCTGTATGTGTTCTGGAGAGAATTGGAAGGAGAAAAATGCTCAAGAGAATCGTTGGTGCCATCATCACGCTGACCATGGTTGCCGGAGTATCCGCTTGCGGAACGCAGCAAAGCAATGAACCCAAATATGCTGACGATGAGGCTATGTCGGTGATTGCCAAAGGCCTGCAAAAGCGTTTCGATGTTCTGGATCAGCAAGAAAAAAATAAGGAGAAAGACAGCGCCAAGAACCTTAAGAAGGCAGTTCAGGCTGAAATCGATAACGACAAGGAACTGAAATCCAGCCAGTTCAAGAATTCCAAGATGCAGGAGGATGTTATCTCGTATCTCAACCTCGTCGACGATTCGATGGACGTGTTGGATAAGTATGGGTACGACACGGCTAAATACGACGAGCAGTGGAGCAAAGTTTACGACAAAAGGACTGCGCAGCTGAAAAAACTTGTCGACAAATACGGTCTGAAAGTGGATGCCGCTCACCAAGATGAATTCAAGGAACTTATCGCCAACGGCACCTCCGTCCAAAAAGAGAACGAGACGAAGGACGCCATTGAAGGATTGTTGAATAATGTGACCTTTGATAAATCAGATGACGGATATGGATATTACACATATTCCGCGGTGATTGAGAACACCACCAAATACTCATTTAAGAACGTCTCCCTCATCCTCGCGTTGTACGACGCTGATGGAGTCAAGGCAGAGGAAGCTTATGCCAGCACCAATTCCTGGGCTCCTGGCGAAAAAGTGAAGTTCGAGGCGAGCAGCGATGTCAATGCTGCACAGGTGAAGCCATCCTTCCAGTATTACGATGTGGACGAGTGATACCTCACAATTGAACTGACCTAGACTATGGGTGGTGTCATCCGACATAAAACGTTGGATGACACCGCCCGTTTATTTTGTCTACCTTAGGAAGAAATGATTCGTTTAAGAACATTTTCAGTCATTGATTTTTTTGAGTAATGATGCAATGTCTTCATCGTCTCTTGCCTGAAGGCGATGCGCCAGTTTGATAATGGACGTTTCTTTTGGGAAGGGCACGGCAGATGCCAATTGACTGAGTATTTGTAGATTTCAGGACCACTGATTATCCCCTTTTCAATTGCAGGGTCGTAACCTGTCTATCTTGTGTTCGAAGTCAATCTTTGAACAGGTGGGATTCCCCGAATGCGCACCTGAGCGACATATTTGGATGCCATGTCTTCAAAACAGCTGATTAGGATATTTCTTCGACAGGATTCGTGATTGCATCGTTATTTTTTAGGATTCTGCCGGTACGAATAAGAAGTCCGAGGGCTTTTTCCAATGCGGCGCTGACTTCAACCGACTCATTCGGAATATCGAATACCTCAGCCGTTCTGTCGAAAAGGATCGACCGATTCGTCTGAGGCTGTCTGGCGGCTATCCGATGCATTACCAAGGCGATTTCCGGAATGCAGATTTGGTCGATGGTACGTCCGCGGACAATCCGGTATTCTCTATCCGATATGTCCAGAGGGAAAAGAAATCCTCCTCGGTAGGCGATCTTCGTTTTGGCGAAACGTATCGCCCAATATAGATAATCATCTATATTTTCCTTTGGGGCTCCATCATCGAGCATTGGCTTGGATAGCTGACTGCGGAGTAGCCCATATTGCAGAGGGAATTCTTCGCGGACAAGCTCGACCACATTCTCGACGACCCAATCTGCACGTGTCTGCGACGAATCTCTCATGGGAATCAAGCCGGAATCAATGGGATCGGTGAAAACGAACCCGTAGCCGGTCTCGTCGTCGTTTTGCATGCCGGCCGTTTCGGCAGCATCGTTTTCCGTGACCAATTCTGCCTGTTCCGGATCGGACTCGTCGATGGAATCGGATTCCGACACATTGTCCGGTGAGTTTTCAACGACCTGCTCGCCCGGATGGTTTTTCTGAGTTGATACGGCCGTGTTTGAATGCAGGATATGTGGCAACGAGAGAAGGAATCGAGTCGGACTGTTGCCGTATCCGACGCATGCGCAGGTGCTTGTATCAAAATTCTCCTCGACCAGACCATTGTGCAGGAGCAGGGAATGGGCTATACCGAGATTCGCATCAGGCAGATGGTTTGAGCAATCCATGCCATACAGTGATTTCGACTCATCGAAAAGCACTGCCCTGCATGTGTCCGGATTGTGGTAATACAAGGCGTTCAGAACGGTCATGAGCTCCATGACGCTTATCTCGTTCGCCTGTTTGCCTCGGATGACGCTGAAGGGATATGCGGCGGAGGATGGAATGTAGAACCTGTCATCGGTTTGGATGATGGAATTCTCGCGCAGAAGCTTCGCGAGTTCCAGGCTAATGGTCCTATGCAGCCTTAAGAAACCGGAATTCATTTCTCCAGGCGCTTTCGACCATGCTGATTGGAGGATTTGCCTGCGGAGAAGCGAATCGTTGATTGGATATTCATGGCCTATCAATGTCCTCAGGGTCATGTTGACCCATTCCGACAGTTTTTCGACCGACGCATTCTCCGGATAATTAGTGATGGAGATGGGCTTCATTATATCCAAACCGTATTTTTCCAACACGATTAAACGGGATACCGGTTCCTCCAGTTCCAATGTCGGCTGCGTTTCCATATCCTCGATTCCCTTCATGTCTTCCAACGGCGGATTATCGACTCTGATACTCGACAAAACCGGTCGTCGAGCCTCTTCCGATAAGCAGAGCGCGATCAAGATGCGAGTTACGAGGCCTTGATTCGCAACTGGTTTCCGGCAACATGCAGCAGTGGTGGCACGCCCCGCCATATCCTCCCCTGTCACTGCCGATGCAGACAGGATCCTGCGGACACCAGCGCGCTTCCTCAATCGCCCTCCTCATGATTTCGCAAAGCGCCTCCGAATCCGCGAGATCCACCAGACCGCCCAATGTCCCCAAATGGTCGCTGTTCGCGGTGTAGATCAGGAACCCGTAATGCATCCCCTCCTCCACGTAGAGGCGTTCGCACAGGCTGGCCGTAGGATAACCGCAATGATGGGCTATCGCGGATAGGAAGATATGGGCGAACGTGTGCGCAAGCGCGTAGGTGCTTGCCTCTCTCCCACTGGTCTTCCGCCATTTCTCCACGGAGACCGGATTCATCACGAAAAGCAGTCCTTCGCCATTCGCCCGGTATGCGGGCAGCCAATCCTTCCGCCCGTTCCGGCTCCATAACAGGTTCTTGCCCTCCTGCGGCGAGAATCCCTTCCCGTCCTCGGTCTCGACGAGACGTTGGAATCCTCCGAGGACTCTTGTCTCCGACAGCCTGTCAATCCTCACGAGTCTGGAGAACATGCCTTTGCCGCCAAAAAGGTCCGGATCATCTGGAAATACCGCATCCTGGAAGTCGAGCAGTTCCCTTGCCGCCCTGCCTTGCGGCCTTGGGCCGGTGAGGACGTCCCATTCGTTACGTCTGACGGCGGTCTCGTCCCAGGATTCGTCCCAATCCGAAGGTTCGAGCGCCTCTTTGACATGCCGTTCGAAATCGTCGAGGGACATGTCTTCCAATTCGTCCAGGAATCTTTCGGCGCGCTCCTTGAGCAGTCCCGGTTCGGGGGAAAGCTCGAGCATGGATTTGCGGTCGATGAGCCAGTCCATGAGATCGTCCCGGAGCCCGTGTTTATTCGGGAGCCTCAGTACTGACAGGTTCTCCGGATAGTAGATCTGCGTGTTCGTCCTTTCGACGAGGGTCATGTCCTCCTTGCATTCCTCGGGTCTGGCATCAGCTTCCCATGCCCGTATGCCGTTGCATTTCTTCCGTATCGGATAGTTGGTAGGGCCGGAGGCTGCTCCGCAATCCAAGCATTTGCAGCCAAGCGGACCGTTCAGCGTGACTCTACGTATCGCGGCGTTGGAAGAGCACGGTTTGCCGTGATGCGCGATTTCCGCCCAGTCGATCTCCTCCAAATGCCCATTCGGACAGATCCAGAACATGTCGACCTGATTCCCATAAAATCCGCAGTTCGGATTTGGGCATTTAGCGTGGGGTGTATCGGTTTCCTTGGCCTTGAATATTCTAGAGCAGTTCCAATTAGAGCATATTTGGGAGAGCGGGAAACGGTAGACGGACACCGTCGGGGCCGTGTCTTCGCTCCAGCCGTTCCTTCGTGTCGGCATGACCACGAATCCATCGACTCCGCAGATGCCTTCCAGATAGGGTTCATGAATGTACAGCTTCTCAAGCGTCTCACGCCGTTCCTCTTCCGACCTGCAGTCCTCGCAGATGCTCGCGTCCCAATCGTCAAGGGACGCGACCACGGCCGTGATGCCGTTGCTCAGACGGACCACGCTACCGGGGCCGGAATAGGTGGCCAGAGCGCTTTTCTTCACCGGACTTGAGTATTTCGTCACCATGCTTCGTCTTCCCCGTCCTCGTGGTTCTGAATCGAATAGACGGGGCGCAGGCTCCTCACGGCAGGGCTGAACCCCGCGTCCCCTTCAACGGTTCTCATGCTTTGGAGGATATCCCAGTGGGCTTCGTCCCTGTGCTCGGCGGGCGCGTCATCCCCGTATCCGCGGAGGAACTGGCTGCCTCCATCACGAAGGATCCATTGGATGCCGTCGTCCGCGTGCTGGAGAGTATTCATCAGCTTCGAGTATTCCGTCTCGAGATTGGCCTGGAACCGTTCCAGTTCCTCGGAATCGTCTACGGTCGACGAGAACCAGCCCGATATCAGCCGTTTCGCATACCCGGCCTTTTCCTCGGCCTGTTCCTTGACATAGCCCGGCCGGCCGGCGCCAAGCGAGCGGATGAGCATGGTCAACGCGGTGGAGAGCCAGCGCCGCACCGCTTTCCCGGCCATGGGCGTCACGCTGGTCGCCTCGACGGCCGCATAAAGACGATCATGGTTTTGGATGAATGACTCGAAGTAGGACTGGTCGCGCCGGTTTCCGCGGTTGTGCACCACAAGGATGATGGCTGGTGAGGTGGTGCGACGTCCCACTCGGCCGGTCACCTGGATGTACTGGCTAAAGTTCTTAGGCATGCCGACCACCGTCATCAGACCGAGCCTGTCGACGTCGAGTCCGACCTCGATCATCGATGTTGCGTAGCAGAGGTCCACGCAGTTCTTCGCGCTGTTGTCGACGCCGAGGAGGTTCAATGTCGCGCCGACGTTCTCGGTCGCGACCGCCGTTATCTCTTTTCTCATGCTCATGGACCGGGAAGCCAGGGTCTTCCCGTCTTTGGGCAGTCCGGAATCCAATCCGGTCCGGCGGCGCAGCGTCCTTAGATCCATACGCATTTTGGAATCGACACTCGACTCCAACCGCGCCAGCGTCCAACGGCTAGAGAAAAAGGCGACGTTCGTCCACCACGGATCATTAAGCATTCCTCTGTTGCGCATCACGCCGACAAGATATGCGATGACGGACATCGGATAACGCTGGTTATCTTCGGACGTGCCGATAGCCGGGGAGAAGCCGACGTATTCCTTGTACTCCGAGTCCTTCCCGATGGAAGCGAAGAAATTGTCCTTGCTGGACACGCCGTCCGGAGGCACGAGACAAGCTTCCCTGCCGTAAAGTCTGCGGATCTGGTTCTCGTAGTCGCGTGTCGTGGCGGTCGAGGCGACCACGTAGGGGCGTGTGCCGTCTTTCTCTTCGCATAATGATTCGAAAACCGATTCGAGTCCTCCGTAGATACTTCCGAGGGGCCCTTCGATGAGGTGGAGCTCGTCCTGGATGAACAGCGCTGGAGGATTGGTAACGCGTTTGACTTCGCCGTTTTTTCCTTTTGCCAGTCCGAATAGTCTCTCGGCATTGTCTGTGCGCCATGCGAGGCGCACGGTCTTGTCCACCGTCGCGACGATGAAGTCGGGGCATTTGGCATATATCTGGTCGTCGACGACATGGATCGGCAGGCCCTCCCCGGATGATTGCTCCAAGCCGAACGGGCATCGCCGATCCGGACAGAACGGCAACAGCGTCTGATTATCCAACATGTATCCTGACAGGTGGCTGCCATCGACCTGCCGGTCCATTTCGGCTCCGCACCATGGGCATTGCGTGGTCAGGAATCTGGATACGGGCATCCCCTTGGACAATGCGTTTTTGAGCACGGTAAGCGCCTGGTTCTCAGAGTTCGGAGTCACGGCGCCGCCGAGCCAAGCACCTATCGACACGGGAGCCAAGCCGAATTCTTCCTTATGGGCGCGTCGTATCAGTTCCAGCGCGCAGATCAGCGAGGACGCTCGTTGGAACTGTTGCGACGTCAGCAGGCGGAGCGTGTATCTCATAAGCACTTTGACGCCCTTGCATTGCCTTAGTCCCTTTTTCCGGAGAGTGAGACGTTCATGGAGGATGGCGAAAGCCGCCAGGCCGAAATACGCTTCGGTCTTGCCGCCACCGGTCGGCATCCATATCACGTCGGCTTCGGGCTTTCTTTCCAGTAATGACGGAATCGACGCCAGGAGGAAAGCCATCTGGAACGGCCTCCATCGCGCCTGTCCGGCCAGCTCCTTGATTTTCGGATAATGTTTCGAATCCATGGCCCGTCGTTTCGACTGGACCGCCGCGCGCTGCAATGCCATCGCCTCGTTGGCCAGACCAAAGCAGAGACCGGCGTCTTCGTCGGAATTCACCAGTCTCCATCCCTGGCGGATCCGCTCGAGGAAGTCCAGTTGTTTTCGGATTTGCCTGTCCGGATAATCAGAGTGGCCATCGATGCCCATGGAATCCGCGCGCATGGCTTGTTCGCCAATCCATGTCTCGTATTGTTCGACAAGCGCCGATACGGCTTCTTCCGCCTTCTTGTTCATCTGGGCGAAATCCATCATCTTGAAATCGACACCGACATCGCACATATCCGGTTTGAATACCTTGACGACGGGAAACGACTCGGTACGCACTTTCGTGTTTCCATCGTATTCCGTCGCGGCGCAGCCAAGCCCGGCGACATAAACAGGGGAATCCGAATAGGAAAGAGACAGGTCGCTCCCATCCATCGCTCCAGGCAATGGCAGCAGCTCACGTAATCCGGAACAGACGAGACGACATTGGAACAGGCTTCGTTCGTTCGCCTTCTGGTTGCTGGACGCCGGGTCCGAACGATTCGCGGCCCACACCGTGCAATAGAGGGACTCCCCCACATGTCTGATTGATAGTCCGGCTTCTGCGCGGCAGCCATCCTTTACCGGAATACCGAAAATCTGGTTTCCCCTACCGAGATCGGCTTCGACCGACCAGCGGATGGGTCTGCGGATCCAATACTGCGACACGTGCTCGTACCTGGCTGCGGAGAATTCCAATTCGATGACGGGAGGATTGAAATCCGGTATCCGGAATGTCACGCCGATCACTGCGTTCGATTCCGTATGCTCCTCGTCATGTTCCTCGTCGTCATCCCTGTCCGGGACGAAGTCGTTCTTCGATTTTCGGCGGGGTTTGGACTCGTCCCCGAAATCAAGCTCGTCTTGGCCGCCGTCCTCGTCGTCATCCTGCTCCTTTGATGTTTTCGAAGCATTCAGGATTCCGATCCTGTAGACCTTCAACGGAGGATCGCGAAGGATTTCCTCCCCGTCGGAGTCCAAAAGCGCTCCGATATCGCGTTTGCCGTCTTCCTTGAACGTTTCCAAGGCCGGAACCACTTTGGGAGTGTTCGTGTATCCCAACGATGCGGAATCGCCGGTGGCGAGGGGACCGACAAGATGTCTCCGTAGCCCTTCGACAAGCCATTGGCGGGATTCGACGGATTCGTTTTCCTTCTCTCCTGTTTTCATCTTCTCCCTCATCTGTCCTGATGGTTCCAATACTCTCCGAGCAGGCGCCCGAGTTCCACCGCAAGTCCGCGTTCATCGTCTTCTACGCTCACATAGACCAGTTCCTCATCGTCGACTCCAAAATCAAAGATCTCCTGCTCGTACCCGTTTTCATCCGGTTCGGTTTCATTGTTGAAGTCGGAGCCGTTGTCCTGGTCTCCGGCCAACAGGCTGGAGTCGGCAATGACCTCGGGCATTTCATATCCGGGCCAGGGAGCGTACCTCTCGACCTCGAAGTCTCCGAACATACGGAAATGGAAGACATGCAATTCCTCACATGGAGGGGCGCTGATAAGCCAGCCCACGTATTTTGCCCTGTCGCCCTTATCGATTTTATGGAAGGCGAAGTATTCCGGGAGGGTGAAAAGCAGACCATATCTGTATAGGTTCGCTGTGCGGGCGGAAGCGTTATCGCGCAGATATCGCGCGTACAGGGCATCCTGCTTGAGGTTCTCCTCCACCAGATCGATTTCATCCTGATTGCGGAGGATCAGGCAAGTATCATCGCCATCGCCCATGGCGATGGCACCGGAAACCGCCTCATAGCATGGGTTTTCGCAGGAAAAAAGATTATCCAGAGCTGTTTCAAGACGCTGACGCTCTTCGACGAACTCTCCGGCGAAAGCATCGTCCAACTGTTTTCGGGCATCGGACAAGCCCGGAATCGATCTGGCCGACAATGGGGTAAACGCGAGCATGTAAAGCGAATCGCTGATTTTCTTGAGATCATTTGACGCGCTGGCAGGCAAGGCGACTTGTCCTGTTTTGTATTCAAGTTTCCGGTACGCCTTGAAAGCCTCCGACAGTTCGTCCCAATCGTAAGGATGGTCATAAATGATCCGGTCGACATACAACTCGCGAATGGAATCGTCAAGAAGGTCATGGGCCGCTTCCCTATAGCCGTCGCTCACCATTCCTCCTCGAGAGTGTCTTCCTCAGTGTCCTCCTCATCGTAATCCGATACGACGGGTTGTGGTTCCACTTCCTTGACCAGCCACTGCAGACAGGGAATCGAAGAGACCAGGTCATCCTCTTGACTGACGAAATCATGGAATATCCCTTCAGTCTGAGACATCGTCGCGTCATAAGCCATATGGTCGTAAATCGATACAGCATGGTTCTCGTCCCTTGGAGACAAAGTCACCACGACAGGACTGTTTCCGAATGCGCCGTATCTCCTCACTCTTTCGTATTGGCTCCATCCATTGGCGACCACAAGACCTGCTTTGACCTGAGATGTCCAGGAATCGAGGGATCTTCCTGTGGTAATTAGGATAGGAGTGCGGAAACAGTCGTTCCTCAAATCGCAGGGGCCTCTGTCCACGGTGTCATTGAGGATCAGCGAGCCAAGCTCATCGAGTTTTCCGAAAGCATCAATGCTCAAAAGATCCTGTAGACATCTGAGAATGGAACCTACATTTCTCGTAACGACCACAATCGGCTTAAGACTGTATTTCATCCATTCGCCGCAGGGGTTCGTAGTGTTCAACTCCCGATGAATCCTATCGCTCAATTTCTTTTTCAACGGTTGGGGATCCCTCTTGTTGATGATGAAATCATTTGGCAACGTCACAGCAGGCCACTTGGAAATAGGCACTTTGGAACCCGCCAAACGAATGTGCCCCTCATCGCCAGGGACCTCTGACGCTTTGAGATCGGCTAACCGGCCGTTCTGCACTGTTGCATACCATTTGTCGGGAATGAGAGCGTCACCATTATCCGACAGGCAAATCGCCTGCAGGGCGCCAACAACAATGGGCCAGAAAACCAGCGGAAGACGGTTTCTCGGGATGGAAGCCATCAGAAAAGCATGCAGACCGGCAGACGAATCCGCTACGCCGCATTCCGTAATCGCATTTCCGAAATCGACCAGGTCCGATAAAACGTCATCCATTAGAACATCTCCATGCAAGTCAGGCTTTTGTAAAGCTCCCAGTATCAGTCCCCTTTTCACTGAACTTCATTGTTCCATCCTCCTAGCTTTCCCACCAATACGAACCATGCTACCCCCTGCTGAACGACACGGCGGTAAATCGTCAACCGAAAAGACTCGTTTCAAAACTGTCGTTATCACCAAAAGAAAACTGAAAGGCAGAAGAAGAAAGCAATCGGCCTAAACCACAGTCCGAATCACACGAACGCAAGAGCATGCCGCCGGATTCGAATTCATGAATCGGCTGCACAGACTATGCGAGCGGACAGAACGTTTTACAAATGTCAGCCCCTCATATCTTTCGCATTTAATCCCTTAGTCTTTCAGTTTAAGCTTTTGACACGAGCTGTCGCATGTACAGGCTTTCCGGCGTCTGGTCGTACGCGACCGGCAGAGGGTTGACGGGCAGCATCGATTCCACCGCGTCATACAGCCGACGGAAATCCTTCTCCTGCTTTTTCGTGTAGATCGCGCAGTACGGCGACTTGCGGGACTCGGACGCGCTGTCCAACATCGGCGTATCACCGTCCAACGTGCGCACGGACAGGCAGAACAGGCCGTTCGTGAAGACCGTCGCCTTGCCGGGCGACACGTCCACGATGCTGCCTACCGGTATCTCGGTCCGCGCGAACCCATACATGGACGCGACGATTCTGCCGCGTTCGATGGTGACCACACCATCACACAGCGTGACCGTGTACCCATAGCCCCTCGCGCATATTGGCTCAAATCCGACGTCGGCTCTTACCATTTCCTCAGCCATATCCCCATTATCGCTCGGGCCGACGGGTGAAGTGGTGCATGGCAAGTCAGGCATGACCGTCACGCGTTCTTCGCGTATCTCCATGTCATGCCCCGTCCGTTTAAGGCTGGGATTGCTCATAGGTCGGATGCCGTCCCGCATGCGGATCCCCCTTCGCTTTCGATGTCCACGCTCCCCTGCTTGCTTTCATTGGGGCTTGGATCGAGTAGTGGCTGCCGGCTTTTCCTTCCCGCGTCCTTCAGGACCTTCACCAGCTCCTTGTTGGCGCGTTTCATGTATTTAAGGCTGCGATTGAGTATCTTGAGCATCTTTTTGGGACTGGCCTTCCCGTCGCCGTCCCCGTCCGCCCCACCGTCGCGTATGCCGCGTCTGACCGCTTCGGTTCTTGCCTCGAGTTCGATTATCCGCCTGTCGAGCGCGACGTTGATCCCATACGCGGACGCGAGGTCGCCATACCGTTTGACGAGCACGTCCTTGCAGAACGCGGTCAGTTTCGCGCATTCCTCCAACACGTAGTCGCCATTCGTGGCCATCGCCATCGACGCCGCCGCGGACATTCCCGCGCCGCCGGCCGCGCCCAACACGGCCCCGCCGCCGACGATGAGCATCGTCCCGCCGGCCATTCCCGCGCCACCGGCTATGAGGGAACCACCGCCAAGGAACGCGAGGCTCGCGCTGGTGAGCGCCGCCCCGTACAATCCGGCGGCCTCGAAGCCGAAGGCGGCGGCGAACACCGGGGCGACCGCGGGCGCGAGATAGAACGCCAGGCCGCCCGTGGCGGCCACCGCCACAACCACGCAGGCCGTTCCGCCCAGCCGCCTGGCCATGGCTCCGTCGAGACGGTTTTCCATGTCCTTCACGCCCCTGCCAAGACCATGCAGTTCCTTGGCCGCGATGAGCGTCTGTTTTTGGCAGAAGACGTCGCCGATGTAGTCCGAACGGGCTTTAAGGCTTTTATACTCCTTGTCGTTGTCTCCATGCAGAGGGAAATAGGGTTTGAACATGACAAGCTCCAAAGCCACGAGCCAGAGCCATTCGCCATTGCCGCCCCCGACGGTCCCGTTGATCTCGTCATACAGGGATTTTCCGTCGAGGAAGTACCCGTCCCCTTCAACGCCGATGGTCTGCGTGATCCGCCGCGACCACTCATCGAGCCATTTCCCCTTCCTCTCGGCGTGCCTGTCGTGTTTCTCCCGTTCGATGTCGTACAGGACCTTCTGTCGCATGAGGGAATGGAGCACGCGCGCCTTTTGGGGGTCAAGTTCCAGACAATCAAGGTCCGCCAGCTCGTGTTCGATGGCGTCCCTCTCGCGCTCCGCATTGTCCTTCCACCTTTCCGCCATCACAGCTTTCGCGTCCACGACGCAGGACACCACGAAAGTTGCGATTCCGACGTAGTTGACACGCAGCAGGAACACCCGCGCCTTGTCCTCGCCCGCCATCGCGTGCACGGCGGCGTCGGCGATGTCGACACCCACGAACACGCCGCTGGACACGGTCAGCATGCGGCGCATGGCCGGGGTTCCCCACGGAAGGACATCCTCGGGGGCGATACGTCCGAGATCCCCAACGCCGCCGATGCCGAGGGCGTCGATCTCGCGGGAGAGCCTGCGGCAGAAGTAGAAGGCGCGCGTGACGCACTGGTTGATGACGACAGGCATCGACTGCCTGCCGATCTCGCCCAGGACACCGATCTCCATACGCAGGTCGAACCGGCGTTCCGTGCCTTTGATGATCCTCCCGTCCGCGTCATGCTCCGCCAGGAACGTCCCGTTGAACATTTTGGACAGCCACAGTCTGAAGCCCATGCCGTCGGTTCCGGAATCCCTGAAGAACGGCAGGACGGACAGTTCCTTCATGAACGAGAGCAACGGTCCGGGAATTCCCGTCCCCGCGCCGGCGTTACCGCTCGAACCGGCCATGTCGCTCACCATGTGGAAGAACCATTCGACGGTTCCGAAGACGAGTTTTTCGGGAACGTCCCTGCCCAGATACCGCCTATGGTCCTCGGGAATCCGCACGACGACCAGCCTTCCGGCCGTGTCGGTTCCGATCGACAGTCCGGTGAACTGCGTGAAGATCGACGCGGCCAAACCACCGATGCCGAAATGGTGGGCGAAATCCCTCAAATGGTGCTGCCGTCCCCCTCCAAAATCCGGGGTGTTCCCGTCCACCGCCAGCGGATGGACCTTCTCGAGGTTTCTTATAGCCTCCTTGAGGGAATCGCCTTTGTATCCCTCGGCACGAGCGATTCCGACGACCAGGCGTTCAACCGTTTTGGAACCCCATTCCCCGGCGCGGTCCAGGGAGAGCTCGCCTACGAACAGGGAATCGACCAGACCGGCGACGACGCCGCTGGCCGCCGCGACGGTATAGTCGACCCTGTCCGCCGGATCCAACCGGGGATCCCATTCGATATGGTCGGACAACCGTTCTGGCGTGTCCTGTTCCGTCTGGTCCGGAAATCCATGCGCGGAACTGGTGCCTCCGGATGCGGGCAGGAGCCGTCGCCGGTCCGGGAACACCAGATCGTAACTGACGATCGGCATGTCTTCATCATCATAATCAAACCGCTGTGCCATATAACATCCTCCACGTCACTGCGTATCAAGCCCAGAGAGAAAGCGTTGCTTTCAACAATACTCGCAAAAGACTGAATTGATGGGTTCTAGCAAGCCGACATGAGCACTATCAGGAATTAGTTCGACCTCAACCACACGGAAGTTGACAAAATCTCGTAATTATGTTGGGAACCAAAAAGGAAACTGCCGACACTTCCAAGCTCATTCGATTCAGGACAAATGCATGACAAAAAACGTTGTGATGGCGATGTCCATTGCTGATTCATCACCATCACAACGATTTCCCTTTATCACTGCAGGGCTTTCACCTCGTCGAGTAGGGTCTGGTAGGTTGTCGCCTGCTCGTAGCGGGCTCCGTCGGCGAGGTCCAGGTCGTTGAACAGGCGCTTCGTGCAGGCGATCTTGCTGTTCTCGATTCCACGCAGGTCGAACGACTCCAAGGTGCCCTTGGTCTCGGCGACGAAGAACAGATGCTTAAGGCCACTGTCGTCGCGGAACGCCACCGCCCAGTCGGGCGCGTAGTTGCCCACGGGGGTCGGTATCTGGAATCCTCGAGGCAGCTTCGCATACACCGCGGCCTCCGCGGCGCCGGCGAATTCTAGGCCGAATTCGCCGTGCGTGCGCAGGTTGTCGTGGATGACGATGCAGCCGAACACGGCATGATCGCCTTGCAGTATTCTTTCCGGTGTGAGACCGGGATGTCTTTCCTCGAGTTCCGTCCAGATGCCGGCTCGGTCTGCAAGGTCGCGCAGTGACTGGCTGTCCTCCGTCAGAAGCGTCACGTTGCAACCTCGCCCGCTTCTGGTGTCGTAGATGTCGGAGAATATCAGGATGTTTCCGCTGTTCTCCATGTAGCCGATGGTTTGTTCTAGATGCCTCGGCACCAGTATGCCCAATCCCACGTTCGGCGACGACAGGATGATCCGCTCGTGTCCCAGCCGTTTTTCCGGAGTTGGACATAGAAGGAAAACGGTGGCACTGTCGTTCAGAAGTAGATTGGCAGCAAAGCTCTGTTTGTTGGCGAGCGCGCATTATATCGCGCACTCGCAATGCCAATTCGCGCACTGTCGCGCATTGGAGAGCGAATCGCGTCGTAATCGCGTCTTCACGAAACAAGCCGCGTCGTAATCGCGTCGTGTTTGCGTCGTAATCGCGTCTTCGGAAAACGCGCAATGCTCTGCGGAGAAGTCCGAAGAGCATTGCTGTTTGCCAACCGCTGCGGCACAATGCCTGATTTGTCAGCGTTCGGTCATTTCGACGAGGTCCAGTTTGAAAATGCCGTTGTCAGGATTGTATTTGTCCACTGTTGCTTTGATGTGGACGTTCTGTCCTTCGCGCACGAAGGCGGGAATGCCGACCGAACCGTCATGGAAATCGCTCCAGACGATTCCTTCGAATCTGAAACTAAGGGAATCATAATTCAATTGACATGCCACGAATACCGTCTGCGTCGGATCAGAGTCCATGCCTGTTGCGGCGTCCATCGTTCTCGGCTATGCGGGCGTCGGCGAGGCAAGCATCGAACTTATCCTCAAGACGGTCGAAGAGATTCTGATAGCTGTTGATACTTATAAACATGTAGGATGTCCTGTTCCGTTTGATGATGACGGGCGCACGGTCGCTTTGGGCAGCACCGCGGCGGTGCGTCCGTTGCTGAGCTCGCTGAGTGAACTACGTACCAACTCCATCTCCCTGATGGTATTTGACGGGCCACGACAGGACACCGGGCAGGTACGCGCTTCCGTGGATGCCATGTTCCAAAGTGATGGCGACTGACTTGCCGTGGCCGGACATGTTTCCGCGGATCAGTTTCCGAATGCACGCCTTGCCGCGGAACATGCCGAACATGTCCTCGCAGGAAGCGTATACCGGTCGCTCAATCGCCATTCATGCAAACCGGCGATTCAGTCCGCAGCACCATGCAAGCGGAATACATCAGGTTTCCCTTTTCGCCTTTCCCAGCCTCCTTGACAGTCTGGTAGCAGGCCGTTCCACGGCAAGATAGAACGCCTCCGCCACCAGAAGGCACAATGCAAACAAAACCATCGGGCGCAATAGACCCTGTACGGGAATGTACGGCACAATCCAGTCGCGGACGGGAAGATGGGTCAGATACAGGCTGAATGAAATGCGCCCCAGCCAACGGACAGGTGGCGTGGAAAGCAGGTCGGATACCACGTTGCAGGTAAGTGCGACCACCACCAATATCAGGCATCCGCACACGGCCAAAGGTTGGGCGACAATACCAGGCAGCAAACCGAAGCCGCTTTGGCAAACCAAGACGATGCCGCACAGGGCAAGCGGAACGGCAACGACGTCGCGCATCGTCTCGCGCCCATTGTCCGTAAACCGTTTCGCCAACGCGACGCCAAGCGCGAACATGGCCATGTGACGCAACGGCGGCCACTGCGTCCACTCCGACAACAGCACGCATGCGAGCGCAATGGGTGCCACGAATCGCATGTCGGTGGCGATGATGACATATACGGGCAGGGCGAGGCTGAAAAGCAGTTCCCAGCACATGCTCCATGATGGCAGGTCGGCCATTGCCAATGTGGAACCGTCCACTCTGGTGCCGGCGGTGGTCATTGAAAGCATGTCGAGTTGGGTGAGCAGATTGTGTAGCCAGACTGATGGCGAGGATGTGCTGAACGCGTTTGCGTATTCTTCCGCTTTCCACCCCATGTGCATGGCGATTGTGGAGACGATACAGCAGATCCCGATTGCCGTGCAGGTGGGGATGGCGAGTCTGGCGATGCGACGCAGCTGGTAGCGAGGCCAGTTGTATGTGTCGATTCCGACGCGTAGCGGAACGATGGAAAGTACAAGTCCGCTGAGAATGAAGAATAGGGTGACGAATTGGGCGCCTGGCAATAGTTGGCGGAGGGTGCCTCCCGTGTAATGGTATGCGACCACTGCCAGGGCCGCGAGTCCTCTGAGCCCGTCCAAAGCGTATATGCGTGTGTCGGAGTCCTTCTCTTTTTCGTTCACGGGTGTACCCTATCACGTGCGCTGGCTGGCATGCATCCGCCTACGTGCGTTTGGCGTGCGTTGTTCGGCGTGTGTTCGACAACAGTGCCATCGTCGAACACGACGCCACATAACTTCCATTCGTCTCTCTTCCCCGCCCGACTGTAGTGTCGGATCATATGGAGATCCGCGAATACGACATGATGACGGACGAGGCGCGCGGCATCCGCACGGCGGTGTTCGTCGTGGAGAAGGATTATCGTCCGGAATTCGACGAATGGGATGAGCCGGGCCGAGCCACGCATCTGCTGGCTTTTGGAAACGGCCGCGCCGTGGCGACATGCCGTCTCTACCCTGATCTCGACCATGCCGATCAACCCGGACGTTGGGTGATTGGTCGTTTGGCCGTGGTCGCCGACGAACGTGGCCATGGTATCGGCAAGACGGTGCTGGCCGAGGCGGAACGTCTCATCCGGAAGGCCGGTGGACATGTTGCCGCCGTACACTCCGAAGACAAGAATTTCGCAATGTATGAACATCTTGGCTACCGCATCACCAGCGAGCTTTTCGACAACGGTACGCATGGTTGGCTGGTCAAGGCATTGAACTGAATCCGGAGGATGCGGCCATCACCTGCGAAAGCGTCCGACACGCGGTATCAGGTGATGGCCGCATATGGCATAATAGACACTTGGCGGAAAACCTCGGGTTTTATCGCCGTTCCCCCATGGTGTAATGGCAGCACACGGGTCTTTGGAACCCTTTGTCTTGGTTCGAGTCCAGGTGGGGGAGCTTGAAATGGGTCCTCGCGGAGAAGCGGGGACCCAAATTCATTTGATCCACATCCATCAACGGCATGACGAACGCGCGCGGTCCGATTGCGCCATGTGACCTTCCCTCATTCTCGTCCGGCTTACGCAGGTAACGCACGCCGGCCGACGCGGCAAGCTCGCGGCGGGGAATATCAGTTGCGGAATTATTCCGCAACTGATATTCCGAGCTGGGTTCTATGAAGTTATTTGTCACCAGATAAGAGACTGGAACTTCGAAAAACACCGCGGCTTTTGCCAAATCGTTGATGGTCCACGCAATGGCTCTACTGTATTTCTGACTAAGCGTAGGTTGGCTTATGCCAAGTCCTTTGGCCAAATCTGATTGCCTGACTTTTGAACGTCTTTTTAACCAGAACATGTTATCGGTGATGATCTGTTGCAACTCGTCCGAAAAGTTCATATCTGCGTTATTGCCGGCGCCTTGATTGATGTTTGTTTTCTCGTCCATGTTTTAAATTTTGCCATATTTTTATTGCTTTGTCCAATACTGTGCTATAGTATTGGTATGCATAATAAAACATCAGCAAAACCAAACAATGATGTTATGAGGCATCGCATCGACGAACTAAGAAAGGAGGCTGGAATGACTCAAGACACTTATGGCCGTGAAATTTTGCATTGCAGCCAGGGAACAGCCTCTCAAAAATTGTCTGGGCAACTAGCCCTGAGCGCCTTAGATATTTTCCGTTCTGCAACTGCATTCAATGTTTCTACGGATTATCTGTATGGCCTCACTGACACACGTACTCGAAAGGATGCAGAAAAAAGAGAAACCGCTATGGCACCTGCATAGGTCATCTGAAATTGAGTCCGTGGACGAATTGCAGTTCGCATCCGGGCGGTGGATGAAACCCATCCAGCATTTCCCAAAACCTAAAACAGAAGAGAGACAGAAAAGCCGGCAAACACCGTCAACCGCGGTGATTCCTACGGTAGCCATTCACCGCGGCAACCACGGAACGTATGAACCGGCAAGAACCACCATCGAACAAAACAGTCGGCAACAAACGACCAAGCAGGTCGTCGTCCGCAAGCTCCGCATCCGACAGACCGAATCCGCGGAAACGATGGCCAGGATGAAGCGATTCCAACGCTTCAAGCCAGCAATCGTACGCCACGGAGGCCCGATCCAATGGAACGGCGTCATCAAGACTGCAATCTTCGAAGGACACAGCCGCAAGAGCAATCTCCAACATGGAGACGTCATGCTCCAACATGAATCTGTAGTCCGACGTGATGGAATCCAATGCAAGGGAGTCATCTCCTGTCATAGCCATTCCAATCTTTTCGTCGGGTTCCTATACCAACCACTTGGCGATGGGCCAATATCGCTCAAATAGTAATGCCCGCACATGAGTTGCAGCTCACATACGGGCGGCGAGTCAATCCCATCCAGCATTTCCCAATTAACCAAGGTTCCACGGTCACCAGCCAAGGAACCAATCGCAGAAAGAAGAGATCACAATGAGCGATTTCAACGAAACCTACGCAGATGCAATCAATTCCAACTCTGAGGAAAGGACCAGCTCAATGTCTGATTATTCCACATCCACCACACCGAATGAAACCCGATATCAGGAAAACACGCCGACCGTCACCCCCGAAATCGTGGATGCCGGCACCGACGTGGACCTGGTCGAGACCAACCCGGTTGCCGCTCTCGCCGGAAACTTCCAAGATGATGAGCTGACAGCGCATCCTCTTGCTCCGGGTGAGACCAATTACACCGAACAGGAGGCTCTTCAGACCACCGAAGATCTCAAGGTCAAGCTCCTGCACGCTCTCGAAGCCCAGTACGATTTCACGCATGCCGCGGAAAGGGCCTTCGATGGCCATATCTGGGTCGCTCTCGGCTATCCCGAGGGCATGAAGGGCTGGGTCGCATACTGCGCCGACAACTTCGCCGCGGAGAAGATCCGCGCGACCGGCCAGCAGCGCACCGACCTGATCACTGGGTTCACTCCGGGCAAGATCAGCAACCGTGGCATCGCCGCTCTTCTTGGCGTCGATGAAAAAACTGTTCGTAATGCTAAAGCGAAAGCAGGTATTGCTCCCGCAGAAGGCAAGGTCCGTGACGCGGCAGGCAAACTCCGTCACGTAGACGCGGGCAGCATGTCCAGTGAGGAGCGCCGCAAGAAGATTGTGGAACTCTCCGATGCCGGCAACAAGCAGACCGACATCGCCGAAATCCTTGACGTGAGCCAGTCCACCGTGTCCGACACGCTCCGCAAGGACAGGATGCGTCGCATGAGCGAAGGACTCGAACCCGCCAAGATCGACAACACCGATTTCGACAACGCCGACGACGACCAGCCGTTGGACCTCGACATGGGCAACCGCGAGACCGACATCCGCTCCTACATCGACTCGTTCGTCAGCCAGTCGTCGGACGCCCGCGGCGCCATCAACGAGATGGTGCATCTGCTGGAATCCGACAAGTGGCAGCCGGGAGGCTCCACGGTGAGCGAGATCGTCTCCCGTGGCGGCGCGAACATCTTCGGCATCATCAGCGACATGTGTAAGATGCTGCGCCTGCTGAACATCGACGTCGACAACGTCTTCGACGGGGCGGACGCGGAACTTGATGACACCGACAACGACTGGTCGCGTTTCATCGACGGATGCACCGAACTCGCCATCGTCTGCCAGGAAATCACCGCCTGACATGCGACCGGGATCGGACGGGCGGATCCCAAGGGGTATGGGTCCGCTCCCCCGCCACTGAACCAACCATCATCGCCGGTCGTGGACCGGCAGAGAGAAAAGACTGAATCATGAAATACACCAAAGACGAGGAAGCGCGGGCCGAAAGGTCAAGCGTCAAAATGTGGCCCGGCATCACGGCCGGCATCATCATCGGCCTGATCGCGTTCGTGTTGAGCTTCGACGCCCTGCGTCTCGTGTTCGTGGCATGCGGCATCAATCCGTACCTGAGCTGGGGTGGCCCGGTGTGCGTGGACGGCACGATCCTCCTGTGCACCTGGGCCACGTGGGGATTCAAGAAGGGCCACATCCGAGGCAGCGCCTATCCGTGGGTCGGTCTTGTCCTGTTCAGCAGCTTCTCCATCGCCGGCAACGCCCTGCATGCGATGCTCAACACCGGATTCCACCTGCCGGCATGGGTGCCGCCGGTCATCATGAGCATTCCCCCGGTCGCACTCCTGTACGCGACCCATTTGATCGTCATCATCGCGGGAGACCGTCTCGACAAGATCAACACCGTCCTTCCCGTCGGCTTGACCGTCATGGAAGACACTGACGTTCCGGCTCCCGTTCCCGCACCATCCGCCATGCCGGCCCCGGCCATCCCGTCCGAACCGCCGGCATCGGCTCCCGAACCGGCTGAACCGGCGAAGCCGGAGATTCCGGACCTGTTCGACTTCCAGACCATCGTTCCCGCCATGGAGGACGATGCGGCCCCAAAAGCCGATGAGGCCGAAGCGCCAGCCGCCGACGCCTCCACCCCGACCGTCGAACAGCACGCCATCCCGCAGCCGGTGATGCGTGAACCAGTCATCATCCCGACCCTCACCATCCAACCCGACGAGCGGGATGCCCCGACCGTGGACGGCCAGGACGAGCCGGCTCCCGAACCCGTGGGACCGGACGTGACGGCCGTGGAACCGGCCGACGTGCCGGAAGAGAAGACCGACGACGCCCAGGCGGAGGAAAAGCCGAAGCCAGGGAAAACCAGCCGACGCGGCAAGGCCGGAGCCGATGACGAGGCGTGGCTCGCATGGATCGACGAGCTTACGGCTAAAGGCGAGAATCCGACCGCGTCGAAGGCAGTGGACGCGGGACTGGCCGCGAGCGGCAGCACCGCGAAAAGGTATCTCGCCCGCATCAGAAGAGAGCATTCGGAAAGGTTCTAAGCCATGGAACACCACAGCATGAGCGACAAGGACTTCCACGCGCGGTACGGCGTGACCCCGCGGGAAGTGGAGGACGCGTTGGACGAGAACCGCCGTCGTGTCGCCCGCAGACTCTCCGAATGGGGATACGCGTGGGCCGTTGACGAGATTATGTGCGACGTGGCCGTGGAACTGCTCAAGGGAGGCCTGCGCAGGTGGGCCTCCTATGAGGAACGCAAACCATTGGGCGCGTTCGTGAACACGCTGATCGGCAACCGGTTGGGCGAGTGGATGCGTACTGAGCGGCCCAAATACCGTAGCGGCATGACCCACGCGCCGCTACGCCGCAGGAAGCGGAAGGACACGACGCCGCAACGCGAGGCTTTGGACGCCACCGAAGCGAGAAGAAGGATCCGCAACGAGAACAACGCGGCCCTTGCCGACCGACTCTGCGAGGAAGCCGACGTGTTCGGCGATCCCGATTCGACCGTCATGTCCGCGCCGGCGGGAGACAAGTCCAGTTATCAGGAATGGTTGACCGGCGGCACCCAGCCGTTGGAACTGGAAAGCGACAAGTACGCGGCCGACATGGAAGGCCTGCGCCAGGACGTGACGACTCGATGCAAGCGCATGGCTTGGGAGATGCTGATCCGTCAATGCCTTACCGCGACGCGTGGCTCCGACGCTCTCCGCAACGACATCCGTCGTTTCCTGGAGAACCATCATCATGGCCTCGGTCCGAGCATCGACGACTACCCGTACATTCTCGCGGTCATCGATAAGTACAGGAAATGATCGTCCATCGGCCGTTACCGGACCCCGGTGACGTGGAGATGGATGCCGGCATGGTCTTTTCTTCTTTCTCCGCCATGCCGGCGACATGCCGGCCATGCGCGCCGAACGGCAACGGCGCCGCCGACGCGTGTCCGGCACCCCCTCGACAGACTTTCAAAACCGAGCGAACACCACAACCGACAAAGGAGCAGACAATGATCAGCGTCATCAAATGGGCATGGCAGGCCAAGCCGGACACTCCGGCCGAGAAGCTTGTTCTCGTCAGTCTTGCCAACAGCACGTTCCAGACGCCTCGGGAGGACATCGCCGTCGTGGGCGTGCGCGCGTTGAGAGGGACCGCGTGCGACATGACGCCGGCGGAACTCGACGCGATCCTGGAACGTTTGGAAAAGCAGGGTTTCATCACGCCGCTCGCGGCCGACAGCGAACCGGTCAAATGGCATATAGGCGCGTTGGAGCGTGAACGCGGCGAGGAAGGCCCTTGGAAGGCATGGCGTCTCAACGCCAAGACGGAGGAAAAGGAGACGGTGAGATGAGCGTCAGAGCTGTCTCATGGGCGTATGGCCTGAACCTCGGTTCCATGACGCAGAAGGCGGTACTGCTCTACCTCGCATACCGGGCCCGTGAAGAGGATAACTGCGCGTGGCCTTCTGTGAACCTCATTCAAGTGGAGACCGAATTGAGCGAACGTGCCGTGCGCAAGGCGTTGAGGGAACTGCGGGACAAGGGACTGATCGCATTGGGAGATCAGGAACTCGCGGCGGTCGACTTTCATGGAGACGTCGTTCCCGTGAACCGTCGTCCCAAGGTCTGGACCCTGCGGTTGGACGCTTCCACCGAATCGTTTAACGGCGTCGAACGTGCCGGGGACGTTCAAACGGCATACACGGGAAGGAGCGTCCGATCATGACTGTGGTGACCATGGTATGGGTCCAGGAACACGTGCACGAGGTACGCAACGCGACCAAAGCCGTGCTCTCGTATCTCGCTTTCAAAGCTCACTACGATGACGGGACGGCCGCATGGCCCGCGATAGGAACCATCGCGGGAGCATGCGGACTGAGTGAGAAGACCGTGCAGCGTAGCATCGACCAGCTTCTCGATCTTGGCCTGCTTGAACCCGGACAACAGACCTTCAGCGCCATCAATCCGAAAACGGGCAAGCCGGTCAGACGGAACTATCAGACCGTCGTGTGGAACGTGATCTGCAAGGAATCGAACCTGCCGACCGAACCGTTCGAGGACCGGAACGCGTCCAAGGTCCGTGCCGCGATGAAGCGCGCGGACAAGGCGAAAGCCAAAATGCCTTCCCCGGAACCGGAGGGCGGGGAAGACGACGGACGCGAGGACAAAATGTCTGGCTTTTCGGACGAGAGGCAGCCGGAAGAAACGAAAGCCAAAATGTCGCCTCTGGAAAACGTTGAAAACAAGCCGGTTTCCTCCAATCTTCCCAAAATGTCGCCCCTGGAGCGGCAAGGCGGGGAAGACGATGGAAGCGAGGACAAAATGTCCAAAAATCTGGACAAAATGTCGCCCAATAATACATTGAAATACAATTACCCCTCTCTCCCTACGGGAGAGCTCCCCGCAAGCGGGAAGCGCCCCGGCATGGAGGACGGAAACAACACGACGACGGGAGGGGATTCCGACGCGGCGACCGTGATGGACCATCTCGCTTCCGTCCGTTCGAAGCTGTCGTTGACCACCACGGAACCGACCAAACGCGATTTGTCCAAGATCGGAAACCTCGTCAGCCGGGTCATCAAAGCCCATGACGGCGACCGTGCGGCCTCGTTGGCGCTTATCCTCGCGGTCATCGACTGGCTGCCCGCGAACACGTTCTGGCTCCGCCGTGTCGATTCCGCGCGCCGTCTCGCCGACAACTGGGACCAGATCGCCAACGACTGGACCGTCGCCCAGATCGAACGCCAACGCGAACGGGACGCCGAAGCCCATGAGCGTGACCGTAGGCCCGTGGCCCAGCCGACCCCGGTGCCGGAACGTCATTCGGAACGTCACGTGCATTCGCTTGTCTGCGAGCATGTCCTGAACGACATGCGGCCGCACGAGGACGAATACAGCCACAAGGGAAGCCTGCGCTACGGCAAGCCATCCGAATGGCAGATGGCGTGCATGCGGCACGCCGACGAGCTCAACCGGCGCGACGGCATCAGCACCGCCGCATGATCCGAAAGAAGGGATACGAAATGAAAGACTATGCCGCATGGCTCAAGGCTTGGAAAACCTACAACCTGCACTTCTACTCCGTACCGGCCTGGCTCATTCTCGCCCTGGTGTTCAGCCTGATAGCAGGCATCGCGTTCGCGGTCGCCCGCGGCTTGGCAAAAAAAGAGCAGCCCGACAGGCCCGGCCTGCTTGTCAACGCCATGCTGGTCGTCTCGCTGGCGTTCGGCATGGTGGGCGGTCTTGCCTTCCTGCAGTCCATCCGCATCACCGCCGAGATGTTCAAGGAACCTTTCACGGCCGTGTCGGAACCTTTGAAATTCGGCTCCCGATTGGAGAAGGACACCGGAGTGAACGGGCTGTCCTGCGGCACGAGCCTTGACCTCACGGTCATGCCCGCCGACGGGACCTATGACTGCCGTTATCTCGACGGGCACGGCACGCTGCATCGCGACGCGACGCTTGTCGTGGATGGCACCAAAGCCGGCCTGTACAACGGGCAAGGCAAAACGATGTCCGCTGACTGAACCTCCCGCCGGGAAAGACAACCATAACCAGCCAAGCGAAAGGAAAACACGATGAACGGTTCCGGACAGCGGACCATCCCGAACGTAGTGTTTCCCTTCCGGTCGATGATTTCGAAAAGCTTTTCAGTTGCCGACAATGGTTCGGAATATCAGGTGCGAGGAAACCTCGCACCTGATATTCTCCATTGCGGGTTCGCCGTCTGAGTCCCCATCCGCCAATCCTCCAGGCGCCGGGACGATTGGTTTTGAAACAGAATATCAGGTGGGACATTATGTCCCACCTGATATTTTTATTGGAGTGCCGGCTTCTCTTTTACTTCGGGCATGTTATCCACGGCCATGCCTCGTCCTGTCGGATATTTCCCGTCGTGAACCGTTGGAAACGGCGGCGTCATTGTACACTGTAGCCATCGGACACAAGGAGGCTGATGCATGTCGAACACGGGATTCAAGGTTCGTTTCGATGAGAACGGCGACATCGTGGATATTCTTGGGGGGGGGTGTCTTAAAAGCACTCCCGAGGAAAAAGTCAGGCAGCGTTTCATCGAGACCCTGATCAACGAGTACCATTATCCGGCGAACACCATCCGGAGGGAGGTGCCGATCCAACATGGGTCGAAGGAGCTCCGGGACAAGGACGGGAACCCGGTGCGCGCGGACATCGTCGTCTACGCGTCCAAGGCCGCCTGCCTGAACCGTGACCAGGGCAAGATCAACTTCGTGGTCGAATGCAAACGGAACAAGGTGGAGGACGGATACGCCCAGCTGGTCTCGTACATCTTCAACACCAGCGCCAATGGTGGCGTCTGGACGAATGGTGACGGCACGGTCTTCTACCGGAGAGAGAACAAGGACGGCATTCAAGTCCTCGAGGAGACCCCCGGTCTGCCGAGGTGCGGTCAAGGATGGGAGGATGGGAGGACTCCGCGCATAGGAGAGTTGGAACGACCCCGTAATGTGCGCAGACTGTTGGCGATGTGCCATAACCGTCTTTACGGCAGGGGCATGGAGAACGCGGATTCCGACCTTACCATGGACATGGTGCGTATCCTTCTCGCCAAGATCTATGACGAGACGGTGACTTCCGACACCGCCTACCCCCATTTCTGGATCACTCCGGAACAGTACAAGTCCGAAGACGGGCGGGCCGCCGTGGCGAAAACCATCCGTAGCCTGTTCCATGAGTACGCGGAACAGTATCCCACGGTCTTCGACAAGGACGAGGACATCGCCGTCGGCGACTCCACCCTCGTCGAAGCGGCTTCCGTGCTCCAGGACTATTCGTTCGTCAGCAGGGAGGACGATGCGGACGACTGGGATCTGATGGGCGCGGCATACGAGCAGTTCACCCATGTCACACTCAAACGCCAGCAGGGACAGTTCTTCACGAACCGGCTCGTGGTCAAAGCGATGGTCGATATGCTCGACCCCGACATAGCCGACAAAGTGCTGGACCCCGCCGGCGGCAGCGGCGGTTTCGCCACCGCCGCGTTCAGATACAAGCGGCGCAAAGCCATCGACGGCACCAAACCGGGCAGCCCACAACGGGAAAGACGGCTCGGCTTATGCAAGAATTCGGTGTTCCTGGTCGAGATCTCGAAAAGACTCGTGAAGATCGCCAAAACGGCGATGCTTCTGACCGGGGACGGCAACACCGGCATGACCCAGGGAAACTCACTCGACAAGTATTCCAATCTGGACGGGTGGATAACCAGCCACTGTCCAAAAGGCACGCCGGACATCATCATCACCAATCCTCCGTTCTCCGGGCAAAAAACCGAATCCATGATGATGGATCCGGACATCCTCAAATTATTCGGTTTCGGACACAGACCCGATCCGGAAGGCACGTTCCCCACGATCACGGACGATGATGATCGGGATGCCGGCCACGGCACCCTATTGATCCGTCAGGCGCCGGAGCTCCTGTTCCTCGAACGCTGCATCGATTGGCTCAAGCCGGGCGGTCGCATCGGCATCGTCCTTCCGAAAGGAATCCTGGACAACCGCACCTACATCAACTACCGCAGGTGGATGCTGTCGCGATGCAAGGTGGATGCGGTGGTCACGCTGCACAAGAACACTTTCGAACCCGACACAGGCGTTCGAACATGCGTCCTTTTCCTCTCCAAACCTTTGGAAGACGATCCGGTACCCGGCGACTACACCATCTTCATGGCCCAATCCAGAAGGGTCGGCAAGGATTCGAAGGGCGAACCAGTGTTCGCACTTGACGAAAAAGGCTCCGCCACCAGCGAGCTGGATGAGGACCTGACCCAGATCGCGGAAGCATACAAGACATTCAGAGACATCGGAACGTTCACCGAATCCGAAACCTGTTTCACCGCGGAACGCGGCGAATTGGACGACAATCTCAACCTCAACCCGCAGCATTATTCACCCGAATTGAACGCGACGTTGGAAAAAGTCAGCAAATTCGACGACAAACCCGATTGGTCGGTCACCACCATCGGCCAACTCGACAAGAACATCCGCATCTACATGGGGCCACGATGGAGCTCACGAAGCCTCGTCGTCGAAGACCCAAGCGACACGACGAATCTGACACCGTATCTCACCGCCAACGGAGCGTTGGAGCAGCGACGAATGACCGTCAAATGGTTTGACATGTCGCGCGCCACCGACAAACAGAAGGAATGCGTCAGAATGCTGCGCGTGCAGAAGGGGGACATCCTCATTTCCCGTTCCGGCACGATCGGCAAAGTCACCTACGCCACGCGGATACTCGCGGACAAGTACGTCATCAGCGACGACCTGGTACGCGTCCGCGTTCCCGACGAGAATATGAGGGCGTATCTCCTGGCGTTCCTGATGTCGTCCACGGCGATGAATCTCATGAAACTCGACGAGTTCGGCTCGGTGCAGCAGCATCTCCAACCAAGGCACATCTGGGGTCTGCCCGTGCCCGTACCGGATTCATGGGAACAGGTCTCTCCTATCATCGATGCCGGGAAGGGAATGATCTCCGCAATGGAGCAAACATCATTGGCCGATGAGTCCCTGCGGACGAACGGCTTCGATTCCCTGATCGAATAAGCGAGGCACCATTTCCTGGCACGGAGGCAGAATATCAGTTGCGGAATTATTCCGCAACTGATATTCCCCGCCGCGAGCTTGCCGCGTCGGCCGTCATAGTCTTGCGTGGTCTCATTCGCTCCATGGCCAGGCGTTGCCCCATATCGCGACCGGTTTGCCGAACCTGATCCTCCATGGTTCCAGATCGAGGCTGAACGAGTCGAACGCCCAATGGAATCTTTGCGGCCAATCATCGGTGAACACCGGCAAGGGCAGTACCTCTAGCGGGGACTTGTCTTCAGGATCGCTGAACACGCCTCCCCGGCCCTGATAGTTGTCGTAGACGAAATTGTCTCCTTGGAGACTGCCGCATTTCGGGCAGGTTATGCCCAGATATGCGTACCCCGCCGACTTGGAATACGTCGGGCGTACACGCCAGCAGTCGGAAAGCGTGCGCAGGAATGGTTGCGAGAGTATACCGGCGTTGTGGGCGTCGCTCCAGGATACGACGCGGCAATGGTATCCGTCCCGTCCCTCGAGTTCCAGGAACAGTCCGCTTTGGATGACCAAGTATCCGCACTTCCAGCAGGGCACGCTGCGCAGGCCTTGGACCAATCCCACTTTGTGGAGTCTCCAGAGTTCCAGCTTGTAGAGGTCCGGGTCGTCTCCCGCCGGCCAGAACGGTTCCGGCTCGTCCACGTACAACGGGCGTGTTCCAGATAACGGGCGCATCTCGATGCTCATAGTTCACTCACCTTTCCGTCTGGCCTGTAATGGACGATACTATCTTCTTGACCGGTCCTCGTCGAGTCGGTTTTGCTTCTCCATGGCTCCCGTCCACTCCCCCTCGCTGATTATCGGCGTCGTTCTCCCCCGCATCCGCGTGGAATGGATTGCAATAAGCGTGCCGATGATGGGAGGAGCCTATGGCGGAGAGGACCGGGAACGGCGGGCATGGTCTGGTGAAAGGCGCCACCGTGTTCGGTCTGGCCGTGCCGATGATCGTCATCGTGCCGCTCGTCATGCTCATGAGCCTCAGCACCATCCTCGTCGCCATGGTCCAATCGCAGTACGGCACGAACTGTGGATTGTCCAACGCGGCCGGAACAACGACCTCATGGGTCGAATGGGCCAAGAACATCGCCGCGGACGATTCCCACGGCTACAGTCAGCCGCGTCGTACCGGCAACCCGGACTACGATTGCTCCAGCCTGGTCTACTACGCGTTGAAACAGGCCGGCCTGGACGTGGGCTCGTACCCCTTCTCCACCTACGGTGAGGACGCGGCCCTGAAGCACGCGGGATTCGAACGACACGACTGGTCACGCGTGTCCGACCTGCAGACCGGCGACATCGTATGGAGTTCCAGCCACACGGAGATCTACATCGGCGACGGCAGGTTCGTGGGCGCGCACCACGACGAGAACAATGGTATTGAAGGTCCCAAGCCCGGAGACCAGACCGGCGACGAGATCAGCATCGACTCGTACGCGGCCGGCTACGCGGCCTACTACCGGTACAAGGGCTCCATGAACGTGAACGATCCCCATGGCGGCCAATCATCCGCGCAGGCCGTGTCCGGCAGCACCGGTTCCACGAACGTGGTCGGCATGAGCGAGAAGGACGCCGAGGCCTGGTTCAACGGGCAGCAGGGGCCGAACAACCTCTGCGTCGCGTACGCGTACGGCCAATGCACGTGGTGGACGTGCATGCGGGCGAAGAAACTCGGCTGGAAGAACATAGGCCAATATTGGGGCAATGGTCAGGATTGGGCGCGTTCCGGCGCAGCGGCCGGCTACAAGACCACTACGGACGCGCCGGTCGCGGGTTCGATCATCAGCTGGCCCGCCGGCGTGCAGGATTCGGATCCCACGTACGGCCATGTCGGCATCGTCGAAAGCGTGGACACCGCGAAGGGCACCATCACCACCAGTGAGAAGGGCGCCGGCTACAAAGTGTATTCACGGACCATGCCGATCAGGAATGGTGGCACGTACGTGCTGCCGAACGACAAGCTCACGGGCATGGGCGCGTCCGGCTCGTCCGGCACGGAACAGTGCGTGACGGGCGACGACTCCACATCCGACGTGTCCGGGGACAAGGCATCGGCCGCGGACGCGAAGAAGATAGCCCGACGCAAACTCAAGGACTTCGGTTGGGATGATAGCCAATTCGACTGTCTGGACAAGCTCTGGACACGCGAATCCGGTTGGCAGTGGAACGCGACGAATCCGTCCTCCGGCGCGTACGGCATCCCCCAATCACTGCCCGGCAGCAAGATGGCGTCCGCGGGACAGGATTGGAAGACGAACGCGGCCACGCAGGTCAAATGGGGATTGGGCTACATCCAACAACGCTACCAGTCGCCTTGCGGCGCTTGGGCCCATTCCGAAGCGACCGGCTGGTACTGATGGACCTCGAATGGAAGGAAACAGAAATGGAAGCATTGAACCTCGCGGACAACGCGTTGAAGGGTTTGAAACCCGACCCGGCCTGGGATGTGTCCGGCGTCCGAGACATGGCCGGCGGCGTGATCGCCGTCGCGCTCGTATTGTGCGTGGGCGTGATCATCATCGGCTGCGTCAGCCTCATCCCGGGACTGGTGTCCAACAACCAGATGGAACGCGCGTTCAGTTGGAAACGCCTGCTCGCCGCCATGCTCGTCCCGTTCGTGATCGGAGCCGCCGTGAGCGGATGGGGTTGGAGCTGCAACGTGTTCGGCTCCAACGGGTTGGGCGTGAACCGTTCCTACACGCAGGCGTCCGGCAGTGGGAAAACCAACCTGAAGGACGGTCGAGGCAAGGGCGACGACAGTCTGACCGGACTGGTCAAACAGTTGGGCGACGACATCGTGTCCGGTATCTCCGACACGGTCAAGACCACCGTGAAAGGCGCCGTCGACGACGCTTTGAAGGGTTGGAACTGGGTCTCCGGCGGTGACGGCAAGGGCAACATCTTCCAGAAGGCCGGCCAGGGCATCAAGGACGGCGCGACCGGCCTATGGAAATGGTTGACCGGAAGCAAATAATCCCCCTGCCGATTATCGGCGTGGCCGGGCCGTCCGGCCGCGTGGAATCTTCTGAAAGGAGTGTGCATCATGTTACACAATCTCGCGGCGCCCGCCGCGGCAACAATCGTGTCCGTCGCCACCGGCCTGAACAACGGTGACATCTCGAACCTGAAGGTGAGTCCGAACTTCACGTTCTTCCCGTTCATGCAGTTGGTGTCCGACATGGTCGGCGGCCTGTGGGCGTTGAGCCTGTACATCGCCGTCGGAGCGTGGATCTGCGCGGCGATCGCCTGGATCGCCGGCCGTGTGATCCATTCCGGTCCGATGCAGCAGTATTCCGGCACGGTGTTCATCTGGTGTGCCCTGGCGACGATGATCCTGGGCAGCGCCATGGCGATCGTGAAGTTCTTCGCGACGCAGGCGCTGTTCTGACGGCTCCCGCCTGACACACCCCTATTCACGCCGTGGCCGGGCCAGTCCCGTCCACGGCATTTCCTTTTTTGAAGGAGGCCAGATGTCACTCATCATCCAGACCGTCTTCGCGAACCTTATCGACTGGCTGTTCAAACCGTTGGACAACCTGTGCTCCCAACTGTTGACGGGCGCCTTCAGCGGCCTGGTGGGCAGCATGTCCAACGACGAATGGAACGTCGCCATCACCGCGGCGAACCGTATCGGCTGGATCATGGGATTCGTGAACATGGCGTTATGCGTCATCGGCGCCTTGCAGGCCGCGGCCAAAGGCAGCGTCGCCGACGTGATCAAAAGCTTCGCGATGGCCGTGCTCGCATGGCCGTTGACCGCGGTGTGCATCAGCGTGATGATCACCATGGACGGCATCGTCGGACAGATCACGCACAAGATCCTCACCGTCCCGTTGAACGGTGCCGGCACATCCGACCCGTTCGGCGACAGCATCGTGTCGAACCTCATCGGCACGATCGTCAAGACCACCGGCGGATACGATCTGATCATCCGCTGCGTCGTGGACTTCGTGCTTTTCCTCGCGGTCCTCGCCCTGGCGGGCATGCTCGCCGCACGCGACATCAGCCTGATCCTGCTGGCCTGCGTGGCGCCGCTGCCGGTCATGATGACCGGTTGGAAGGTCACGCGTCCCGCCGCGGCGAAATGGGCGCAGGCCGTGGTCGGCGTGCTCCTGTCCGCACCGTTGAGCGCCCTGGTCATCATGGTGGGTTCCGGCATCTGCTTCGTGTCGAAGAACAATCCGAACTACGCGGAATCGTTCTTCCCCGCGCTGATGGGCATCGCCACGATCATCCTGGCGTGCTTCAGTCCGAAGCTCATCATGCCTGCCGTGAGCTTCATCGGCGAGAACGTTACCGCCGACATGCAGGAGCGTGGCGGCAAGATCGGTCCAAGCGCCATCAAGGCCGCGGCCCAGGTCACGGCCGGTGTCGTGCAGGCCGCGACCACGGGCAACACGAGCGGTCTCGGCAAGGCGTTGAACTCGGGAGCCGCGTCCGTGCTTTCCGCGTCCCAAGGCAATCCGGGCGAATTGGGCCGTTCCCTTCCGGGCCTCGCCTCCGGCATCAAGGACCTGCTGCCCAAGGACGGGCAGGCCGGCGGCGCGGACGGCGACTACACGTCGAACGGCGGTGTTGGCGATGACGCGCGGAAAACCCAGTCCACGCCGGACGTCCAGCCGGACGGCGCGGACCATTCCGGTTCGAGCCAGGTCATGGACGCCGCTTCCCGTCCAAACGACGCGCCTCCGCTCCCACCATCGGCGACGGATGGAATGGACCGTTCCGGTTCGAGCCAGGTCATGGACGCCGCGGCGAAAACGGATGGGAACGAGACCGGTTCCGGCCTATCCTCCGTCCCTCCCGCACCGCAACCCACGCCGGACGTTTCCGTTCCCAACACGCCAAGCGCGCCGGGAGCACCCGGCGTTCCAGGCGCTCCTGGACCGGCCGGTGGCCAGGGCGGTAGCGCGTACGCCGAAGGAGGCCAGGGAGGCCAGGGTGCGGACGGTGGCCAGGGCGGCCAGGGCTCGGACGGCGGACAAGGAGGCCAAGGCGGTACCGGTGGCACCGGTGGCACCGGTGGCCAGGGAGGCTCCGGCGGCATGGGCGGCTCGTCCGGCGGTTCGAACCCGTACCAGGGCGTCAACGGCTCCCCGTCCGGTCCGACCGTCGGCTGACGCCATCCGTTATCGACACGCGGCCGTGTGGCCGTAATACCGGAGGGAACCCGCCATCCTGGGCCCGACCCCAGGCGGGTTCCCTCCATTGTTTTTCCGACAACCGATAATCCGATGGAGGTTTCCATGTCCGATAACGAATCCAATGCCGGCCGGAGCAGGGTCCCCGCCGCGTCGTTCAGCCGACTGTCCGCCACACGCGTGGTCCTCGGCCTCGACAAGGCCCAGCTGATCGTCTGCGTCATCGGCCTCGCCATCCTCGTGGCCGGAGCGGCCATGGGCTTGAACGTGCCGATCATGATATTGGGCGCGCTCGTCCTCGCCTACGGCATCCCACGAATCCAGGGATTGAGCCTCGTGTCATGGACATGGATCTGGACGCATTGGCGTGGCCGGCTGAAGGACGGCACGAACCGTTGGGCGTACTCGCCGCTCGCGTCCGGCCGCCCGTTGGGCGTACTGGGATTGTACGGGCACGTCGAGGACCGTGCCCAGACCATCGAAGGCGACGGCGTGGAGGTCGTGGGCACCCCGTTCCAGGGAGCCTGCTACCTGTGGGATCCGGACAAACGGCAGGCCACTGCCGTATTGACCGCGAACGTGGAGGAATGGGTTCTTTCCTCCGACCGGCAGAAGGCCGGCCGTGCGATGGCGTTGAACACGATGCTCAAGGAACTGTCCGAAACGGACGGTTTCGTCGAATTGAAGGAGACAAGCTTCGTGCTTCCCGGCCACACTCCCCCGGAACCCGAATACCTCAAGGACGATCGGACGCCGCAGTGGGCGCGTGAGGATCTGGCGAACCTGTGGCATCTTCCGGACATCCTCACCCCATTGCAGAACTCGAACTACGTGAGCGTGAGCGTGAACGCGGACCGTCTGCCGCACGTCGTGAGGAAGGACCGGACGGAACGGGCCGCGGTCGGCATCGCCATGGGCGACCTGATCCGCATGACCGTCGCCCCGTCCCTGCTGGACTGCGGCGCCCGCCGGAACACCATCCACTGGTGTTCAGTGGACGACCTGCGGTATCTGATCCGCACCATCGCGGACCCGGAGCATGCGAACGACCGTCCACCGGTCAACAGGGACGATCCGACCGTGACCTGGTGCGAGGAAGCCAAGGAACACGACTACATCACGTTGGACTCGTGCGTGGCGCGCACCTACTGGATCTACCAGTGGCCCGACTTCGACGTGCAGGCCGGATGGATACGCGACCTGGTCACCGACCGGCGCATGATGGCGTTCTGCCATATCTGGCGGCCTTTGACGATGGAACAGTCCGAAGCGGAACTGCGCAACCGCAAGAGCAGTATGCGCCAACGCGCCAAACTCCAGGACCAGCGTGAGAAAAGCCGCGACGAACGCCGTGAGGAGAAGGAGCAGCGGCTGCGTGAACTGGAGCAGGAGGCCAACTGGCCGGACACCGACCACCAGGGATACGTCACCCTGTTCGCGTCCAGTCTGCCGGAACTCGACGTGTTCGACCGCGACATGCAGAACAAGGCCAAGAACTGGCATATGAAACTCAACCCGATGAAGGGCCAGCAGCGTGCCGCGTTGACGACCATCCTTCCCCTCGGCATCTGATCGGGACGGTCGACATGGACGATCGATGGATGCGGGCGCTTCTGCGTCCGCTAGACCTGCTGGCCTTCCTGTCCATGACGCCCGTCCCGTCGGATGCGCGCACCCCGCATCCAGGGCGCGTCCCGCCGGCGCGGCGTCCCATTCCCGGAAGGGCGTCGGACGGGGACTGGACCGTCCGCTGGCCGCGTCCGCCGCCGGCCCGCGCCCGGCGATAACGGCCCGCCGGCCCGTGAACTAGCTGAAGGACCGCGGCCGGGGGCTGCGGGGAACGGAGAAAAGAAAAATGAACACATCGGTGAATGAGCTGCTGTCGAATCCGGCATTCCGACCGCTGGTACTACTGGATGTGCTTGCGGTGTTCTTGATGATCATATGTCTGGTCTTCCGACGCATGAGGAAGGGCTATTACGTCGAGCAGGCGAATGACGCCCGCAAGGCGACGATGCTGAACATTGCAGTCCGCAACGTCACCGGAATGGGGGTTTATTCGGCACCCGGCTATTGGGACAACGGGGATCTGAACCTATGCAGGTTCGAGCGCGCCAACGGCGACATCGTTCCCGGCGCGGTGGAGGCCGACGGGGAGGGCGGGCTGCGCGTCTATGAGATAACAGGCGGCTCACACCGGTCTGACTTCAGCTACCGGCTCCTGGGCGAGGCGGAATACAAGGAGATCTGGAAGAAGCCGATCAGGAGGAGGTTCTGACATGGGAAGGCAGAGGGAACTGCTGAGGCTCTCGATCCTGCTGATGGGACGGATATGTGCGGAGGACGAATGAAATGAAGGATATGACCGTGGAGACGTTGAACTTCATCATTCTCTGCATGGGACTGCTGTTCGTGATGGCGGGAATCTTCCTGATCGTGGGAAAGCTGGCCGGGAAACGTCCGGCGTCCATTGCGGTCGGTGTGCTCATGATCGCATGGGGGCTTCTCTGCGGCATCCCCGAATCAAGATCGTGGATGCTCGCACGCGCCACCGACCTGGAACACCTACTGGAGGCCATGTGGGCGGGGCTCGATGGCGACGGCCGGATGCTTGTCTACATCTTCGCACTGTGGCTCATGGGCGCAATCGTCATAATGGTGGGAGGCCGTCGATGACATCGATCGACGGATTGTTCGCAATATTGGAGGACCGGGGCCTGATGCCCGCGGTCGCATTGTTCTCGCTCTCGGCCGTTCTCGGGCTTCTCTACCTGAGCTCTGGGAACCTCAAGGCGCCGAACCCCCACCTCCGACAGGACGTGGATGCCAGGCATTCCATGCGCAGTGACATGGCCCGTCTTCCGATTCGAGGAATGACCTTGAATCGGGCTTGGACGGCTTATCTACCACGCTTCCCCGTCACCCGCGTTCCGCGATAACGGATACCAGTCATGTGGATTCGTCGAAAAAGGACACAGTCGGGAAGGAAAGTAAAAAACATGAATCTTGAGGATTCGATCGTATCAACCATTTCGGATGCCAAACCCATGATGATCCTGGCGCTTTGCACTATTGTGCTTTTCGTCATTGTGGCGAGCCTCATAGAGGCATGGCTAGCCAAAGCGCGGAAAGCGAAGTCCGAGGTCGATACCCTGCCTTCCGGTCCAGAGGCATCCCAGCGGTCAGTAGAGAAGAGCGAGGCTGTGGAACAGGCCGTCGACAATGCAGGCGGATTCGACCTCGACGAAAGAAGGAAGGCCCGCGCGCCGAAATCGATCCCGGACCGGCGCCCATGGTTCTTCAAAACCGTGATGGGGCGCGGGCTTGTATGCCTGCTGACGAAGGTCATCCCGATCCTTCTCCCCGTCGTATGGTTCTCGCTGGTCGTCATGGGCATGCTGCCGAACCCGCTGGCGCTATTCGACTTCTCCACGGACCCGCAGCCGTCGTTATTGAATCCAGCCAATGGATGCTTCTGGCTGCTTCTGGTCATGTTCATCGTCGTCGTCCTGCACGATTCACTGCCCGCCCTGCTGCGAAGGCTCGGTTGGATGATGGATAAGCCCAAGACCGCGTCGGCCTCGTTGACGTCCATGGTGGAGAGCCATTACGGCGTATCGAATCTGGAGGTCGACTGGTTCGGCGCCGCGGCCGGAGGGGTCCCGCCGTTCGACGGACTGTACTCCTGCCGCTACGACACCGGACGGCGTAGGAACAACGGCGTACTCCGCGTGCGGAATCATCGTGTCTGGCTGTATGGGCCGGACGGATGCGAGGAGGAACGCCATGGACACTGAGCATTCCTATTACGCCCGCGTTCTGGATGAGGTCGAGCGTCTGCAGCCGGTCGGGGCTGGTGGCGGGATACTGGTATTGAATCTCATGTATCCCTGTTTCGAGCCTGGGGCGCGGGTCGGCATGGATCTGTCGGTGCGTTCCGGCGAAGACGCGTTTCCCGTGGGGACGTGGAAGGTCGGTCGACCGTACACGAACCGGTATATCCACTGTCCGGTGCGCACGGCCGGCCGCAAGGTCTCCCGTTGCGGTCTTCCTTTGGTGGCCCCTCTCGACCGGCTCAATGGAATCACTGGATTGACATGGACCGTGACGGTGGACCTCCCATATGCTGATGATCCGATCCGGATCATCCACAGGAGTCTCATATTCGACACGCAACTTAAAGTCATGCTCACACCGGAACGGCCTCACGGCAGTCTGATGGCGGAATGGCCGGCCATGGGACAACCGGACCTCACATTGAAAGTGAACGGAATCAAACGGGCCTTGTCTCCGCTGGTCGAGATTGATGGATGCGCGGGAATGCCAGGCGTGTTCATCTGATGACCTGAAAAGTGAAACGGGAATGGAAAGTGAACGGTTCCGTCACATGGCTTGTAGACGGTGTTCTTCGTGGTGCGCGTGGGCGGCCTGAATGGGTCCAGCCAGGGCGGCGAGGATCGTGGTGGCGTCGGAGTCCTCGACCGTGAGCGAGGCCATCAGATTGGAGGCCTGATCGCCCGTGAGCTGCGCGGCCGGAGCTGTCGCGGGAGCGGGCTCGTTCTCGTCCGCCAGTCGTTCATAGATATCGGTCATTTCCGTTGTCTCCATTTCATCCAGCAGGTATGTCGGCCAGATGCTCGATGTGGAACACGAGCATGTCACGTCCCTGCGGCCGGGCGAGCACTTCTATCAGCTTGTCGTTCCATGCGCCGGCATGGCATTAATCATTGCAGGTCCTAATGGATGGGCTTGTTTCGGGACCCGTATCCTTATCGCGGCGGCTCTTCAGTGACGCATGTGAGAAAGCATAGTGAATGATAGTAAGGAGCTGAAGCGTGGCGGAGGATATCGACAAGGTGGAGCGTGCGCGTCTGGCGCGCAAGGCGATCATCGACCATATGGATTGCGACGACTGCACGGAGGATTACGTGTTCCTTCTGCGGCAGGGTGGCCGTGAGTTCGGCATGGGACTGACCACGGTGCTTTCCATGCTCGCGTTCGCCGAACATGAGGGCGCGGTGCCACCCCTCTCGACGGAATGGTGGATAAAAGTCAGCAGGAGGTACCAGTGAGTTTGGTCCTGACCGATGATAGGCGAATCGTCCTACGATTGGAACCGATATCGGTTCCGGTTAGTGGAGGTTCGCCATGGATGTTTTCAGAACAGGTCGAAGAGGACGCGTTGTGCCGTTGACGGAAGAAAATTATCGGCGGGAAACGAACCGGAAAGCACCGTTCGTGCAGATGCGGGGCGGACATCCCTCGTATTTCGCGGTATGTCCGGCGTGCGGCAATCCGATCCTGATCTGCAACCTGTTCAAAAGGACTGACGGAAGCCGGTCGGCCAATCCGTACGGCCGGCATTACTCGGCGTCGGTTCCTGGAGTCGCGGACTATGACGAGACCGCGTACATGTTCTGTCCGCTGTCCAGGAACCATTCGGATCCCGGTAACACGCGCCGGACTCCGACGGATAAGGCCGGACGGGAACTGTACGCTCTGATGCGCGACCAATTCGACCGGTATGTTTACATCTGGGAGAAGACCACGGGCCTGCATGTGGGACGTGGATACGCTCGGGAACTGCTGTCCATGTGGCGTGCCGATGAGGGATGGCGGTATTATCGCGCCTCCTATTTCAACCAGTCGTTCATGCTTTTCTACGCCGCGCCCGCCCAGAACCTGGTGGGACGGTACTTGCTGGTAGATGGCCCATTGCACTGTTATCTGAAAAAGCTACAGATCAAAAGCATTCGTTTCACTCCGACCAGGATGGATGGTTATGTCCGTGTCGATAGAGCGGAGGGCCATGGTTTCGTCGATTTGTCTTTCCTTATCCACGATCAGAGTCCTGTCATGCGCGGCGAGCATTGCGTGGAAACCTATCGGCTGTCCGTATGCTTGGGTGACGTCCGGTTCGAACCTGATCTGAAACTGGTCTTGGATACCGGTTTCCTGGACAGTCTCATGGCGAAGGATGATTCACATAGGAACCGAACGTTGTTGGACATGGCCGCCGACGTGTTGGATTAGAAACCCGTATCGGCTGTTATCGGTCGGCCGTCATGTGGGATGGTTGACGGAAACGTCCGGGCTTCTCCCTCCTCCCCTTGAGGGAGCGTCCGGCGTTCCCGTCCGGCCTACGCTTCAAGGCTGGTGAGCGATCCCGTCCGGATGGGTTCTACCCCTTCCCATCCGACATTCGACGGGAGCCGTCCGCCGGACCGTTTTCTGTCCCGTTTCTTTTTGTCTATCTTCTCGACGGGAGGTCCGGCGGGCGGCCTTCTCATTTTTCTTCAGGAGGTTTCCCATGATTGACGACGACGGTTACGACGGCATACGGTCGCATGGCGTGGACCCGGATTGGAATCCGTTCTCCACGCCACGCGACGACGACCCGGACGATATCGGCTGGGATGACGGCAGTGAGACGCCTCACGCCAACCCGTCGCGCATGTCAAGGAAGGGCGTGGCCGTCCTCACCGCATGCACGCTCGTCATCGCGGTCGCGGGCATCGGCATGGTCATCACGGAATCACGGTTGAGCGTGCGCCACGACCAGCTCGTCTCGGAATGTTCGGACGCGGTGGCGTCCATGAACCGGAATCGTGAACGGTTGGAAGGACTCGTGGCCGTGGACCTCAACATCGACGGGTCCGTTCTGGACGGGAAAAGGGCCGGACGATACGAATCGTTACGGACCATACGACGCGCGCCATCCATCCAATGCGACGCGACTCTGAGGAACAGGCAACTCGAATCGAACACGGCGAAGGCGAGGAAACAGGCGTCCGCATACGTGGAACAGTCCAAACGGGTGGCCGCGTTCCGGAAGGAGTACGACAAGACCCGATCCGAGAAGTCACGGCGTGACGACATGACGCGACTATCCAGCGACCTGCGTGCCGCGAGGGACCTGCTCGACCGGACGGCCGGCATGGAACTGTCCGTCCCGTACCTGCGGTCCAGGCTCGCGGACACGGTCGAACAGGCGGAATCGTTCGACGGGGCCGACGATGCGGACCATCGACGCGTGTCGGCCTTGGCGGACACGTTGGAGGACCTGATGAATCAGGTACGAGAAAACGCCGGACTATGAGACAAGGGACGTGGCTGGCCAATGCGGGCGGATATGCCGGTCATGGGGCGGCTCCATTAGAATGGGCATCATGATCGACATCCAAGATTTTGAATCATGCGAGACTTCCGGACAGTTCTACGGCGGGAACGCCGGACGGAAGATCGGACTCGTCTGGAGGGCCGGCGACTGGTTGGTGAAATTCCCCGGAACGACCAGGAACCTTCAGGGCAGCGTTCCTTCGTATACGACCGCGCCGGTGTCCGAATGGCTGGGATCCCACGTGTATGCCGCTCTTGGCATACCGGTTCATGAAACGGTGCTGGGAATCCGTGATGGGCGTATCGTCTGCGCCTGCAGGGACTTCACCTTCCCGGATTCCAGACTTGTCAATTTCCATGATCTGAAGAACTCGCTTTCCGATGACGAGCCAGGATTCACTGAGGACGCGTCCACCGGTTCCGGAGTGGTGCTCGCCGACGTACGGTCGGCGATTCACCGCATCCCGGTTCTTCGCTCGATCGATGGAGTGTCCGACCGGTTCTGGGACATGTTCGTGGTGGACGCGTTCATCCGCAACATAGACCGGAACAACACGAATTGGGGCGTGCTCAGGAATCCACGCGGGGAGTTCTCCCTCGCGCCGGTCTACGACAATGGCAACTCGTTCAACAACAAAAGAACCGACTCGGGAATCGAACGCCGTCTCGCCAACCCGGATCTCATTCGCCAAGACGCGTTGGACGTCCGCTCCTGCTACGTGACGGATAGGGGAAAACCCATCGCCCCATTGAAATACCTCGCATCAGGACAGGACGAGGAATGCACCAAGGCGTTGGATCGCTTCATGGAAAGATACGATCCACGTTCCTTCCATGATCTGCTTGGCTCCATACCGTCCATGTCGCATGGTCTCACCGTCGTGCCTGATGGTTTCCACGAATACCATCGCAGGGTCTGCGACTATCGGTACGAGCACGCGTTCATGGAGGCATGGCGCGACCTGCATCCAACTGTGGGTGTCCCGTCCAGTCCGGAAGCATCCGTCCCCGAGCCTCTTCCTGATCCCGATCCCTCCGTCTTACCCTCATCTTCTGTTCCGACGTGTTTCGACGGTCCGGGAATGTGACGCGTCCGTCTCGATATCAATGGTCAAGGAACGTGGAACGGACAACCGGACCATCGAAAGCGTATCCTGAAAAGTCGCCTGAAGGTTCCGGACTGGGAGAGGATGACGGGCAATGAGCTGGGCGGACCTGTTGAAAAGCATCGTATGCGTTCTGAACCTCATCGCATGCGTGCGGTTGACCGGACCATATCTGATTCCGAAACGGTCCGACCGTGAATGGTCGGAAGCGCGACGTCGTACCGACCTGTACTGTCGTCTGGCCGGCTGGATAGGCGTGTTCGCCTACTCGTACGGACTGGGTCACGGGCTCATGCATGCACGGGACGGATGGACCGGCATGGCATCCGGCGTGGAAGTGATCCTCCTGCTGGTCCAAATCCTGAATCTCGCCATCTGGACGTATCTGCTCGTTCGCTCGCATGGCAGGAGCCTGTAGCCTCTTCCCTGTGCGATATCAACAAGGGGTTATGTGGGTAATATGAATCACATACGTAGTCGAGAAGGAGTCGTCATGGACGAGAAAGACAGCATGACGCCGGACACCATCCCGCAGTCCACGCCCGTGGACGGGACCGTTTCGGCCGGAAGGAAGAACCGCAGGCCGGTCGTCATCGGCGTGGCCGCCGTCGCGGCCGTCGCGCTGGTCGCGGGTGGCGTGTGCGGATACAGGGCGTACGAGAACCATCGGGTGTCGGTGGCGCGCCAGGCGTGCCAGTCGGCCGTCACGGACCTGGGTAAGACGGTGAAGTCGTATAAGGCGCTGCTCGGCGCGGATGCTACGACGGCCGCGTTGAAGACGGATGCGACAGGCGTGAAGGACGTGAAGACCCTTGACGCGCTCAAACGGGCCGTTGGGGCGGAGACTCCCGCCATGGTCAAGTGCGACGCGTCCGACAAGACCGGTCTGGACGAGGCCACCGCCAAGGCGGACAAGACGGCCAGGAGCGTGAAGGCGGATGCGAAGACGCTGCAGGCCGCGGTCAGGGCGGTCGAATCGTCGAAGCTCGACAAGACGGTGGACGATGCGGACGGACTGTACAGGGCGACGGAAGGCAAGGTCCAGGACGATAAGACCCGTGACGCGTTGAAGCAGGCCATCGCCAAGCGCGACGCCGACGCAATCGCCAAGGCCGTCAAGGCCGTGAACGATTCGAAGACGGCGAAGGACCAGGCCGACGCCGAGGCCGCAGCGAAGGCGCAGGCCGAACAGGAGGCCGCAGCCCAGGCGGCCGCCGCACAGCAGGCCCAACAGCAGGCGCAACGCTCGTACTCGTACGGTTCGTATTCGTCCGGCGGCTGGTCCGGTTCCGCCGGTGGACGGTCCTATTCCGGCGGATCGTATTCAGGCGGATCGCAAGGCCAGGGTGGCGGCTCCCCGAGCGGGAACTCCCCCGCGCCAAGCATCCACTACGACTGGGAAGACAATACTGGGGATCAATACAATTGCCAGCCGGATAAATTCTGTCCGCTTGGATGATTCATTTTCCCCTTGTCCTTTCCGCAGGCCCCGTCCAACAATGGACGGGGCCGTTTTCGTCCGCACGGCATACCACCCCGAACCAATATTGCCCCTTATCGAGGCGTGCGCGCGTGGAACGGATTGGATGGGCCGGTCCCCGTGAGGGGAACCGCGCAGGGAACGTGCGTTCCCGCCGTCCCGTCCCGCCCGCACGGCGGGACGTTCTGCAAGCAGAATCTCTGAAAGGAGACGGAACATTGGGTTCCAACAAGAACAAGAAATGGGGCAAGGCCACGATAGCCGGCCTGGTCGCCGCGGCCACGCTGGCGTCCCCGGTCGTCGGCGCGTTCGCCGCCGACGGTGGCGGCGGCTCCGGTGACGGCACGGGCACGGGCGACGGCTCCGCCGGCGGCACCGGCAAGATCACATGGGTGTACAAGGACTCCTTCGGCTCCCCGACCCGCGAGAATGTGAAATCCGCCATGGGATCCGTCGGTGTGAAGTCGATGGACGGCAGCGAGTCCAACAGCGCCATCGACGAGGCCGTGAACGGCGCGAACGCCGAATGCGTGGCCCGTTCGAAGGCTTCGGGCAACCAGAATCCGACCTGCCGCCTCGTGTCCGTGGGCTTCGTGCACACGCCCGGCGCGAACGGCGACTGGTACACGGGCGCCAACGGCTCCTTCAGCGCGGACCAGTGGAAGGCGGCCTACAACGCCTCCGGCATCCCGAACGGCACCTATTCGTATCAGGGAGCCAACTACACGACCCGTTCGTTCTTCTCTGATGGACAGACTTCCATCAATAGTCTCGCCACCCGTGAGATGAACAAAGCCCCGCGCGCGGTCGTCGCCATCGTCCTCGACCAGGACGAACCGCCGGTCGACTACGATCTGACCGTCAGCACGCAGGCGGGTGGCCTGTTCACCCAGGCCGGTTCGACCGATGACGTTTCCGACGCGATCACCACCAGCCGTGGCGGCAGCACGATCTCCGAGGACGTGACGGGCACCGTCACGCTGCATTGGACCGGTCTGGACGGCACGACCCGTACCGCGTCCAAGCAGTTCACCCAGAACAACAACACGACCAAAAGCGTCTCGTTCGGCTATAGGGACGTGGACAAGTCTTGGAAGGTCTGGCCGGCCGGCTCCTACTACTATGATGTGACCGTCGGCAAGCAGGGCCATATGAAGGCCGCGGCCATCCATATGGGCGCGCAGGACGCGAAGGAATCCTGGAAGCCCGTTCCGACCCCGCCGTCGAAGAAGCTCACCAACATGGCGGGCCAGCAGGTCACCGCCGAGGCCCAGCAGATCGCGTCCGGCAGCCTGTATACGGCGCACATCACCGCCCAGTCGAACGCGTCCGAGCATTTCTGGCTGTACGACACGATCGACGTGACCGGCCAGAAGGTCCTGATCGGCGGCGCCGACAAGGACGACTATTCGAAGATCACCGTGACCGACCAGGACGGCAACACCGTTAAGGCCGACATCACGGTGGACGATTCCCATGCGGGCAAACGCGTCGTCAAGGCGCACGTGCCGAACCCGGTCTCCGGACAATACACGTTGAACGTGCCCCAGTCCGCGACCCCGACCGGCACGGACTACACCATCCCGGACGACAGCCAGGCCTGCTGGACCGGCGACGAATACGGCAATGCGGATAAGAGCCACTGCCAGACCGGTAACAGCGAACAGGTCGGCAAGGTCACTCCGAAGCCCGACAAGGTGTGGGTGTTGGACTCCAACGGCGCCCTGACGGCCGAGGATCCGCAGCATACGAACGACAAGGGCAGCGACAACCGCACGTTCGTGACCGGCGACGCAATCGGCGCCGTGGTCAACGGCCGTATCCCCGCGCACCTGCTCAACCCGTTCACCTCCTACGCGATCACCGATGATTGGACCGCTTCGGCCCAGTGGATCGACTGGAACCACAAGGACCAGGTCAAGGTGTATGTGGATGGTGCGGACGTGACCGACCAGTTCGACATCACGGTCGACACCACGAAGCACACGACCACCGCGACCGCGAAGCAGTCGTTCCTCACGAAGACCGCGTTCGGCACCAAGGACCGCAAGGTCAAACTGTACATCGGCGGCATCGTCAAGCAGGTTCCGAACGCCCAGGCCGCGGCCGACCAGAGGAAGCTGACCAACAAGGCCTCCGAGAAGTGGAACAACGAATCCCGGCCGACCAACGAGCCGCCGGTCTACGTGCGCAACCCGAAGCCCGACAAGGTGTGGAGCGCCGACCAGGGCCAGGCCGCCACGGCCGAGGACACGGCGTGGAGCAACAAGGTCAACGCGGACACGCACACGTTCGTCCAGCAGGATGATTTCGGCGTGACCGTCAACGGCCTGCTGCCGAAGAACCTCGCCAGGAAGATGAGCTCCTACGAATTGGGCGATGATTTCTCCAAGAGCGCGAGGAACATCGACCTGGATTCCGCGTCGGTGACCGTCACCATCGACGGCAAGGACGCGAACAGCCTGTTCGACGTGCACAAGCAGGATGGCAGGGTGTGGATCACCGCGAAACAGCCGCTGCTCGACACGACCTACAACCAGGCGGCGGACCGCAAGGTGCGCATGACCATCAAGGGCGCGTTCACCAAGGGCGTGCTCAAGGCCGGCCAGAAGGTCCAGCTCACCAACGGCGATTGGGAGAAATGGAACCAGCAGACCGTGCCCGGCAACGAGCCGCCCGTCAGGGAGTGGAGCCCGAACCCGGACAAGAGCTGGATCAAGCTCGGCGATGACGGCACCTGGCAGGCCGTGGTCGATCCGGACGAGACGAACAAGACCGGAGCGGACACCCAGAAGTTCCTCGACGGCGACCAGGTCGCGTCCGTGGTCAACGGCGTCATCGCGTCCGATCTCGTCAAGGTCACCGACATCAAGCTGACCGACGATTACGCCAAGGCCGACTACATCTGGGACCTCACGTCCGACAAGTCGAAGATCCGCGTGTACGAGGCCGACGCCACGACCGACGCGGCATCCTCCGTCGCGGACATCGCGAACAAGGGCAGGGATGTGACCGACCAGTTCGACATCACCGTCCAGGGCACCAAGGTCACCGCGACCGCGAAGCCGGAGTACCGTGCCGCGCAGGCCGGATTGAAGAATCCGAAGCAGATCAGCCTGCTCCTGCCTGGCGTGGTGAACTTCGCCAACGGCAAGGGTGCGGCCCAGGTCCGCAAGGACTTCAGGAAGGCCGCGGGCGACGAGCTCACGTTCTGCGAGAACCCCGACGGCTCCAAGCTGACCAACTCGGGTTCCGAGAAGGTCAACAACGAGTCCCAGCCGACCAACGAACCGCACATCTGCGGCTACGTCCCACCGGTCAAGAAGAAGGTCGTCGCCGAAGGCAGCCAGGGCGGCGCGAACAACGACGCCGACGACAAGGTCGTGTATCCGGGCCAGAAGGTCGAATACCGTCTCACCACGCAGCCGAAACTGCCCGCCGACCTCGGATACCGGATCGTGTCCATCCAGGACACCGACGTGTACGACCAGTACCTCGAACCCGACCCGCAGACCCTTGAGGTCACCGACCTCGCCACCGGCGGACAGCTGACCACCAGCGACCCGCAGATGGGCGTCGAAGGCGACTACACGGTCGCATGGGACACCGCGGCGCACAAGTTCACCATCACATACTCGAACAAGTACGTGGCCGAACATTGGAAGGCCGGCACGAACCCGCAGGTGCAGGTCCGTTTCGAAGGCACCGTCGCGAAGAACGCTCCCGTCGACCGCAAAGTGGCCAACCAGTGGGCGCTCACGCTGAACAACATGATCACCCCGTCGAACATCGTCGACAACCTGCCGCCGGTCCACAACCCCTCCAAGAAGGACAACCAGTCCAAGGAGCAGGGCGATCCGACCGTCAGCATCGATGGGAAGACCATGCTGCTGGACGATACCGGCAACTATCTGGTCACCCTCGACCTGAAGCAGACCAACAACGCGTACCGCGTGTGGAAGGCCGGCATCACCGACGATTTCGATGACGAGTACGTCGCCATCGACGAATCCAAGATCGAGGTGCTCGACCGGTCCGGCAAGGACGTGACCGGAAAGTTCAACATCCAGGTCAAGGACGGCGTCGCATACGTGTACGCGAAGACCGTGGACACGTGGATCCCGAAGAAGGGCGTCACCGTCAAGGGCGACCCCCAGCCGAAGGACCTCGCCAAGTATTCGACCAACGGCAAGCATGATCCGCTCAACGATCCGGCCATCGACCAGAACCTCCTCGGCCAGACCTACCAGGTCGTCATGCCGTACAAGGTCGTCAAGGTCAAGGATGGGTACACGGTCAGGAACAAGGCCATCCAGGTCACCAACGACACGACCGTGGAGACCAACGAGGTGTCCAACCCGCTCAAGCCCGTCAACCCGGCCAAGGACGTGACCGTCAAGGTCGGCGGCGAAAGCATCGACGGCAGAAGCGTGTACAAGGACCGCACCTTCCTCTACCAGCTCGACAGCTCCGTCATCCCGGCCGACCGCGCCTACCCGCAGGTCAGCCAGTGGAAGATCGTGGATCCGCTGAACACCGAGTTCGACCAGTACACGGGCCAGTGGGCCGTGTACGCGACCCGCGACCTGTACAGGGACGGCAAGGTGCTCGCCGCCAAGGGCGACAAGCTCGCCGGCAACGGCTTCGACAGCTCGAAGCTCGGCGGCGAACTGTTCACCGCCACGGCCGACGCCAACGGCCAGGTCACCGTCGAGGCGACCGAAGCGTACCGTGCCCTCGTGTCCGCGGACAACGCGCATGAGAACGGCTGGCGCGCGTACATCCAGTGCAAGCGCCTGAAGGTGTCCGAACGCGTCGAGAACCAGTTCACCGAGATCTTCAACGACAAGGAGTTCCAGTCCAACATCGTGTGGACCCGCACCCCGGACATGACCCCGTCGATCCACATCGAGAAGTACGACGTGGCCTCCGGCGAACAGGCCGGCGACCGCGACGACGTGAAGGACGCGTTGAAGATGGCCGGAGACAGCCAGCAGATCGCGTTCAAGATCACCAACACGTCCAAGACGGACTCCTCGACCGGTGAGGGCGCCTGGTATCTCGCCAAGGACCTCAAGATGGTCGACAGGACCATCGCCGGCGAAGGCGACGTCACGGACCTGAAGTATCCGGACGATTGGGACACCCTCGTGCTCAAGCCCGGCGAGTCCACCATCATCACCGGCACGTTGAAGGGCGTCGAGCAGGGCGGCAAGCACACCGACCGTGTGAAGGTCACCGGCACGCCGCTCGTCGAATGCCCCGTCACCGACCAGTTCGGCGGCCAGCAGCCCACCGACGGCAACCAGACCGGCGACACGAAGGTCGACGGCGACGCGTCCGACACGACCGGTCTCAAGCAGGTCAAGGTTAGCGACAAGACCCTATGCGAGGACACCACCGTGGACTCGAACACCGACGACTGGAGCGGCTACCGCGAAGATCTCGCCAAGACCGGCATGGCCATCGGCGGCGTCCTGCTGTCCCTCATCGCCTTCGGCGGTGTCGGCGTGACCCTCTTGGGCGCACGTCGCAGGACCTCGACCGTCAAGCACGGCGTGCATGCCGCCAAATGATCCGATGACCGTTCGGATCCGCCATACGGCATGAGTGACGCCACGGGCGGGATGTTGGAGGATTCTCCAACATCCCGCCCTTTTCCTTTCCCGGACCGTGGATGCCGTACAAGGCCGGCGTGGCTCGTCCGAAAGAACGGCCCACGCCCCCATCCATCTTATTGGGGTGCCACCCGTTCGAATATCTGCGCTCATACGGCCATGTGCACGTGGGAATGGTTGAGAGATCCGGCAACCGGCCGGCGATCCGAAAGCGGACGCCGACGATATCGGACTTCCACGGCAGCGTGAGCCGTCCGTGCAGAAAACAGAAGAATCCCTATCAAAGGAGACATCCAGTATGAATATGAAGAAGATCTCAGCCGCGTGCGCGACCGCCGCCGCGTTGGCCGCGTTGTGCGTCCCGGGCTCGGCGTTCGCGGCCGACGGCACGCTCACCCTGAACGCGGGCGACGGCAGCACCCTCGCCGGACACAGCTTCACCGTGTACAAGGTCGCTGGATACAACGACGTCGTCAAGGACGGCGCGAACGTGAAGAGCGTGAGCGCCTCATCCCCGGACGCCACGACCGACGCGTGGGTCAAGGCCGCGTTGAACAAGAACGGCGTGACCTACAACACGTCCGAAGGCCGTAACGCCGCCGAACAGCTCCTGCGGTTGAAGACCAATTCGGACACGCTGCGCAAGGTCGCCGGCACCCTGCAGTCCACCGCCGCGTCCAGCAAGGTGGCGGCCGTGAAGACCGACCAGACCTCCGCCACGGGCAGTCTGAACCTGACCCTGCCGGAGGGCTATTATCTCGTCGTCGACGCCCAGGGAATCCCGATCCTCGTGTCCACCACGATCGGCGGCAGCGTCAGGATGAGCAACGGCCAGACCCTCGGTTCCACCCAGATCAAGACCAACGTCACCAAGATCGACAAGAAGATCAAGAGCGTGGACGGCACGTGGAAGGATTCCGCGGCCGCGACCAACGGCGAGACCCGTGACTTCAAGGCCACGTTCACCGTGCCGAACAAACTGGCCGTGGACACCATCACCCTCGAGGACCACATGACCGGCATCGTCTACGTGGACGGCTCCTTCCACGCGACCACGTCGTCCGGCACGGACGTGACCAACCAGTTCGGCACCATCGGCAAGGACAAGATCACCGCCGCGGCCGGCAACACCCAGACCGACGGCACCGGCTTCAAGGTCACGAGCCTGCAAAGCCTCGTGGACACCTACCAGGGCAAGCAGGTGACCGTGACCTACCAGGGCAAGGTCGTCAACGCGTCCAAGGCCAACAAGGCCATCAACCAGATCATCCTCACGTCGAACTGGCTGCCGTCCGTCATCCCGCCGGACGTGCCGACCCCGAACCCGGGCACCGACGAAACCCCGGTCCCGACCTACGACGTGAATCTGAAGAAGATCAGCGCGGCCGACGGCAACAAGGTCATCCAGGGAGCCAAGTTCAAGCTCCACAACGACAGCCTGAACCAGTGGTACGTGTGGAACACGAGCTCGAACCAGTGGACGTTCACCACGGATGAGTCCAAAGCCACCGAATTCTCCACGAACGCGTCCGGCGTGATCAACTTCACCCGTCTGGGCGCCGGCACGTACACCGTGAAGGAAACCCAGGTGCCGACCGGCTACTTCAGCTTCGTCAAGCCGAGCTTCACCCTCAAGATCACCGACGACGGCCACGTGACCATCACCGGCAAGGACCAGCCGGGACTGACCGGCACGGTCACCAACGCGGACGGCAAGACCACCACCCCGACCGCCGTGGTGAAGAACATCGACAACATCACCCAGCTGCCGCAGACCGGCGCGACCACCATGGCCGTCATGCTGGTCGGCGCGTTCGCGATCATCCTCGTGGCCACCGCGTCCGGCTTCGCCGCCTACCGCGTCCGCCACGAGAACCTGGGCGACGGTCCGGCCATCGCCTGATTTTTCCGAATCGTCCCCCGGCCTCGAAAGCGAAGGTCCGGGGATCCAGGAGCCGGGATCGTGCGGCCTTTTCTCCTGTCAGCCGCACGATCCCGGCCCTCTTCCAAAAAATACGGAACTCACATATGAATCACAAAGGATGAGGGAAATGGGATTCCTTACAAGACTTCTCGCCGGTCTTCTCGCCGCGTCCACGTTGGGCACCGGCCTGGCCGGCACCGCCAACGCGGTCGACGTGACCGGCGCGGCCGGAACCACGAAAAGCGTCGTGAAGCTCACGGCCGACGGCGGGAACGAGACCTCCGAGGACACGGCAGACAATCCGGACGACGACTCCACGGACGCCGATTCCACCACGGACGCCGGCGCGCAGTCCGACGCCGGCCAGCAGGCCGAAATCCAATCCTCGACGAGCCAGGACAAGGCCACGGCCAAGTCAAGCCTGCCGGACCATATCGTCAACGGCTCGTTCGACTATCCGGCCTGCCCGGACGGCAAGAACAGCTGCGACGTGGATCCGACGACCGGCTGGGGCGGCTTCTACGTGGATTACGGACGCAAGTTCATGCCTATCCCCGACTGGAACCGGTCCAAATTCGGCTGGGACAGCAGCCAGGAGGGACTGCGTCCCGACCAGCAGCCGAACTCGCACCAGAAGCTCCAGCATTGCGTGCAGATCGGCAACAAGCCGAACAACAACGGCCAGAAAATGAACCGTTTCGCGGAGATCATCGCCGAAACCCCGGACGAATACATCTACCAGGACATCGCCACCACGCCGGGCGTCATGTACCGGTGGAGCCTGAAGCACGCGAGCGAGGACGCATCCCACGTCGACTCCATGCAGGTCACGATAGGCAGTCCAGGCAAGGAGACAGCGCAGGACGCCACCCGCACCACGTCCAATGGCCGCGGCGACCGGACCGGCGTGACGTCCAAGACCATTGCGACCAAGGGCGGCCAGGCCGAATGGGAGACGTACACCGGCGTGTACATCGCCACCTCGACCGTGACCCGATTCACGTTCAAGAGCGTCCAGGGACGCGACTCCACGCGCGGCAACTTCATCGACGACGTCATGTTCACCAAGGCGTACAAGCTTACTTATGACAAGAATTCGGCCGATGCGTCCGGTCAGGTTCCGTCGAACCAGCGCGTCAAGGAGAACACCACCCAGCCCGCCAAGAACAAGACCAACGGCAAAATCAGGCTCGCCTCCGACACGTCGAAACTGTCGGACCACCTGGTAAACAGCGACTTCGAATACCTGCCCGACGGCGGATGGAAGACCGTTGACGCGCCAAGCTACATGAGGAACGCATACACGAGCGTCGACCCGAACAACGGCCAATACATGAGGAACGCGAAACACGTCGACGCCGACCTCGCCTCCTGGGTGGATTGGCCCGGTTTCGACCAGTCCAAATTTGCATGGAAGACCGACCAGAAAGGCGGCCACGACCAAGGCGGATTGAAGGACCGCGCGGAAGCGGTCGAACTCCAACAGGACAGCACGGACGGCAACACCTACGCGGAAATGGTCGCCTCCGAAACCGGACGCACCATCTACCAGAACCTCGCCACCATCCCCGGCACCCTGTATAAGATCCGGTTGAAGCACGCCAGCCTGTGCAAGGACAACGTCGACCAGATGCAGGTCGTCATCAACGGCACACCCATCGAGATGACCCGCGTGACCGCGAACGGCAAGGCCGGTGACAAGGTGGGTGAGAAGTCCACGACCATCGGCACGAGGGTCACGAACGAGAACCGTTGGCATCATTCCGACCAGTGGGAGACCTACGAGGGCTACTACGTGATCCCTGACGGGCAGACCACCACACGGTTCGGTTTCAAGGCCGTCAACTACCTCGACCCCACCAAAGGCAACCTGCTCGACGACGTGACCTTCGCCCGCGCCTACAAGCTCTCTTACGACAAAAACTCCACTGACGCAACAGGTGAGGTTCCGTCGAACCAGCGCGGCAAGGAGAACACCACCCAGCCCGCCAAGACCAAGACCAACGGAACCGTGAAGACCGTCGCGGACGAGAACGTCCGGTACGGTTCCCTCGCTAATGGCGATTTCTCCTACCCCTCGTTCTCCGACATTCAGAAGAACGAGCAGGAAACCCATGCCGATCTGCGCACGTTCCTCAAATCGGATGACGGCACGCTTTGGCGCAACATGTCCGCCACCGATCTTTCCAAGTACGGAAAGATCGGGCAGATCCCCGGTTTCGACTCTTCCAGGTTCGCATGGTCCAGTACCGAGAACGGTTCAAGGGTCGAATTGCAGCAGGACCGCAACACCAAGAACACGTATGCGGAGATCGTCGCCCAACAGGACAACACCAGCATCTACCAGAACGTGTCCACCGGCAACGGCGGCGTGCTGTACAAGATCCGGCTCAAGCACGCCAGCCGCCAATCATCCCATGCCGACAGGATGCAGGTCCTCGTGGGCTCCGACACGGACCACGCGACGCCTGTGGAGATGACCCGCGTCACCTCTAACGGCCATGGCGACAAGGTGGGCGGGAAGTCCACGATCATCACCACAAAGGTATCCAACACCGATCCCCGCGATCATGGCGCACAATGGGAGACGTACGAAGGCTATTACCAGGTGCCCGAAGGACAGAAGAACACGGTATTCATGTTCAAGAGCCTCGAAGGGTTCAAAGAGTATGAGACCCTGTCCGGCAACAACATCGGCAATCTCGTGGACGACATCGAGTTCTCCCGCTCTTACAGGTTGACCTATGACGCGAACTCTTCGGACGCTTCAGGCCAAGTCCCGTCTGACACGACCGCGAACACCGTCAAGCAGGCCAAGGCCAGGACGACCGGCACTGTGAGGGCCGTGGCGGACAGGACCGCTTCCGGTCTGACGGTGCATGATCTGAAGAACGGTGAAATCGCCCCTGTGCAGTATGGCGATTTCAAGTTCTCCACAGTTAATGGTTTTTCCGCGGACCAGGTCACTAATGTGAACGGCTTCACCGTCAAAACGAACTGGGATCCGTGCGAGGAGAACCAGGCATACGCCGGTGTTCTGGCCACCATGTACCAGCCGAACGGGAATGGCGCGAACCTGATCCTGCACCATGTGGGACAGTGGCGCGACTCCTCCGGCACGCAACGGTGGCTCAACGCCAGGATCACCGTGAACGGCCAGAACCTCGGCACGCTGGTTTATATCCCATCGACACGTAAGTTCGTGGCATCGTATGGCAAGTGGGACAAGCATCCCTCGTCCCGCCCGTATATGGATGTGACCGTCGATTTCCTGCTGGACGACGGCTCCACGCCGCAGGGACTGCGCGGTGCGACCGGATTCACCGACATCGACGGCGGCACCAGCGGATACAACGAGGGCGTCGAACTCGTCAGCGGCTTCGACGGCGCGTACGTGCGCTCCGACGCGCATCTCGCCCGGTTCGGCACGAACGGCTGGGCCGGCATCACGGATGAGAACAAGCACGACGCGGACGCGCATGGAATGAAGCATTACGTCGGCGCCACGTTCACCGGCTCGTCCTTCCGCGTCCGCTGGTCGGTCGCCTCGGGACAGGCCCGCCAGTCCGGCTTCCAACCGGTCGATTCGACCATCGCCTACCGTCTCACCTACGACAAGAACGCGCAGGATGCCACCGGTTCCATCCCGTCCGACACGGCCGCTGACACCATTCGGCCCGCGAAATCGGAGACCGACGGCAAGGTGTCCGACCTCGTGCAGCGCACCACCACGCATGAGGACGGCAGCGTGACCGTCAAGACCATCGACACGAGCACGGACGTGGTGTCCGGCTGCCAGGTCTACTATCCGGCCGGCCAGCGCATCACCCTGGCGACCATGGCGAAGGACGACGACTGCTGGGATTCCAGCATGCTGACCCGTCCGGGCCACACCCAGCTGGGTTGGAACCAGGACCGGAACGCGACCCAGGCGCAGGCCCAGGTCACGATGGTCGAGGGCGGCATGACCGTGTACGCGGTGTGGGTCGGCAACCCGGTCCTCACCTACGACACGAACAAGCCGAGCACCTGGTCGGGCCAGATGCCGTCCACCCCGGCGTCCGTCTCCGTGCCGTACAATGCGGCCGCGGCGGACGGCTCCGGCTGGCGGGCGGGCGACACGTCGAAGATCCGCGGCTACAGGTTCCTCGGCTGGTACACAGCCCCGCAGGACAACACGGGCCTCTACCAGTGGGCCACGCCCCTGACCGGCAACGTCACCGTGTACGCGCACTGGCAGCGGTTGCAGGCCAACGTGATCTACAACGCGAACGGCGGCACCGGTTCGCATCCGAACACGACCGGCTGGCAGTATTCGGATGTGACCATTCCCGGTGACACGTCCAAGTCGTTCAAACGCGACAAGTACGTGTTCAAGGGTTGGGGCACTAAACCCGGTAAGGCGGACGTCGTCTATAAGGACGGCAGCAAGGTCGCATTGCAGGACAAGGACATCACCCTGTACGCGCAATGGCAGGAGGTTCACGAGAACTTCGTCGAAACGGGCGGTATCGGCCTGCCGATCGCCATCGCGGGCGGCGTCCTGCTGCTCATGTTCGGCATCGGCTCGACCGTCATGCTCACCAGACGCATGAACGGACACGGCATGCCGGACGACGAGTGACCGGAACCCGGTGACGGAAGGGCCGGCGGACGGCCATCCACCAACTCCATTCGGACGTGGGCGGAATGGTCCGGACGCCGGCCCTTCCCGTTGCCCATCACCGTCGATATTCGTGGAACGGATCGTGGCAAAGGTATGGACGTTATGGATTGGGATTGGATCATCGAGGGCGAACGTGCTTCGGAGGGACGTCGCATGCGGCGCCTGCGCCGCATACGCGCACGGCATGCGAGACGCGTGTTCCGTGCGCTCATCGCCGTCACGGTCGTGTTCTGCCTGGCGGGCGTGGGCACGTTCGCTTGGCTTGGCGTGGAACAGGCCGGAGCGGCCCGCAGGGCGGCCGAATCGTCCGCCCTGGCCGCGAAGGACGACCATTCCGCCGAGAAGTACGCGCGCATGGTCGCCAAGGCCCGCGAGTACAACCGGAGGCTCGCCGCCACGCCGCATGTCATCGGAGAGACGTCCGGCAAGGACGGGACCATCGATGGTGATTTCGGTTTCAAATCGGACACGGAATACCAGAACCTGCTGGATTTCGGCGACGGGATCATGGCGACCATCGAGATCCCGTCCATCGGCGTGGACCTGCCCGTCCGCCACGGGGCCGACGCGTACGCGTTGGAGAACGGTGCGGGACACCTTCACGGCACCAGCCTGCCCGTCGGCGGGCAAAGCACCCACAGTGTGATCACCGGACATACGGGAGTGGCCGACAAGGCCCTGTTCACCCGGCTCACCGAATTGAGGAAGGGTGACGTGTTCTACGTGAGGGTCGCAGCCCAGACCCTCGCCTACAAGGTCGAACGCATCCGCAAGGTCGATCCGGACGATCTGCGCGACGTGCGCATCCAGCCGGGACGCGACCTGGTGACGCTGGTCACCTGCACTCCGATCTTCCTGAACACGTATCGGCTGCTCGTCACGGGCGAACGCGTGAGCATGCCGGACGACGCGCCCTATCCCGAGGACGCGCCCAGGACCACCGGCCGTGACGCGCGCCCGCTGCTCGTGTCCGGTGTGGCATTGCTCGCGGGCATGCCCGTGGCGATGGTCGAGTCCAGTCCACGCGTCCGCCCGTACGGACGTCACGGCATGAAACGGTAGACGCCCACCCGCCGGCACCGCCTCATGCGGGGGTAGACTGGTGGGTATGCGCGCCATATGCCTCCGCGACCGCGACACGCCGATGGCGCCGATATCGGATTGGGGGCACGTGGAATGGTTGTCGGAAACGTCGCAGGGATGTTTCCACTGGAGCCACGACCCCGATACGGGGCATGGCATTGGAGGGTAGATATGAACAAGAAGGCTTTCGCAACGGCCGTCGCATCCGTGGCCGTCGCGGGCACCATCGCCGCGCCGGCAATGGCCGACGAGACCGCGACCACCCCGGTCGAACAGGCCCAGCAGGCCGTCGAGCAGGCCCAGCAGGCCGTCGACCAGGCCGCGGCCCAGCCGACCACGCAGCCCCAGCAGGACCAGGTCGCCGCGGCCCAGCAGGCCGTCACGGACGCGAAGACCAGCCTCGACCAGGCCGCGGCCGGCACCCAGCAGGCCCAGCAGCAGGTCCAGCAGGCCCAGACCGGCGTGCAGCAGGCCCAGCAGAACGTGCAGCAGGCGCAACAGCAGGTCGAGACCACCATCAACAACGACCCGAACGTGGCCGCCGCCCAGACGGGCGTCAACCAGGCCCAGACCAACCTCGACAAGGCCCACGACAGCCTCGCCGCCGCGAAGGACAAGGCCGACCAGAGCGCGAAGAACGCCGAGACCATCAAGAAGGCCATGAACGACAGCCAGTCCATCCGTGACGACGCCGCCAAGACCAAGGAACAGGCCGAACAGGCCGTGAAGGACGCGCAGCGGAAGGTCGACTCGACCGACAAGACCAAGCTCGACCAGACCACCGCCGCGAAGCAGGACGCGCTCGGCAAAGCCCAGACGAAGGCCGACCAGGCATCCGCCGCCGCGCAGCAGGCCCAGCAGAAGGCCGACCAGGCGAAGAGCCTGCTCGACGAGGCCACCCGCATCGCGGGCGACGCGAACGATCCCGCCAAGATCCAGGAGGCGCAGGACAAGGCCAAGCAGGCCGACCAGGCCGTGAAGGATGCTAAGACCGCGCAGGCCCAAGCCACCGTCGCCGAGGCCACCGCGAAATCCGAGGCCGACAAGACCCGCACCCAGGCCGACCAGGCGAAGGCCGCGCTCGACAAGGCGAACGACATGAAGGACGCCACCCAGGAGAAGGCCGACAAGACCTCCGCCGCCCTGGACAAGGCCACCGACGCGAAGAACACGGACGCGAAGGCCGTGAAGGACGCCCAGGCCGCCAACGACAAGGCGCAGGCCGCGCTCGACAAGGCCGAACAGGCCGTGAAGGACGCCCAGGCGCAGGCCGACAGGACCAAGGACGAGTATGCGGCCGCGAAGGACGCGTACGACAAGGCGCAGGCCGCCGCGGACGCCGCGAAGCAGGCCGCGGACGAGGCCGAGAAGGCGCAGGCCGAGGGCGCGGCCGGATGGTTCAAGACCAACAAGGCCGAACAGGCGTACAAGTATCTGACCGACGACAGCGTGTCCCAGTACCTGGAATACACGCACATCGGCGCGAAGGACGACGCGACCAGCCTCGACAACCTGCTCAAGGCCCTCGACATGATCGACGAATGCAACAAGCTGCGCGCCGACCATGGTCTGGAACCGTTGAAGGTGTCCGAGACCGCGATGGCGATGGCCATGGTCCAGGCCAACTACGCGGCCAACGGCCATTACAACCACAACTACCAGTACGACAACGTCGGCGAAAACCTCGACTGGGGCTTCTCCGACGACGATCCGTACGACGACTGGTACACGGCCGAGAAGGAGACCTACGACGCGGCCGTGAAGTCCGGCGACTATCCGGACCTCGCCAAGCTGTCCCCGTACGACGTTTTCCTGAAGTACCCGGACCTGTACCAGCAGGTCGGCCACTACCTCAACATCGTCGACCCGGAGTACATCGCCACCGGCATGGCCTACAGCGGCTACGGTGAGACCAACTACGATCACGCGTTCACGCAGGAGTACTTCAACGACTGGAACTCTTACAACGCGAACGACACCACGTTCGATGCCAGCGTGTACCGCGCGAAGGTCGAAGCGTACGTCAACCAGATCAAATCCGCGCAATCCACGTACGAGGACGCGTTGAAGCAGGTCGAGGCCGCCAAGACCGCGCTCGACAAGGCCAACACGGCCCACGCGTCCGCCGTCCTCACGCTCGACAAGGCCACCTCCTACCTGCAGGACACGCAAGACGAATCCGCACGCACCACGCAGCTGCTCGCCGACGCGACCCGCAAGGCCGCAGAAACGCAGACCGCGTACGAGCAGGCGAAATCCGCCGACGAGCAGGCGCAGGCCAGCCTCACCACCGCCGAAACCGACCGCCAGACCAAGCAGACCGCGTACGACCAGGCGAAATCCGCCGACGAGCAGGCGCAGACGCGTCTCACCCAAGCCCAGGCCGCGCTCGACAAGGCCAACACGGACGTCAAGCAGGCCGAACAGGACAAGACCGCCGCCGACACGCGTCTCGACGTGCTGACCGACGCGAAGAACGCCCTCGCCAAGGCCCAGACCGCATACGACCAGGCCAAGAGCGAAGCCGACCAGGCCCAGCAGGCCAAGCAGACCGCGCAGGACGAACTCGCCCAAGCCCAGACCGCGTACGAGCAGGCCAAGAAGGAAAGCGACAAGGCCGCCCAACAGGTCAAGGACCTCGAAAACGCCAAGACGGACCTCGCGGCCAGGACCCAGGCCCTCGCCGCCGCGCAGGCCGACCTGGCCGCGAAGACCCAGGCATACGACGCCGCCAGGAACGAGGCCGACAAGGCCAAGCAGGCCGAAACGGACGCCGAAACCGCGGTCAGGAACGCGCAGCAGGCGTTGACCGACGCGCAGGCACGCCTCGCCAAGGCCAAGAGCGACGCGAAGGACACGGAAGCCGTCAAGACCGCGCAGGCCAAGGTCAAGGAAGCACAGGACGCGCTCGACCAGGCCAAGACGATCCTCGCCAAGGCGCAGGCCGACCTCAAGCAGGCCCAGACGGTCGAAGCCCAGGCCAAGAGCGACTACGAGACCGCGAAGGCAGCGCTCAAGACGGCCCAGCAGGCCGCCAACCCGAAGCATGACGACAATGCCGGCCAGACCAGTCTGAACGCCGCCCAGCAGGCCACGGTCGAAGCGGCCGCCAAGGCCGACAAGGTCATGGCATCCACCGGCGCGGACACGAACGGCATCATCCTCGCCGTCGTCGCGTTCGCCGGCATGGGCGCCGCCACGCTCGACCTGAAACGCCGCCGCATGGACGTGACCGCACGCCATGGCATGCGCTGACCCAATTCCCCCTCCAAACAAACAGGCGGCCGGAACAGGACGACGGAAACCCACATGACGGTTTCCCGACCCTGTTCCGGCCATTTCTCTTTCCCACGGTTCCGCATCATGGACTTTCCGCCGGGGGTATAAACATTTGTAATGTCGCGAATCCGCGGATATATGGGGGTACAGCTTTAACCCATGCCCTTCTTTCCGGTCGGAAGGCCGGGCCGAAGCTAAAGCCTAACGCGCCGGAATCCTCTGCCGTGACATCCATGCCGCTTCATGATGGCGGTCACGTTAGGGACGTCCAGCCTTGGGAACGGGCGAAACGGTCTCAGGACCGAGATTCCCGTAGACCCGTCGCGAGCCGGGCCGCCTAGCAGAGGGCAATACAAACATGGATTCCCAATGTGGGGCCGGAAAGGATGTCCGCACCCTTTCCGGCCGTCCGTTTCCCCTGGAACGTCCACATGAACGAAGGACATCCACGTTGCTACCATGGGAAACGGGAAGCAATGAATCCATCCACCATAATCGCGGGGTCCGATGCTATTTGAAATGAACCGTGTACTGATGTGCCGGAACCATCCGGTACTGGAATTCGCGTACTCATCGAACGCGGGTCTCATCCTCGAAGTGGGTGACGTGTTCGATCCGAGCCGTGTACCGGTCGGCATGTACGTGGATGGACAGCCCCGACCCGACAGTGATTCGGTGACCGCATGGTGGCGGTCCCGGGGAATCCCCGCCACAAGGGACGGCCTGCGCACGCTGCTCATGGCCACGGGCATCCCCTCCGGAAAAGAACTGCTCGACCGTTCCATGGGATTGAGCCTGTCCGACCAGTACTGGATCCGTCCCGCCGGCATGGACGCGCTGCGTTGGGAGGACCTCAACTTCTTCCACAACGATTTCGACGAACGGCTCGGCAAGGCGTTGTTCACCGGCGACTCATCCCGTATCGGCGACGTGAACACGCCGGACGTGACCAGCGCCGGAGACCTGCCCAAACGGTGGATCATCCGTGACGACGGCGTCAGGACCCTCATCAAGGCGGGACGGTCCGGCCAGGAGCCCGACAACGAGCGGATAGCGTGGAAAACGGCCCGCCTGCTTGGCATCGACCATGTCGAATACCGTGTGGGCAAGATCAACGGGGCCAGGGTGTCGGCATGCGACGAAATGCTTTCGGATACGGAGGAGCTCATTCCCGCCGGACAGATCATGCGGATCTTCCGGAAGGGAGGATACCGGGAACGGCGCGACATCTGGGTGGAGGCCTGCCAACGGCTCGGCGTCGACCGTGACACGATCATGCACGCCACGGATGATTTCCTGTTCCTCGACTTCCTGCTACGCAACACGGACCGGCATTACAACAATTTCGGTCTGATCAGGGACGTGGAATCCTTCGCCATCCGTCCCGCCCCGATCTACGACAGCGGAGCGAGCCTGTGGAACGGCATGGATCCCGACGCCATGGGCAACGGGGACTACCGGACGAAACCGTTCTGGACCGACCAATGGGGAGAGGAGGACAACGCGTACTGGCAATTGTCCCTCATCGATGATTGGGACAGGTACGATCTCAGTGTTCTGGACGACGTGCCCGACATCGTCCACGAACAGCTTTCCACCAACCAGCGCCTCTCCCCCATGCTCATCGACCGGATCACGGGCCTGCTGCGTGGCCGGCTCCCGATCATCAGACATCAAAGGAACACCACCGCCACCCGCCACATGATCGGCATGACTCCCATTCATGGATTGGACAATCCGTCCACGGGTCAAGGACTCCAACCGCCGGACCCGGCCGATATTCCGGACGATACGCGGCCGGACGATCCCGGCATCGGCCTGGTCTGACCCTCTTCGCAGGTCTTGACAGCTTCCGGCATGATCAAGCCAGCGAGACCGCATCCCGAACATAACCGAACATCCGATACCATCCTACAGACGGCCGGAACAGGACGACGGAAACCCATACAAGGGTTTCCCGAACCTGTTCCGGCCGTTTTTTCCTCCCTTTGCGCTCCTCATATCCCTGCGGCCCCCATGCCTCCCGTCCAACGACGTTCGGAAACGAAAAAGGAAAACCGGCTCCACACGCCACACGCCCTCACAATCACCCCCGTAACGGTATCGGACGTGGTGCATGTGGAAAGAACGGCACAGGGAACGAGAATCCCCGATGCAAGGAGGGAACACGATGGGCGTAATCATCATCGCCGTCTTCTGGCTCCTCGGCCTGCTGATGGCATGGAGCATGTGCGTCGTGTCGGCGCGGGCCGACCGGCATATGGAAGAGCTCCACCATGCCGGTGGAGTGTCCAATGGCAAGGGTTCTGCGAATCCCCCTGTCTGATATCGTCCGCGTGTCATGTGGATTGTGCGGAACCGTACGGTCGCATGGCCGGCCGATTCCGGGACATGTCCTAACTAGGGAGGAATCCATATGGCTGCAACCCTTTGCATCCTGGTCCTGATGGTCGTCGCCGCCTCATGCCTGTATGAGGCGTTCGTGTACATGGCCGTCAAACAGAAAAGCACCTTCGTTGGCCGCAAGACCAAGGAAAAGGTTCTCGCCATGAGCCGTAAGACCCGTCAAGGCAAGGCCGTCCTGTTCATCGTGCTCGCCGTCGTCTGCTTCGTGCTGATGGTCGTGGCGGGCATGCTGATGGCCCATGCCGGATACAACGTGTGACGTCGGACCGGCTCACATCCATGATGGGTGGGATGGTTCCGTATCCACGGGATTCCTCCCGCCCATCTTCCGTCTTTTCAAAAGAGGTGGGAATGTCCGTCGACGATGAAGACGAATACGACGGTTCGGAAGCAGATGGCATGGAACCGGACGGCGATGGGGCCGATCCGTTCGTGCCGATGTTGGAGGACGATGGGCACAGGCTCGGCCGTCCCGCGCGGCGTGGCGTCGGCGTGGTGGGTTTCGTTCCCGCGCCGACCAGACTGTCCATTCCCGAACTTGACTGGCTCATGCGCGTGCGTGACGGCGCCGGCCGGTCGGTGCGTGTGCCGGAACACCGGTATTCGCGTTCCGACCGCGGCGCGGTCGAATCGGCTCGCGGACGCCTGTATTCGATGGTGTCGAAGCAGGTCAGCCAGACGAAGAGCCTGTACAAGGCGCGGCAGCGTGACGAGGAAGGCATGCTCCCGTTGGGTTCCGCGAGCCCGTTGGACATGATCACCCGCGATTTCAACGAACGTCCCCTGATCCCATGGCATCAGACCAGCACGGGACGGGCGGGAGTGCTCACCACTTTCGTGGCCGGTTCCGGCGCGCAGCTGATCCCCGGACCGCCGATCGGCATCGACGCGCTTTCCCGCGAACTGTTCCAATTCGACTGCTGGGGTACGTACGACGCGCACATGACCACCAGTCCCGACCTGTTCTTCAGCGGCCTGCGCGGCCAGGGCAAAAGCTATTGCGCGAAGACCATCGCTGTCCGTGAGATCGGGTTCGGACGCAACATCATCGTCCAATCCGACCGGCAGGGCGAATGGAAGGCCATCGCGCGGGCCATTCCCGGCGGGCAGGTCGTCTCCCCCGGCAAAGGCAACTATCTGAACCCGTTCGCCATGCCCGACATGTCCCACCTCAAATCCGAGGAGGACAAGCGCGCGTTGCGCCAGGAGGTCCTGGCCGGCAGGAAAAGCGCCATGATGGCGTTGGCGGAGGCGGTGAGGGAACCGGACCGTCCATTCCCGTTGGACAAGGACATGCTGTCCCTGATCGACCAGCTCATTGCCTCGTACGGTATCGGTCCGATGACGTTGCAGGCCGCGGTCAAACGACTGTCCGACTGGGATTGGGTGGATTCCATATACTCGCATATCCACGGCTTCGAGCATTACCGTGATCTGGCGCGTGAGAAGGCCAGCGAGGCGGCCCGCGTGTTCTCCCCCATGGTCGAGGGCGGAACCATGAGCGGCATGTTCGACAAGGAGTCGACCATCACGTTGGATCCGGCCGCGCCGATCATCGTGTTCGACACGTCCGGTCCCGTGTTCCAGGATCCCACGTTGAAACGCGTGTACACCGCGGCGGTCAGCTCGTGGATTGACCGCCTGCTGCAGGCGCGTGACGGACTGCGTCGCATCATCGTGTGCGAGGAGGCGTGGGACCTGCTGAGCAACCCGCAATTGGTCGACTCGTTGCAGACCCGGCAGCGTTCCGCGGGCCATTGGGGTTCCGCGACCTGGCTGATCGTGCACGGCGTCGCGGACATGACCCAGGTGTTCACGGCCGGCAGTGGCCTGCGCGGCAAGGTCGAACAGTTGATGAATCTGATGGAGACGAAGATCATCTACCGGCAGGGTGGCGAGAACATCCCCCTGCTGAACCGTCTCATCCCCGACTTGAGCGAGGACGAACTCGACCAGATACCACGTTTGGCGCAAGGCTATGGCATCTGGCGTATCGGACACGAGCATCCACGCATGATCCTTCCCATCGCCGGACCCATGTGGGCGCGCGTGTTCGACACGTCAAGCCTGCGCAGGGCGTCATAGGAGAATCGCCATGAAGTATCGGATCCTATTTCACTCCCATGTCTTTGTTCACAAGGCTCATGCAGTCTTTTTTCGCTTGTCTGAACCCCGAAAGGTCCTCATAATGGCGGATTACCCTTTGATCGGGATGCAGTTCTTTCGCGGGCCATGTTTTTCCAGAAGCGCTGTACACCGTCAGATTGCCGGTGACTTCGAAACTTTCGCTCCGGTATTCCTCGCCCTTGTCCGTTTGGCCGGTCAGGATCACGCTGGTTCGCGGGGCGACCGCGAACAGGAGTTTCGACTCACCTGGAGCAAGACCGAAGCTTCCCTTATCGTTGAGGACCGCGGAACCAGCCTTGTATCCTCCTTTCCTGTCGAATTCCGGCATACATATTCTCATGCTTTCAGCATGTTTCGTATCCCTGCTCAGGGAAATGACGGTGTCCTCCGTCCTACCGCTGTTGGCCAGAACCATCGCGAATGTGGACTGAGTGGACATGACATCCGCCTTGATTCTCACATTGGGTTCCATCCTGTCGAGCATGAACCATGTATAGTCTGGGCCGGACCGGTCAAACTGCCAGTTGCCAACGACGATCTGATAGCCCGTCAGCACTATGGCGACGATTGTAGCCACGTTCGCAAACAGGCCTATCACCTCCGTCGCGCATTTCCACCGTTTCATCCACTCCGTCCTCGGGCTTCCGCCGATGCTCTTCGCCGTATCGGCGTGATTCGTCGCTTTGGATCCGTCGGAGGGTTCCCTTTCCTCGGTGGAGTTCCTTTTCTTCGGGGGTTTCCGTCTTTTTTGGACCATTCTCTTTCATTCCCTTTCCCTATTCTGGAGGTTTTCCATGGATCTTATAAGCAATTTTATGTGTGCTGACGCCGGCCAGCGGCTGACGGTGGCCGTGCTGTTCATCGCCCTCGTGCTGAACCTGCTCTCCTTCGCGTTGAAGCTGTTCGATTTGTTCCTCCGTTCGTCTGGCCAAGATGAGGAAGACGACTTCTCCCAGCAAGGCTGGTCCAATGATGCGGAAGACAACCGGAAGGGATTGGCGTCATGACGGGACATCGGATCACGGCACGCCGCGGCTACGACCGTGAGGAATTGAACTCGGACAACCGCCGCAAGGTCATGGACGCGTGGAAACGGTTCGAATCATCGAAGCCGGGCGTATGGCTGAGCCGGCACACGGACCTGCTGGAACGTCTCTCGGACGAGGAAAGCCATCTCGTGGCGCGTGTCGGCGCGATGGTGTGCGTGTTCGCGTTGATCCTCTCGATGGTCTTGTTCCTCGCCGTCCAAGGCAACATGCTCGCCTGGACGCTGTTGACGCTGCCCGTGTTCGCGGTCGCGTTCATGGTTGTCATGGCCTTGTGGATCTTCTGGGACGCGTACCGTGATTCCGAGGAACGCGCGGCGGACTGGCTGTCCACGCGTCCCGGCGTGGCCACGTGGCGTCAGCTCGCCGCGGACTATGGGCCGCGGGCCATCAACCGTGACGTGGTCCCGTCCGTACTGCCGCGCATGCTGGCGGATTTCCGCGACCGGAAGCCGGGCGCCATCCGCCCCCGACCCTGGCATGCCGCATGGTATGTGGGCGATTCGTGGAACATGGAGGTGTGGCTGGGTTCCGAACGGCACATCTACGTATTGGGTCCTACCCGTTCCGGCAAGACCGTCAGCGTCGTCATCCCCGCCGTGGTCGAGGCGCCGGGTTTCGTGCTCGCGACCTCCACGCGAGGGGACATCATCAAAACGACGCGTTACCTGCGTGAATGCGGCGTGAAGGATCGGGTGACCGGCGCATCGTTCGGCAATCGCGGGCCGGGAACCACGCACATCTTCGACCCGGAAGGCGTCGCGGAGAACGATCCGGATACGCGGCACAACATGCGTTGGACGCCTTTGCAGGGTTGCGACGATCCGGCCGTCGCGATGCGCCGCGCGCAGACCATGGTCGCGATCGGCGGCATGGGCTCCGGATCGAACAACCAGGAGTGGGGCGTGAGCGCGGCCATGTACGTGCAGGCCATGCTGTACGCGGCCGCGATCGCGGACCGCACCATCAACGACTGCTACCGTTGGAGCCTGTCGCCGGAGGCCGCGCAGGAGGCCGCGGACCTGATCCGCAAGTACACGCCGGAACGCGAGATGGACCGTTGGGCCGCGACATTGAACGCGCTGCCGCACGTCGATCCCCGTCAGAAAGGCAGCGAGTGGTTCGGCGTGAAGAACGCGTTCAGCATCCTCGCCGATCCTAACGTGCGAGCCCGCATGAATCTGAGTCCATCCGACCCGCGACTGATCGACCCGAAACGCATGGTGCTGCGCGGCGACACCGTGTACGTGCTGTCCAAGCCACGCCGTGACGGCGGAGTGGCCGGCAACGCGGGCATCTTCGTGAGCCTGCTGCTCGACACGTTCCAGGAGGCGTGCCAGGACCTCGCGTTCGACAAGGCCTCCGGCTCGCGCGGCAAGATCGAACCTCCCGCCAGATTCGTTTTGGACGAACTGTCGAACATCGAGAAATGGCCCGGCCTGCGCAACGCCATCACCCAGGGCGGCGGCAACGGCTACCAGCTGATCATCGTGGAACAGTCCCGTCAGCAGATGGCCGACGAGAAGGACGGGTACGGCAAGGCCGTGGAACAGACCGTGTGGGAGAACTGCCATCGGATCATGCTCAAGGGCGTGTCCGACGACGAGACGTTGAAATGGTGGATCAGTCAGATCGGCACGCACCACCATACCCGCCGCGAATCCTCCTGGAATCCGGGACAGGGACCGTTGGGCGGTCTGACCACACGCCACGAACGTGAGGAATCCGTCACCCAACAGGAACTGAGCCTCCTGCCCGTCGGCTACGCGCTCGTGGAACCATTGGGCCAGGCGCCCGCCCTGGTGCACATGATCATGTTCCACGACCGCGACTGGTGGCGCGAGGGGTTGGAGGACCTACGTCCCTCCGCGGGCCAGGCATGGCATGAGACGGAAGGAGCGACCGCATGAGCGACGACGCCGTGGACAAGTTCTTCGACGAGATGGTCTCCCCCGCGTCCACGCCGACGGAATCCACCCCGCCGGACGAGGCCGACAAGCCCGGGGAACCGGATGCGATCATGGACGACTCCACGGGACGGGACGAGCCGGAGTATGGGCCGTCCACCCCGGGTGGCGTGACGGACGGTTTGGAACGGCCGTCGTTCTGGACCGACGACATGGAACGCGACTTCCAGGAGGAAGTCAGGACCATGTTCGACGACATGGTGAACAGGCAGCGTGGCGAACTGTCCGTCAGGGAGCAATGCGAGCACGCGTACGAACAGTTGACCGCCGCCGTGAACGGCAAATACAAGGAGCTGACCGGCAAGGACCTGCCGTCCTCCATGGCGCGCAACCTGGACCAGCTGCTCACGCAGATCACCATGGCCCCGCTCAACGAGCCGGAGCATGGTCCCGGCCTGTGGGCCAAACTCCCGCAGAACTCCCTCGCCACCATGGTCGAGGCCCGACCGTTGGACCTGACCGGCTCTCCCACGCGCATGGACATCGATCTGATGATGCTGCACACCATACGCATGGGCCGGTTCCTCACCACGCATTACACGGATTGGGCGCGCACCCTGCCATCCTGTTGGATCCGCCACGACGACGTGGTCCAGGAGGTCTACTCGCTCAAATGCTACATGGACATGATCGTCGCGAGCCCGAACGGCGGCCTGTACGCGCCGACATTGCAATCGTTGATCCACTCGTCGTTGGAACGCGTCAAGGGATACCTGTCCTCGGCCGACACGTCCAGCGCGGACCACAAGCACCACCTGTCCACGGCGGACGACCGCAAACGCGAACAGGCGCGATGCGACGAGTACAGGCATTGGTTCGAACGCGACGGTGGTTGGGCCGGAGAGCCCGGCTTCGGACCGTCCTGGCGGTTCACGAACGCGTCCGAGGGATTGGACGCGGTATGCGATCTGATGACACCCACCCGCGTCGATGACGAGGATGATCGGGACGACAAGGCATTGTCCGACCAGGTCGACAAGTGGCGTGCCGGTTTGGAAGGCCTGCGCGGCAACTATGCCATGGACCACAAGCCGGAGCATCTGGCCGCCGCAAGGAATGACGAGGAACGGATCCGTCGCGCCCTCCTGGACTACACGAACCGTGAACGGTCGAGCCGTGACCGTCTCGACCGTGCGGTCACGGCCGCCGTCAGACTCACGCGCGACCAGGAACGCTCCATGCTCATGACGGACGAAGACCGCCGCGCCCTCGCCGATCTGATCGACCAGGGACGGAGCATCCTCCGCGAATACGGAAGCAGCCAGTTCGACGACGCCTACCAGCCATGCTCCATCGACATGCAGGACGATCTGACCGAACGGTTGAACCGGCTTGTGGACGGTGATCCAGCCAACGTGTTCGACCATTGCGACCGTATGCTCGACCAGCTCGACGACATGTTCGAACGTGGAAAGGACGGACGATGAGCAGCGAACAGCCCAGCCTGTTCGACCAGTTGACGCCGTCGGACTCGCTGCGTGACGACCTCGCATGGATCGACTCCCTGCAGGAAGACACGCAGGAGGACGACAAGCCCGCCAGGCAGGAACGCAAGCCACGCAAACGCCGCGGCCGGAAGAACATTCCAACAGGACACGATCAGCTCGAACAGCCCACTCCCCCGCCACCGCCGGCCAAGCCCGAGCATGAGCCTGAACGGCCCATGCTCATCGTGCCCGACATGACCCAAACGGATGAGCCCATCCCACCGGCCGGATTGGAGGCTCCGACCACCGTGATCGAACCGCCCGACCCGGAAACGCCGGATGGGAGTCCGGCCGAAACCACCGTGATTGGAACGGAACCCGAATCCGAAACGACCATCCTTCCGGAAGAGGTGTTGGAGGACGTGGCCGACCCCGACTCGCCCTCCGGCGACTCGAAGGCCATGACCTGGGTCAAACGCGGTCTGATCATCGCGGGCGCCGCCATCGTGCTGCTCATCATCCTCGCCCTGGCGGGCTCCCACTCGACGGCCGTCAAGGAGAAAACCGCCTATGAGCGCGCGCAAGCGTCCATGAGCCAACTGGCCGCATGCAACGGCAAAGCGAAAAACACGGTCGGCGACGCCGACAAGGCCGGCGTGGACGATAAGGACGTGGACACGCTACGTGACCTCGTCGCATCGAACGGTAAACTCATCCGGTCCAAACGCGCCGGCCTGTCCATCAGCGAGTCCGAACGGCTCTCCACCAAGGCCGACAAGGCCACGAAACGAACCCGCACACTGGCCGGCAAGGTCGACCGGCTCGTCAAAGCCAAGCCGTTGATGGACGCGAGGAGGAAATGCCGGGACGCGTTGGACAAGGCCGTGAAAGCGTCGACGGACGCGAAACCATCGGATGATGCGACCCGCGCCGCGAAGGCCACGTTGGACAAGCTGATCGGCCAGGCCCGCAAGCTCGATGCGAAAACCACCGTCGACACGTGGAACGACATGGCATCCAAGCTCGACAAGGCGCGCGGGAACCTCTCCCAGGCGTTGGACGCGAAAGCCAAAGCCGACGAGGAAGCCAGACGGCAGGCCGAAGCGCAGGCGCAAGCCCAACAGCAAGCCCCGCAACAGCAACAGCAGACGATGCCCGCGCCGACGCCGCAGTACCGCCGCTCTTCCGGCTCAGGCTCCACCAGCGTGCCGCAAGGCAACGGCGGAGGAACCACGAACAACAACAATGGCGGAACATCCAACGGCAACTCCGGCGGATGGTACGTGCCACCGGAAACCAACGACAACAGTCTGCCGAGCAACGACTCAAGCCTCTGACAAACGGGAAAGGAGCACAACAATGGGAAAGAACAAACATCGTCAGGCGTCCACGCCCGAATCGAAGAAGCAGGCGGCCGTCTGGTGCGCGATCGCCATCATCGCCATCACCGTCATGGTCCTGGTCGCCAACCCATGGAAACAGCAGACGTCCGCGACGTCCACGCCGCAATCCAGCCAATCCGCGCAGACACGATCCCACAAACAGAACAAGAAAAAGAAGACGACGAAACCGTCCGGCACCCTGCAACAGCAGGCACAATCCATGTTCATCGGCGACGCGGAACAGATCGCCGACGACGTGCGCGACCTGTTGAACGCGCCGGAGAACTCGAACGTCGACACGCTCGGCAACCTGCTGTACCGGCACAACCGGCAGGACCTCGCCGAAGCGACGGACCTGTACGACGCGATCGGGCAGCAGAAGGACATCGACACGATCCGCAGCCTCGCACGCGAATGGTATCCGCAAGCCATGCAGGCCGGTATCGAGGCGAGACGTGACGACCTCTCGTCCGGATTGGACAACACCGCGCGCGAGGTCGCCACCATCGAACGGGACGATCTTTCCGGCACGCAAGGCTGCGGCGATCTCAAAGCCGCGTACGAGACCGCGAAACGACTCGTGGACTCCAAGTCGGATGATTACGACGCTTTGACCAAAGCCCAGCAGAATCTGACCACGGCGATGAGCGGCTGCGCGACCAACCTCGATCCGACGAACCGGGAGAAAGTGTTCGGCCAACCGCAGGGAACCCTCAAGGAAGATAAGGAGTAGGAGAACATGGTTACCACGAACAACCGCTCTTGGAAAGCGCTACTGCCACGGAACGGCGGCATCGGAGTGTGCCCGCAGATCGGCAGGGTGAAGATCCCGCCCGTCTGCCCGCGTTCCACGCTCAATCTCACCGGAGGCAGACGCATCAAAACCGTCCGCGCCTGCTGGTTCGAGGGCGATGAGGCGCGTTTCGTCTCCCTCATGCCGTCGACCGGCCGGATCCGCAAGGAACTGGAATCGTTGAGGGGCGGCGAGACGGTCGAATTCATCGGACGTCCCTGCGAATGGCATGATATGTCTGGACAGAACTACTACATCGTCATCGTCACCGACATGGACATCATCATGGCAAAACGGCTAAGCGCTTGAAAAAATCAAGTAGATTCGGTATGACGTATGTCTGTTAGGCCAAAACATCGCGAGACACACGCCATACCGAATCACATGGAGCCTGGAATGCGATCACCGTAAGGCAATTGCCTAACATACGAGTCCATGTATTCCCAATCGGGGATATACCCATCATCAGAAAAACGATGCTCCGCATCTATTATTGGATGACCATCTTCAGTCTTCTTGATGGGTAACTTGATTGTGAAATCCTTTTTGTAATGGGTATTAAGTTCCCGTCCGAATGCTTGAAACTTAGTTGATGCTTCAAGACGGATAAGCGTTGCGATAAATAGTTTCGTTTCCGTGGAGATGTTTTCCCTACTTCTGAGAACTGCGACATTCTGTGCTGTATAGAACGGCGCAGATTGCACGAAGCATGAACCGAGATAGCTTCCTCCTAGAGACAGAGTCATATCTCCAGCTAGGAATGCCTTCGCCCCGGGAACTTCATCAATTTTTGCCACCACACCATTGCCGTTACTATCGCGGGATACATAGTTATATTCAGGATGGCAGGTTTTTGTCTTTATCGCATCTATTCCATTACCCATACAGGCATCAAATAGCTTGCATAACAGAAAAGGTTTCCAATCAGAAACGTCAATTCTCTCATCCTTTTTCGCATCATTAGCTGTAGAAAGAGGTTTGAAGTGGAGTGTCTCCATATATTGCTGGATCCACTGCCAATCGGGTTGCCCATCTTTTGCAGGAAGCTTAATCCATGTGTTATTCATGTTATCAAGAGTCCATTTGCGACCATATGAAAACCGACATTTCTCATGTTTGAGCACAGCACAGATAAAAAGACCGGTCGCCGGGGTGAGTTTTCCGTATCTAGCACGCAGATATAGAGCATTCACATCATCTGTTGCCCAATAATCTTTAGGCTGGTAAAAAGCTTCTCCAACAGAACCGTTATAGCTTAGCGAAATCGTATTCCCTTTATGAATGGGGTCTTGGCTTATTTGATTTGAGACGCCATTATTGGAATCTATCGCCCCAATATATGGGGTTTTACCTTTTCCTGCTTTTACCTGTTCTTCTGCTGTGAGTCGTTTCCCCTTCTTAATTTCGAAAAGGCCTTCTTTCCCACCGAGTTTGAACCATTCCCATGCATCTATATCAAGCTTCATATACGCTCCCCGTCTTCACAAGATATGCCAAATAGTCGTTAACGGTTTGCTGAAAATCTTCTTCAGTAAGTGTTGTGTAATCAGTTTCCATATACGCTTCGCACAGCCATTCATCATCTTTCGTGACTGCATGCATGGCGCTGAAACCCGCTTTCACGGTTTTGTTACGATATAAATTAAGCCATTCCTTCTCGATTTTCTTCCATTCGCTATGACCATTGAAATCAAACTGTTCGACCCTGCCAAGGCCTTTCCTCTTAATGAATCCATCATCCTTATAAAAACCGAAGAATGTTTTGCGCCTAGGTTTTCCTGTGGCGTGATCAAAATGCGGCTTGTTTAACGTGAACAGCATACAGACAGCCTGTACTGCTGCACCTGGATAAAAAATCTCACTTGGCAAAGAGAAAACCGCATCGAGGGTGTTGTCCTGAAGCAGCTCCTCCTTCATCTTGGTTAGACGAGTACCTGTGCCAATGGCCGCAGCCATCGGCAGAAGGACAGCGAGACGGGTACCTTCCCACTTCTCGGCTTTAGCTATATCCGACAAGTATTTTACAAAAACCATGCCCTTGGTAGGGTCGGATTTGCCATTTTTCTCAGAAGATGTCCACTCTTTTTTATAAGCATCTGGGATACCTCGGGGCTTGGCATTATAAGGAGGGTTCATCAGAATCACATTTGGTTTCGCCCCGACAATGAAGTTTTTCAGATCGAAGCAGGATCCGAATTCGACATTGCTGTTGCCGTCCCCGTGAATGAGCATATTTGTGGTTGAAAGACCGTATGCCTTTTCCTCGTTCTCTATGCCAAATATATGTTCTTGCTTAATCTTGTCTGCTAGTTCCTTGAACTCAGCGTCTGTATGACCGTATCGTGCGTCGGCCAACTCGTGAACCATGGCTTGGACCAGGAAGGAGCCTGATCCGCAACAGGCGTCAAGGACCCTGTCCTTATAGGTGACCTCGGTGAGACGGGTCATGAAATCAGTGATATGGTCGGGGGTGAACGCTTGGTTCTTATCGGCCTTTCCCACATATTTGTTGAATGTGATGAAGAACAGGTTAAGGATGTCCTGACCCTCGGATGAATTGGAATCGATGAACCTATAAATTTTCATGAGGATAAAGGACAGTACCTCAAGCCAATCCTTCAGCGTAAGCGCCTTGATGTGCTGCTCTTCGAGCACATCGCGATTCAGAAGCTGGATTTTGATTTGCTTATTCTGGCTTCCGTCCAGTAGGTTTTCTAGCATTTCGCCAATGGCGTTTCTGATTCCTGAAGGGGTGAATTGAGACCATCTTGCTGCGAGTTTTTTCCTGGTCGTCTCATTCACTCGTCCACCGCTGCATCTCTTCTCTACTTCGTCCTTGACGAAAAGGAGACACGTTCCGACGAATTGGCTGCGATTGCGCTCGTCAATATCCTTCTTGTGAAGCATTTCGTTTAGCGCATAGGTGTTGCGCATCACGGCTTCGCGGTCGTTCTGACGATCCACCGCGAACAGCTTCTTGTAATGCGCCATGCAATCAAGGACTGTCTCCCCCGGAAGCAGATGGTCGTCGTCCACCTCGTCTTTCCATACACGAATCTTGTCATCATTGGTGTTGGCGAGTATCGCTATAACCTTTGCACCGCGATGCAGCGCATATTCCTCCTCAAGATAGGAGGCGAGCTGTTCGGAGTCGGAATCGACGAATTCCTGCTTAGTCTCGACAATCACGGTGTATGTTCCGGTGTCGTCCTTATCCACGAACCGGCGATCCAGCTTATAGTGATGTGGCTTAACGCCGCCTAGGGCCTCGGTCAGTTTGCCCAAATTACCGGCATCCTTGGCATAGCTCCACTCGTCCTCTTCTATATTGGCTGTTAGATACTCCGGACCAATGACATCAACAATTCCATGTCTGTTCATTCCAATCCCTCCCATCTCCGATTCACATTGCTTCTCCATGTTAGGTTTAATCCGCACCCGTCGATACCGTGTGTCGGTATACCCTCTGAAAGTGTTTCAATTGCATAAAAGCAGTAGCTGTCTCCCGTTATTATTGTCTTTAGCTATAGTTTCAAAAGAAAGGCGATGGGATGAGCCCAATCGATGGCATGGATGCTGATCGGAATGAAACGTTTTTCTTCAATCTTGGCGCTTGGCCTCGCAGCTACAACAATCCACTCGAAGAAGCAAAGAAGCATCTATTAAAATGCAAATGGAAATTGACCGAGGATAGGAACTCATCATGCTGTTTTGAGAAACAGTCGACGCACCTCTATGTCCATTTCCTTGGATTTGCTGTGGCAACAGGACCAGATGTATCAACGGATGAGGTCATTGCCAATTGCGGTACGAAGTGGCTTGGTAACACTTCTCTTCCTGGAAGAGAGGTCAAGAAACAGAAAATTGATGGAAACAATTGGGAAGAAGAAGTTGCCCAAGCAGCGGCGGTCTTGGCATTAGAGCAGCTAAAAGATTGGGCCACTGCTCCCTCTTTTGAGGGTCAAGTTAATAGCGCGGATCGCTTATTCCTTCAACTCCAAAGAATCCATGAACTTTTTCCTCCGAATGACAAAAAAGTCGAGGAAACATATAAGAACGAGCTTGACGAAGCAGTGGAATTGATGGAGAGAATTCGGCGAAATGCTTCGGTGGAATACCACAGCAGCAGATTTATCCTTGCATTAAAAGTGATTGAACCGGCCGCAATTCCAGCGGGCACTTTCTTTACTGGCTTAGGAGCCAATGATGGGCCACTATGGGCATGGGTGTGCGCAGGTGTGGCATTCGGTGCTGAGTTGATTATACGTTTGTCTTTAAAAGCGTGTGATGTAGATGAAACACCTATTTTGCAGCTGTCTCACGAATCAGCGGAATCTGAAAACTAATTTTCTAGATTTTCCACCTTCGATGATGTCTCTTTTCATTACTCATTAACCAGCTGGTCTTATGGGACATTGATTTTGAAACGGGTTTTGGGACGCTTTTCACCGTCAAATTGAAGACTCCGGAGCATCGTACAAAATCTGTTTCAAAAACGGACGTTTATGAAACAGGTTGATTCAGGTACCGGTACTAAAGACAGATTGCCATTGCTTGGCATGAACCCATGCAGGATCAGCGTATGACAGTGACCTTCTCTTTTATAACAAGTGGTTTGCCCGCCGGGCCGGCGACATATGGAGGAATCCATATCACACGGTGTTCTGACCAGTTCTGGCCAACGGCCTGGTTCCTGAAATGGCCTGAAACGATCCATCTATGCGAATATGCTCGGCTCTCGGTATCTTTCGTTCCTTCATCCTCATGATTGGGTTGGATTCGTCTCAACCTCAATACGCTTATCTTCTTGAGTTCTTCCAGAGGGATTCTTTTATGCTGTTTCCTTTTTGCCGGTTTTGCCGGCTGCCCGTCCGTCGCGTCAGTCCGGTCCACGATCAACGGCTGCCTCGATAAGGCGAGTATCGCCACAAGAAAGGACCTCAGAAAGCTGTCAGGGTTCGCCCCTTCCACCTTTGGCATATATTTTTCAGGAATGGGAATAAGCAGATTCATCTCTTCGCTCCAGGCCGATATAACAGGGATGATGTTCATCTCCATGTCGGCCAGGGACTTTTCCTCTCGTATGGCTTTCTCCACGATCCGATGTTCATTGTGGTCGTGGTTGTGATCCACTACGGCAAGATAGTTTCTCAAATTCAGAAGGTTCTCTTCGCTTCTTTGCTGAACCAGATCCGTTCTGATAAGTGGCGTAATTTTTGATCCCTTGTACAGAAAACCAACAACATCAGCGTTCCCTTTTTTCGCCGGTCCCCATGGCTGGGTTTGTGCTCCCCAAAGCGATTTGCCGTCGTCGTTTTGGCCAGTACGCATGAACTTCCACTGCACTTGCGGCCCTACGTATGTGGAATTCTGGGACACTTGGCCCACCGGTTTCGAGAACATGAATAGCATGTCCGGCTCGAGCCATTGTTCCCATTCCGGGAGCGTTCCGGTGGAGCAAACCACATCCCACGCCAATTTGACGATTTCCTCATCCACATAAACCAGCTTCGTTTCCAGGCTTGGAGTATTCGACTCTGCCACTGGTCGGACGAACATGTCTTCCTTGGCAAGCTCTTCCGTACTCCGATTGAGGTACATCACGTCTTTCTGCACAAACTCCTGGTGATGCCCATACGCCATCAGTGAGTTCCTGATTGCGGGCATTCTCATTGGAGTGATTCCCTTTCCTTCTGAAGTGGACATCCCCTGCTCCTTTTGGCTTTATTGTTCTGGCTTCGACCGATCCACATACATTTATGCCGATATCGGAAAGGCGGACCGGAGAAGGATTGTCATTCACTCCGATCCGCCTTTAATAAAGCTGGCGTATCAATCGCTCACGTTTTGACTCCTATACCAGAATCTGCTGGCCGCCTGGTCTGGTCACGGTCGGCGCCGATACGTCTTGTTTTTATTTAAGCTGGTGGATTCACTCCTCGGCCCTGTCTTCTTTTCGGTTTTTGGACGATGTCACTCGCCCGGCTGGGTTTGCTCGGCCTGTGCCTGCTGGTTGGCGAGCATCTGCTGCTGGATCAGCACGCTGTTGGTCTGCGCGGTGTACTGCTTCTCGGCCATGTGCATGCTTTCCTCATGACGCAGCTGGTCGGCGTCCGTGAACACGCGGGTCTGAATCTCCTGGGCGAGACTCATGAGCTTGTCCTTTTCGAGGATGCTCACGGTGATGGCGTTCGCCCCGCCGGATGGATCATGGAAGGTCAGGGTGGCGCTCATCACGTTCGCGAAGTTCGCGACGGCGACGAGCAGACATACGATGGCGACCAGTGCGTTGGAGTCAAACATGCCGAAGCCGACGAACAGGAAGATCAAACCCCAGACGAGGCTGCCGAGGTTGAATCTCGTGTTCGTGTCGACGCTGGCGATATTGCGCAACGGGATGGTCTTGGTGGACGCGCCGAGCGGAATCAGCCCGAACAGTGTGTTCGGCGCCTTGTACTGCACGCGTGTGCTGGACGCGGCGATGGAGGTTTTGAGCCAGAAGATGATCACGCTCGGGCTGAAACGGTCTCCGACGATGTTCTTCTCGCCGGGCGCGTAAGTGAATTCGGTCATGGTCTGTGCGGTTTCGGCCATGTTCTTCTCCTTTTTGCTTTCTATTGTGTTTTTCTTGCCCTCTCTCTTTCTCCCATATGGGCGTCGGAGAGAGGGAACGGTCTGGTTGGTTCCGCTGTGCGGTCCTATTGGCGGATGATGGCGGCGGATCTGAGTTTCTCGAAGTCCCGCCGGCTCATGTGTCGTTTCGCCCGGGTCCAGAATTCTCTGAGTTCCCTGCCATCGGATGCCTTACGTTGGTTTCCGCTTGTTTCGTTTGTTCTCATGATTCGAGTCCTGGATTGTCCGGTCCGTTCGCCGACGCGTCCTGGTCGATGGCCGGGTCCGGCAGCGGAACATTCGATTGGATGCTTGGGAATTCCAGAAGTTCCCGCTTCGGAACGGGAGTCTCTTCCGAATCGACGCCGAGCCGGTAGATTCGTTCGAATCTCTTGCCCAGATAGGTGCCGTCCGTCGTTTCCTCCAAAACGGTGCAGTGCATTAGGTCCGGGAGGAACACCTCGCTTTCGTTGGGCACGTCTCCCCTGCTGCCGACCATCGGCACTCCGTGGGAGGCGCCTTCGATGACGAGGAGGATTCCCCCGCCCCGAGCCAATGCGGGGTGGTGACTGTCGTGGACAGGCCCGGTCCCATGGTCACCTGGTCTCCCACGTTGAAGTCCATCAGGGCGAGATAGTCGTTCGTTTCCGGGGTGTCATGGTCCTTGCAGCTTCCCGTGGCGAGTGTGCGCAGCAGTCTCAACCGTTGGTCGAGCTGTCGGACCTGATGCTGCCGGTATGCCTCCTCGGCGGCTTTCCTGCCCCATGGGGTGGGTGGCAGCATGCCTTTGGGATTGTCTTGCGGAACGAGACGCATGTATGACATCCCATCGGTCACTCCGGCTTGTTTTCTGACGTTTTCTCTGTACTTCGGATCGGTGTCCAGGGATTGTTCGACCAGGTCGAGGATCAGTTCCAGGGAGTTGGTGGAGGTTGCCTTGTCGGCGATGATGTTGACGTCCTCGAACAGCCGTTCCGCGAGATGGTTCAGATCGTATCTGTCGCGCGACATCGACGTTTGTTCGTCTTCGATTTCCGTATGCAGCCGGTTATGCCTGCGCATCTTCATGAAGGACCATGGATGTTCCGGCGTCTCCGACCGCATTTCCTCTTCCAGGTCCTTGATCGTCCGGTCTTGTTCGGCCAGACGGTCGGATAAGTCTTTGATGGTTTCTATCCGTGATCGGATTTCCTCGGCTTCGGCCATTTTGGATGGAAATACCTTTCTGTTCGTTCCATCCGGTTCACGTGCGGGCATGCCGATATCGGAAAAGAACCGGAAGGGATTGGTTCCCTTTTCCGGTCCTTCTTCTCTGGATGTCGCCCGGGCGGACGTCACATGCACAGTCCCGACATGCCTGTGCCACCGTTGCACGGATCGACGCATGGATCGGGCATCGGAACATCGGTCGTCTCCACTGTCGCGGGGAAAGAGTCCGACCCGGATGGGCCGGATTCCACGGCCGCGCGCACGACCTGGGGTTCCTGCGACTCGTCGGAGTGGAACGAGGCTTCGGCGAGATCGGCCTGTCCGTCCTCTTCGGCCGGCGTCGGGCCCTTTCCGTGTTTGATTTCCAGGTTCATTTTTGCGATCTGGTCGGTGAGGTCGTCGTACTCCTTCTGGCCTTCCCATGGCTGGTTCAACGCGTTCCACGCGCTTTCCAGGCTGGCTTTCGCATTGCCGAGTTTGACGCCGAGGCTTTGCGCGGTGTTGGTGTTGTTGGAGATGATTCGGTCGAGCTGTCTGATGACGCTGTCGGCGCTGTTGTTGATGTCCGGCGCGCTGGTGCCGGCCCAATGCTCATGCTCGCCTTTCAATCCCACGAACGGGCGGAACACGTTGAGGCCGTTGACGGCCATGTTCCGTGAAGCGACCATGACGGTCAGACCGCAGTATTCGCCCACTTCCCGCGTTTCGCCGCGGTCGAGCCCGCGCACGATGCCGACGAGGTCGTGGATGGCCTGTCTGCGGTCCGCGATCGGGCCGTTGCCAAGATCGAGGCCGCATATTCCCCGGGTGAGATGCTGGCCGCGGATCTCGACGGCTTCGCGGAATTTCGGCTCGTCGTCCAACGCCTCGTCGTGGAGTCTTTCGAGATTGTCCACGGTCGGCTGCAGTTGCATGTCGATTTTGAACCGGATTGATCTCTGCTGGTCGGCGTGGGCGCGTTTGAGCAGTTTCATCTGGGTGAGCTGGTTCTCGAGTTCCATACGTTTGGCGATGTTCGGGTCTCCTGTGGCGATGGCCTTCATGTCTGCGAGGCTGAGCACCGTGGCGTCCACGTCGGACGCTTCGCGTGATGGCGAGCCGGAGCTCATGATCTGGCTGATGAACCGGGCCTTGCGCTCGACCGTCTGGAACATGTAGCTGTCGAATGTGCCGACGGTGACGTACCGGTAGTCCTGCACGTTGTCGAACATGTTGCCCTGCCGGCGGACTCGGCCCTGGCGTTGTTCGAGTTCGGCGGGCTTCCATGGACAGTCGAGGTCGTGGATGGCGAAGAGCCTGTCCTGCACGTTCGTACCGGTGCCCAGGGTGCCGGTCGAACCGATGAGCACGCGCACCTCGCCTTTGCGGACCTTTTCGAACAGGGCCTGTTTCTTCTGTGGATCCTTTTCCTGCGCGGCGAACATGATCTCGTCTTCCGGAATTCCCAGGTCGACGAGCCGTCGTTTCAGATCGGATTGGATGTTCCACTTGCCGGACGCCGTGGTCGACGAGTCGCAGAACACGAGCTGTGTGGCCTTCTCCTCGGCATGCTCCCGCCAGATCTCGTGGATCTTCTCGGCGCAGACCTGCACCTTGCCGCCTTCCATGGGTTGGATGTCCGGATCGGACACGTCGAGCAGTTTCGGATCGAGACTGACTTTCCTGCCGTCGTTCGTGATGTTGAGCATGTTATCGTCCGACGGGTCAACGGCTCCGTCGCGCACCAGTTCGGCCCGTTCCACCAGCGCGTCGACGGCCTGTTTCTGCGCTTCGGTGGCTTCGACCGCGACGGACACCACCTCGCAGTCCGGCACGTCGAGGTCGAGCTGGTCGGCGGTCAGCAGGTCCGCGTAGTCGTGGAACGTGCTCATCAGCTCGGGAAGGTTATGGAATTTCGCGAACCGTTGCTTGATCTGGTATCCGCTGCCTTCCGGCTTGACTTCGACGCTTTCGACGATGCTGCCGTACGTGTTGGCCCAGCTGGTGAACGCCTCCACGCCCTGCGCCTTGAGCAGGTCGGGAGCGAGGTAGCGTTGCATGTTGTACAACTCGGCCATGGAGTTGGATACCGGCGTGCCGGTCGCGAACACGATGTTGCTTCCATGTCCTGCCTCGCGCAGGTACTCGCACTTGTCGAACAGGTCCTCGCATTTCTGCGCGGCCGCGACGTCCACGCCGGGCACGCTGATCGTGGTGGCGATGGCGAGGTTCTTGTATTGGTGGGCTTCGTCGACGAACAGCATGTCCACGCCGAGGTCCTCGAAGTCGATCCACTCCTTGCTTTCCCCGCTGTCGCGCAGCGCCTGGAGTTTGCCGTCGACGCGCATGCGGTCCTTCTCGGCCTGTTTGACGGTTTTGCCGAGGTTCTTCTCCATTTTGCCGATCTCGTCCTTCAGCTTCTTCGCGGAGAAGTCGTTGCCGTCCGACTTCGCGGTCTCGATGCTGTCGAGCATCTCCGCCTTACGCCGTTCGAAATACTTCTCACGGCGTTCTGGACTGACGTGCATGCGTTGGAACGTGTCCTGCCGGACGATGACCGCGTCCCAGTCGCCGGCGGCGACTTTGGCCCAGAAGCGTGCCGCGCCCTTGCCGGTGCCGTCGGCCTCCGTCATGGACAGGATGTTCGCGTCCGGGTAGAGCGTCAGATAGTCCTTCGCCCATTGTTCGGTCAGATGGTTCGGTACGACGATCATCGGCTTGGTGGCCCGGCCGAGTCGTTTCGCCTCGTGGCAGGCGGCCACGCCGGTGAAGGTCTTGCCCGCTCCCACGACGTGCGCGACGAGTGTGCCCTCCTCGGATTGCAGGATCCTCGCGACGGCCTTGCGCTGGTGAGGATACAGGTCGATGTCGGCGCTGATGCCGGGGAATGTGAGATAGGAGCCGTCGTATTCGCGCGGGTGGATGCGGTTGAACCGTTCGTTGTACACGTTCTCCAGCATGCGGGTGCGGTCCGGGTCGGTCCACACCCATTCCGCGAACGCCTGTTCGACGGTGTGGCGCTTCTGGTACAGCAGCGCGGTGGCCTGCGGGTCGCGGATCCTTCTCTTCCCGGTCGGGTCGTTCGGGTCGGGTTTGGTGAGGTTGCTGGTGGTCGCGTTGAGCGCTCCGGACACGACCTCGAACGGGTTGCGTCCCGCTCCGGTGCCCAGACCGTATTTCCGGATGGTTTCCTCGTCGAGTTTCGATCCGAGCGACGCGTTGACCTGCCAGTTGCCGGTCGTCTCGTCATGGCTGACCGTAAGGCTCCGCATGCCGCCGTCGGTGATGTTGGGCTGTTGGCCGAGGTCGAATGTGTCGATCATGAAGTCGCGGATCACTCCGGTCGGGATCCACGCCGAGCCGAGTTTCGCGGTGATGTCATCGTGGGTGAGTCGCGCGGGCAGCGATCGCGCGAGTCGTTCGTGCAGGGATTGCAGGCTCTTGAGACGGTCCGTGTCCGCAGGTTCGGCCGGATGGGAGTCCATCCATGCGTTCCGGCGGCTTCTCCACTGTTCCAGGCCTTCCATGTCGACCATCTCGTCCAATGGTTTGAACGTCTTCTGGTCCCATGAATTGTAGCGTCCGTACCGTTTCTCGATGGTCGGATGGTTCAACCGGTCCACGTCCATCGCGTACAGGTATTCGCAGGTTTCCGGATGGGCGCGCAGGTCCTTGGCCAAGGCGAGGAAATCGCACTTGGTTTCCTTGTAGTAGCCGTGGTCCTCCACCTCCCACAGGCTTGGATCGGTGATTTTTCTCAACGCGTCGCATACCGGACCTCGTTTGAAGCTGCCGGCGTTGAGGATCGTGGCGATGACCTTGTCGTCGATGGCCTCGGGATCGGCCGAAACGGCCTTGTACAGCATGCGCATGGCACTGTTGGACGCTCCTTCGTCATCGCTTGACCAGCCGTTGTCGAAGACCGTGTCGAACAGGTCGTTGCCCGTGGGTTGTTGCGCGTTCCAGTTTTTCCCGAGCAGTTCCACGCCGGGCTTGCAGCCATCCAGGAACATGGCGGCGAAGGCCCTCTGCTGGCCGTGTCCGTGTTCTTTGAGCACGTTGGAGAACCAGGGGGCTTCGACCATGGACTTGTTCGCGTGGATCGGGTCGGTGGCGCTCTGCCATGCCCCGGTTTGGGTGAGTTCCGTCCGGCATCGTTCGACGGACACGGGCGGTGCCACGTCCTCGAGCCCGTTGTCGGCGAGCCATTCCCTCACGCGCGCATGTTCGGGCTGGTCGACCAGGTCCCGGAGCAGTCCGTCGACGTGGTCGAGTTTTCCTCCCACGTCGCCGGACAGGTATTCGTCCGCGGGCAACGGCATCCCGGTGTCCGGATCCATAACGATGAGGTCGCCGAGTTTTTCAATGGTTTCGATGTCGTCCCGGGTGTCGAGCAGTCGTCCGATGAGGTCGAGATCCACATGTCCCACACGGTCGAGGCTGACGGCCATCGCGTCGACGGGTTCATCCACGTGTTCGGGCATCGGAGGCACCGGCGTGACGACCCTCTTGGAAAGCATGTCTCCTTTGGCTTCGAACCCGTTGGGGCCGATCTTCTCCAAACTGTAGAGCTGGTTGAGGCTCGGATCGGAGTTGTTCGGGTCGAACACGCGCAGGTTCTCTTTGGAATTGAGCCTGCCGTAGGATGCGACGAACCGGTCGTACTCCCCATCGAGGTCCCTGATGCCTTGGTCCACGGCGGTGTCGGTGGCGTCCGGGTCTCGTTCGATGGCGAGCAGGCGTTCCGTCCGGTCGCGTAGGCGCAGCATGGCGGCCATGCGCGCGTCCCCGCCCTTTTTGACGCGGGAGTGCGCGGGGACGAGCTGTCCGTCCATGTCGCCGTACCAGATGTGGTCGTTGCCGTCGACCGTGTACCGCATGGCCTTTTGCACGGTCCTGTCGGGAGCGACGATCGGCTCATTGGCGCGTTCGCCGAGTCCGTCGTGCAGGTCGATGCCGTACTCTTCGAGCTGGCTGGTGAGGATGCGTTCGACCTGTCCGCCCAATTGGGTGATGTCGCTGGTTCCGGTGACGTCGATCTGCGGGCCGAATGGTCCCGAGCCGATGGTCATGGTTCCGGCGACGAGTTCGGGATGGTCGACGAACAGTCTGTTGGCGGTGACGCCGTCCCGGAATTCGGTGGTGTCCTCCCATTCGGCGGCCGTGTCGGCCAACGGCTCGTCGCGTTTGCGCAGGATCAGGATGTCGGAGACCACTTCGGTGCCGGCCTGTCTGCCGAACGTCTCCCTGGGCAGGCGGCATGCGGCGACGAGTTCGGCCCTGCGGGAGAGTTCGCGGCGCATGTTCGACGTGTTCTTGTCGAGCGTGTACCGGCTGGTGAGCACGGCGACGAGGCCGCCGGGGCGGACCGTGTCGAGACTGTGCCGGATGAACCAGTCGTGGATGACGGTGCCGTCGATCCTGATCGCGTCGCTGTATGGCACGTTGCCTATCGCGAGGTCGAACGCGTCCGTGGGCAGGCCGGTCCGTTCCATCCTGTTGTTGATGATGTCGTCGTCCGGGCACAGGTAGCGTGCGATGCCGGCGCTGATCGGGTCGGCTTCGATGCCGGTGAACGCGTAGGAGGATCCGGCCGGAGTGCTGCGGATGAAGTTGCCGGTTCCGCAGCCGGGCTCCAGCACCATGTCCGGGTGCTTCGGATCCCGGCCGAAACCGGCCTTGCCGAGCGCCTGCCACATCGCGTCCACGACGGGCCGCGGCGTGTAGAAGGCGGTGAGCGTGCTGCTGCGCGCGTCCGCGTATTCGGCGTCGGTGAGCAGTTCGCGCAGACGCGTGTTGATCCCACTCCATGCCGGATCGGCTCCATCCTCCTCGAACGCCTTCTGGGCGCCGCCCCATCCCGCGTACGCGGCGAGGGCGCGGATGTCGTCCTCGACCGGTTCGCGGCCGCTGTCGTCGAGGTCGCGCAGCACCTCGATGGCGTGCACGTTCGCACGCGCCCGTTCGAGACTGGATCCCGTGGCCTGCAGGTCCGGGTCGAGCAGACCGAGGTCGATGTGGGTCAGAGGGCTTCGATCACGTTCCTGATGGCGATCTCCTCGGCCTGATGCTCCGCCATCTTGAGTCCCTTGAGCCACGGATCCCAGTTGCCCAGCTGCTTGAGGTGTTGGTGCGTCTTGTCCCAATGGTTGACGTACTCGGTGATCGTCCGGCCGTAGTCCTTCTGGACCTGGTCCATGTAGGCGTCCAACGCCGGCATCCCCTGCCTCTTGAGTTCCTTGAGCTGTTCCGGCATGTGCTCCGCCATGAACAGGTACCTCATCTTCTTGATTCCCTGGTACGGGCAATGCGTGATGTTCGTCATTTCGGGTCGTCTCCTTCCTCGCATCGTTTTCTTCCGTTTCATGGGAAGAGCCCGAATTAGACACCGTGCCTAATTTCGTTTGGCTATAATTTTCCCCCCGATTCTGCCGGGAGTCAAGTCCGGACGGCATGTCGAAGTCGAAGGCGAGCTGTTCGGCCTCGATGGTGGCCGCGACCACGGGCCGTGAAGTTTCCGGACCGTCCAAGACGTCCTCCACCTCGTCGCCATCGGACATTACCACGCCGGCGTCGGCCTCATCGCGTGCGATCCGGTCGAGATCATCGTCGGTGAACTGCTCGCGGACCTCCTGCCGAGTGCCGCCCTCCTGCATGACAATCTGGGCGGCGAGCTCCCGTTCAGGGGAACCGAAGTCGATATCCGGCTCATCGTCCACGTCTTCGGACCGCGTCGCATCCGCCACCGTCCTGTCCGGCGCGTATCCGTGCTCGCGCTCCGCGGCCAGTCGGGCCTCCCCGCTTTCCATGCCGTTCCGCAGGTTGAGATCGTACGAGTCGGCTATGTCCGCGATCGCTTCGGGTCCGGCTCCACGTCGGATGAGCTGGGCGACCTCGAACCGGCCTACCTTGATGCCGAACAGCTCGATCTTTTTGGCTATGAGCTCCGGCGTGGAAACCGTTCCGGCCTCCATACCGGAAGACGGCGCGTCCTCCGCGCGTTCCGGCTCCGACGCGTCCGTTCGCGCCGGCGTATCCGTGGATGATGCGGCGGCCGTCTCCGGCTCCTCGGCCATGTCCGCGGCATGTTCCGTCCGGTCGGCCATGGCCATGACCTCTTCGGCCGTCACCTGGTGGTTTCCGTCTTTCGTGACCATGGTGACGGGCAGTACGTCCAGCAGTCTGTCGATGTTCTCGCGGCGTCGTTCCCGGTCTTGTCCGGCTGCCCGTTCCGGCCGTCCTCCACTGGTTCCTCCGGCGTCGAGGATGTCCGAGACCTGTCGGGCGGCGTCGTCGGACAGCAGTTCCACCGTTCCTTCCGGCATGCCATGTCCGCCGGCCAGTGACGTGAAGACGATCTGCGGACCGTGGCCCGTCTCATGTCCGGGCTTCGTGCCGGCCGTTCCGGAAGTATCGGCGGCGGTCGTATCGGGCGTGTCCGTCGCCGTGTTGAAGGAGTCCCATGAGTCCGGACTGTCGAAGATGCCTTCGCGGAGACTCCTGAGTTCCGTTTCCGTGGCCTCCGGCCCCTCGTGGACCATGCCTTCATCGTCGAACCAGTCGAGCCGGTAGGCCATGGGCGTTCCGTTCGCGTCGCGTGCGGCCACCTCGTATCCGGCGAACTGGCTCGCGCCGTTCTCGCTGGTTCCCGCGTCCGTGTCGTGCGCGTCGATGTAGCCGATGACCGCATTCTCGAACGCCGCGTATTGGCCTGACAATGCGGCGTCAAGGGCTGTTCCCGTATTGTCGGACGGGGCTTTCATCTCCCGTTCGGCCTGGTCGATCCACTCCGTGGTGAACCATTCGGGACGGTCTTCCGGCCTGATTGTCCCGTCGATCTCGCGGAGTTTCGCGATCTGCGCGTCCACGCTGCCGGCCCATAGGTATTTCTCCGCATGTGATGGGCCGAGGAAATAGTCGACGTCGTCCTTGAGGCGTCCGAGCAGCCGCAGGTTGAACCCGTAGGTTCCGTCCGCTCCGGGAGATGCCGCCAGGGTCCGTTCCGCGTTGGATGCCGCGGCTTTCGGAAATCCCCGTCCGGCGAGGATGGTCCGTGCCTGGGTGTTGCCTTCCGACTGGGCGATGAGGCCAAGCATGTCCTTGCCGAGTTCCCCGGCGTATTCCGTCGCCGCCGTGTCGATGAGCGTGCGCCAGTTCTCATCATCGTCGTCGGGCATGCTGAGGATCATTCCCACGGGAGCGTGCTCCAGCATGGTTCTCGCGGCCTGTCGGACGACTTCCTGCCGGGACTGGTCGAGGCTGTATCTGCGGTTCATCGAATTGGTGTATGCCGTGAGAAGCCCGGGTGAGGTGATGACCCGTCTGATGGCTTCGGCTTCGCTGTCCATGTCGAATTCGCCTGTGCCGATCAGGGCGGAGACCACGTCCGGGTGGTTCTCCGTTTTGATCATGTCGTCCAGGTCCTTGCGGTCGAGCCTGCCGGATTCGACGGCGTTCTTCCTGGATGGCCACCAGTCGCGGCCGCTGAGACGGTGGAGCAGGTCGTCCGAGGCTTTCGTCAGCATGCTTGCCGCCAGTCGGCTGTCCGTCTGGTTCCAGCAGCACAGATCGATGGCGTTCTGGCTGAGTTTGCCTGATTCGACGAGCATCTGCAGCAGTCTCGTGTTGCTTTCGGTGCGGGCCATGTCCTCGAGCAGACGTGCCGGCGTGCCGGCATAGCGGATGATCGCCTGTCGGAGTTCCGGCAGTCCGCTGGCCGCGAGGGTTTCCAGATCGTCCTCGTCGAGGCTGGAAAGGTCCGCATCGTGGGTCATTTCCACGAGTTCGTCCAACGCGTTGTAGTCGCGGTTCCGCCATTGCGGGTCGAGCAGATGCCGTGCGATCTGCTGTGGGGTGGAATGTTCGCGTGCCCAACGCAGTTCGGCCCAATCGTCGGAACGGTAGAGTTCTTCGACCTGCCGGCTGGTGTTTTCGTCGATCATTGTGGCTGTTCCTTCCATTCGGCTCACCGCATGCCTTCCAATGTGGGGCGTGGCTTGTCGTCCGCCGTGTCGGCCGATGCCGGATTCGGGTACGGGAGCATGTCGGAGAGTTGTTTCGGTTTTTTGTTGCTTCCCATGTACGGTTCGTCCGGCAGGCTGTCGCCGTCGAACGCGCGCGCCCAGGGGTTCAGCGATGCGGGTGGACGCCACTCGTCCGTCGCCGGAGGCTCGGGTTCCTTCCTCCTTCGTGTTGGAATGGTTCTCGCCGTGTCGGGTGTGTTCAGTTCCTCGTCCGTTCCGGTCTTGTCGTCACGCATGATGTCCGTCTCCTTTCACATTCCGATCCCGGGTCCGGTGGCTGGCATGGCGCCTTGGTCGATGCCTGGATCCGGGTCGGGCAGGGCGTTCGCGTCTGGGAAGGCCGAAGCCCAGGGATCCCCGACCTGTGCCGGTTGGGTCTGGCTGACGGCATCCGGCATGGTGGTGGAGTGAGCGTCCGGCATGGATGCCCATGGGTCGTCGGCCGCCGTGGTGGAATACCGGTCCTCGATGGCCTGCAATAGGCTTCTGATGGCCGAGAGGCGGTTCGGTTCATGGCCGATGTATTCGGTGATGGGGCCTTCGGCCGGTTCCGTATGGTTCCATTTCTCTCCGGCGAGACGCCAGAGCCATTCGCCGTCCGATGCCATGATGCTGCCGAGGACCTGCCCGTCGGGTAGTTCCGCGTCGGCGCGTCTCGGACCGTTCGCCCAGGCCGGGCCGGATCGCAGTTCCACGTCCTCGATGGTGAAGTCCTTGCCGTCGATGCTGAGTCTTTTCACGTCTTCCATTGGTTGTTCCTTCGTTGGTTTTGTTTGGAGTTCCGGCATGTAGTCGATGGGATTGAGTTGGAATGAGGAGCACAGTTGCGCGAATGCCTCGAGGGTGACGGCCGAGCCTTTTTTGATGCGGGTGAACATCGCCGGGCTCACGCCTGCTTTTTCGGCCAATGCGGCCCAAGGCATGCCGGTTTTGTTCCGATACCGGTTGATGTCATTGCGGAACCGTTCCATATCGATGGATGACATGGTTGGTTCTCACATTCCGATTCCGGGATCCATGGGACCGTTGCCGGAGTTCGGGTCGATGCCGGGATCCGGATCGGGAATGGTCGGCCCGCTGGCTTGGAACAAGGCGTCCAAGTCGACGCCGGTCCACGGGTCCGGCGCTTTCACGCGTGCGGCGGAGGATCGTTCGTCCATTACGCAGACGCGGTCAGTGAGGTCGGCCGGCATGTCGTCCGCGTATGCGCCGACGCTTTTCAGGATCGGCGTACGGTTGTCCCATACGAGCCGGTCCGCGGTGGTCTGGTCCATGCCGACCCAGTCGCCGTCCTTGTTGACCCTCAGATACCGGTCCCTGTCGGGGTTCCATCCGCCGTACATGGTTTTCTCCGCGATCTCGCCATCGATGAGATGCTCTCCGACGGTTTCGCGGGCGGTTTCGGACGGGTAGGCGCGGTAGTACCCGAGGTCGCTTTCACCGTCCATGTCATGGACGGTATCGACGATGTCATGTAGCAGTCCGATGTTCTCCGGCGTGCGTTCGATGAGATTATCGGCGTCCAGTTCAAGGGCGATCTGCGATGCGGCGGTGGCGCGCGCCATGACGGCGTCCGACGGGTCTTCGTCGCGGGTGGTCCAATAGGCGCCGTCGTTGCTGGACCATAAGGCATCGGCCGCGGCATCATGCCAGTATCCGGGGTCGTTCCAGTTCGCGGACCATTCCTTGGCCACGTCGTCGAAGCCGGTCATGTTCGTCATGGCGATGTACCGGTCGTGTTCGATTCCCGGTGGGAGGACCGAGTCGAACTGGTCTTCGGTGACCCAGCGGAATTGGTCGTACCCGTCGGGCTTGTAGCAATCCTCTCCGAGCTGGTAGCATTCCTCGCCGATTCCGATCGGCTCTTCGATGGCGTTGCTTCGCGCGAAGAGCGATAACCGTTCGGTCGCCTGGTCGCGCCATGCTTCCATCCGTTCCAAGGTCGGGTTTTCCATGTTCGTCTCCTTTCCGTCACATTCCGATTCCGGGACCCATGGGACCGTTGCCGGAGTTCGGGTCGATGCCGGGATCCGGCATGGGAAGCCCAGCGTCCGACCGTTGTTCCGGACGGTCCGGCAGTGGGACGGCCCGCATGCGTTCGATGGCGTCGGCGGTGAGTGATTGGTCGAATTCCTTGGACAGTCCGGGATCGGTGGCGATCTTCGCGAGTGTGGACGCGGTGGAGAAGTCGATGCCCGGATATCTCATGCCGAGTTCCCGTTGCGTGTAGAGGATGGTCCAGTCCTGGATCTCCTCATGCCGGTCGAGGATGTTTTCGATGGCGTACGAGAGAGCGTCATGGTTCATGAAGGACAGTTCCGAACGTTGGGTTACGTCGACCATGATGGTTTCCTTTCCGACGGGGCTTTCCCGTCTTCCTCCTGTCCACATGCCCCCGGTTTTTTCGCCGCCGATATTTTTTTCGAGGATGAAAACCGATATCGGTTGGGATGCGTGTGGAAGAGACGCACCATTCGATATCGGGAAGGAATTGAATTGCGTCTTGTGATCGCCGAGAAACGTTCCGTGGCTTTCGCCATCGCGCAGGCGTTGGGCGATGTGCGGCAGGGTGATGGGTATGTTTCGGCCGGAGGGGCGCTCATCTCGTGGGCGCAGGGTCATCTGGTGGAATTGTCGGATCCGGAGGAATACACGGACATGCCCTGGTCCGCGCATAAGTGGACGATGGAGTCCCTTCCCATCGATCCGAAGTCATGGCGTTGGTGTCTGAGCGGCGCGAAGGGCGCGGTGCAACGTTACCGTTCCCTCTCCGAACTGCTTCGTTCCGACAAGGTGACCGAACTGGTCAACGCGTGCGATCCGGACCGTGAGGGCGAGGCGATATTCCGTCGTATCCTCATGGCCGCGAAGATTTTCAAACCGTCCCTGCGCCTGTGGGTCGCGTCATTGGACGAGCAGGCCATCCGTGACGCGTGGAAAAGGATGCGTCCGGAATCCGATTACGATGGTCTGGCCGACGCGGCGGACGCTAGGGCGAAAGCCGACTGGCTGGTCGGCATGAACGCGTCACGCGCCCATACGCTCGCCTGGCATCGCAGTCTGTCGCTCGGACGCGTGCGCACACCCACGCTGAACATGGTCGTCCAACGTGATCTCGCCATCGAATCACACAAGCCGACTCCGTTCTGGCGACTCATCGTGCCGATGGACGGGTGGACGCTTGAAAGCGGGAAGATCGAGGACCGGGCGATGGCGCGCCGCATACTGGCCGACGCGATGGGGCTTCCCGTGGAGATCCTGGAGGTGAGACGGCGTCGCGAGCATGCGAAGCCGCCGACCCTGTTCGACCTGACCGGATTGCAGAAGGCCATGAGCGACCGGCACGGGCTGACCGCCGAGCAGACGCTGGACTGTCTGCAGCACTTGTACGAGATGAAGGTAGCGACCTATCCCCGCACCGATTCCAAATACGTCACCCATGATGACGTGGACGGGTTGAAGGAACTGCTGCAGCCGAAATACGCGTTGGGTTTCCTGGATCAGAAGCCCGTCGACGCGATCCACGACCTGTATTCCGCCGGCGGCTTCGATCCGATGCGGTGCGTCGCGGACGACAAGGTCCAAGGTCATACCGCAATCCTTCCGACGCGGCGTCTCACATACGACGTGTTCCAGCATGACCTGACGGACATGGAACGCAAGGTCATGACCGTGATCCTGACGCGCATGTGGGCCGCCTGCGCCACGGACCGTGTCCACGACACGGTGAAAGTCGATGCGGCATTGGATGAACGTCATGCCGATGGTTCCACGGAACGGGTTCCGCTGTCCGCGTCGAGCGACGTTACCGTCGAGGCGGGTTGGACCGCCATCGAGGGCACGTCGCGAAAGGACGATGCGGAGAAGAAGCCTGTGAATCGGATACCGGACTCCCTCGGGAAGGGACCTCTCTCCCAGTCCGGCTCACCTTCCCTCGCCGAGGGCGTGTCCGCGCCGCCGAAACCGTTCACGGAGGCCACATTGCTGTCCGCCATGGAGCATGCGAGCCGTTTCGTCGCGGACAGCGATCTGAAAGCCGCCTTGGATGACGACACGAGCCATTCGGGCGGTATCGGCACGCCTGCGACCCGCGCCGGCATTCTCGAGAGCCTGGTCAAAAGCGGCTACCTGCAGCGTAAGGGCAAGCAGATACGCAGCACCACTGCCGGGCGGATGCTCGTCGGTGTCGCCGTAGACGAGTTGAAGGATGTGAAGCTCACCGCGCAATGGGAGCAGAGCCTTGCCGACATCGAACATGGCAGGGGCGACGAGACGGTCTTTCTGAACGAGATCCGCACGGCCTGCGCGGCGATGCCCGGCCGTGTCATGGAGATGACCCAGCGCGACAGCCTGCGACAGTTGGCGCAGCAGGCCGGCGAACGTGAGTCGTTCGGCCCCTGCCCGCGTTGCGGCAAACCCGTGGTCAAGACCGGGAGCGTCTGGCAGTGTTCGTCGAACAAGAGCGTGAGGGATGATGCCGGTGCCTGGAAGCTCGGCGAGGGTTGCGGCTACAAGATCTTCTCTGAGAAGTTCGGCAAGAAGCTGACCGATAGCATGGTCCGCCGCACGTTGGAGGGCAAACGTCCGAAGGTGTCCGGCCTGAAGTCGAAGGCGGGCAAGACGTTCGACGCGCGTCTCGTGCCGGACAGGCAGTACGGGATCGGATTGTCGTTCGACGATCTGAACAGGGAAAAGAAGTAAGAGGATTCCGTTCACGGCGTTATCCGCAAGGCAGAGAGCCGTTATTCGGAAGGGGGACGCGCTCACCGAATGTCCTATGCTCCGTGAATCGCCGGAGTGAGGGACGTTCTCGCATCACGTTCTGATTGCGGGATGATTTACGCCCATTTACGAAGGCTTGACGCGAAATGAGCGAAAGATGAACATCGACAAGATTGGCAATGCCCTTGACGTTCCGTTCATGGCATTGTGCAGCCGCGTCGACCATCTACAATTGGGCACATTGGAACGAGCACTACCGGGGAGAAAAACATGGGAAGTCTGATGAACCAGGTGTTTTACACCGACGCATACGATTTGAGCATCGTCAGCCTGATCGTCGCGGTCTTTGCCGTCGCGATCGTCGCATGGGTCGTCTGGGAGCTTGCCCAGGTGATCCTCCGCCACATGATCGGGAAAGAATACTCCGTGCGCGTGCCTTTCTCCGTGAGGGTCGGCCTGAACCGGCGGCATTCGCCCGACGGATTCAGCATGGGATACCCATACTGGCAGGCGGCCAAGAAGGACGGCACCCGCGACCTGCGGACGAACAACACGCGCATCGTCCGCACGCCCACGGTCATCTTCCTCGGGGGATGGCGTCTGAGCGTCAGGAACCCGTTCACGGCCTACGATTTCGTGAACGACCTGCGCGACGCGGGCCATGACCTGGGACGCTGCCCCGAGGAGCAGTGGAAGCTCAGGTGTCTCACGGAACGGGAGCGCGCCCGCAGCGAGGCGACCAGCATCGACGGCATCGTGAACAGATTCAGGGATCATCCGACCGATTTCGAACCTTTCTGCGCTGATCTGTTCCATACGCTCGGCTGGCGGGCGGAGACCACGCCGCCGTCGCGCGACGGCGGCTTCGATCTCAGGATGATCAGCCCGGAGGGTGAGACCTACATCGCCGAATGCAAGTGCTACTCGCCACGGCATCATGTCGGGCGTCCGGTCGTCCAGAAACTGCATGGAGCCAACGCCGTCGAACAGGCGCACGGCATGATGCTGGTGACGACCAGCTCGTTCTCGCAGGACGCCGTGGACTATGCCGCCCAGGCAGGCGTCGAGCTCGTCGACGGTTCCGCTCTCGTCGGTCTGTGCCGTCGCGCGTGGGGAGGTCAGCCCACCGCCATTATTCCGGAGCGTTCCGCCAGGATGACCCGTGCAGAGCTCATGTCGCGCATCCCCGTCGACATGCGGAGCCGTTATCTGAAATATGCGAGGACGAAGTAGCCCTATTTACATTGCGACGAGCAACGGCTTGCGCTGGAGCATATTCTGGATGAGCGCGCCCATGTCGGCGACCGGCAGGTAGCGGGCGATGATGGTCCAGATGATCGCGACCTCGATCAGGCCGAGGATGACGGTCACCGTTCCCCAAGCGAGTTGCATCCATAGTCTCGGCCCGGTGGCCGCCCGCCCGGTCACTCCGGCGATCACCGTGAGGATGATGAGCGCCGGCACCAATAAGGTGATGTCCCATCCGTTGAACCATTGGCTTACTGAGACAAGCCATTCTGCGAGAGTCTCGAGGATTCCTGCCATGTTGCTGTCCTTTCGTTGTTGTTTTCCGTTGTCTGTTCCACGTGCGGTTCATCCATCGGAATCCGATGGAGGGTCTCTCGCATCGTTTCGAGTTCCTTCTGGTCCGCTTCCCGTCCCATGCCGTACATTGACGCGAGCGTGAGTAGACTCCGTTCGACATCCTCGGGGAGACGGCCTTCATGCCTGTCGGACGGATGAGTTTCGTAGTATTCCTCGATGGTCGTCGAGCATTGCCGCAGTTCGTCCCAAGTGGGCATGTCATGGTCCATGGGCTGCATGGTTCTTTTGTTCTGGGTGGCTTCCGTGCCCATGAGGTCCGTGGCGGTGCCGCCATATGTCATGGTGAGCGCGTCGAGGCTTTGCCTGATGGTCGGTGGCAGCAGCGAGTACGTGTCGTGGCTGCGCTCATCCGCGTCCATGACAGCCCGTTCCATGTAGTATTCCTCCAATCGTCGCATGCGGTCCCTGCGGTTCGCGTCGATGATTTCCGCTTCTCCCGTTCCGTGGTCGGCCAATCGGGCGATCCTGCCGTTGATGGGATCGGTCAGCGCGTCAAGGGCCGATTGTGCGGCCTCGTCGATATGGTCGCTGTAATCCTCGCCAAACGTCTCGCGGCATGCCTGGGCGATGCCGCCGACCTCGTCGCGTATCCTGCCGAGGGTGACGTCGGGATCGTATCTGCCATGGATGAAGTCGAGGGCCGCCTCGTCCGCGATGTCGAACATACGGCTGATGAAACCGATGTCCCGGGAGCATCGGCCGAGCAGTCTGTCCCCGTCGGGCGTGGGTTTGGTGTCCATTGGAATGCCGGAGTCCAGAAGCTTTCCCTCCACATGGACGACCGGCTCCTTCCGTATCGGTGCTTTTTCCTTGATCGGAGTCTTGGCCGTGACCGGGATGCGGGTCCCTTCCCGGGTGGGTTTGGGCGGCTTGACCACTCCGCTGGTGTGGTTGATGCGTCCGTTGAGGTTGGCCCAATGCTGTTCCTGTCTGCCGCTTTCCGCAGGAGGCCTCTCCCCTAGCGGATTGTCGGCGTCCTCCACACTCCACATGGCGCGGTAGACGACGACGTCGCGCAGGAGACGCTTGTCGGAGTCCCCGGCCGCGGCGAGTACCTGGCCGACCCATGCCTGCTTGGTTCGGCGCGCCTCCTGTTCGAGGCTGTCGATCCTGGTTTCGATGAGCCGTTCGTTCTGCCGCACCAGGTCGAGGGCCGCGTCATGCTTGCGGGAGCGTATGGGAGGCAGGATGCCACCCACCCAATCGTCGTGCACGCTGCCGTTGACCCGGTCCAACAGGTTGGCGTTCAATCGTCCCGCTATGGTCGCCGCCCAGTCGGGTTCCACGGGCCGGTTTTTCTTTTTCAGGTCCGGATCGTCGTTGATGATCCCGCGTGCGGTTTTGCGCAACGCTTCCCATTCGGGGAACATGGACTGGTCGATATCGTCCCGGGCCTGTATATGCGCGTCAAGCATGGCCTTGACCGCCGGCGTGTACCGCTCGTCCATGCTGAACCGGCTGCGGCCGGGGTCCAGGGATGGTTCCTCATGGTATGGGATGCCGGTCTCGTCCATCATGTGCCGGACCGTTTCGATCATGTCGGATGGCGCGTCCATGTCGAGCGTGAACGTGCCGCCTGTTTCCGTGCCGGCCGCGGGCATCATGCCGCGTGCCGCGTGGATGGCGGCATGTTCGGCCTTCTCCGCCGTGAGCCTGCGTGGCTTCTTCTCAAGGCTTTGTCTGATGATGGCGGTGGCGCGCTTCGGGTCGGTCATGTAGGCGCGGGACCAGACTCCACGGAGCCATTCGAAGCTTGGACTGCGTTTGATCTTGTCCACGGTCCTCGCGTCATGCGTCTTGCCGAGCATGGCGAGCAGGTGGGGGCCGGCGATGAGGCCGGCCGCGTAATCGTGTTCGCGGAGCAGCCGTTTCAGATCGTACCGGTCCTTGTATTCCTGTTCCATGGTTTCGGTCGCGGTCATGGTCTCCGTGTGGGTCAATAGCGAGTCGAGCATGCGGCTCATGGCGATTTTCCTCGGGTCTTCTTCCGCGCCGGTGAGCATGTGGTCGATATGACGGTCCTCTTCGCTTTTGCATCCGAACAGGAAATGGTTTTCCTCCTTGCCACGCGTGCCGGCCACGTACTGCAGATTGCACGCCGAGTTCGAGTCAGATGGAAACAGGGCGGCGCACCGGTCCACGGTCATGCCCTGGCTGCGGTGGACGGTGGCAGCGTAGCCCGCCTCGCAAGCCTTCCGCAGGACCTCCTTTGGAATGTTCCAGACGGTGTTATCGGAGAGGTTCACGCATCGTGCGCCGGACTTGCCGGTGGCGATGATCCTGAACGTCATACCGTTTTCGAGCGATCGTCCGTTCTGGCCGTGTATGTCCTTCATGTTGTCTCGGCAGACGATCTGGTCTCCGGATCCCACGTCGAGCCCATCGCGCAGTTGGAACAGTTTGTCCGGGTCGCTTTCGCTTTTGCCTTGCGCGCGCCGTTCGAGGATGAACCGTTTGTTGATGTCGCGTACCTGCGCGTTCGTTCCGGCGATCAGCAATGTCGACTTGCCCATCGACTGCCATTTGATGCACATCTGGTACGCGTCTTCCTCCACGTCCGCGTCCTCGCCCCAGTGGATGCGGTCATGCGCCAGATATTCGTCCACGAGCTGCCGGCACTGGTTGACGCTCGCTTCGTCCAACCGGTCGCCGCCGTCGCGTAGCCGTAGGGTCGCTTCCGGTTCACCTTCCCACCTGCGGCGGGACGCGGCTCCTTCCGGATCGTTGGCCCATTTCTCCGCTTTGGCGGTGAAACGCCATATGCTTGACAGTCTCGCGCACTGGTCATGCCGGTCCGCGTAGCCGAGCATGCCGCCCGCGCCGGATACGGAGTCGAGCTGTTTCGGATCACCGGTGAGAAGGACCTTCGCGCCACGCATTTCTGCGAGCCTGGTTATCCATTGCAGGTTTCTGCTGTCGACCATGCCGGCCTCGTCCACGATGATCAGCTGGTTGGGTTTGATCGTGTTCGACGAGTCCGTGACATGGTTGGCAGTGATGTTGATGCGGGCGAGCAGTCGTTCCAACGGGTTGGACGCGTTCCTCAACTGTTGTTGGAGTCTGCCTTCCTGTTGGATCTCGGCTTTGATCCGTTCGGGATCGTTGAGGGCCATCAGCATGGCGATGGTCTTGCTGTCGCAGCCGATGCTGTTGCGTAGTTCTTCCACGGCCTTGTGGCTGGTAGCGAGGCCGAGGACGCTTCCCGCGCCGTACCGTGCCTGCCATGCCTCGGCCACGGCCTTCATGGTCGTGGTTTTTCCCGTGCCGGCCGGTCCGATGATGCTGCTGACCAGTCGTGGATTCTCCAACGCGTACGCGGCCGCTTTTTTCTGGTCCTCTGCCAGCGGATAGCCGCCTTGGGCTTGTTTCCTTTCGTTCCACCGGTCGAGCCATTTCTCGCCTTCGCCATGCGCGTAGCCGACATTGGCGGTCTTGTTGAATCCTTCGATCATGTACTGTTCGGCCTGAAGCACGTCCTTGGTCGTGTATTTGTCGAGGTCCGCGTCGTCGAACACGCTTCGGCCCTGGTGCGTGGCGAGGCTCAGATCATCCATCATGTCTTCCGGCAGCTTGTACCGGTCGGGTGTGAGTTTGACGCATTGGCCGAGCGCCCTGTCGGCGATCTTGTTCGCGACGATGATCCGCTGCTTGGGGTCTATGCGCACGCCTCGGAGCAGGCGTTGGGCTTCGGCCCTCACGTTGCTGCGGGTCCATGTGGTGTGCGCGTGGGTCGTGGCCTGGATTGTGGCCTGGGCCTGCCGGTCGAGGTATTCCTCGCCGCCTCCGGCGAGTTGGGTGAGGTCGGCGAGCTGGCCGAGCAGGAGTCTGGCCACGTCTTCCTCGCATTCGGCGTCCACATGCATGAGACTGCTTTTATGCGAGTTCACGTCCTTCATCATCTGGTCGAGTTGGATATCCGGTGCGACTTCGCCGAGCTTGTGGTACCAGTGTTCGCGTTTGGCTTGCAGGGATGGTTGGACTGCCGGTTTGGCTTTGCGCGTGTTCCTCCACACTTCGAGATCGATTTGCGCCTTGCGTTTCGGACCGACTTCCTTGCCTGTCTGCCGTTCCTCTTCTTTGATTTTCTCTTCGACCAGTTTGGCTATTTCCGCGTGACGTCCGCTGAAGGCGTCGATGAGTTCCTGCGGCACTCCCTCGACCTCGTTGACCACGGCTTTGGTGCCGGTGTCCTGTCTGAGGGTCCACGACCAACCGAACCGTTCTGTGAGCAGGTCCTGGAGCAGGTTCTCATGCACTTCGCTGATCTCGACCAGGCTTGCGTAGATCTTCCGTCCGTCCAACGCGGTCCAGACCTTGTCGGACGAACGGCGCACGCGGTTGCTGAGGACGACGTGCTCGTGTGGCTGCGGGTCGCCGTCGCGACTGTCGTAATGGTCGAACACGAAGCCGGCCACCCCGTCGGCCGATACGCTGGCGACGCCGCCCTGGCCCGCGCGCGTGGTCGCGTATTCCTTTTCGAAATATTCGATGGTCATTTCCGTGGCCCTGCGCATGCATTCGTCGATTCCGTCACGGGTCTCTTTATCGCCGAATGCCCAGAGGATGCTGATGCTTTTCGGCTGTCGTGTGGTCAAGTCGAATCCGGCGACCGGAGCTTCGCCGTTGTCTCCCTCGACCAGTTTCACGTCGCCGAGGTATTGGCCGTTGGACGGGTTGCGTCGTTCGTTGATGAGCTCGCGCACGGTTTTGCTGGATGCCGTGGTGCCGACCTTGCCGCCGACGAGCTCGGCTCCTTTGCCGATCCAATAGCCTGGCGGGTTGCCTGTTGCCGTATAGTATGCCGTTGGGTCGGCAGGGTTCAACGCGTTGTCGCCATCGATCGCCTCCCGCGCGTCACGGAGCGGGTATTCGGCGTTGCTGAGTTTGGTGAGGTTCATTGACATGGTTTGTTCACTTGTCTCCGGTGGGTATCGGCCCCGTGTATCCGAGATGCCTGAGCAGGCGTTCCGCATCACCCTGCGAGCCGTACTGGTCAATAGCGCGCATGAGGTTCGCGATGTATCCGTTCGCCGTCGCCTGTCCGATGAGTTCCGGCTTGTAGCTCAGAATGGTTTTCAGTTGGAACATGCATGAGAACCGACTGGTTTTCCTGGCGCTTTTGATTTCCTTGTGCGCGTTCAGGGTGGATTCTCGTTTCCCGTCGGCCCTTTTCCGATAGTCCCCGCCTTGCTTGGTCAACTGGTCCAAGGCCAGTTCCGCCGACTTGTTCTTTTTGAAATCGATCGCGTCCTGTTTCCGCTGGGCGTACGTCTGGCGGCACGACCTGCTGCAGAATCGTGCGGTCGGTCCTCGTTTGGGCTTGCGGATCAGTTTGCCGCAGATGGGGCATATTCCATCGATCCGTCCGTATCTCTCGTCCAGTTCGTGTCGTCTGCGTTTGATCTCGGATGCCCGCATGCGCAGTCCGATGAGCTGCCGGTCTTCCTTCTTTCCCATGACCGATCCTCACTTGTATGTCCACGGACCGCGATCGTCGGCCCATCGGCCTCCCGCGATGTTGTCCTCGCGCCAGATATGCTTCAACGCGGTCTCATAGGTGACCGTCGTCTCCTTGTGGTCCAGGTCGCCCGTGTATTCGTCCTCGAGTCGTTCGCCCGGTTCGTCAATGCGTCCCATGAACGTGCGTGGCGCTCTGCCTTCCGGACTCACGTCCGGATCGTCGTTCCACCGTCTCACGCCGTTCCAGTGGACGCTGTCGGCTATCAGATTCATCCCGTCCGAACCGATCTCGGCGGACAGCCAACGGAAATCGTCCCCGTAATCGATGGGGATCATCGGACTGATCTGGAACATCAATATCGCCTGACGGGTAATCTGATAGACCATTTCGACCACCGCCCTGTCATGCCCGGGAGCGATCTCGTTGTAGTCGGCGATCTCACGACCCAAAGATTCCAAGGCGTCCCGCCGGTCGAGCCACGCCTGCAGCAGACGATCATCCCGCTCCTTCTCAATACGCAGACGTTCTTCCGATTCTTTCACCCGCCCTTCGGCCTTTCTTTTCCGATCACCGCACTCTAAGTGCCATTCCCTATACTCACCTTTTCGTCCAGCCGCACCAGTACGCCTGCATACCTCGCTTACGGGTTTGCCGCAGACCGGACAGGTGGGCATTTCACCCATATCAAATATCGTTTCCACGCTCATTCCACATACACGGCATCAATAAGCCGGACGATATCGGGTCAAAACCCTGATATCCGTCTTATTTCACCCATAAAACGGCGGTATTCCGCCGTTTTAGGCGTCAGCCGCGAAGCCGGGTGCAAGACGCGCGTGGTTTCTTTTTTATGCTTATAGTTTTTGTTTTGGGGTCTGTTTTGGTTTCTTCTGTCTTTTTGTCTTGGTTGTGGTTCTTTCTTCTTTTTTGTTGTTGTCTTTTTTCTTGTTTCTTCTTGTATGGTCTTTCTTCTATCTTTTTTCGTTTTGGTTTTTCTTTCTTGAATTCTTTCTTCTCTGTGTTCGTTTTCCCCTATCATTGTTTTCGTACGAAAAGTGCTTTTGCGCTCACGTGCAAACATGGCCGCGTCGATATCGGGACCATGCCGATCATGAGCCGGATGATCCTGGTCCGGGGTGGGAAGTCCGGAACGAGGATTCGATATCGGCTCGGCTCTCTCTTCGCGCAGTTTGGACCATACGGGTCAGGATGCGCCGGCTCAATTCTGGCCTATCGGTTTGGCGTGGGCTTGAGCCGATATCGAAGGTCATGCCCCGGCTCCGATATCGGCTGGTGGTTTGTCTTTCAAGCCTTATGGACACGGCCTGTGATCAATGGTCCATAAGGGACCATTTCGGTTCTGGACCGATATATCGGCACGTGATCCGCATGCCGATATCGGTTCGGCTCATTTGGGTCAATTGAGCCTTTGGCTTTATTCCAAGGGTTTGAGGTCATGGACCATATGGTCCATGGTTCCGGATGGTCCTGGTCCTTTTCTTTTCCGGTCCGATATCGGGGACGATGCGTTGGCTCCGATATCGGTTGGTCGGGGTCCATCGATGGCGCTTCCTTGGGCCATTCCGATTCTGCTGCCGGCCGCTCGGCATGTGATTGGAGCAGTGGCCCGCATGCCGATATCGGATTCGTGGCCGGTGGTCCAATCATGTTTCTCTACATGCCCATCGATGACCGGACGTCATTGTCCGTGTCTTCCGTGATGGCAGTCGGATTCGGTATCGGGAGTCCGATGGAAGGTCGCCCCGACTTGATCCGTTCGGTTTCAAGTCTCCGCGACTCCGCGGAGGTGAGCCCTCCCGGCAGCCGGCCAATGGCATAATCTCTCAACCATGCGCATAACGGAGCGGGATCGTCCGATTCGTAATATCGAAGAAGCCTGTTAGTGAAATCACGCTTCAGAGACGGGCTTATGGCGAATACGCCAATGCCCGCGTTGATGAGCACATGGTTCGCTGCCATCAATGCGGTACGTTTATTGCCGTCGTTGAACCATTGTCCGCGTGTGATGGCGCAGAACATGAGCAGGGCTTGATCCTCTGCCGACCTTTCGGACTTCGATAATGACAAGATCACATCATGTTTGCTTCCCAAGAAAAAGAGAGCCCATGAGTTTTTCATGGGCTCGAATCTGCGGGATTTTCTAGAAGGCCGGCTCCTGTGGTTCGGCGAACTGGTCCTGTGTGGCAGTGGGCCATGGATCATTCGTTGGCTGGGCCGTCTGCTGTTGCGGTTGGACCAGCGGAGCGTGTTGCATGCCGGCGTTGGCGGTGGCCTTGGTGATCTGGACGGTGGCGTAACGGACGGAGGCGCCGAGATCGTCCACGTTGAGCTCGTAGCTGCTTCGCCTCTCCCCCGTCTCGGTCTGCCAGTCGCGTTGCACGTATCGTCCGCTGACTATGACCCTGGTGCCCTTGCGGATGCCGGAGGCGATCATATGGTCCGCCAGGATGCCGTAGGCTACGCAGCGGATGAACGTGGTCTCGCCGTCCTCCCATTTGCCGTTCTTCTCGGTGACGCTGGTTTGGGCTACGCGGAAGTTGACGACGGTCCTGCCGCCTGCCGTGCGCTTGGGTTCGAGATCGGAGACGAGATTGCCCATGAGGGTCATGGGAATCTGGTTGATTGTCGCCATGATTGGTCCTTTCTTTCGAATTGCGGCCCATGTGGTGGGCTTATCCTTCTCACTTCATCGTATGTCGATATTCCATGTGCCCACTCAGTCCCATGCTTGTTCTCTGAATTTGGCTTGTTGCTGGGCGGTTTATGGCTTTTCGCGCCGCGTCGAGCATTCCGCGCGCGAGGTCTTTCGCCCGGCCTGTGTCTATGAAGCTTGACGCCGATCCGAGCATGCTCAGATGAGAGGTGAAGAAATCGGCGGCTGCTTCGACTCCGGCGTCGGTGGAAGGCGCGAGTCGTCCGGCGGCGTACGCTTCGATGATCGCGTCGCCGACGGTGAATGCTCCTTCGATGATCTGGCAGCAGTCGTAGTCCTGACTGTTTGCGTAATCCTCCGCCTCGTCTGCCACGATGCTCATTTCAACCCTCCTTCTTCCGCTGGATAATTGTTCTCTGCTAGGCTTCGTGCAACCATGTCAGTCTTCCCTTTCATTCCACTTCCCTCGCCTGGTGGCCTCAGCGCAAAGCGCTTGGTAGAGCATCTGCTCCTGGATCGCGTCGGACAGCGCACGGTGTTCCTCGACGTCTCCGATGTGGTAGTCGACGATGAGGTCCGCGACGCGGTGATGACGCTTCTGCGGGTTGAGCTCCCAGCTCATCTCCTTCGTGCACGCCCACTTGCAGTCGAACACTGGCGAGGTCGGATCGTAGACGCGTTCGGCCACGTCAAGGAAACTGACGTCGAATTGAGCGTTGTGCGCGATGATGGTCAACGGCTCCCCCGCCGGCCAGACATGGTCGATCCACTGGTGGAAGCGCATCATCGCCGCGCCGGCGGTCGGCATGCCCTGGAGCATGCGGTCGGTGATGCCGGTGAGGCCCGTGATGAATTCCGTCAATGGATGCTGCGGGTCGATCAACTGCTCGAACTTCGGCCTGCTGTTCTCGTTGCCGGGTTGCACGAACAGGGCGCCGATCTCGATGAGCGTGGCTCCCTCCTCGGGATGGAGGCCGGTGGTCTCCGTGTCAAGCATGATGTATGTGTCGATCGGCTTGTCGAGCGGTTCGATGCGGCGCGGATTGCGACGGTCGATATAGCGTTCCCAATACATTTTTGTTGTGTTTCCTTTCATGGTTGTGGTTCCGTCCGGAGTGGATGGAACCAAAGATTTTTCGATGGAAGTCGATTTTTCGGAGTCGGTCGAACCGATGCGAGGCTAGAGCTTCAGTCAATACTCCCTCTGGCCTTAAGACGCCACAGAGCCGTGGGCGTGGGGCTCCAGCCGTCTAGCAGCAGAAGCTCTTCGTCGGTCAGAGGGGACTCCATCAGGGATATGCGGCGCGTGACCGCGCGGCGTGCGCGAGTCAGTCCCGAATCGTATCCATGGGCGATTTCCCTTTCACTGTGGGGATACCGGCTGGCCTATGCCCTGCCGATACCCCAAGTATATCACACATGTGTGATATTTTGCAGGTGTCTTCCTACTTTTCCAGAGCCCAATCGGCGACCTTGCCGGTCTCCTTAAGTCCGATGGCCTGGCGTGCCCCGTCCTGTCGTCCGTGCCGGTAGGCCGACTGGCTGGATCCCGTGGGCTTGGAGAGTTTCGGCCGACTGTCGCTGAAGGTGACGTGTTTTTCGACCCATTGGTCGACCTGGCTGCCGCGGACGGTGACGAGGTCCCTGCCGGCGCCATCCGATTCCATCTCCCGCCGGAGGATTGCGTATCTGCGGGCGATCTCCTCCTGGAATCCGCGGTAATAGCCGTTCCTCCATGCCGCGTTCGCTTTCGCGCGTGGTGTCGTCCTGGCCCGTTCCCGCCACATGGCAGCTCGGCTGGTCTCCATAGCCGTCCAGATGGCTTCGGTCTTGTCCACGTCGGAGCGGGCTCCGTAAATGCTGATGGAGCAGACGACGTTCCGTCCGTTCCCGGCCCGCCGCCATCCGTATGACGCCCGGCATCGGTTTCCCAGTGCGACGATGTTGGCGAGTTCAGCCATGTACCAGTTGCATGGGTTGGCTTCCAGGTGGATCATACGGCGGATGATCTCGATTGCGTCGTGGTCCTCTTCGAGCTGCCATTCCTCGATGGCGTGCCGGTCCATGAGCCTTTGGGCCTGTTCGAGGGCTATGCGCTGCTCGTTGTCGGACGCTGCGGGATCGTTGGCTATCGCCAGCAGTCTGCGCACTCGTTCCATGATTCGTTCGGCGTCCATCGTTCTCCTTTCCGAAGGTCAGTTGATGGCGAGGTTGATGGTGATGATGGGCTTGTCAATGCTGGGAATGCCGTCCGCCGGCCAGTCGATGCCGGCCTTGCGGAGGATTTCATTGACGCAGGTGCTGTGCGCCGAAACCAATTCCCACTGCCAGCACTGGCGGTTGCACATTCCGTAGCAGCGGTCCCACAGCATGTATCCGAGATCGTCCATGGCGGGCTTGGATTGGTTGAGCAGGTCGCGCAGGGCGAGGACGCTTGCGCGTTCGCCGGCTTCGAGGATGACGGCCTTGCGCCACGTCATGCCGGTGACCCAGCCGCCGCCGTCCACGACGTCGACGCTCTTCTCAAGGGTGACGGTCAGCTTGTAGTTGCACATTTTTCCTGCTCCTGTTTCTCTTGCTCCGTATGTTCACGGGCGTCCGACCCGATATGGAGGCCGGACGTTTTTCTTTTCAGTCGTCGATGGCGTCTTCGAGATGGCAGATGGCGTTCGCCTCGTCGCCCCAGCCGGCGTCGCAGAAGTATTCGTACTCCCCCGCCTCGTTCCTGGTGGTCCAATAGCCTTCCTCGCCGTCGATGCCGTTGGCGTTCTCGACCCACCAGTATTCCCGACCGCCGTCCACGGTCGCGTGAAGCTGGACGTCCCACCTGCCGTACAGGCCCTTCACTTCGATGTTCCTCGGCTTGGACTGCCGTTCGTATGCGCAGTGGTTCATGTTCGTGTCTCCTTGGATGAAACCGGTCCCTGAATTTTTTTCTTTTGGACCGTTTGGTCGAGCGATAGCGTTAGCCGCCGGAACGTCCGCGAGCACGCCGAA